>Ga0207421_10002900_pt1 | contig 20880 bp, 17 predicted proteins | sample SodLakKL_010_SED_4_FD_187542 | JGI IMG/M metagenome (GOLD analysis project Ga0207421, IMG submission 187542) | Alkaline sediment microbial communities from Lake Tanatar, Kulunda Steppe, Russia - 8KL_010_SED (SPAdes) (version 2) | ecosystem: Environmental > Aquatic > Non-marine Saline and...
TAAAACAATTGATTTTTCTCTCCGCGAAGCCGACAACGATAATCCGTTTGATCCGGCTTATAGTGAAAGCGGAACCTCAAAGCATGTATTAAAGTGGGACGAGAGTGAAGAAGAATAAAACTGATGAGTATAGAATCAGTGCTTCTATATTCAAGGAAGGAAACCAGGAAGGTACTGTCGCAGAGATTGAGGGTCCCGGCATTGTTGGAAGTACCGAAGCTGCAGGGGAATATTATGATCAACACGGTATGACCAGATGGCGTATAGGAATTACTGTAGAAGATCTATCCGGGTTGGGAGAATTTCCCCTTGAGTATACCTTTGTAATCGATGAAGAGGAATATAATGCTTACGTAGCGGGTCATATGGAAAGCTATCCGAAAGTTACTTCCCCCGAGTACGGTGAGAACCTGGAAGAACCCCTTGATAAAATTACCTGGGAATGGGTGGGAGAAGAAGAAGAGCCGGTCTCTTTCAGGTTGCGGGTATATAATCCTTATTGGGATGTAGTCTGGAGCACCAATGTGGCAGGTGATGAGACGGAAGTTAACTATGCCGGCGAGGCTCTGCAGCCCCGCCCCGATAGCGACAGCTATCACATAGAAATGATAGCATATGATGTATTCAGGAACGAATCTGAAACTATAGCTAGATTTACTTACGACCTCTCCGGGTTTGAAGTTGAAGACCCTGGTGAACAGGTAATAGGCCAGCCTTTAGAAATCAATATAACTAACGCCACTGATGTCGAAGGGGAAGACCTTCAGGAGTCGCGTGAATTTGTTGTCCGGAATGACCAAGGAGACGAGATAGCCCGTGAAGGCTTAGAGTTTTTAGATGGTGAGGCAACTATCAGTGATGATCCCAGGATGACGTTGGAAGAGTTAGGAGAGCATACTTTCTATGTTGAAATTGTAGGTATCGGGGTAGAATCTGCGACAGTAGAGGTTATTCTGCCGCCGATTAAAGCTCTCCGCTGGGACGGGAATCCAACCGAAAAGGACACTTTTGTATATTACAACTATTTCGATGACGGTAATAACATACAGTTTGTAGTAGAAAAAGCTGAAATTTTCGGGACTGTTACCGCTGATTTTAGCAATCTGGGCGTAGAAGAGCCAGTAGTAGGGAATGAAGATAATGGTGATTGGTTCTTTGATTTTGACTGGAGCGAAGGGGAGAATTATGGTCCGGATGCCTATGAGATTCCCGTATTCGCGGGTGAGCACTATATAGGATCGTTTGTTGTGGTAAATATTAATCCGCTTGAGCTGGAGGGTACCGGGCTTGGTGGAGATACAACGGACTGGTCCACACGTCCTTCAGATTTTGATTTTACGAATGCGGATGGGTTGGTTTTTGAAAAAGGAGATGCCGGGTCAATAGGGAAACTGGTTATTGATGAGGCTATCAACCTCTGTGACATGGATACTGTAAGCGGGTTGTCTGAATTGGGAGACAATCTTATTATTGCGGAGGCGGAAATGTCTCTTGATACCGCTGCAGGTGCTCTTGAGTCTTTTAATGTGGCGTCTACATTACACATGTACAACCTGGTTTTTTCGACATCTCCGAGCATCCGTTATATACCCGACGAGGGTGAAGCAGACCTGGTAGTTGATGCGGGAAATAAATTAGATACAGAAAGAATAAAGGGTTATTCATATGAGGACAACACCCTCACTTTCAGTGTAAGCGGGTGGAGTACTTACCAGGCTTTTGATCCGCCTTCACGGGAGTATTCTTTTGTATCTGAGGAAACCGATCCCGTGTTCCCTGTGGTAAACAGCACTTTCAGTTTCTCTGTGAATGTCATAGATAGCGATGAGGAAGGAATTGTAGGAATCGAAGAAGAAGAATTTAATGTAATACTCGCTGATGGAGATGGAGTTTTAGAATTGGACGACGTTGATGAAATGGGCGGCGGAGAATATAAAGTAACTGTTATACACGATACATATGAAATAATAGATATAGAAGTAGAAGTTATATCTACGAAAGTGGGGGTCGTTGAGGGGGTTGTCGTAAGAGCCGAAGACGACTGGCCGGAGCTTGTGAGCCCTCAAGACGGGTATATGGTTAAAAAATCCACTGTTGATTTTGAATGGAATGAAATGGTCGGGGTTGAAAATTATGAATTCGGACTTTTTGAAGATGAGGAGTTGGAAACCGAGTTTGCAACATTTACCGCTTTAAATACAAGCACTTCGGTGTATGTGATGGATGAGGGGACATGGTACTGGAGCCTCAAAGGTAAATACAGTGAAGAAGTTTATTCGGATTGGGCCCCTGCCTGGAAGATAATCGTGGATACCACTCCTCCTGCGGATGTTGAGGTTGATATTGTAGAGGTCTCAACTCATACCGTTTCTCTCAAGGCTTCGGCAACCGACCATTTTACCGGACTGCATGAGAAACCGTTTAATTTTGTTGTAAGTAAAGATGAAGAATTTTCTTCTTCACAGACAACAGGATGGGTGGAAGGGGATACATATAAGTGGGATAAACTGGTCACAGGCACAACGTACTGGTTCAGAGTACAGGCAAGGGATAAGGTGGGCAATACAGCCTGGTCCATTGAAGCTGCAGCCGAAACGCTCAAAGTGGAGCTTTCTACTGAAGGCTATGTAGCCGATGACAGGGCCGCCGGAATCAGTATGCAGGTTCCGAGAACCTCAACCCCCATATATGCGCGTGTGAATAGGTTGAGCGAAGAACAGGAAGATAAGAGAGAAATAGCGGACGGTAAACTGCCGGAAGGCGCAGTGCGTAAAGTTGATCCCAGGAAATTTTCACTGAGGCTGAGCGATGGCAGTGAAGTTGAGGATTACGGCAGCGTGCTTGAAGGGGAAAAAATATTAATACGTTTTACCTATCCGGATACTCTTACAAATAGAGAGGTCGATAGGCTAAGGATTGTTAGTTTAAACGAAAATGAAGAGAAGTGGGAAAATGTGCCCCTGGAAAAAACAACTGTCAGAAAACCGGAGTATACCATAGAAGCGGAACTTGAGGAACTTTCGGTATATTCGGTAATTCTTGAAGCCGCGGAAGCAGATGATGTCAGCGATGTTTTCATTTATCCCAATCCCCTTAAGCCCGGTTCCAGCGACTATGGAGGCGCTGATGGGGGTAAAGGCATAATCATTTCAAGACTGCCCGAAAATTCGGATATAAGAATATTTAACGTGGCCGGGGAGCTGGTGGATGATTTTACAAGCAGGGACGGGGGCGAGTACCGCTGGGAAAAGGCCGGGGATATTGCTTCCGGTGTATATATAATGGTTATAGAGCATGACGGAGATGTTGAAACAGTTAAATTTGCGGTGGTGAAATAACATGAATAAAAAAATTATTACAGCTTTGGTTTTTGGTTTTATTCTTTTGACGGGAATATCGTATGCCGATTCCGGTGAAACTTCGGCGTCGTTTTTAAAGATAGGTGTCGGAGCCAGGCCGGCGGCAATGGGAGAAGCCTACTCGGGAGTAGGGGGAGACATTCTCTCCATATACTCCAACCCGGCCGGTTTGTCCTCAGTAGAAGGATGGGAACTGTCTTTTACGCACGCCTTCTGGTTTGCAGATATAAACTATTCAAATTTTGCTGTGGGCGCTCCCATGCTTAACGGATATCTGGCTGTTGGAGGAAACGGTCTATTCTACGGAGAGATAGACAAGTATAAAAGTGACGGGACTGATGCGGGAGATACATACAGCCCCTCTGATATGGCCTTCTCTTTATCCTATGCCAGGGATGATCTTATAGAGGATATGTCGTTTGGAGGCACCTTTAAGTTTATAAATTCGAATATAGATGATGAAACTGCGACTGCTGTTGCGATGGATATAGGGGCTATGAAGCAGATTGGTGATGTCAATACCGGCCTTTCGGTGCAGAACATCGGTACGGAGATGAAGTACAGGGATGAAGGAGACCCACTTCCCTTCATAACACGCCTGGGAGCCTCGTATCCGTTCATGGTAGGCGATTTTGACATGCTTGCTTCCGCGGAGACCAATTTTTCTGCCGATGTGCCATTTAGAATAAACGCGGGAGTAAATGCCGACTATCCGGTTGATGATTTTATTCTTTCACTGAGGCTTGGGCTTAAGTCATACGCAGAAGGGCTTGATCCTCTAAGTCATCTTACCGCAGGTTTCGGTGTAAGCATTTCGAATATGAAGTTTGATTATGCCTTTGCCTCTTTTGAAGACCTTGGTATGACTCACAGGATATCCATGAGCACCAGGCTCTAAAATATATTCTACCTGAATATACGTTTTGACATAAGGAAAGCCCTTATAATTTCAAGTTGTTTTTCTGCGGGGATATGATCTCTGTTCTAACAGTAGCCTTGAGAATATAGTTTTTTTGTAATACTATTTAACAGATGGTAATGTCTGCTTAGAAGAAGAGGGATTTGCGGGTTTTGTAAATTAGATAGCAGAAAAATGACATATGAAAGATTTAAAAATTAAAGAGGGAGGTTTTAGATTGAAAAAGAAAAGTATATTTTATGTCCTGGGAATCGTTTTAGTTTCAGCTTTTTTATTTCCCGGTTCATTGTCGGCAGGAAGCAATTTTCTGTGGGAGTTAAGCGGCCCCCAGGGAGAATTTTACCTTATGGGCTCGATTCATTATATGCCGTCAGGATCTTATCCGCTTGACGATGTGATTTATAGCAGGCTGGAGGAGGCCGACGTTATGGCTGTGGAAGCCGATATTACCGAAGTGGATCAATTTGAATTGCAGAGATTGATTATGGAAGAAGCTTTTTTGGAGGACGGTAAAAAATTAAGAAATAAATTTTCTGCCGGAACCTATGAAAAAATCATTGATATCGTATCAAATCTTGGTTTATCGGCAGAAGACATAGATGGTTTTGCTCCCTGGTATGTTTCCATGATTATAGCACAGGTTGTTCTGGAAGAGATCGGCATGGATGCGGCAGAAGGAGTGGATAATCACATGATAAAAAAAGCCCGCCAAAAGGGTAAAGAAATTGTAGAGCTTGAGTCTATGGTTGATCAGCTGAGGTTTATGAGTGAGATGGATTTGGATATTCAGAAAGCTGCATTGCGAGATACTATTGCTGAATTGGAATATAGTCAGAGCATGATAAAGGAAATAGTTTCCGCATGGCAGGCGGGAGAAGTGGAGCCGGTGCGTGAGTTCCTGTTTAAGCAGCGTGAGAAAAGCCCGGAAATCCAAAAATGGTATTCAAAAATGACCGATGATAGAGAAATAGGGATGCGGGATGAAATTCTCTCACTTTTGGAGGAATACAGAAAGCCGTTTGTGGTTGTAGGAAGCGCACATGTAGTAAATGATGTTGGCCTGCTTTATCATTTTGAAAAACTAGGTTATGATATTAAACAATTATAATCCTAATCAGGCGATATATTATTTAAGTCTGCGTTAGAAATTTCTGTAATTATAATGGAATTTATAATATTTGACTATGCCTCTGCAAAACTGATAGAGCATTATGGTCAAAGTCGATCAGTGAGTAAAATATTCGCAAAGCAAAAAGCCCTTATTCATCAGCAAAAATAAAACCCGTTATTCCCATAAGAATAAATCCAAATCCAAAAATAAGAGATAAATAAAATATATTTCCGGTCTCCTCTGTTTCCAAAACAGAATTCTGCGGATTGTCGGGGTCATAATATGCTGAAACAACCTTGCCCTGTGGATACTTATCAACTACCCCCCTGGCGTCGAATCTTGCAGTAGAACTGCCATCAAAAAAAGAAACCCTGCTTGAAGTATAAATCTCCCCGTTCACATTATATTCATATTCAACCACAGGAGTATACATAGTAACTTCCCGTGTTCTTGATCTCGAGCTGCTCCGGCTTCTGCGCCGGTGACTTTCAATTTCGGAGGAAACTATCTCTGCCTCAGCCGTAGGCCAGCCCTGGGCCTCTTTCATCCTTGAATAGCGGCTGTGACTCCAGATTAACAGGCCCACGCCACCTGCCGCAAGTATCAATAGAGCTATTTTTTTACCCATTTTAAAACTCCCTTCTTATATTGAATGTTAAATTTTCAATTAAAAAAAGCATCATATAATATAATTTTAAACAGCAAAAGGAATTAAAAGCAAGCTGTTGTTTAAAGCAAATTGCATGGCTCATTTTTCATCCAGGAAAATTCTGTGAAAATTATTTTCCGGATATGGTTTTTACGATCATGTTTTTAATATAGATTTTATCTTTTTTATTCATGTTTTTTCCAAAACAAACAGGTTTCCCGCTGTGCTCTATAATTATGGGGGGATTTATATCATTATGGGGGTTGTCCTCTGATTTTTTTATATCAATGCTTTTTATACTTTCTGAAGAAAGCATTTGTTTCACCTTTACACCCCAGGGGTGCCTTCTCTGGTGTTTTATCAGTGACTTTGAAAAAAAGAGTTCTTCGGAAGAGATTAGCTCCCATATAAATCCAGCAGCTATTAAAAGGGAGAAAGCCATAAAAGCGTAAAAAAGTATACTAATATTAGTACTTTTATGTTTTTCGGTAAAAAGAAAAACGGTGATGGAAGAGAACATAAGCAAAAAAACGAAGAGAAAGACTTTCGTTTTTATTCCTTTAACGCTGACTAAATATCCGTCATGCTGCTTTTGTATATTAAATGTTTTTCCGGCCTTATCTTGTATTTCTGTTTCATCTGTTTTTTCTAATCCTTCTCTAACTTTATTTTTAAGGGAAAGATCCTTGTGTTTCAGTTCTATTGATTTTATGCCTTCCTCTGTTTTTTCTAAAAGAGGAAGTTTCAGCATACCACCAAAATGTTTCCATGTTTCATCATAATCTGAGGGCTTCTCCCCTCTGTATTCAGAGAGGCTGTAAAGCTCAATGTTTCGAGATGAATCGGCTTTATGCTTAAGGTTAATTTTCCAAGTAATATGATCTCTCTTATTTTGTCCCCTGAAAACATTATGCTCTTTTAATACCCCCTGGTATGAGGAAAGAGGTTCAGTCCAATTTTTTTTCCCGAACAGGCTTTTTTCAATACAGTAAACTTCTTTGGAGGATATTTTTGTGTTTTTGCGATAAAAAAACATGTTGAACATTAACAGTCCGAATAAGCCAAGCAATGCTATAAAAATTAAAAAGATAACAGTAAATATTGGTTCATCGAGAGCTTGTATGTTAGAGATTAAAATGTATAGAAAAAGCAAAGATCCAAGAATGAAAAGAATACCGACAAAACCCATCAGTTTAGAACCCTTTTCTTCCCTGCCCATAGGCAATGAGTGACTGTTGGGCTCCCACCTTAGTTTTTTTCTTTTAAAAATCATGCTTTCTCCTTTGTTTAGTTTCTCTCAAAAAACAGTGAACCGGCGCAAAGAATTCTCCATTATGGTCCTATATTCTAATATACAAAATTATATTTTCTTATCAATTTTATATATACATAGTAGATTGAAATTTAGTTAGAATTGGCCGATATGGCTTTTATAATCATGTTTTTAATATAGATCTTATCTTTTTTATTCATGTTTTTTCCGAAACAAATAGGTTTCCCGCTATTTTCTATAATTATTGGGAGATTTATTTGAAAAGGAAAACCATTTTCGGGCTTTTTTATATCAATGCTTTTTATTTTTGCGGTTGAAAGGATTTGTTTTTCTTTAACTCCCCAGGGGTATCTAACCTGATGTTTTATCTTTGAATTTGAAAAAAAGAGCTCTTCTTTAGAAAGCAGCTTCCAAATAAATAAAAAGGCAGCTATTGAGGTTAAGACCATGAAAAATAAAGAAAGAATAAGCATAGCTAAACTTTTATGGTTTTCGTCATAAAAAAGGTTGTTGAAATAATATAAAACAGCATATAAAAAGAAACTATTGAAATATTCTTTTATTGTTTTTATGTTTACTAAATAGCCGTCATGCTTCTTTTGTATTTTGTATGATTTTCCGATTTTATATCGCATTTCTGATTCATCTGTTTTTTCAGAGTCTTTTCTAACTGAATTTTTAGGTGGAATATCCCTGCTCTTTAGTTCTATTGATTTTTCACCTATCGCTGTTTTTTCTAAAAGGGGAAGATTCAGCAGACGTGCAAATTTTTTCCATGTTTCATCACTATTTTCGGGTTCAACCCCCGTGGGTCTGGAGTGACTGTAAAGCTCAATATTTCGAGATGAATCGGTTTTATGTTTAAGGGTAATTTTCCATGGGGCATGTGCTCCATCTTTGCGAAAGAAACCGCCGCCATTAGAAATATCATTCTCTTTTAATACCCCCTTGTATGAGGAAAGAGGCTCACTCCATTCCTTTTTCCAGAGCAAACTTTTGTCTATATAACGAACTTCATTATGTGATATTATAGTTTCTTTTTTATTAAAAAATCTATTTATCATTAATAGACCTATGGAGGGAAACGCAACTGTAAACATTAATGCAGATTGACGTATAGAATCAGTGTCAATTGGTCTTTCGGTGTTTAATATAACTCTCAATAGAAGTAATTGAGACCCAATTACTATAATTAAACCTACTAACCCCATCAGTTTAGAACCCTTTTCTTCCCTGCCCATAGGCAATGAGTGACTGTTGGGCTCCCACCTTGTTATTTTTCTTTTAAAATTCATTCGTTCTCCTTTTCTTAATTATTCCTAAAAAGCAGCGGGCCATCGCAAGAATTCTCCAGTATTGTCCTGTATTTTAATATATATAATTACATTTTCTTGCTAATTTCAAATTTTTAGAAGCAGCAAAGCGGGATTCTTTATATATATTAATGCAAGTAAGGGCTCTAAAAGTAAGAGTTTTTAGGGATAACGATAGTTTTTGGGTTTTCTTATTTAAAATTGGAGGCCTGAAATTCAGCATATTGCCATGAGGCTGTAATTTTGTTATAAGCCTATTATGATGAAAATACTCTTTAACAGAAATTTCACTTTTACTTTAGGCTTTGCAGCGGGCCTTGTTTTCGGCAGTTCTATGGAAATATTTTCTTTTCTGAACATGCCAATTCTTATGCTTATAATGACCCTGTCTTTTACAGAAACAGATTTTTCTCCTTTTAAAGACTTGAAAAAATCTTCTGTTCCTTTCATGGGAGGAGTTTTTCTCAATTATTTTATGATATTTTTTGTTGTGCTTTTATTGGGAAGGCTTTTTGGTATTGAAGGCGAGCTTTGGGCGGGGCTTGTGCTTACCGCTGCCACTCCGCCGGGCCTGGCGATTATGCCTTTTACGGCAGTAGTGGGAGGCAGTATGTTTTATGCAACAGCGGCCACTCTTTCGGCCTTTTTGGCTGCTTTGTTATTGACTCCATGGCTGACTGCGGTTTTCATAGGTAATAATGCTATAAGTTATATTTCTATTGCCCGGCTGCTTGTTTTGCTTCTGTTGATACCCCTTTTTATAGGAAGAATATGCAGAAAGGTCGGCCTGGGCCCTTTTGCAATGAAAATTCACGGCCCGGTAGTTAATTTAGGCTTCGGGATTATTTTTGCGATTATACTGGGTGTCAACAGGAACTTGATTCTACTAAGCCCCGAATATTTCATAAAGCTGCTTCTTATATCTGCTATTACGATTTTCGGCCTGGCTTACGCCGCTAAATACATTCTTAGTAAGAAAAATACGGATAAGGCAACCGGTAAAAGCATCGTTCTTACCTCTACAGTTAAGAACTCCATATTCGGGGCTACTGCCGGATTAGCCTTGCTGGGCCCGGAAGGAGCCCTTCCGGGGACAATTTTTACGCTCGTAACTCTGCTCTACCTTATGTTTGTGGATAAAATACTTTCTTAAGCGATTTATTCTTCGGCGCCGCGGCTTTTTAAGGTCTGAGCTATTTCTTTATGCCTTTCGCGCTTTGCGTGAGCCAAGGCGGTTTCTCCTGAATCATCCTTGGCATTCACATCGGCGCCCTCTTTTATCAGAAGTTTTACCATGTCAATATCCCCCCGTATTACCGCTGTTATGAGAGGGGTCATGCCGTAGTTGTCTGTGGCATTTAAGTCCGCTCCGGAATCTATTAATGTCTGCAGCATTTCAATGTCGTTTTCGTCCGCCGCTTTTATTAGAGGAGTTGCCCCCTTGTTATTTTTGGCATCTACATCCGCGCCTGCTTTTGTAAGTATGCTGATTATGTCCATGTTGCGGCTGCGTATGGCGTTTATGAGGGCGGTTTCGCCGAATTCGTTTTTGGCGTTTACGTCGGCGCCGGCATCTATGAGCATCTTTACTATTTCAGGGCTTCCTTCGTAAGAGGCAATTATAAGTGGGGTGGTGTTCTGGTTGTCTGTGGCGTTTACATCCGCCCCTGCTTCTATAAGTATTTTCACAATCTGCTCATTAGAGTTTGAGGCGGCTTTATTAATAGCGGTCCATCCGTATTTGGCTTTTGCGTTTACATCCGCCCCGGCTTCTATAAGAAGCTTCACCATTTCAGCGCTGCCTTCTGCTGCGGCTTCTATTAAGGCCGTTGACCCCTTGTAGTTTGCTGCATTAACATCAGCTCCTGCATCCAACAATAATTCAACTGCCTCCTGATAGCCTCGCATAGAGGCCGCCATTAGAGCTGTCCATTCATAAGGCTCCCTTGCGTCAACATCAGCTCCGGCGTCTATGAGCATCCTTACTATTTCAAGGTCCATGGTTTCCACCGCCTGAGCCAGAGCAGTTTCTCCTTCGCTGTTTTTTTTGTTTACATCCTCACCGTTGTTTAATAGTTTTTTTAACCGATTGAGGTTCCTGTCTTTAACCGCTTTAATTAACTTTGTCATATTTATCTCCTTTTTAAAGGTGAAAGAAAACCTTTTAACCGGGAATCTGCAAAATTCTAAGCTTTCACAAGCTTATATCTAAACTATTAAATTGAACGGTAATTGTCAATAAGTTTGGGAGTATATGTTAAATTGTATAAGCCTCTGTTTTTTTGAGTAGGCGCCGATAATATTCTTGAAATTTGCTCTCATTTTTATATTATATGTTGTAAGTCCGGGCGATGGGGTTCGCCTTTAAATGCGAGAATATGCGCTGATGACTCCTGCTTAAGATGCAGGGGCTTTTTTATTGAAAGGAAAAATTATGGCAACTAACATAGGAATTATAATCATACTGGGGCTGTTTGCTAATTACTTGTTTAAAAAAATCAAGCTTCCGGGTATTCTCGGCATGCTCTTGGTGGGAATACTTATAGGTCCTTATGGCGCTGACTGGCTTACTCCTGAACTGCTAAGGGTTTCTTCGGATTTCAGGTTTATTGCTCTTATTATCATTTTACTGCGTGCAGGCCTCGGATTGGAGAAACAGAAACTGCAGCAGGTTGGCAGGACCGCTATAAAGATTAGCTTCATTCCCGGGCTCATAGAGGGCTTCACCATAACTTTCGTATCAATGCATTTTCTGGGGTTCGGTTTTATTGAAGGCGCGGTTCTCGGTTTTGTCGTTGCCGCTGTATCCCCTGCGGTGGTTGTCCCCAGAATGCTTCACTTTTCAGAGAAGGGAATCGGCGCAGACAAAGGGATACCTACTTTAATACTGGCCGGTTCATCTGTTGATGATGTTTTTGCTGTGACAATGCTGACCTCGTTTCTTGCAATGTATACAGCGGCATCTGTCAATGTAGCAGGTCAGGTGCTGACATTTTTTTCTTCCATTCTTCTCGGTATTGCGATCGGCGTGCTGGCAGGGTTTTTACTTGTAAAGTCTTTTTCCCGTTTCAGCATGAGAGACACAAAGAAGGTTCTTTACATACTGGGGATTGCGATTCTGATAACTGCCATTGAAGACGTTCTCAGCGGAACTGTTCAGATAGCCGGTCTGCTCGGTGTTACGGTAGTTGGCTTCATAATACTTGAAAAAACTCCCGGGGGAGCTAAAAGGATTGCAGAGAAATTTGGAAAGATATGGATTTTTGCGGAAATACTGCTTTTTGTACTCATAGGAGCGCAGGTTAATATTCATATTGCCTGGGATGCGGGGCTTGTCGGAGCACTGATAATTCTCATCGGACTTGCAGGCAGAAGTGCAGGCGTCGCTTTTTCTACAGCAGGAACAAACCTGAACCTGAAAGAAAAACTTTTCTGCATAATAGCCTACTTTCCGAAAGCAACGGTTCAGGCTGCAGTAGGAGCCATACCCCTTTCTATGGGTATGCCCGAGGGGGACCTGATACTGGCTATAGCAGTGTTAGCGATAATCATAACCGCTCCTCTTGGAGCTATTGGAATAAACTGGTCTTCAAAACACTTGCTTAATAAGTAGTTAAAGAATTTTCATAAAAAACATCTGCAGAAAGAAATTAAATTTTCAAGCTTTCGTTTATCCGGGCTTAGAGAAAAAAGTATTTTCTCAGCTTCTCCGGCCAAATCTGCAATTTCTTTTTCAGCGCGGTCAATGCTGCCTGACTTTCTGTAAAGTTTCAAAATATTACGGCAGTCTTCCTCTCCGGGGGAGTCAAGTGATAAAAATTCCCGAATGCTGTCTTTTGCTGTTTTGTGTCCGGATACGTATGTATAATACATAAGAAGTGTTTTTTTCTTTCTGACCAGATCCTCGTACGGATCCCGGCCCTTCTTATTTACGGTTATGTCTATTATGTCGTCTCTGATCTGAAATGCTGTTCCCATGAGCCGCCCGGCGGTTGCAATTTTTCCCCTGTCCTTTTCAGGGGCCCCCGCAAGAATGGAGCCCGCCAGCATAGGGCATGTAAAAGTATATCTTGCCGACTTGTGATCATACATTTTTAAAATATGTTCCCTTGTTAAATCCTCAATTTTTTTATGTTCATAAATAAGCTCACTGAATTCTCCTATTCCTGTGATAAAAGCAGCCCGGAGAACTTCATCCACAGCGGGATATTTAAGAGAAAGCTCAGCATCAGAGGCCATAAAGAGTTTTAACCCCATACCGTATAGGATATCTCCGGTTACAATAGCAAGTTCTTTTCCCTTCCCCGTATTTTCATTCAGGAGCAGATGCATGGAAGGCCCGCCGCGGCGCTGTTCGGCTTTATCTACTATGTCATCATGAATGAGAGCGCATGCATGAAGAAGTTCAAGCCCTGCAGCTGCGGAAATAACTCTGTCTGTGGAATCTGAAGAATAGGCCTGCCAGGAGAGAATAAGGAGGATGGAGCGTATCATTTTGCTCTTTCGGCTTAAAAAATCTTCAATTGAGGAATAGAGTTTTTTAATATGAGCTTCTCTTCCGTATGAAGCGCAGCTTTCTTCCAGGAAGTCAAAAATTTTCTTCCTGATTAACGGTGAAAGTTTATTGTAATATCTGTTATCTATAATAGAGCTCCCAGGAAAAAAGAAAAAGCCAGAATTGAGTTTATTCCCGCATATAGTTTAAGGGTTTTTAAATCTATATCCTCCAGGTCCCCTTCACTCTTTTTCAGCGTTTTTGAACATTTAATGGCAGACGGAATAAAAAGCAGAGATAACAGGGAAAGAGGGGGATAATACGTAAAAGCGGCCATAAGGATTATCCAGATAAAAACCGCAGCAAGCATAAATGAATAAAGAGCAGAGGCCTTATCTTTTCCTGTTATCATCGGCAGTGTCTTTACCCCGGCCGAGCGGTCTTTAGGGATGTCCCTTATATTGTTGGACAAAAGTACCGCCGTTATAATCAATCCCGGGGGAAAAGATGCAGCGACTGCAACAAAGGGAAGCTGCCCGGTGAGCGCAAGGTAGATTCCCGAACCTAAAAGAGGCCCCATTAAAATCAGTATCATTATTTCACCTGCGCCGCGGTATTTGTAGGCAAGGGGAGGCCCGGTATATGAGTAGCCTCCGGCAAAACCCACCCCTCCCAGGAGAAAAAGAGAAAAGCCCCTGTGTAATGAAAGAACAATGAGACATCCCAATCCTGCCGCAAAGGTTAACAGCATAAAAAAGAGAACCTGGCCGGAAGAGGCCTCTCCGGAAGCCAGGGTATGCACGCTGTCTTCTTCTGAAACCGGGTCAACCCCTTTTTTGAAATCAAAATATTCATTTACAAGGTTTACAAAGAGGTGAATAGATCCTACCCCAAGAAGTATTACAGGAAAGAGAGACCATTTTGCTTCATCACCCCGGTACAGGGCTAAACCTGCGGCTATGGCAGCGGGGATGAGTGAAGAAAGTAGAAAGTTGGCGCGGGAGGCTTTTAAAAAGACCTTTAAACTTAAGTTTTCAGCTTTCATTTTTTTCCTCTTTCATTTTTTTTAGTTCTTTTATGATAGTGTTTCCGGGATCAAGGAGCTCGGCCTGCTTAGCATATTGATCATAAGAGTCGATATCTCCCTTCATAAAGTATAATTTTGCAATGGTGGCATGAATATCGGCAAAGTCCGGGTCTTTTTCAAGCGCCCTGTAGAGGTGTCTTTTTGCTTTGGACATATTTCCTCCGGTTAAACGCGGAGCCATTAAGTAGTAGCTGCCCCAGGCAAAAAGAACCCCTGGATAGTCGGGGTCCAATTCTCTGGCTTCTCTGAGGTGTCTGCGGGCTGCAAGACCTCTTGAAATTCTTCCGAATATAGAAGATTCCATAGCGGCCGATCCCTTTGCTCCGCCGGCAATAAGGTGGGCGCGGATAAGGTTTGCCCTGTCTATCCTCTCTTCCATGGATATAATACGCTCCGCCAGGCTTATTGCTTGCGAGTAATTGCCTTTTTCGAAATGTATGTATGCTTTAGTTACCAGAGCGGGAGCAAAACCGGGTTTTTCATCTATAACCTCTTTCAGGATGCTTATGCTTTCAGAAAAAAGTCTGCGGCGTCTGTATATTTCTGCAATTCCCCATTTCGGCCCGTGCCCGTTTTCTTTAAGCTCTTTAGTTATTTTAAACCATTTCTCAGCTTCATCATCAATCCGTCTTGTTAAAAGATCCACGGCGAACATATATGCTGATGAAGAGGAATAAGGATATGTTGAAGGCTTGAAATCAAAACCCGGAGACTCATAAACCCTGTTATGCAGTTCAACCCAGTTAAAGCTTTCAGCTGATGTTTCAGAGACAGCAAGGGGCAGGAAAAATATGAAAAGAAAAACTCTTTTTTTAATATTTATTTTTAATCCTCCAGGTGAAATCCTTTTGCTTTCCATCTGTTTAATCCTCTCTCCAGATTATAAACGCGGGGAAACCCTTTATCTTCCATTATTTTCATTACGATGAGGCTTCTTACTCCGGCTGCGCAATATACAAGATAAGTATTTTTCCTTTTCAGCTCTTCAATTATTATATTGAAATCAGAAGAAAAGAAGTCAATATTTAATGAGTTTTCTATATGACCCTGTTTGAATTCACTCTCTGTTCTTACATCTATTATTACAAAATCGGGGTTCTCGCGGTTTTTCTTTATCAGTTTTCGGGCTTTCCGGGAAGAAATGTTTTTCGTAGCGGCATGTTTCTCCAAATCGATACTTTGCCCTGCTCCTTTTCTGTTACATCCGGCTAAAAAAAGGAAACTTAAAAGAATTGCCAAAAGGCATCTATTCATCAAATATCATCTTGCCGATCTTAACTTCCTTAATATGTTCAAGCTCTTTTTTCAGGTTTTCCTGTTCTTCGGCGCTTCCGCATAATTCAAGAATAATTATGCCGCTGACGCTGCAGCTTTCGCTTCCGGTATCGTGAAGGCCTATTCTTGTTTTTATATTACACCCGTATTTTGTAAGAACTTCCTGCACTTTCCCGGCTTCTTTCTCTCTGTTTTCAATACAGATACCCATAATTTCTTTACAGTTCATTTGCTATACTCCTTTTTCCTGCGCAACAATACTGATAATTATATTAAATATATTCCAAATTAAAAAGCCTGCCGGAATTATAATTACGTTTTCGTAAATCTGTGTATTTCATCTCTCTTGCAAGAGTGATTAAAAAGTTTAATAATGAGTATATATGCGGATAAATAAAAGGTTAAGAATTTTTAAAAAAACAGGCTTAATGCATAGGAGAGCTCTTTTATGAATAAAAAAATAGTTGTTAATGACTTAATGCAAAGCGGCTACGAGTACTGGCTTTCTGAGCCTGTTGGTAAAAATTTTTCACCTGAATTCAAGCCTGAGTTGACTCCGGCCCAGATGCTTAAGCTGGGTGTTTTTGGAGGGAAGTATATGACGGATTGCCGTAATGAGTTTCCGGACTCCTGGTTTAAAAATGCCAGGCTGTGTCACAAGCGGCACGATCCGGAGCTTAATTTCTTTAAAGTAAATGCCTCACAACCGTTGTCTTACTGGAGAGAAAAAGGCTGGATTTACCCGGATGACCCGCGAGGGTGGTTTCAGTGGTACTGCAGATACTATATGGGGCGCAGATGCCCTGATGACGGCAGACAGATAAAACGCTGGAAAGCTATAAAACGTCACAGGGCCCAGATTAAAAAGAACTGTTCTCCGGGGGATTTCTCATGCCGACCGAAGCAAAGACAGGTTCTTCTTCACTGGGCGTACGACAGCAGGAAATTATAGATAACTGCATTAATGATGAGCTGTAAGTTTTTAAGGAAGGCATTGAAGTTAATTGGAAAAACAGTTTCAAAGGTTTGGAGCTAAATAAGAAGAAGTTCTGAACCATCTTTTTTTATTCCGTAGAAAGGGAAAGGAATATTGTAGTGAAAAATAAAATGGAATATTACTCAACCGGGGTTCCGGGAATTGATGAAAAAATAAAAGGGCTCAATATAGGGGACAATGTTGTCTGGCAGATAGACAGCATAGATGATTACAGGTATCTCGCCGGCTCTTTTGCTTTTAAAGCTCTTGATGATAATAGGAAAGTTGTTTACTTTCGCTTTGCTTCCCATGAGGAAATCCTTCCCGACCGGGACGGAATTGAGAGGTTCGACTTTGACCCGGGAGAGGGTTTTGAATCTTTTACCTCAAGGGTTAATTATGAAATCGAGAGACAGGGAAAAGAGGTTTACTATGTTTTTGACTGTCTGTCGGAGCTTCTTTCCTCATGGGCAAATGACCTGATGATAGGCAACTTTTTCATGGTTATCTGTCCCCGTCTTTTTGAGCTGGAAACCATCGCGTATTTTTCGGTAATGCGAAACAGCCACTCGGACAAGGCTATTTCCAGGATACGCAAAACAACTCAGCTGTTGATAGATGCATACCGGTTTGAAGGGGATTTTTATATTCACCCCCTTAAGGTTGAAAACAGGTATTCCCACACAATGTTTCTTCCTCATCTTCAGAGCGGAGAGAAGTTTAAGCCGGTCACTGACAGCGTAAAAATTGTAAAGCTTTTTTCAAATATAGATAAAAAGGGAAGCGGGCCGGTTAAAGGAAAACTGGATTATTGGGACAGGCTTTTTATCCGGGCAGGGGAGCTGGCGGATAATACCTGTGGAGATGAAGCCGCCTGCCGAATGCGGGACAGGATATGTTCGATGATGATTAGTGAAAACCCCCGTATACTGTCGCTTGCAAAGAAATACCTCAGCTTAAAGGATTTACTTGAGATAAAGGACCGTTTTATAGGTACAGGTTTTATAGGAGGAAAGTCCGCCGGCATGCTTCTGGCGCGAAAGATTCTTTCCCGGGATAAAAAGCTTAAATGGGATGATATATCAGAGGCCCATGATTCTTTTTATGTGGGTTCGGATATATTCAATTCCTATATTGTTGAAAACAAGCTGTGGAAGCTTCACATGAAGCAGAAAAACCTCGATAGTTATTTTAAGTCGGGGGAGGAACTGCAAGAGAGACTTTTGAAGGGCTTTTTCCCCGACGAGGTTAAAGAGCAGTTTCAGCAGATAGTTGAATACTTCGGTGCTTCTCCCGTAATTGTAAGGTCCAGCTCTCTCCTGGAGGATGCTTTTGGAAACGCTTTTGCCGGGAAGTATGAAAGCATATTCTGCGCCAATCGCGGAACGCCCTCCCAAAGATATGAGGCCTTTGAAGATGCTGTAAGAAAGGTTTATGCCAGCACAATGAGCAGGGATGCTCTTACTTATCGCAAAGTCAAAAATTTGCATGAATCACGTGAGCAGATGGCGCTTCTGGTGCAGCGTGTTTCCGGCTCTCATCATAAAAGATATTTCTTTCCCGACGCTGCAGGGGTGGGTTTTTCCCATAATACCTATGTATGGAACGAAAAGCTCTCTCCGGATGCGGGGATGCTGAGGATTGTATTCGGCCTTGGCACCAGGGCTGTAAACAGGGTGGAAGGGGACTACCCCCGGATGGCCGCTCTTGATAACCCCGGCATACGCCCCTACTCAACCAGGGATGACTTCAAAAGGTTTTCTCAAAGGAAGGTTGATCTTATAAATATCGAAAAGAATTCTCTTTCCTCTTTAAATTTTCTGGATCTGTCGGATCAGCTAAAGGGTATAGATACTGAACTGATGTGCGATAACGATTACGAGACCGCCAGGGCTCTGAAAAGAAAGAGCTATCCGATTCTTACCCTGAACGGGCTTTTAAAAAGAAAAGATATTGTATCTGCATTCAGAGGGATGCTCAAGACACTTGAAAAGGCCTATGAATATCCCGTAGAGATAGAGTTCACATTAAATTTCGGTGAGCAGCGCTTTTTCATAAACCTCCTTCAGTGCAGGCCCCTTCAGACAAAAGCTGCAGGAAAAAGAATAGCCATAGAATCGGCTTCGGAAAATATGGGCGTATTCTTCAAATCCAGGGGAAACTTTATAGGGGGAAACGTTTCAATGCCTGTAGAGCGAATAATATATGTAAATCCCCGCTCTTATATGAACCTGAACCGGGAAGATAAATATGAAACCGCCAGGATAATCGGAAGACTGAACCGGGTAATAGACAAAAACAGAACCCCCTCCATGCTTATAGGTCCCGGAAGGTGGGGAACCACCACCCCTTCTCTGGGGGTATGCGTAAACTTCTATGAAATCAATAATTTTAGCTTTCTTATTGAGACAGCGCTTCCGGAAGAGGGCGTTATGCCCGAATTCTCATTCGGCACCCATTTTTTCCAGGATATCGTTGAAGCAGATATTTTTTACGCCGGGCTTTCAGGAGAAGAGGGCTCCCGGGGACCGGACAGGGATTTTCTGAACTCTCTTGAAAACACTTTAAGCAAGCTGCTGCCCCGTCAGGAAAAATTTAAGGGTGTTATCGGGGTTTACGATGTATCAGGAAAAGAGATGAAGCTCCTTTCGGATATTATATCCAGAAAGCTTATCTGCGTTTACAGGACCTGATAAAAATATGCTAATCAAATCTTAAAGCCCTGATAGGGGAATTTCTCTTGTGAGAGCTTTTTTCTTTCAGTTCTCTGACTTTCAAAAGCAGCTCTGCATCTGCTTTTTCCTCCTCTCCTTTTCCATCACAGGCCAGGGCGCAGTCAAGCTCCCGGTATGAAATGCCCAGTTCTTCTTCGTCCCTTTGCCCCTGGAAAAAATCAGGGGAAGGGGGTTTCTGAAGAATCTTTTCGGGGACTCCCAGGGATGAGGCCATTTCGTAAACCTCGCTTTTGTAGTAATTTCCGAATGGGCTTATATCTCCAGCTTCATCGCCCCATTTGGTAAAATACCCGGTCATTATTTCACTTCTGTTAGAGGTATTCATAACCAGCATATTCCTTGAGGCCGCTTCTCTGTACAGGAAAGCGCTGCGAATGCGTGCGGCAAAATTTCCAATCATAAGAGGGTCTGTTTCTCCGGTCATTCCTGAAAAAATACTTATAATGCGGCTTATGTCATATGTGCTGAGACTGACTTTAAGCTTATTTGTTATCAGTTTCACCTCCGGGTTCATTGTTCTTCCGTCATGGGGCATATGAAATGCCAGGCAGTTTTCTTTGCCCAGGGCCGATACTGCAAGATATAAGCAGGCTGCCGAATCCACGCCGCCCGAGACGCCTATTACTACTCCTTTTTTACCGGCAGCCTTCACATTTTCTCTTATGAAACCCTTAAGGCGCCTCAGGCGATTTTCATTTTTCATCATAGGTTCGATTATAAAATAGGAAGATAGGCGTTCAGCTCGTAGTCGCTGACCTGGGTCCTGTATCTGTCCCATTCTATTTTTTTGTTTTCCATGAACTTTTCAAACACATGCTCTCCAAGAGCTGACCTGAGAAAATCCGAATTCTCGGCAACATGTATAGCCTCTATCAGGCTTCCGGGAAGGGTGTCTATACCCTTTTTCTTCATCTCTTCAGGGCTCAGCTTAAACATATCAATCTCCGAGGCATCCTTCAGGGGGTATTTGTTTTTTATTCCCTCCAGTCCGGCAGCCAGCATGACAGAAAAGGCCAGGTAGGGGTTGCATGCCGGATCGGGAAACCTGAGCTCTATTCTTGTAGCTTTTTCCTGTCCCGGTTTGTACATGGGAACCCTGACTAATGCGGAACGGTTTTTCTGTCCCCACACTATATATACCGGAGCTTCATAACCGGGAATCAGGCGCTTGTAGGAATTAACCCACTGGTTGGTTATGGCGCATATTTCTGCCGAATGCTTTAAAACACCGGCCATGAAATGCCTTGCCTCCGGTGATAGATGATAGGGCTCTCCTTCTTTATAGAATGCATTCTTACCCTTATTAAAAAGAGACATGTGAGTATGCATTCCGCTGCCGTTTACGCCCGATATGGGTTTGGGCATAAAAGACGCGTAAGCATCACTTTGCATTGCTATTGCCTTTACGGTGGCCTTGTAGGTAATTACATCATCAGCCATTTCAAGGGCCGGTCCGTAGCGGAGGTCTATCTCGTGCTGTCCCGGAGCCACTTCATGGTGTGAATATTCAACCGGTATTCCCATTTCCTGGAGCGCAAGAATGGTGTCTCTCCTGAGGTCATGTCCCAGGTCAAGGGGCATCAGGTCAAAATAGCCTCCCTCATCCATAACTTCCGGGCTCTTGTCGTTTTTAAAGTAAAAGTACTCCAGTTCAGGCCCCACGTTAAAGGCGTCAAACCCTGCCTTCT
>Ga0207421_10002903_pt1 | contig 20873 bp, 25 predicted proteins | sample SodLakKL_010_SED_4_FD_187542 | JGI IMG/M metagenome (GOLD analysis project Ga0207421, IMG submission 187542) | Alkaline sediment microbial communities from Lake Tanatar, Kulunda Steppe, Russia - 8KL_010_SED (SPAdes) (version 2) | ecosystem: Environmental > Aquatic > Non-marine Saline and...
TTTTGTATTTATTCTCACCCTCAGTTAAATCTACCAAATCAAGAGAACTTAAAATAAGGTTCATTCTTTGATTAAAATTATCCGCATGATTGGTATCGCTAGTAGTAAATTCATTTATTTCTTTATGTGGCATTTCAACCATTTAAATCACTCCTTAAAATGCTGTATTCCAGTCAAATTCTATCCTGTCATCATCACCTTTAGGGATAGGTGAAAATGTGGCTACTGCAATCAATGTATCTTCACTGTCATAGATCCCTGCTGCAGAAATAGTCTCACCTACAAGTTCATCCTGCTCTAACACTCCTAACATATCACAAACATAGGCATCTGAGTCAACACTATCAAGTTCTTTTTTCAATAATTCTTCAGGAACTGAAGTCCAAGTTGTATCTATATCTATCGGGTCATCGCTTGAATCGTGGCCGCCACTTCCAAAAGCAATATCTTGAGCATCGGGAAGTTCAATTTCACCAGCAAGTGCTTCTGCATATTGTTCTCTTGCAGCATCAGTTGTTGCTATATTCTGAGCCATTATCTTCTACCTCCTTATTGTCATTTGCCTTCTTAACTTTAATTGCTAAATTTTGTTCTACGTCAACTTTGTTTTTTGGCATTATATCACCTCAGTATTTAGTGATTGTGATACCAATTCTCTAACTCCATTGAGCTCATTGCCTCCATTCAAGTTTAGCCCTCCATCGAGCTTGTTACTTACTTCGTTATTTAACGCTGTAGCTGTTATTGTTTTGCTTAATTTTTCAGCTGCAGAAGCATCATTTCCTAAACCTCTAATTAACTTCTTAAATAAGCTTTCTACAGGCGATGCATCTTCATTTATCGTCTTTAATATTAGCGGGTTAAGAATTTGTGCCATTCTTGGGCGAGATCCATCAAGTTTTTGGTCACCGTCTAAGCCTGATGTTCCATCAAGATATTGAAACGCGCCTTCATTAATTGTTTTCTGGAAATTTTTATACACATTTTCAGTTGCAGAAGCATCATTGCTTAAGCTTTTGATTATGTCTTTTTTAAGTGCTTCATTAACGTCAAATTCATTCTTTAAAGCCATGTATATCATTAAGATTAAGTCTACACCAGCTGCTTTTGCACGATTCAATATTTTTGCTATTGACCTTGTCATATCAGATACTTCTTCAAATGTTCCGTTGGCATATTCTTCTTTGGCCTGAGAAAATAGTTCAAAATAGTCGTAATAAATCATAAATGATGCTGGTTCATTATCCCAATTCTCTATCAACCTGTTAAAAACATCGTCGCCAAGCAATGTTCTAGAAATTTCAATCATAGTTTCAATATCGCCTGGGCTTTGGTTAGCAGTTATTTCTATCTTCAGTGCGCTTCTGTATTCAACATCAGAACGGCCATCCCTTGGCACTCCTAATGTAAACCCAATCCTGTCTAATATTTTGTCATCTGCCCAATCTAAATCTCTTGATTGTATTACATCTTCAAAATCATTTCGCAATAAATCTATTTCTTCGTCAAAAGTTCTATATAATTTGTTGAGATTACTATCTTCTTCTTTGCCATACAAATCAGGATGTCGGCTTGTGCTATCACTTATATTAGGCACTTTCTACCACATCCACTTTCGCTGGCTCAGTATTCGCTACCTCAATATCGTCAATATCAATATTAGCTTCTGAGTAATCTGTTCCATCAGTGCTTAATGCCACAGTTACGTCAGTTATCCCATCAATATCATGAACCTTTGCAATAATTCTAGTTCTAATAACATTTTCACCTAAGCCTAGCCCTAATACTATTTCCCCGTTTGATAATTCGCCGCCAATATATTCTATGATATTATCTTCTACGGCTTCAATTCCTCCTGAAGGAAACTCATCATCATCTGTAGTTATTGTGCAATCAACATATATTTGCATATCTGTAGGGCGAGTAAACTTAATTGTATGCTCATATCCCATGCTGTCTAAAACAGTATATGAATTATCGCCATAAGCCTCAATTCCTGCAGCCTTAGTGTCAAATATAGTTTCGACAATCTCTGTAGCTTCTCCTTGATATACTATACTCTCAAAAGCTTTCGGAGGAATTCCATCAACTGTAGAAGTTGTATCATTTTCTACCACTAGTGCATCTCTAACAGCATCAAGTTTTAAGATAGAAGCTCTTATAGCATCAGCTGTAGAAGCGCCTCCACCTTGCACACTATCTTGAAATCTATTTCTTAGCTCAAAATCAGACTCAATGTCTCGGCCGCCTACTATAGGAGCAGGATTGTTTGTAGAACTAAGTCCTGAAATTGGGTTAGTTATCTCAGTTATTTCTCCAGCGCCTACATTGCCTTCTTCTCCAGCTTCTACTGCTTCAATGTTAACCTCAGCAGAATTTGTAGAGTCAATAGTCACATCTTCTACTGTGAAAAACTGAACCCCATCTATTGTTTCGACCAAAAATCCTTCTGGAATTTCTACTCCTTCATCTCCTTCAAAAACTTGCGGTTCACTACTTCTTGCTGGGTTTGCTGGCCTCCTTGAGATGCCTATTAATTTCGCTAGGTAATCTAAACTCTGGCCATGTGCAAAATCTACGAAACTTGAGTTATACACATCTTGCTGGGCGCTCCAATTTTGAGATATTTCATAAGCAAAGTTTTTAATTATTTTTCCTAAAGGAGACCTATCGCTTAAGTTTATATTTTCCCCAAACAGATTTCTTGCTCTATTTTTTAAATCTCTTTCGATTTCTTCTCTAGTTTTTCTTTCAAACCCTGAAGATGTAACACCAGCCATTATATCACCACACTTTCTTCAATCAGCTCGCCATTCTCAAGTCTAACTCTAAAATTTATATATAAAATTCTTTTTTCTCTATCTCTTTCAATATTTATTTCTTCTATTTCTACGATCCTATCATCTTTATTTAGCTCGGCCCTAATTTCGCTTTTAAAATCTTCGTTAGGAGCTTTCCTTTTCATAAGTTGTATATAAGGAACTCCTAAATTTAAATTAAATGGCCATTCTGTTTCATTAATACTTATCGATATTTTCACTCTTTGCACTATTTCTTCAGTTCCTTCTATCATCTTTAAGTCGCCATTTTCTTCATTAAACTCTAAATCACCTTGGCTATTTATTTTGAGTGACTTTTTCATTCTGTCACCGCCTTATTAAGAAGATGAAGGTTCAAGTGGTCTGTCACCATCTTCCTCCACTTCGCTGTTTAATATTGTGCTAACATATTGCCAATCAGATTCATCAAGAATATTAATTTCAAAAGTATTTTCTACCAGTATCTCAACTTCTTGAATCTTATATTGAACATCAACAATATTATCATTGCTATCAACCACTATTCTCACGTCAGTTACTAGATGTAAAGTAGTATTTTGGCTTTTATTATAGCTATTTTCTATTGCTTCTGCTACAGCTGCGATTCCGCCATGAGCGTAATATGGCATATTTTCTTCTCCATCAAAGCCAGAACTATAATTATCTATATTATTTTCTATTATCTTCACTAATTTATTATTGTCTTTGTCGGTAACAGTCTCTGCATCATCTTCGGCCTGATACTGATTTAGCGCAGAGACCATTTTTGAGAGTAGTTGTTCTTTAAGTGCCATTAAGTTTCACTCCTTAACCTGTATGGCTGTCACTGCTTAACTGGCTTGTAGACATTGAAGTTATTGGAGGGCTCGTAGGCGATCCAAGATTACCAGTATGCGTATGCTGATTTATATAAGTTTTTAGACTATTACCCAGAGGAATAGGCTCAGCTCCACCTTGTAAATTGACATTGCCATCAGCATCTATATTAGCATTTCCTTTTGTTGTAACGCTTACATCACTATCACAATTTATATTAATTTCTGCAGAAGGCGTAGCTTCAATACTATATTTTGCACCTAAATTCTCGAATAATGTAGTGCCATCTTTTTTCATAACCCATCTAGTATTCTGGTCTTGGTTTTCTATAAGCAAATCTTCAGCATAGCTAGAATTTAAGTCACTATCATTTTCTATTTTTAATCCTTTTGCAACTATTGCGTCATCGTATGAATGGAACCTTTTAATTTGTGGGTTTTCTGGGTCTCCGCTAATAAGCAATTTATCTAACGCTTTTTCACTAAATATCACTAAAACATTATCGCCTTTTTTATATGGTGGTCTAATTATAAATGGACCTGCGTTAAGATGCGCTACAGGAACTTCTACAATGGGCGGTATTTCAGCCATTTCTCCTTGCAATTCCTTCTTGTTTAACAGCTTAACTTTCGCATACATTGTTTTTGCATCGTACTCTTCTATCTTTGCTGGCAGTGAGGTATGAATGTCATGAATTCTTTCTTCTATCATTTTTCTTATTACTCTATTTGTTTTCATATTTTTTCCACCTCACATTCAGTAGAAAACTCATCGCCTTCAGCTACGTGCTTGCCACTAATTACTCGAAATTCGCCACTTATATTTCTACTTTCTATTTTCAGAAGGCTATCAGCTCTTACTTCATAATTTAGTAACATCTTTACCATATATTTCGCTTTGCTGCTTTCTTCTTCTCCTTCTCCTCCGCCACTACTTTCTTCTACCTTTTCTGGAGATGATATTAATCCAGTATTTGAGTTTACTAATACTGCTTGTTTTTCTGCTTTTTCTGGCGGCCTAACATATACCAAGCCACGTTTAGAATGAAGCTTAGATTCAGTATCTTCAGCCAGCCTTTTTAATGCTTTTCTCGTGGTAGTAGATAGGGTTAATCCTTTTTCGTAGGTTATGCTTTTATTAGTATCAACTTCACCTACTTCTAACCCCGCATTATTAATTACATCTGGGATAATATCAGACGCAGTTTTACCAGATTTCCATGTTCTATTTATAGTCGACCGCATCCATAAATCTGTATCATCGCCTACAATTAGCGTCGTCTCTTTATCCATCCCTTGCCATTTAGTCTTTTTAACTTCAATTAATCCAGGAAGCAACAGCCCAAACTTTTCTTTATATCCTGCTTTTAACTTAAACTTAGTCTCTGTGGTTATACTGTCAAGCGTATTTTTGGATAAGTTGAATAGCCGAACATGACCAGCATTTCCTTCATCATCATCTGAAAACTTAATTTCAAATTCTATTTCTAAGCCAGGATACTCTATCTTTTTATCTCCTATTTTTAGCTCAATCTTTCTCCCAAATAATTTTTCTCCCATTATTCTTCACCAGTAAAAATGTACGGCTTCACATCATTCATGAAATTATCATAGGTTATTCTGTCATGCTCACCTTTGAAATCTATTGGAAGAATTATAATTTCTGACCTTCCTATATACGGGTCTTCTATATTTTCAAAGAAATCTATTCCGTAAGTTATTCTCTGCCCTTTAATTAGCGGCTCATTATTTACATCAAACAGGTCAAAGTAAAATTCTTCTGATTGACTGTTCCACCCAACTTTAAAAATTAATCTCAACCCAGCAATATCAATAAGAAAGTGATTAGGTTTTTTCTTTATCCCATCCTTCTCTATAGGAAGAACGTTTAACTGTAGTGTCGACATGCATATCACTTCCTAACTTACACTTATAATGTTATATATTGGTTGCCAGTGTATTTCCTATGCATTTATATTATAACATAATAGTATACATCATTTAAACATTCAAATGCATGAGAGCACATCCTAATGATTGTTTGATATATTATTCGTTTGAAGGAATTTCATATTGTTCTTCAACTTCTTCATCGCTATCTCCAGAGCCTGATATTTTTTCAATAAGCAAATTTAGGGTTGTAGGGTCTGCTTCATCAGTATCTTCTTCTTCGTCTTCCGTGTCTTTTTCTGTAGGCGTTTCATCTGCTTCTTCTTGAATTTCTTCTCCAGTTTCAGGATCAGTACCTACTTCTATTTCGATTTCTTGTAATTCTGCTACCCTTATTTGCTGTAATTTAATATCACACTCAAACCCATTCCCATAAGACGAGTTTTTCAATACACTTATCTCAGATATTGCCATTCTTTCATAAGTTCCAGTAGCTCCTGAGTATGTCAGCTCTTTATCTTTATTTGCAATGTTTACTAAGCTTTCATAAGTATCCCTAACCTCATCTTCAGGACCAGCAAAATAGGCTTTAAGGGATAACTCTAAAGGGTCTGCTTTAATATGGTCTGAAATATCAGCCTCATCTTCTACAGGTTTTTGTGTTACAGTGTTAGAGTGTATTATCTGCTCATCATTAATTACCTGAAATTCAATATCGCCAAGTGATGCCATAATTATCCACCACTTTCCTGTACTTCTATTTCTTCAAAGATCTGCTCAATTTCTTCTCTTATCTTGCTTCTTATTTGCGGTATATCTTCAGCAGATACGTTATCAAAATTGAAATCTAAGTCAATATTATTGTTAGCTTCTTTTGCTCCTTGCGATCTTCTCTGAGCGATTGGCGAGCCAGATTGGCTATTGTCAACTTCAATGTTTACGTTAGGCTGATGTGAATCTGATGGGGTGCCTGCAGATACATTGTTTGAACCATCATCTCCACCAATTCCTGGTATTTTGTTTAGCCAGCTTCCACTTATGTCAAATACACTTTCTAATAGATTACTGAAACTCAAATTATCGTCCATCCAATCACCTAAGTCGTTCCACCAATCTTGTACAGGCTCAATAATATTAGGAAACTCAAAATCTACCTCCCAATCTGGAAGTGAAGGCCAGCTTATATTATCAAACCATTGCCCTACATTACTCCACCAATCTCCTAGCCATTCAACAATGTTAGGAAGATTAATTTTTTCATGTTCCCACTTAGGGATATCTGGCCAGTCAAATGAAGTATTCCACCATTCAGCAATCTCATTATGCCAATCTATGAAATCATCAGTTGTTGGCAATCCTAACCATTCAGCAACATCATTGTATCTATCCTCAACTGCCTCTGGCAGATCAACTATAAGAAGGTCTATTATTCCGCCAATTGCGCCGATAAACCAATTTAATCCTGACCATGCTGCTGATGCTATAGACATAATTCCTGAGCTTATTCTTCTAAACCCAATTTCTATTTTTGCAGCTCCAATTTTAATATCATCAAATCCGCTCATTAACAAATCCAAATCTCCAGTCAAAAGCCATTTAATCGCTCCGCCTATTATCTTAAGCGCTCCCCAAAACTGGTCTAACATTCCATCAACGACAATATTAATTCCAGTTACTAAATCATACAGTGTGTCATTTACGTCCATTACAATTTCTGCAAAATCACGGCTTACTCCAATTATGTCAAGAAATTTATTAATCCACGGAATTAACGCTGAGTCGTAGCCGTCTTGCATGCCTAAATATAAATCCTCAATTATTAAATATAACCCAGCTACTGCTGCAGTTATTGCTAAAAATTTCCCTACTCCTATTCCTAATATTCCAAGAAGTCCAGTAAAAGCAGTTTTTACGGCAGATAAAGGTTTTGCAGCTAAGCCAGCTACAGCTCCTATTCCAGCTATTACAGTAACTACTCCAAGCATTCCTCCAACTAAAGCTTGAGTAGACTCTGGCATCTTGTTGAATATATTAATTAACCCAGTTACTTTCTCCATAGCACCTGAAATTATAGGAGTAAAGAAATTCCCAATGTTTATAGCAGCAACATTAATACTACCACGTAATCTGTCAAAAGAACCTCTTAAAGTGTCTAGCTGATCCTCTGCCATTTCTCTTGCAGTTCCGCCAGCATCACTAAGTTTTTCTTCAAAGTCAGATATGTCTTCAGAGCCGCCTTGCATTATTTTTAAGAAAGTCCTAGCTGCTCGCCTAGGCATTACTTCACCTAATGCTGTCATTCGCTCTTCATCAGTCATTCCAGCTAATGCAGATTCAAACTCTCTTATAGTTTCAGTTATTCCAATAAAATCTCCCTGTGCGTTCCATAAGTCTACACCTAAATTCTCAATTGCTTTTTCAGCCTTACCAGTAGGTGTCATTAGCGTGGTTAATGCCGTGTTTAATCTACGACCAGCTTGAGTACTTAAATCACCTCTATCTGCAAGAGTACCCAGTGTTGCTGTCAATTCTTCTACTCCTACTCCTACGTTAGAAGCAAGCGATGCAACTTCTGTAAAAGCTTCACCCATCTCCTGTGCAGTAGTCATACTTTCAGCAGAGGCTTTTGCAAAAACGTCTACAAATCTTCTAGTCTCATCAAACTCAAGGCCCATAACATTGACTGATTTTGCTACAATATCTGAAGCTGTAGATAATTTCATGCTCTCTATTGCTGCTAAATCTAACATCTGAGGCATAACTTGCATAATTTCATTAACTCCTAAACCAGCTCTTGCAAATTCTTCCATTCCTTCTGCAGCTTCTTTTGCAGTAAAAGCAGTCTCAATCCCTAAGTTTTTAGCTTCTTCTTTTAACATATTAAGCTCTTCAGCTGTAGTTCCTGCTACGTTTCCAACTCTAGTCATCTGGAAGTTAAAGCTTGAGGCAGATTTTGTTGTTCTTGCTATTGCAGCTCCAGCAGCAGTAAAAGCCCCAACTAAATAATATCTATATTGTCTAGCTAATGATACTGCAGTTCCTAAAGAAGCTTTTATCTGTGCACCAGCAAGTCGAGCTGAGGCGCCTAATTTTCCAAAAGTAGTCGAAGACATTTGAACATTTCTCTTTAGCCTGTTGACCTGTGAATTAGCAGACTTTAGCTTTCTATCGTTTATTCCAAAATTTATGCCGAACCTAACACTTCTTGCTTTATTCCCAGGCACCTCAGCGACCTCCTTCTCCTTTTCTCTGGCTGTTCATTTGCTTTTTCTTTTCGTTTTCTATCATTTCAAAAGCTTGATAGGCCTCTTCAAATTCGTCATCGTCCATCTCCATAACAGCATTAATGTCTTTTGTGTAATAAGCCAAGTCATACATCCTCAACTTTCTTGGATTTTTTCTTAACCTAGCTCTATATTTTGGCTTATTTATCTCTTCAATGTAATGTATCCCATAATCTCCTACTACATATTTAGAATGTTTAGGTTTATAGAAATGATTCTATCTCATCGACAACGTTACGCATTTCAGTTACGCTATCAAAATCGTCAAAACTTAAGTCAGATGGCTCTAATACTACGTTATCAAACAAGCCTTGAATATACTTCTCTCTAATTAAGTTTCCTTGTGGGTCAGTGCACCTATCAGAATGCTGCACAGTCCACCGCACCTTTGGTCTTTGAAGCACATATTTTTGCCCGTCAATAGTTATTTCTTTTTTATCTCCAGCAGGCATTCAAACCCCTCCTTTATTTTTGTTTTTATATGCCAGATGGTTTTATACGTCAAATGATTCTTCATAATTAGCGACTATCAATGTCCATTCTCTTTCTTCAAGCTCGCCACCTTTTTCAAAATCAGGCAAACTCTGAACAACGCATTCTGATCCATAAGCTGAAACATCGCCAGAGACATTTTGGTCGACACAAGCAAAAGAGAATGGTTCATCTTGGTTATATAGCTCCTCTAACTTGCTATTTGCTTGCGAATTACCTTGAAGAGTGATAGTAACCTCAGCTGCATCATTAGCATTTTTCGTAAAGGTATGATTACCTTGAGCGCCAACATAAATATCTCTCTTGTCTTCCATTCGGCTTGCTGTAATCATTGTTCCTTCAGCAAAACCAGTAATTTCAGTCCCATCAACTACTGTATGAACTCGTTGCGGATCATATCTCATATTCATTAACCTCCTTTACTTTTATACAGTTAGCGTCCCTTCAATTTCTACACTGTGAACAGCTCCAGCTACAGTTGCAGTAAACTCAATATCTGGGAGTATCCTATCTGCTAGATTAACGTCAGATATCTCATCTCTAGTTGGATAACTTACACTCCAAAGTGCGTTTCCGTCTGCATCTCTAGCTATAATTCCCTGTGAAGCAGCTCTCTGTAAAACATCTTTAAGCTTGCCGACAACTTGGCTAATTCCAATATCATCAAGAGGAGTTTTTCCTGGGCCACTTAACAAGAAGAATATTTCCTCTTTAATTCTAGATTTTAACCAATCTTTAGAGCGCTGAATATCTATATATCCGCCATCAGTAGTCTTCCCTTCAAGTGTCATGTCAGTTGCATATTTCGTGATATAAGTGTTTGCTGGTCCGCCATCTTCAGCATCAAGCAGAGAATTAATATCAGTGTTTGTGTAAGTTACAGGTGCTACCCCGTTAAGAGCTTTGAACATCCACGTTGAAGAGCCTGGATCAGTTACTGACATTCTGCCTGTAAAACTTGCGTCCATATACTGCTCTTCTTCTTCTGTTCCTCCGTCATGTGCACAAGCAGCTGCGCGGCTAGAAGAAATAGTTTCAATAGACGTATTAATAGCACTAACAGAAGTCGAAACATCATACTGACCTATGAATAACTTTCCGTTAGAACTCGCCCAGCCTGCAGCCTCTTCAAGATCTGCTTCTGTTCTAGAAGTAATCATCAAGAAATACCAATCATCATTACCTTCAGGCTCAAGTTTATCCAGCTCTTCTGAAATACTTGTCCCAGAAGCTTCTATATCTACCCCATATACAGCTACCTCACTTGGGCTAGGTTCTTGTGCAAAATACTGCTCTACCATATCATAAAGCGGATCACCAGAAGATACATTTGTTAAATCACTTGTTGACTCAATTTCTTTATAGTCGATGTCATTACCGTCATCAAATATTAATCCGAGACCAAACCCTGCTTTTGAAATTGGAGTAGTCTCGTCGAATATTGTGACATCAATAATATCTACCATTATCTCAAACCTCCTCAGTAAAGCTTATAGTTTCATCATCATAATTAATCTCAAACTCTGCTTTTTCAATTGTCTTTTCAGGAATAACTAATACATCTTCAAAACCTAATTGAACATCAAAACCAAGCCTACTTTCGTATTGTGCCTCAAGCTCTTGCCTTCTGTCTTGGATTTCTCCAATGTTTAGTACTACAGCATCATGCTTATTAAGCCACCTACGTCCAAGTTTGGGAATCCTGAACCAATCCTGAAGTTTGCTCATATATCCATTTAAATTTCCTTGCTCAATATCATATCCGTTAAACGAAATTGTAGCATCAACCTTAGCTACATATTCATATTCAAAATCGTATTCGAATCCCTCTGTACCATCTTCATCTTCCCATCTGCTTTCATCATAAGCAACTACACTTTTGTCTAATATCATAGTGTAAGCAGGCCAAGGAGTATTTTTTGTTATGAAATTATAAAGTATGCGAGGATACTCATACATATCTTCAGAAATTTCTTGATTAGATATAAGCATCTGTGGTATCTCAGTATATGCTTTTATTGGGGTATTAATATCTTTTTTAAACTGCCATAAATCTATCATAATTTATTCCTCGCTTTACTCTACTTTCTTAGTAGCTACAGCGTAATAGAAGTTAGAGTTTATTGTTCTATCTGTAACTTGGACTACCTTATAGTTATTGTTTTGATAGCTTATCACATCTTCTTCTTTGATGTTAAAAACAACTTTGCTGCCATCACTTAATTTAGTCGCCTTAATATCTCGCCTCTGATAAATTTGTATATCTTGAGAAGAATACTTACCACCTTCATATTTTTCTAATTCTTTTGCTGTCATAGGAAATATAGCTAAACGCAATTCAAAGTTCTGCTTATCGCCACCTACAAATTCACCATCCTGTATTGACCCTTCAGAAGCTCTAGTTAAGGTAACAGTTACTTCATGTTTTTTAATTATTGGCTTTGCATTAAGTTTATTTGCCATTATAGCCTTATCCTCCAAGTAATCTGACTTTTCAAATCACCAGTATTTTCAAGCGGGCTATCACCAACACCAGAAGTAGTTGTCTTCCCTCTTACGGTAAAAGGATGGTTTGGTGGAGAGTCTATTGCAGATATTTTTTTCTTTATATCTTTAGAAGCCCTTTTTCCAAATCTATTTAGAAGTGTTCTTGCTCTCATTTCTCCATCAATAAGCCTCTCAAAATCTTTATTGACTTTTCTATGCCATTCACCTATTTTTTCGTCAACAGTGCTCCTTATATAACTTCTCTCAGGTATTGTTATTTTTTCTAAATCAGGACTTATATTCATCCCTTTGTGCCACAAATACCCTCGCATCTTATCAGTTACTTCAATTTCAGCTCCATATTCGTTAACAGCAGCTTTTATTATTAATGTTGAGTTTTCAGGACCAAAAACTCCTACTTCTAAAGTTGCCATCTTTAATATTTCTAACTGCTTAACGATTTCTGGAACATTATTATTGTCTTCAATCTCTACATTTCCAGGGCTCACGGTGTAATCACACCAACTGATGCTTGCTTTTTATTTAACTTCTCTAACTCATTACAAGGGTCTAACAAGATAGCTTGCTGCCCATACTCTGTTGCATTTAAATTTGCTCCTGTATTCACTGCAAAACTCTGCTTTATATCTCCTATGCTATAGCTTTTTACTTCTTTATCTCTTATTCCTACAAAATGTGCTGCGAGCCATCTTTCTATTTCAGTCAATATTTCTTCATCGTCAGTACAAGTTACGTGGCTATTAACTAACAAATTAGCTACCTTAATAAATGGCGTTGTATCTACATCTGTATCTATTATTTCTTTCACTTCTTCATCTATAGCTCTAGGCATCAAAATCACCTACCTTAGTCTGGCTTTTCGGCCCCATGAAATACTTAATAAAGCAAATCATGAGGCCGAGCTAACCAGCTAGATTAATGCTAAATGTGGGAGGCATTAAGCATCAGTTACTCTTGCAACTCCAGTTTTTCCATTATAATCAGACTTTATTCTTGGAGCCCATGCTGCCATTACTTTAAAGTTAACCTGAAAACCTCCAGGACTGTCCCATTCAACAGATTCAGGAGTTTCTGCAACAGCAAGGTCAATAACATCAGAAGTAAGCTGTACCATAACAACTTCACTTTCGTCAAGCTCATGAAGCTTCTTAATTGCATCGATTTCAGGAAACTGGTCTTCTATCCTGTTTAATACGCTATCTCCAGAGCCATCGCTATATACGTCTCTCATAATTTCATACTCATTAGGATTGACATATAGAGTGTAAGGCCCAGCCCACCCTTCGTTGTTAAGCTCTGCAACCATGTCTTGGATAGTAGGATAGATATTTGCAATGTCATTTGACCATTCACCAGCTGCATCTACGTCTATTGCATTTGGATGATTCATGTAACCATATATCTGATAATCGCCAAACTGGATATCAGCACCGTTGACTACCATACTTTCAGATGCTTCAGAAACTTTTCTTGATGCAGCATTTGCAACTGAAACATCAAGCCCATCTCCTCTTCTACGAGAAGCAAGTAGACGTCTAATGTTTAAGCTGAAGTCTTTGTGAACTATTGGGATAGGAACTCCAGTCAAATCAAAGTTTTGTGTATCATCATCAGAGCGTGCTTGAGGACTCATTGAGATATCTGCATCAGAAATATCAGACTGGCGTTCATATTCAGAAATCATAGTTCCAAGGCCGCCAAGATCTTGAGTTAAGCCAGCGTCAAGCAAATCCTGAACTGCATCTAACCTAGTCCTTACAACGTCTAAAACTTGGTCATCAATTTCTTTCCATTCGTCATATCGAAGAAGGCTAGAATCGTTATTAATTTGAGCTTCTTTATAATCCTTAAGTTGAGCACCATTGACTAAGAACTTTGAGAAATCATTTGGAGCATTCTTTTTAAGTTGTTCTATTCTACTTACAGTCATTTAAAGCACCTCCACTTTGATGCGTACATTATCTGTTCCTGGGCTTGCAGCTTCTAATGCAATAGCTACTACTTCTCCTGTATCCTGCAATGTTAACGTTCCATCACCTGTAGATTCAAGTTTACTTCCTATAGAGACATCATCGCTATCACTGTCAAGTATCATATTAAACTCTTCTCCAGGAATTCCAAAAGCAAACTTTATTTGTTCATCTGTTTCATAATCATCATCAATTTCTTCGCCTATTTCTCCAGCCTCAAGTGCAACTTTAGGTGCAGCTTCACCACCATCAGTAGAATGCTTCTGAATATTTCCACTAGAATTCAATTCTACCAAATGGCCAGGTGTAATTGTTTCAGCTGCAACACCTTCTTTATACCCATAATGTTCATAAGTTCTTAATCCTACTTTGTTAGCCATTATTCAAAACCTCCTTTAATTTTGTCAAACGTCTAATTATTTGCTTGAGAAATCTTCAATAGAAGTTCCAAACTTTCTTTCTTCTCCGTTATCTTCATTAGAGGACTTGAAATTATTTAAGCCATTTCCAAGATAGTTAGCAGGTTGATTCTTTTCAGTTGCTTTTTTAATCTTTTTCAGAGTGTTTGTGTTAAGGTTTTCAAGCTCTTCATCAGTGAAATCAACAGAAGAATTCTCTTTCAACTCTTCGGCTAAATCTTTTCTTTGGTTTTCTTCTTTCTTTTTCATGTTTTCAATTTGGCTTTTCATGTTTTCAAATTCTTCTACGTCTACTCCAAAAGCTCTTGCTACTATTTGCTTTGCAGCTTCTTGATTAAGTTCAGCTGCTTCTTCGTTTTCAGCTTCTACATCTTCAGTAGCTTTATTCTCCTCTTTCTTTTCTTCTTCTTCAACTTCTTCTGCACCTTCAGCTTCTTCTAATTTTTCTTCTTCTTCAACTGCTTCTTCATTAGCCATCTTATTATTACCTCCTTCATTATTATTTAAATTACCTGTGCTGCCATCTTTAGAATTGCCCTCAGGTTTATCAGACTCGTCACAGGTAACTTCATATCCTTGATTAATAGTATACAATTGATTCTTGTTTAAGTTGCTCAGTTCTTCCTCAGTGAACTCGTTGCATTTGCAGTTTTTGATGTTATTAATTAGCTCTTGTTTTTCATTGCTTTGCATATCTTCACCTACCTTCTTTTGGATCTTATCTATATTTTCCTTAATAAATTCAGTAAAGGCATTAGCAACTTTTTTTGTGAAGTTATTATTTGCTTCTTTCTCAGCTTCTATTTCTCTATCAAATTCTTCGTTTAAAAGCGTTCTTGCTTTAGCTTGTGCAGCATTAATAGTCTCTGAAGAAGCTCCTTCCATCATTGGAGCTCTCGATAGCGCGCCATCTAACCCATTTTCATTAAGGTTATTTGTGTTAGGATTAACTACAGGAAGGACAACTCCATCACCTAAATTGTTTGCGTTTGGATCACCTAAAAGTGACTTACTTGCTATCCAATCTCTAGCGTCTTGTGATAGTTCTGACCACCCATCACTTGGGATATCTTCAAAATCATCAGGAGCGTTATCTGAATATTCATGATAGGCTTCTCTGAAAGAAGTTAGCGTTAATGGCACATCACTCCAATTAGGCATATCTTCAGTGCCATCATACTCAGGAGTTCTAGGCATCTCTAGCTGATTGTTAATTTTTCTATTTGCCATTTTGTGAAGGCTTATTTCAGAATCATCCACTAGCTTACCTCCTTTCTTGCTGCCTTCTTCCTTTATGTGGTTGACCATAGGAGTGCCACACCCATCTTCTAAACTACATGCTCCTTTTTGATTTGGCAAAAGAGCTAAATGGTCAGGCCTAATATTTCTCTGTATTCCTTCATATTCTTCTCCGTTATAAACACCTTTTGCCATCTCAACATTAGAGAAATATGATGTAGATACATTTATCTGGCTTTCATTTCTTATTGCTTCTAACGCTTCTTCAACTTCTTCATTTTCATCAGCTATATTTTCAGCTTTCTTTACGTCTATCCATATTTCTCCTTTAAGCTTATCTCCATCCCATTCTGCGTTATAAAATCTGCCTAATACATCGTTGTTAACTACTTCTAAATGCCTGCTGCTTACATTTTTTCCATTTCTTTTTGGATGCCCAACAGGAACTGGAACATCATTCCACACCTGGTAAAATTCTTTAAGCTCATCTTCAGGTGCTAGCATCCCGTTAAGAACGCCAGCTTTGACAGCGACAACAGGTGAAACTAAATATTCCCTGCCATCTACATTTTCACTTCTTACTTGGTTATTGTTTAAGGTGTGAATTATAATTGTTTTGTCCATACGTTTACCACCACCTTGCTTTTTAGCTGTAACAAAACACCAGATTGTTATTAGGGTTTTATAGTGTATGTTCCTGTGCATTTATATATTATGGATGTATATTATATCACATATATAATCAAATGCATGAGAGCATATAATATACAACTGAGATAACTGGCGTTTAGTTGTTTATGTGCCTATTCTCAACTTCACTGCCAAAACTAATCGTATTTAAGCTGCCACAATTTGGGCAAACTATAACTATTTTTCCTTCACTACCCTTCATATCATGCTCAAATAGCTTTTCTTCACACTTTTGGCAGCGAAACGTGTTAAAGTTAGAATTCACTTAAGCTTCCTCCTTTGCGGTTTTGCAGAAGAAATCGATGGTTAGCTGCCACTATATTTTCCTTTATCTATATTTGTTGCATCGCCTGTAACAGGAAGCCATGTACACCTACAGTTAGGATGTACTGGAATTACTCCTCTTGCTTCTTTAATTTTATAAGTCTCACCTTCTAATCCAGCACATGTTTCACACAGCCTCCCATCATCTACTACTGAATGCTCAACTTCTGCTTCTACGCCATCTAGCCCAGCTTGTTGATAATAATTAAGAGTTGCGTTAGAATGTGCTCTTACAGTTTCAGTTCTTGCTATAGTATTAGCTCTAGTTATTCCTATTTTATCAACCCTATCGTTAAGTGCTGAAGCTATTTTACTTTTACTCTGACCTTGCATAACTCCTTCAGTCAGCGTTCTATTAACTTCCTGTGCCATTGCTTCTGTAGCACCTTTTAACTCTCTAAAGTTCCTTTCTTGCAGCAATCCTAATGCATCAACATGGGTAGGATGTTTCATTGCTTCTTCTACAGCTATTGCTGATACACCTTCCATCGAAGGAAGTTTAGATACACGATTCGCTGAATCTTTAACACCTTTTCTATAGCTCTGCTCTACATATCCATTCTGCCAATTTTCACCTTCTACTGATCTTTTTACTTGCTCTAATATGTCATCATCTATTTTTTCTTCCATTACTCCTATAAATGATTCAATTCTCTCTGTCATTTGTGGCTGTGCTATTGGTTGATTTATAGTAATCACTATATTTTCAGCTTTGTTAAAGTCCATTCCAGGCTTACCCTTTATTCCTAACGCATCTTCCTTCTCAATAACTTTTCTTATCCAACCTTTCAACTTTCTAAATCTCTTTCTTGCATCTCTTGCATATGACTGGCGTATTGTCTTAGTCTCTGTAGGATCTTTTCGCAACTTCTCATTTAATGATTGATGTTTACTATTACAATTGCAGCTTTTTATTACAGGCATGCAAATCAGGCCTTTCTATTAATGCTGTTCTGGAAAGCTTTGGTTGAATTGTTTCATAACTTCTTCATTACCTTCATCAACGGTATCTACTTCTGAAGTATCTGCAGGAAGTCCAATCTCATCTAACACAGCGTCAACATCAACTATCATATTTGAACCGCCTTCAGCTAATGCATTTGCAGCCTCCAATTTCAGCTTCATAATTTCAGCATGCTCTTTCTCAGTTTTCTGAAATAAATCAGGCCAGCTAATTGTATACCCATTAGGGGGTTCAGCTAAAGCTCCATAATCTATAAATCTATCAATAAGTGGCTCTAATACCTGCTGCTGTGCAAAGTTATTTCTTCTCTCTTCTATCAAAGAAAGCCAAGTCCTTTCGTCTTGGTTAGCTGCCATCTGACCAGACTCAGAACCAAGCAATATTCTTTTAGGTATTCCTGTTGCTGCAGACATTAATGATATTAATACGTCAAAAGGATTAGATGGGTCAGCTATGTTTCTTTCAAACATCTCGACATCTACACCTTCAGTTCTTACCAATGATGTGAAATCATGAATAAAGTCTTGAAGATTTTTCTGCAAATCTTCTGCATCTTCAGGAGCTAATTCATAATCATCTCTAACTTGAGCTTTTAAATCAGTTTTTGCGTTTTGGTAAAAGTTTTCAGGCGAAGCTCCTGCTAATTTTTGCAGTGAATCTAAAAGGTTGTAAACTCTCTTCAGTCTCGGCCTTCCATATACGTCATTCTCATCAAGGTCTTCTGCTATATGAATTACACGTGAATGATGCACTTTGACATTTTCAATATCTATATCATTGCTCTTATTTAGGTCAGCTCTCAGCTCTATTTTATATTTCTTAGGAAGGCCAAATCTTGGGTTTGTTGGGTCTTCTTCCCAATCATCAATCTTCGTACTTCCTTGGCTATATGGTGATAGGTACATAATATCTTCAGGGCCGTCTAACTGCCCCATCTCTGCGGCTAGGCTTTTGCCATCATTTACGCCTATTAATATTATCCCAAATTCACCTATGCCAGATATCCTATCAGCCCTATTAAGCTTATTATAAAGCCTTATTCTTCTATCTTTTTCTATTTCCTCCCACTGCTTCTCAAACTGCGTTTTATTATCACCTTCACGTATGCCTTCTACTCTTTCTTTTATTTTTGGAGGCTTTCGCCAAGTTTCATTAGGCTTTGCATCAACAATTCTTCCAGCAATATCTTGTCTATCATATTTGTCATAATAATTTTGGTAGCATAAGTTGCGTGTAAAGCCAAAAACTTCATACAAATCTCTTTCTCCATTAAATTGCTTTCCAGCCATAGAACTTAAAGCTGCTCTATCAAGTAATTGCGACACAACATTCGTTGTTAGCATATTATTATCACTGTTTTGTGCACTAGCTTTACTGCTACCATCTTCGTTTATATTATACTTTGACAATATGCTATTTTCTTGTTTTCCATTATCTATATTTGCCATAATTAGCACCTACCTATATGTGCCTATACTTCAAAACAAGGGTGTATTTCTCATGCATTTGATAGTTAAGATGTATATTACTATTGATATAATATCTAAATGCACAGGGAATACACTGAGGCTATAAATATAACGAATATATTACACGTTACTATTACCAAACTCCTGCTCGCTTACTTTTGCCACTTAGTTCAGTAATTCCCCAAACTAAAGCATCTAATCTATCAGGGCTATCGCTATCACCTTGCTCCCAGCTTGTCATCTGCTTTTCTAATTCAGTAAAAGGCCTTGTGTGTATTATTTTATTTTGCTCATATAATGCTGCAATAGGTTCAGCTCTTATCTTCTTTCCTCTTGTAGCTTTTACACTTTTATAATTAACTACTGGGTCATGATTTCTTATGTTACTCTCTATCAAATCGCCACCTTGGTTTGCTTCACCTATAATTGCTGATGCTTGATACTTGTTATATAAGCTTACTGCAATTTGTGCCCATTCACTTGGACTATATACTCCTGAAGCATCTTCTATTACATAATATTTATCTCCTCCAGCAGCTTTCTTTTTATTCACTTTACCACAAACTATTATTCCAGTCTCGTCTGATTTCGAATTACTCGAAACTGCTGGATCTATTGCAACAATTACTCTGTCTAAATCTGGAAATTGTGAATTGTGCGTTATAATGTCATAATCCCATAATGCATTTTCGCTTGTTGCCCTAGGAACTTGCTGATACAATGATTCAAACATTCTACTTAACATTCCAGCTTTTATATCTTCAATTTCTTCTTTTGGATACCTTTCAGGCCACAATACTTCTCCAGGTTTTCTTCCTAAAACATCTTCTGATTTTGCTATTGCTGGAAATTTTATTACCTGCCATTCTTCTTCTTCTCTATCTAAAAGCCTTCCAGCTAAATCATCTTCATGCCATCTAGTCATTACTAAAACTATTGACCCTTTTGGGTTTAATCTAGTTCTCAACACTGACTGATACCATTTATCTACTTTGTCTCTTATAGTTTTACTTGAAGCTTCTTCCCAATTTTTAAACGGGTCATCTATTATTGCGACATCTGCTCCACGTCCTGTTATTGGGCCTCCAACTCCAGCTGCTGCTAAACTCCCACCATACTCTGCTAATTTCCATTTCTTTTTAGCTGAAGCTTGTGAAGATAACTCTTTGCCAAAAACATCGCCACCACATCTTCTTACTGTATTTCTTGCTATTTCGCTAAAATCATAAGCTAAATCTGCTGTATATGAACTTAAAATTATTTCATTGTTAGGGTTCCTTCCAAGATACCATGCTGGAAATTTTTTCGAAACCATCTCTGACTTTCCATGTCTTGGCGGCATAAATACCATTAGTTTCCTTAAATTGCCTTTTTCAATTTGTTCTAACTTTTCAGCTAACATCTCAAGATGCTGAGCACGGTTCCAATTGTACCTTCCTTTTTCGCTGCTGTAACCACTATCATATTCAAGAAAGTCACAAAGATGCCTTCTAGCTTTCTCTCTTTTAACTGCACTTCTATCTAACTTAGTCGCTAAGCTTTTCACTAATCTCTTCAAGCTTCTCCAGCTCCTTGTCAGATAGCTTGCTTAAATCAAAAGTTTTGTCAACATTAATTGGACCTCCATTTGGACCTGAAATTTCAAGCTTGTTTTTATATTTCTCTTTCATTTCAAAAAATAGCTTAATTGCTCTTGTCTCGCCTTGCTTGCAATTTTTGATTAGCTCACGCCACACATTTGGAACTTCTCTATCAGTGTATTTGTCTATCTTTGCATTGACACGCGCTATGAATTGCTCGTCATTCTTCCACTTATAATACGTTTTTCTGCTGACTGGTATATTGTCTATGACTTCTTGATTAGTAGTCACAGTAGGGTCAGCCAACATTTCTGCAGCTTTCTCTTTTATCGTTTCGCGCTCATCTATCTCTAAATGTTTACCGTCAGGCTGATTTTGCACCTTGCTTTTTGCACTATCTTTTGCACTAT
>Ga0207421_10002904_pt1 | contig 20873 bp, 17 predicted proteins | sample SodLakKL_010_SED_4_FD_187542 | JGI IMG/M metagenome (GOLD analysis project Ga0207421, IMG submission 187542) | Alkaline sediment microbial communities from Lake Tanatar, Kulunda Steppe, Russia - 8KL_010_SED (SPAdes) (version 2) | ecosystem: Environmental > Aquatic > Non-marine Saline and...
CAAGCCTCTAGTGCTCTTTCCCTTCCAAAGACTGCTCGACCCCTTTGCTGTCCCGGGCACGGGGAACACGCCGGACCAACCGTCTGAGGGAGCATCGGCAAACGCGTGGGATGTACTTCCGCTGCTGGAGAAACTGTATTTGGCTGTGTACTCGATACGGAAACTGCCCCGGCCGGTTCAGCTCCACGGCGATTTGATCGATTCAGCACGGAAGCAGGCGGAAACCCCCGAGGTTTCCGCGCTTACCAATGTAGCAGCAGGCGATATCCCTTCGCCCCAGGAAGTCAATGAGCTGATCGGGTCTCTGATAGAGCGCGTGGATTCCTTTGCGGCTCGTGTGCCGCTGGCGGAATTGATCCGAGTGTGCAGGGCGGATCCACTCTACCGCTTTCAAGCGTATATTCCCAAGCTGCATCTAGTGCAGTTCTACGGAGACCAGCTTCGACTACGGGTTTTTTCCGCAATCGACTCCGAGTTTCCCGCCGTCCGTCGCTCGCTCATCGACCAGCTTGTTGCGGAGCTCTTTCCGGAAGGAATCGAGACGTTTCGACACTACGGCCGAAGTGAGGGGCCTGAAATCCGTCTTGGATTGCCCGCTTTTCGCTACCGGTACTCCCTGGAGATCCTTCTGACCTATGTCCGGAACAAATACATCGGTGAAGTGCAGGAGCTCATCCGTATCATGGGGCGTATCTTACCTGCACGGGAGCGAGACGCTCAGGAACGCTTGATGCACAATGCCGGTGCCATTGAAGACATAGCAGATCGCATTCAGTATTTCGACCGGAGCTTCGGGTCGGAAGGTCGCGACGGAGAAGTCCTAGCCGGGTATCGTCTGACGATCGAACGAGACACGGGGCAGCAACGGGCATATCAGAAGTTCGTCGCACAGAAGAACTTGGAGGCGTTGGACCTTCTCGAGCGGGGGCTCGAGTGCCTTCGCGCTATCGAGGAGGCCTTGACCGACATCCGCGGGATGAACTCGCCGAATCTCGATCATCAGTTCCGGACTTTCGACACCCGCAAACCCCGCCGCCAGTCTTTGGAGGAGGTGCTCAAGCGCGATACCGAAGAATTGAGATCGATGCGCGTACTCATTCGTGAATCAATTGCCATGGATGAAGGCGTCTGACTCAGAACAGCCGGCGGCGCCGACTCTATGCCGGCTACCCTCCTGCTTCGTCAGGTGGTACGTCATCTGTGGGTATGCCGGCTTCTTCGATGAACCGCTGAAGCCGCAAAGGATCCGCTTCTACGCCGAAGTATTCGATGAGCGACGGATAATCCTCGAGGATCGCTCCGTATTCCCGCAGCAGTGACTGGATTTCCTCTTCTCGTTCTATTCGTCGCACTCTGCCCACAGCGTCCCGCCGGAGCGCATCGGTTTCGGCGGCCAATAGATCCTCGTACAGCTCACGAGCCCGGCGATAGAGCCTGATATCCGGAAGACGAACCCGCAGTGGCGTCACCCGGGAGATCTCTACGTCCGGCATTTCGGCTGATAGCTCGTCCAGTAGCAGGTCACGCACAGCCGCCGCGCCAAAGCGCTGCTCGATATCCCCCCGATCCATTCGCTCAGTGAGAACGTCGGCAGCCATCACAACCAGCTCCTCCGCGCGAGCCTGCGTCCACTCCTCCAACTCGTCGGGTCGAAGCCCCTCGTCCGCCGCGAGCCGGGGCAAAGCCTCCGGTTTGACCCGAAGCCTCATCCGGGCTTCCACCAAGTAGTTGAAATCCGGATCATCCTCCAGTACCGTCCGGTAGATCTCGCCCGACGGAAACTGACCATCCACCGAGACAACTTCCTCATGGTATTGCGGGTGGAAAACAAGCAAGGTAGCGTTGGTAGGCAACAACCGCTCCCAACGCCAGGAGAATGTACCCGCCTTCGTGACCTCCGTATCCCACCCACCGGTCTTCGTGAAGAGCACACCGTAGCTCCCCGCAGGCAGATAGACCTGAACCCAACCAACGATGAACCCCGCCGCTCCGAGTACGAGGAGGATAACCAACGCAACCAAGAGCTTCTTCATGTCTGCTCCTTAACGGCATTGACGAGGACGGCCGTGATTCTTACCTAATTGTAAATCGCGGTACGCAACAGATGCAACTGACCGCTGTGCATATCGTCTGCAACCGCGCTGAGAAACAGACACTGAGACAGTCCGGAACTTCTCCACCGTGCCGATTTGGACGCGCGGCAGCCAGCCCGTTTGCAGGTGCCCTTTCGGACGTGCCTTTTTGGACACCCGGCAGAGGGCCCCTTTGGTTGCCTGAGGTATCCGCTGTGGGATATCCCGTTGCCTCTCTTTCTGATATATTTCGGTATCGGCTATGAGTTCACGCGCACAGAGTTCTCAGCACGAAGCCACTTCTGTACAACACGCGGACAGCCGACAGTGGAGGGCCGGGTATCGGAGACGAATCGGCATAGCTGTCGTTCTAGTGATTCGCCTGACTGAGAGCGCGGCGCTGCTCTTTTTCGGCATGGGCGTGATGGCCGCGAGCTTCTACATGATGGCCGGCGTCCAGGAGGCCCTCCCTGAGACGCAGATGATCCTCATCTATACAGTGCGCGCTTCCGGTCTCGGTCTCGTTATCGCTTCAGCCTACTACGTGGCGCTCCTGTTGGTCTTGAGCATCGGCACCCGGAGCTTGAGGCTACGAAAGCTCGTCGGCGGGAGTGTCGGCTTCGTTGCCGGAGCGCTGATGCTGTTCGTTGGCTCCCTCCTTGCGGCGGCATTACAATCAGGAGGCGGATGGTGAGCGCCCCATGATGACACCCACACGGTCTCCCGCCGAGCTTGCTCGCATGCGCGCTCCGGGCAGGGCTATCGGCACGCTCTTCCGCGCACTGCGCGAGCACATCCGTGAAAACGTTCCACTGTGTGCGCTCGAACGATTTGTGAAGCAACAGATGAAGAATTCCGGTCTCGCCTCCGCGCTTCACGGTCGCTGCGGCTTCCCGGCGCGAATAGCGTGCAGCGTAAACGAGACGGCAGCGCATGGAGTCCCCGATCGCCGCCGCCTGCGCCGTGGCGATCTTCTTACTGTAGACATATCCGTCGAAAGGGAAGGGTGGTACGCCGATGCAGCGTGGACCTATGCGGTAGGAGCAATCGAGCCGGACCGGAAACGCCTTCTTCAGGGCGCATGGCGTGCCGCTCGCGCCGCGGTAGAGGCGGCGCGTCCCGGGCATCGCTTCGGTGAGATCGCAGTCGCGGTTGACCGGGAAGCACGTCGATTTGGCCTCAGCGTTCTCGAGAGTTGCGCCGGTCACGGAATCGGGCGCTCGCTCCACGAGCCTCCACGCATCCTCCATACGGGAAGCTACCAGGGAGAGCGTATCCCCCCGTGGTGCGCGTTCACTGTGGAACCGGTTCTCTCCCTGGGTGGCCCCGACGTACAGCTAGGCCCCGACGGCCATTCGCTCGTTACCGTAGACAGAGCCCCGACTGCGCAATTCGAGCACACGGTATTAGTCCGGCCGAACGGGCCTGAAGTACTCACCACACGCGACCCTGTCAACGTTGACTTTCCGCCCTTCTTCTAATACGGTAACGAGACAAGCTTAACAGAAGTCGTTTGCCACCTTAGCTCAGCCGGCCAGAGCACGTGACTTGTAATCTCGGGGTCGGGGGTTCGAATCCCCCAGGTGGCTCTTTACAATGTAAGGAATTACGGAACGTACACCCGCCCTGCTCACCGGGAAACAACTCCTCTTCCTTGGCAGGCCGATTGAAGCCACACACCGCTACAGCGACAGCCGCTTGCTCATGTTGCGGCTGTGGAGCCTGATGCTGATCGTCCAGAATGCGCCGGAGAATATGACAAGCGCCGGCACGCACCACCAGGGACCGATCTCCACCGGCCGGCCGATACCTGCCCGCATAAGCTCCGTGGTGTAGGTGAGTGGCGAGATCCGTGCAAGAACCTGCCCCCATTCGGGCATCTGCGTTATCGGCACGAAGACGCCGCTCAAGAAGATAAGGGGCAGCCGAACGAGGTTCGACAGTGTCATGATCGAGGACGGCTCGTCGACGGGCGGCGAGGAGAAGAGGGTGCCCATCAGTGCAAAGCACACCGCCGAGAGTATCACGCCGCCGATGATAGCCGTCGGCTGCGCGAACGCTGCACCCAGTATCCCGAAGCCGATCACTAACGGGATCGTAGACAGGAAGAGTCCGTACAGGAACGCCGAGATCACATCACCGCCGATCAACAGGCTCAGCGGTATCGGCGCAACAAGCAGTCGCTCCAGCGTCCGCGTGCGCGTCTCGAACGGAAGGATCGCGGGCGTGGTGGCCGACGCGGTGAAGAACAGCGCCATGCCGATCAGGCCGGGGACGAGATCTTCCGCAGGCATCTCACGGCCGATCGAAAACGCAAGAAACAGGAAGGCCGGAAACAGGATCCCGAATATCAACACCGGCCCCTTGAGGTAGTATATCCGAACGTTCTTCTTCGCAACCGCCCACGCTTTACGCATCTTCATGGGCTTTCTCCTTTAAATGGTCCGATGCATCATGTTTTGAGAGTGACACGAACACCTCCTCGAGGCTGGGTCCGAGAGTGTTGAGGCTCAGAATCTCGAGGCGTCGCTCCTGCGCGAAGGGGACGAGTTGCTCGACCACCTTCCCTGGTGCCGGTGTGAAGAGCCGCAGCTTGTCGCCCTCCTTCTGCGAATGGGTCACCTGATCCAATTCGTCGAGTTGCTCGCGGTCGACCGGGCGGTCGAAGGCGACCAGGACCGATTGGCTCTCTGCCAGAGTTGACTTGAGCGCCTCAGGGGAATCGAGGGCGACCAGTTTCCCCGCCCCGATGATCCCCACCCGATCGCACAGCACATTCGCCTCCTCGATGTTGTGCGTGGTATAGAAGACGGTGACACCTGACGCGGCGAATGCCTTCACCTGGTCATGGATCATGCGCCGGCTCTCCACATCGAGCCCTTCGGTGGGCTCATCGAGGAACAGCACGCGCGGCTCGTGTATAATGCTCATGGCAAGGATCAGTCGTTGCTTCATCCCCTTGGAGTAACGTTTGGCTATGTCATCGCGCCGCTCCCAGAGGTCAAACTGGCGCAACAGCATTTCCGCGCGCGAGCGAATCTTCGCGCGGGGCAGGCCGTAGATCTCACCGGCGAAGAGCATGTTCCGCCACCCGGTCATGTCCAGGTAGGGATTTGCGACCTCCGGAACCACGCCAATGCGTTCCTTTGCCGCCACCGGGTTGGTCACCATGTCGCGGTCCAGCACCATCGTCCGGCCTTTCGTAGGGGGCAGCACGCCGGTGATGATCCGCTGTGTGGTGGTTTTCCCGGCGCCGTTCAGTCCGAGAAACCCGAATACCTCGCCCTCATTGACGTCGAAGCTGACATCGTCAACTGCCAGGTGAGTGTTATAACGCTTGGTCAGCCCCTCGACTTCGATCACTGCACTCATTGCCTCGCTCCCTTATCGTTCGAAACGCACCCAGATTCCGAGACCGGGGCGTGGGCATTGCGGAGATGGTCACTCGTCCTTCTCAGAGCGATCCCGTACGATACGGTGGAGCAGTTCCCGGCATCGCTCGCCGGCGTTGTCCGTCAGCTTGTAATGGACGAAGTTACCCCGTTTGTCCGCCTCGACCAGGCGCGCACGCCGCAGAATCTGCAGATGCTGGGAGATCGCGCTCTGCGTCATCTCAAGCCGCATGGCGAGCGCTCCGACGCAAAGCGCCTGCTCACCGAGCTCGTGCAGGATGCGGATGCGAGTCTCCGATGCCAGTGCGCCGAACACCTCGGCCAGTTCTTCCACGTCTCTATCTTTAAGCATTTGCTTAATCGCTTAAATACTAATACCGTCGCACTCGTCCGTCAAGGCCACTAGGGGAGGTAGATCACAGCCAGGTTACCGGAATGGATGAGGATGAGTACCGTCGCCTCTTCCTCAATAGTGATACCGACACGAGATGATTCGCAGTTCCTCCCCGGCTACCTCGTAGATCAACCGGTGTTCTTCATTGATCCGTCGAGACCAACACCCCTGTAGCCGGTGCTTCAGCGGCTCCGGCTTCCCGATACCGTCGAATGGCGAACGCATAGTATCCCGGATAAGCTCATTTATCCGGCGCAACATGCGTTTGTCATTCCTCCGCCAGTACAGATAGTCACTCCACGAGTGCTCGGTGAACACGATCTTCATTCGTCAATAAGCTCTCGTTCGGTGGTCGCTCCACTTCGTGCGGCACTGAGTGACTCGCTAAGGTGCTTCGCATTTGCTTCGCTTGAGAGCAGGTAGGAAGTCTCCAAAAGGCTGTTATACTCATCAAGTGAGATCATCACAACGTTCTCGTTGCCCTTCCGCGTTATGATGAGCGCTTCCCGGTCACCGTATACACGATCGAGATAGCGCTTGAGATTCCGACGAAGCTCCGAATAACTGACAGCGTCCATGGCGGATGCCTCCTACAAGTACAACATATTGTACAATGATGGGGAAATGCAAGATCCGATTACTCGGTCGGCGGGATATTGACATCCTTTGGAGGCCGTGATAGATTCCCGCACTCGAAAGAGGGGAGGTGCCCGAGTGGCCAAAGGGAGCAGACTGTAAATCTGCCGGCGTAAGCCTACCAAGGTTCGAATCCTTGTCTCCCCAAAATCCTACCGGTTCCCACGGTTCGTGGGGCAGCACAGGAGCACAGATGCCGGAATGGTTCAACGAGGGATTGCGCTTTCGCTGCACCCGGTGCTCCAACTGCTGCCGCCACGAATCTGGTTACGTATTCCTTTCAAAAGAAGATATCCGCCGGCTGGCGGCCGGCTTGGACCTGTCGGAGGAAGAGTTCCTGGAGAAGTATACCCGGGTCGTTGAGCCGGCAGGTGCCCGGAGAATCAGTCTCAAAGAACAGAAGAACTTTGACTGCATCTTCTGGCAAGATGGACACTGTTCGGTGTATCCATGGCGGCCGGTACAGTGCAGAACCTATCCGTTTTGGGACGCTCTGGTAGGCTCTCAGGAGGACTGGGAACGGGAAAAGAAGAGCTGTCCGGGAATCGGTGAGGGAAGGCTGCACACGGCCGAGGAGATTCGGAATCGTCTGACGGCCCGTCGCAAGAGCCCTCCGGTGGATGCCGAGGACGTACAGCTACCCGCTTCACATGGGCGGCCGCAAACTTAGCATTACCCCGGGAATGTGGACGGCCCGGGACAGGACGGAACCTCCATGGTTGTACGCTTCTGGGGAGTACGAGGCTCAATTCCCACTCCGCTACGTCCGGAGACTCTCCGGCGCAAAATCGCGAGTATCGTGCAACGAATTCGCCCCACGGATCTGGAAGACGCGGAAAGCCGGGAGCGGTTTCTCGCTCAGCTTCCTGATTGGCTGTTCGGGACTGTCGGTGGGAACACTACCTGTCTTGAAGTCCGAGCGTCCGACGGCACGCTTATCGTATTCGATGGCGGCTCCGGAATGCGTGAGCTGGGCCCCAGCATCTTGAGCACTCCGCCGCAGGATCGCACCGTGCATCTGTTCTTCACGCACTTGCACTACGATCACGTACAGGGCATCCCCTTCTTCGCTCCGGCATACCATCCGGATTACACGATCCACTTCTATAGCCCGCGTCCTGACCTCTCAGATAGACTGAACGAGCATATGCACCGACCTTTCTTCCCGGTCCACATGGAGGAGGTTATGCGTTCACAGCGGGAGTTCGCGCAGCTCGCGGAATCCGGCAGCCAATCGATCGGGTCGCTCCGAATCAGCTGGCTGCGGGTCAACCATCCGGGCGGAGCTTGCGCCTATCGCTTGGAGGAAGACGGCTGCTCGCTAATCTTCTGTCCCGACGTGGCTCTGTCCGATGCCGAGTTTGGGCTATCTCCGGAGAACCGTGCCTTCTTCGATGGAGCGAACGTGCTGATCATGGATGCGCAGTACACGCTGGGAGAAGCAATCGAGAAATACGATTGGGGTCACTCCAGCTACAGCTTGGTCGTCGATTTTGCTTTGGCTTGGAGGATCCGGCGCCTCTACCTCTTTCACCACGAACCGCGATATGGGGACCAGAAGCTGGAGCGTAACCTTCAGGCTGCGCGTTGGTATGCGGCTCGAGCGAGTGACGAGCATTTGGAAATAGATCTTGCGCGAGAAGGAGGGGAGGTCACGCTTCCATGATCGATCGTGGAGAGCTAATCCGCAGAGAACAGGAACGCCGCAGGCAGGAACGAAGAAAGCAGGAACACGCGACGGAAACGTCCGACTCTCCCGGCCAAGCCGACGCACCTCAGCGGTCGACCGAGGGTTCCCAAGCCGGGCACGACCTGAAAAGCTCGGACTTTGTTCTCAGCGGTAACCTCGTGCCTTCTTTGTTCGTTTTTCTGCATGAGCACGAGGACAGCCTCGATGACTCGTGCCGGATGGTCCTCGAGCACCTTCGGCGATATCTCTATGAACGATACTCGATTGCCGAGCTGGAAAACCTGGAAGCGGGCCGGGTTCAACACCTCGGTTTCGACGATCGGCGGCAGCAATGAGTCGACAACTATCAACAGCAGCAAATTCCACGAGCATACGGCTTTTCGACACGTCGCAACGGTACCCGGTGTCTGTCCTCAAGCTGGATTGGCCGGGCGGTCGCGGACCGAGGCGGAGTCAAGTGCATCCGTCCACGCGTGGACCCGAACGCCGGCTCGATTTCCGTGCAGTGACGCGTATTCTCTCCGTCGCGGCGCTCTGTGCCGGTTTTTTCCTTTTTCCGGCCTCGGAGACAGCCGCAGAGTACGACCCGCCTGCCGGCGGAGAAGCTCTGCGTAGCCTGGTGTCGCCGTATAGCACCGCTCGCGGTGAATCCGTGGTACTGACAGACTCACCGCGAGCCGATGTGTGGAATCCGGCGGCATCGGGGCTTGAGGCGCGCACCGTTCTGGATGCCGGCTATCTCTATCTCGGCGGCCCGGACGGTGGAGGCCCCGCGGGACACGCGGGCTCGGTTGCGGCAAGCCATCCCACACGATTCGGAACCTTTTCCTCCGGATTGTCGTTTCTCACCGCGCCGGCGGAGCAGGTCGCCTTGGGAACCACCCTCGGAGTGCGAGCCGGCTATTCCCGAGACGTCTACGATGATCTCATGGTAGGTGCCGGGCTCAACCTGGACTTTGGGGGGACGGGAGACCACTTCGATGTGGGCACGAGCGTGGACCTAGGTGTGCTGAGGCCGGTCGACGAGGCGCCAATCCCGGGGCTCCGGTGGGGTGCCGCTCTTCGCGGAATCGGTTTTCCGTACCGGCCCATGGCGGATCATAGCGGAGCGCCGTCTACGTTTACGCCGGCCGTCGGCTTGGGGTTCACACTCCTGGATGAAGCACCGTTCCATATTGACATGAACACGGACCTCGCGTTTCCGGCATTCCGCAACGCACGGATGAGCCTGGGAGCCGGCATCACCGCCTGGGACGTGGTGTCGCTTCAAGCCGGCTGGACGATCGATGCCGGGGAGCTCCTGGATCAAGAACGCTCCAGAAGAAGCCTTGTGCCAAGTGCGGGGCTTTCGGTGACCATCAGCCCGGATCAGTGGGACAGCGGTGGCACTCCTGGGGGGGAGACCGGCACTGAGGCCGAGCCGGACGCTGCCCCTCACCAACTGCCTGCCCGGAGCTCAGCATCAGGAGGCAGATCCGCCTCGCGATATCGGAACGAGCTTGAAACCCGGGCCGCGTTCGCTCCGCTGTACGGCGGCACGTGGACTGCAGGTGGAGGGGTGACGCTCCGAACGGACACCAGAGGGAACGAACCACCGACCATCGACCTAGAATACGATGAACCGTTCCATCTTGCACCGAACAACAGCGGCGTCAACGATTATCTCGAGCTGCCGCTTTCTATAACGGAAGGCGACGCGCTTCTCGAGGGGTACCGACTGGTCGTCTTGGACGACTCCGGTGAACCGGTTCGTACGATGGAGACGGCGGCCGAATGGCCGGAAGCGCGTACCGTCCGCACCTTTTTTGACCGCCTGACCCGGCTCGAGACGGGTATCGATGCACCGTCGGAGCTCCGCTGGCACGGTACCGACGATGAGGGTAGGCGTCTTCCGGACGGCGAGTACCGTTTTTTCGTGGAAGCATGGGACAAGGCGGATAACATCCGGCAGAGCCGGGAATACGACCTAGTCATTGACACCACTGCTCCGTCCGCGGAGGTCAGTACTGCGTTCGATCCCGACCGTCGTTTCTCGCCCAACGGGGACGGCAATCGCGATGTACTCCCCGTCGAGCAATCGGGCACCTCGGAGGATCTCTGGATCGGACAGATGATCGACTCGGAGGGCCAAACAGTACGAACCTGGAGGTGGGAAGGTGACGAGCCGGAACCGTTCGAGTGGGACGCTCTGAACGACGACGGCGAATTCGTTGAGGACGGCGTTTACGCGTACGAGCTATCGAGCACCGACCGGGCAGGCAATCGATTCCGGACGACGCTTTCGAACATCATCGTGGACACGGAGCCAACACCCGTGTCCGTCGGCATCGATCGGCGCTTCTTCGCGCCGAATGACACGGGCAGGAACGACGAGATTACCTTTGATTTCGACGTTCCGGTCACAGCCGGGCTTTTGGAGTGGAAATTTGAGGTCATCGATGGTTCGGGAGACGCAATCTATACCAAGGAAGGCGACGATGCGGATCTACCCGCAGAGCTTGTCTTCGACGGGCGTCTGGACAGCGGTGAGCGTATTGCCGAAGGCGAATACGTCGGCCGGTTCCGCGCTCGCTATCGCAACGGAAACGAGCCGGTTGCTGAATCTCCGGAGTTTATAGTCGATGTAACTCCTCCGGACGCTACCATTCGGGGTGAGACGCGAACCTTCTCACCTACCGGGGATGGCCACCGTGATACAATGATCATCTACCAGGAGGCGTCGACGGCGAAGGAATGGGTTGCCACTGTGCGCAACTCGGATGGTGAAGTGGTCTACCGGCGCAGCTGGATTGATCGCCCTCCGTTCCGCTATCAGTGGGACGGACGGGGCGATGACGGGACGCTTCTGCCCGACGACGAATACACTTACCAGATTTCCGGTGAAGACCGCGCTGGAAACCGCGGAGACTCCAACGAGATCAGTTTTCGGTTGGACACGACGGACACGCCTGTGCTCTTGACGGTCCAACACGAAGCGTTCTCACCGAACGGCACCGGCGATCGCGACACTATCGCCTTGATCCCCCGGCTCGAGGTCACCGAAGGTATTCTGGAGCACAGCCTTCGCATCCTCGATGACGATGGAGAGGCCGTGCGGACCTTCGCAGGCGGGAGCCGCGTACCTGACCGGTTTGTCTGGGACGGATACGACCGCCACGGTCGACGTGCCGCGGAAGGGGAGTACCAAGCCGAGCTCGAGGTACACTATGATACGGACGTGGTCGAGCAGGCCCAGAGCAGCAGTTTCCTGCTCGACGTGACCCCGCCGGAGATTTCCGTCAGTGCGAACAATCACATCTTCTCACCGGATGGAAGTGACGGCAGGCAGTCGATTAGCTTCCGACAGGAGAGCTCCGAAGAGCAGCTGTGGGAAGGGCGTATCATTCGGATCGAAGATGACCGGGTCGTCCGATCATTTCGCTGGGAAGAAGGCCGTGCCGAGTCGTTCGATTGGGACGGGCGGGATGATGAAGGAAACGTCGTCTCCGACGGCGCCTATCGCTACGAAGTTCGCGCTGAGGACTCGGCCGGCAACCAAGGCTCCGACCGTACGGACGAGCTCACCGTGGACACCCGTCCGACCCGAGTATTCGTGACGGCTGACAAGACGGGCTTTGCGCCAACGGGGAACGATATTCGCGACGAAGTCACTTTTCGCCTTCTTACCCATCTCACCGAGGGGATCGAACACTGGGAGTTCCGGATCCGTTCCCAAACCGGTGAAGTGGTTCGCACTTTCGAGGGGAGTGAGATAGCTGGAGAACATGAGATCGTTTGGGACGGGACCACCGACGACGGAGAGCCGGCCCGGGACGGAACCTACCGGGCCAACTATCGCGTCCGTTACAAGAAAGGGAATGAGCCCACAGCCCGCACGCCGGAGCTTCTGCTGGTCACCACGCCCCCCGACGTCGATGTCGAGCTCGACCCCGTGCCGTTTGCACCTGACGGTGACGGCGATCGCGACGAGCTGTTCATTTCGATCGACACCGAGAGCAGAGCGGAGATCGCTGATTGGAGCCTCGCGATTCGAGATCGAAACGACAACCACTTCCGGGGATTCTCCGGTAGCGGCCACCCGGCGTCCGAACTGGTATGGGACGGAAGGGGTGAGGACGGCTCTCGCGTCATATCGGCGGAAGTATACCCCTACGAGCTCACGGTGAGGGACGTCTTAGGAAACGTTACCACAACAACCGGGGAGATCCCGGTCGACGTGCTGGTCCATCGGGAAGGCGACCGTCTCTTCATCCAGATACCGAGCATCACCTTCGAACCGGAGAGCCCCCGTCTGATTCTCGATCCGGACCACGAGCATGGTGAGCAAAACGTAATGGTTATCAAGCGCCTCGGTGAAATCTTCACTCGGTTCGAGGATTATGCTATCCAGATCGAGGGGCATGCGGTGAATCTGAGCGGAACGCAGCGCGAAGAGCAAGAACGGCGAATTCCCCTCTCGGAAGCACGCGCTGAGTCGGTCAAGCAAGCGCTGGTAGACGAAGGTATTGAGGAAGATCGGATGACAACCGTTGGTCGAGGAGGGCGCGAGCCGATCGTGCCTCACGACGACCTCGAAGAACGCTGGCGCAACCGCCGCGTCGAGTTCGTGTTAATTCGGTGAGCCGCCGGTCTAGTTAAGCTCAAGGGCCCCCGTGCCGGGGCCCTCCGGGGCAGGTCTCCGTGAGCGCGCCCGGAGACGGACCGCGCGCTGATTCCGTCACATTGCGGAGCACGATGTGCTATTTTGAAAGCGGCCGTTTTGCTCGGCATCGAGCACGGCCGTTACAGGCTCCGAGCATCGTATTGTATCCGGTAGAAGTCTATGGCGATTCCTGATCGTATCGTAAACGAAGTAGCCCAGAAGACGGACATCGTCGAGCTTATCAGCGAATACGTTCAGCTGAAGCCCCAAGGGAAGAACTACGTTGGCCTCAGTCCGTTCACCAACGAGAAAACCCCCTCCTTCAACGTGAACCGAGAGAAGGGAGTCTATTACTGCTTCTCTTCGGGCAAGGGCGGATCGGCGTTCACCTTCATCATGGAGATGGAAGGGGTGAGTTTCCCCGAGGCAGTGCGGATTCTCGGGCATCGCGTCGGCGTCACGGTCGACGAAGGTAAGGATCACGATGCCGAGGCAAGCCAACGCGGTGCGCTGCTGGAACTCTACCGTCGGGTAGCAGGAAGCTTCCAATATCTGCTGGAGGAACACGATTCGGGCCGTGTAGCGCGGGAGTACTTGGAGCGGCGAGGGATTCTGCCGGAAACGCGACAAGCGTTCCAGCTTGGCCTGGCTCCCGACAAGCCGGCCTGGCTCTATCGATTCCTTCTCAAGAAAGGGTACAGTGACTCGTTTCTCAAAGAAAGCGGTCTCTTCACCCGGAAGAATCCGAGCCGCGCACTCTTCGTGAACCGCCTGATGTTTCCTATCCATGCACGGAACGGAGATGTCATTGCCTTCGGCGGACGTGCGTTGGGTGATGGGCCTAAGTACATCAACTCGCCGAACACAATGATCTTCCACAAGAGTAGCTCGCTCTATGGTTTACCGCAGGCACTTCCACGGATTCGCGAAACGGGCAGGTTTCGACTGGTGGAAGGCTATACCGACGTATTGGCGTTACACCAAGCGGGCTTGACGGAAGCAGTCGCTCCGCTCGGCACCTCGTTCACGGAAGAGCAGGCGCGTCTGTTGCGGCGGTATGCCTCCAAGGCTATCCTCGTCTTCGACGATGACGAAGCCGGGTTTCGAGCTACGGTGAAATCCGCGGCTCTCTGCGAGCGGCACGGATTCTGGGTGTTTGTCGTCCCGTTGCGTGACGGACGCGACCCTGCCGACTTGGCACTAGATACGGAGCCCGAGGCCTTGCGAAAATCGCTTGATTGTACTATACATATACTGGAATATCTTGTGAGTTCTCTTTCCGAATCGGGGTCGGAAGGTGTCCCGGGGGGCAAGGCGTTTGTCGTCCGTGAGCTATTTCCGTATATTGACTCTGTGGAATCGGAAGTGCGGCGCGAGGAGTGCCTCACGTACGTCGCCGATGCCTTAGGTTTGAATCGTCGCTCGGTAGCGCTCGATTACGAGAGGTGGCACAACACGAACAACAAGCGCGGAGGAGTAACGGCGGAGACGGAAGGCGACAAGACCGGAACCGATCGCCATCGCTCCGTTGAGCTGTTTCTATTTCTTGGATGTGTAATTGACCGGCAGGAATTCTCACGGGTTCGGACGTATATCCGCCCAGAGGAGCTTCAAGATAGGCAGGCTCGGGAGCTCTTTATCGCGTTAGAAGAGTGTTATCGAAGAGAAGAAGAGGGGATCGACCCTCTTTTATCGAAGATCGAAGATCCCAAACTCGAGCAGTACGTACTGCAAGCATGTGCGTCAGAGGAGTTTCGCTACAACCAGGCAGAGACGATTCGGCAAGCGTTGACGAGCGTCCGGCGCGCTATCATCGAGCGCAAGCGTGAGTCGGTCAACTCGCGCTTGCGTCGTCTTCGGGCTCAAGGCTCGGAGGAAACCTACGCACTCCTGGAAGAAAAGATGCATCTCGATCAGGAACTTCAGAAGCTGAAGGTAGCCCATGATGACTGAACTCCAGAACGACCCGGCGGTGCTCAAACTCGTAGAATACGCAAAGAGCAAAAAGACAATAAGCTACGACGAGGTCCACGACTTCCTCCCGGATAGCATTGTCAACTCGGAGCGTATTGAAGACGTGATTGCTATCCTTGGAAAGCACAACGTGCGTCTGGAAGAAGAGGACGTATCGAACGTCAACGAAGAAGACGTGCGTCAGGTAGTCAAGCAACAGCAACAGAAGCAGAAGAGACTCGTCTACGGCGACAAGGATTCCAGTATCGACGACCCGATTCGTCTGTATCTTCGGGAGATCGGCAAAGAGAACCTCCTAACGGCCGAACAAGAGGTCGAACTCTCGAAGAAGATGGAACAGGGCGAGAACATCATCAAGGACGTGATCAAGCGTTCCGGCGTCCTCATTCCCGAATTCTATTCACTCGCCCAGCGCGCCTTCTCCAAGCGTGATCCGCGGGAGATGAATCTCTCGAAGAAAGAGATATCCGAGTATCTGGCGGAACGGCGAAGACTATACCAGTTCTACCGCGAGCCGCTGAAGGAGAACCTCAACGAGCTCAAGGGCTACATGGAGGAAAAGAAGCGCATCCTTGCGAAGGGAGGGGATATCCTCACGGATGAGTCCCTGGCCACGCGCCGGAAGAAGCTGCGCAAGAAACTCCAAGATGTGGAAGTCCACCAAGACGAGATCCTCGGATTCTCCGACAAGTTCATCTCGGCGGCGAAGCGAATTCGAAAGTACCGCAAAGAGGAAGAGCGCATCGAGAAGCGGCTCAAAGTCTCCAACATGCGGGAGCTACGCAGCCTCGGTCGCGGTCTAGCAGTCGCAAGCCAGCGGCAGAAAATCGAACGTGATCTCAACATGAGTGCGGATCAGATCAAAGAAAAGATCCGCCAGATTCAAATCACCGACAAGAAGCTGAAAGGACTCGAGGTCGAATTCGAGAACAGCGCCGACGACATCCTGGAGATGTCCAAGGACATCAGCCGCGGAAAGAACATGATGCAGAACGCGAAGGACCGGCTCATCAAGGCCAACCTTCGCCTTGTCGTCAGCATTGCCAAGAAGTACACCAACCGCGGGCTGCACTTCTTCGATCTGGTTCAGGAAGGAAACATTGGCCTTATCAAGGCAGTCGAGAAGTTCGAGTACCGGAAAGGGTACAAGTTCTCGACCTATGCAACCTGGTGGATTCGTCAGGCAATCACCCGTTCCATTTCGGACCAGGCACGGACGATTCGCGTTCCCGTTCATATGATCGAACAGATAAACAAGGTGGTTCGTGAATCGCGACAGCTGATGCAGGTTCTTGGCCGGGAGCCAAATGATGAAGAAGTAGCCGAACGCTTGGGCTGGAGCGTTGCCCGGGTCAAGTCGGTGAAGAACGTAGCTCGAGAGCCGATTTCGCTCGAGACACCGATCGGCGAGGAGGAGGATAGCCTTCTCGGCGATTTCATTGAGGATAAGGACGTTGAAAATCCCGCTCACCAGACAGCGTTTTCGCTGCTACAAGAGCAGCTCCGAAGCGTCCTATCTACGCTACCAGCACGCGAGCAAGAAGTGCTCAAGATGCGTTTTGGGTTGGAAGACGGCTACTCGTTGACACTGGAAGAGGTCGGCCTTTACTTCAACGTAACCAGGGAGCGAATTCGTCAGATCGAAGCGAAAGCGCTTCGGCGGTTGCGCCATCCCAAGCGAAGCCGCCGTCTCAAAGACTACTTGGATCAATAGTCCGCGTCGGCTAAGCTTACTCAGAAGCCGGGGGAACGTGCCGCTCAGGACGACCACGCAATCGCCGCATGGGAGATGGCACGGTAGCCGAAAGCCGGCAAGATTCATGGTTGGCTACTTCACGTGCTTGAAGACCGGAAGAGGAACAGGAGAATCGGACTAACGTCCCACTCCAGGGCAGGAGAAACGAAGGAGGGATATCCGTGAACGAGGTGATCGAAAGACTGAAGACTCTACAGGACGTGCTTTCGGAGAAATACCGAGTCGAAAACGAGCTGCGCGACATTCCAAAGAGCCTCTCCACCAAGCAGGAGCTTCTGGACCGGCTTAAGAAGCAATACATTGAGAAGAATCAAGAGTACGAGTCGACGAAGCGACGCCTAAACGACATCCGGCTGAGGATGGAGGAAGCTGAACGCGAGCGCGAACAGTACGAACAACAGATGGGACAGATTAAGACGCAGCGCGAGTACGAAGCTCTGGACAAAGAGATCCAGGATGCATCAGATCGAGAGCAAACTCTACGCCGCGAGCTCCAGCGTGAGGAGAAGGTCCTGGAAGAGATGCGACACAGCCTCGAGCGCGAAGAAAGCATGATCTCCGAACAGGAGAAGGAGCTGGAGGAAGAGCAGAGCCGCATCGAATCGGATAAGCGTAGCAAAGAAGATCACCTCGCAAACTTGGCTAAACAGGAGAAGGAGCTTACTCCCGGATTGGACGAAGAGCTTCTGTTCAAGTTCGACCGCATCATCCGAAGCAAGGAGGGGGAGGGGATCGTACCCTTACGCAAGGGCGTTTGCTCCGGCTGCAATATGATCCTTCCACGGCAGTTCGTAAACGAGGTCCGGCAGGGCCAGGACATCAAGTTCTGCCTTTACTGCAGCAAGATCGTATTCTTCGCAGAGGACGAAGCCGGCGTTGCAAGCGAGGATGAAACCGAAGCCTTTATGGAAGGGCTGGCGGACGAGGATACCGGAGGTCTTGCCGACCTTGTAGGGGTTGAAAGCGAGCTGGCTGAGCTTGAAGACGAAGGCCGGGTCGAAGAAGCTCCGTTGGACCTCTCGTTGACCGACGAAGACGAGGACGATCATCCGGATGAAGAGGAGGACTCTCTCCAGCCGGAAGGAGAGGAACCAGAGGCGAACGACAAAGACTCGGATGAAGAAGAGGAGGAAGAAGAAGAAGAAGAGGAAGATCAAGAACCCGAGGATATGGAAGCCGAGTTGTAGCGGAAATCCAGTCCGGCCGGAGAGGTTGAATCCGCCTGGAACGCAGGATCAGCTCGGTAGATCGAGGAGGCGGGCCTGAGCGTCGCCGGCCGGAAAGCCGGTCGGAGGAAAGTCCGGGCTCCGAAGAGCACGGTACCGGGTAACCCCCGGGCACGCGGATAACGCGTGACAGAAAGTGCCGCAGAAACCAGACCGCCCGGGCTTCAGGTTCGGGTAAGGGTGAAAGGGTGAGGTAAGAGCTCACCTCGCGGGTGGCAACACTCGCGGTATGGCAAACCTTGCCGGGAGCAAGGCCAAACAGCAGGGGGACTGCTCGTCCTTCGGGGTCATTGCGCGCCGAACCCTGCGGGTAGGTTGCTCAAGCCGCCGGACAACCGGCGGCATAGATAGATGGCGCTCAGAGCTTCGGCTCAACAGAACCCGGCTTACCGGCCCGCCTCCCCGATTTATCGGGATGCCACTCGTTCGCGATGCCGCGAGCTTTCCGAATTGACTTTTTTTTGAACGTGTACTTTAATAGCTCACGTTAAAGGCAATGGCATTTCCGCATAACCGCTCCACACGTCCGCGCAGCAAGGGCTTTCGCTCCCGACAGAGTTCCAAGGGTGCGGTTCTACTCATCATCCTTGCCGGTTTCGTAGGCATATCTGCGGTGGCGCTTCTCGTAACCCGTGGGGCCCCCGTGTCGTTTGCCGCAACTGACGCTTCAGGAGAGGCCCGCGACCTCGCGCCCCTCTGGGAAGAGGGGCGCTACGACGCGCTCATTGAGCAAACAGAGCGTATCTTGGCCCGAGAACCGATGGACGCCTACGCGCTTCTCTTCAACGGCCTCAGCAACTACTACGCCTCTCTCAGCGAACAGGACGGCGAGCAGTCGAAGCACTACCTGGAACGTGCTCGCACGTCTCTTCGTCGAGCTCTCGTGCTTCCCGAACATCCATATCAGGGACACCTTGAATACGTCCTCGGAATGACCTACTATCATATGGGGACGGCATACGCCGCGTATGCCGTCGACTATCTCGAGCGCTCCTTGTCGACGGGTTTCGTCGGCCCGGAAGTACATGAGTACCTTGGATTGGCATACGCCGAGCTTGAACAATATGAGCAGAGCGTGGGCCATTTCGAGCAGGCGCTGGATGACTCGGGAAGGGAAGCGCTTTACATCACGTTGATCCGTAGCTATCTGGATGCGGACTACACGGAGGAAGCGCTGGAGACGGCACGTTTCGCCGCTGAAGCGCTGGATGACGAATACCTCCGCGCTGAAGCCAAGCTGCTGCTTGGCCGTACGTATCTGGAGTTGGATCGCCTCGCCGAGGCGCAAGAAGAGCTGGAATCCGTAACGGAACAAGATTTAGAGTCCGCGGATGCTCATTACTGGCTCGGGCAGGTATTCAGCCGCATGGAAGACCACGTGCGAGCTCGGGCTGAGTGGCGGAACGCGATTTCGATAGAGCCGAATCATGCTGAGGCGTTGAAACAGCTTGACGGCTGAAACACGGTTTGGACGTTAGGAACGGAGGAACGAATGGGTTTTGGAAACATGCTCTCCTTCTCAAGCGATATCGGCCTCGACCTTGGCACCTGTAACACGCTCGTATACGTACGTGGACGTGGTATCGGTGCAAATGAGCCGAGCGTTGTAGCCGTCGAGCGAGGGACCAAGAAAGTAATGGCAGTCGGTGAGGAAGCACGTCGGATGCTCTGGAAGACTCCGGGAGACATCATCGCCATACGTCCCCTGCACGACGGAGTCATTGCCGACCTCGAGACCACCGAAAAAATGATTCGCTACTTCATCTCCCGCGTGCTCAATCGACGCTGGTTCGTGAAGCCGCGCATGGTTATCGGTGTCCCCAGCTGTATAACGGAAGTGGAGCGACGCGCTGTCGAAGAGAGCGCTTATAAGGCCGGAGCTCGTGAGGTCCGCGTGATCGACGAGTCCCTGGCAGCTGCTATCGGCGCCAACATTCCCATCTATGAACCGGCAGGGCACATGGTTGCCGATATTGGAGGTGGGACCAGTGAGATCTCTGTGATCTCCCTTGGGGGCATGGTCGTAACCAATGCTATCCGCCTGGGCGGCGACGAGTTCGATGAGGCGATTATGAAGCACGTTCGAACCGTACATAACCTGATCATCGGAGAACGAACCGCGGAAGACCTCAAGAAGACGATCGGAAACGCTACGCCGGACAAGAAGATCGACAAGATGGAGGTGAAGGGAACCGACGCCATAACGGGCCTCCCTCGGAGGCTGGAAATCGATTCGGTGGAGGTGCGAGAGGCCCTACAGGAGCCGATCACTGCAATTGTGGAAGAGATCAAGAGAACGCTGGGTCAGACACCTCCCGAGCTGGCGGCCGATATTGTTGAGCGTGGCATAGTGATGACCGGTGGAGGCTCGATGCTCAAAGGACTGGACACCCTGATAGCAAACGAAACAGGCGTGCCGGCCTTCAAGGCGGAAGACCCGCTGCACTGTGTGGCGCTCGGAGCAGGGATGTACTTCGATCACATGAAAGGCAAGCCGAACTCGCGTCAGGACATCTACAACACCATTACGCCGTAGGTTGATGGACCATGCAGAAGGGTTTCCGGAGCGCCGTAAAGGCTCATCGAACGCTGCTCGTGTTCGTTATCCTGGCGTTGTTCTCAACGGGGTCGATTATGGCCACGCACGAAGGCATGGCCCGAGGCCCCGTGGAGGCCGGGATGTCGCTTGTCTCCACGTTTCAGGGAGTATTCTCGAGTGTTGGGGACTTCTTCGCCTCTACGGTTACTTCGGTACGCCAGCTCAGCAGGCTCCGGGAAGACTATGACGGGCTTCTCGCTCGATTCCGGGAATATGAGACGCTGGAGCAAGACATAGAAGCTCTACAGCGGGAGAACGAGCTTCTAAGGGAAGCGCTGGACTTCTCCGAACGGCTGGGGATGGAGAACGTCCCGGCTAAGATTATCGGGCGGGCACCGGACAGCCTGTACTCGACCATCACGATCAACCGTGGACGCACTCATGGAGTCGACCGTGACATGCCTGTTGTGGCCGTTCAGGATGGTAACCAGGGGCTTGTGGGGAAGACCGTGGAAGCGGGCAGGTACACCGCCAAAATCCGCCCACTGCTGG
>Ga0207421_10002905_pt1 | contig 20867 bp, 22 predicted proteins | sample SodLakKL_010_SED_4_FD_187542 | JGI IMG/M metagenome (GOLD analysis project Ga0207421, IMG submission 187542) | Alkaline sediment microbial communities from Lake Tanatar, Kulunda Steppe, Russia - 8KL_010_SED (SPAdes) (version 2) | ecosystem: Environmental > Aquatic > Non-marine Saline and...
CTTTAACAGCCACAATATCGTTTGCTCATCAAGTAGGGGTCTCCGCCCAGGTCGAGGAGAATCCCTGTAATAGTTGTATAGAATCCTGTAGAAATGTTTGTTCAAATGACTAATAAAGATATTGACAATAAATATAAAAGAATCCAAGAAAAACTGGATAGAATAACCAGAAATCAGATGGCTGAAGATTTAATTAAAGGAATAGAAAAGCTAAAAAGAGAAACTATAGAGGAAACAGGAGCTTACAAGTACAACTTCGCTTACGAAGAAGTTATCGAATTAATAAAAAAATATATAAGCAAAAATGAAACAGAAAATAAGTAAAGGACAGATTTATGCCTTAAACAAGTTAATAAACAGTCTTATAAAAGATGAAGATAGAGAGCTTAGATTGTATGTAATATCAAAAATATTAGGAAGAGATATTGATTCAACTAAAAACCTAACGTTTGATGATTGGGAATTGATTAGAGATAGAGCTTATGACGATTGGTGGAATAATAACTGGGAACCAACAGAAAGTTTTAAGGATACAGTTTCTTTTTGGGAGGATAAATACCTAAAAGAAGTTAAAGGTTATCAAAAATTAAACATCTAAAACCATGTCTGTAGAATATTGCCACAATTGTCACAAATATATAGACACCGATTACGATGTCGAACACTTTGAAGACGAAGAATGTCAAAAAGAAAAACAAGAAGAAAATGAGTAAAAAATACACTTGGTACTGGAACTACATCCAGGAAAATAATAAAGGAAGACAAAACAAGACCAAAGAAAAGCTCTATAGAAGAGTTTTATCGGCCAGAAGAAGGTGGAGCAAGAATTACAACCTACCTTTAAAAGAAATAGACTCTCTAATTAAAGAATCTCTGGGAGGTTATTGTAGATATTGCGGAGAAGAAATAACAACCGAGAATATGGCTCTAGACCATAAAACACCACAGTCTAGAGGTGGTAAAGACTCCATCAGCAATGTTCACATCGTTTGTCAGCCTTGTAATAAGAAAAAAGGCATTCTGACCCATAAGGAGTATACAAAGCTCTGGGATGTGGTCTTTATGTGGGACGACGAAGCCCAAAAATATATTAATCAATCCCTTTCTTCACAAGTTTGGAGTCAGTGGAATTAAACCATATGGATAATATTTACTTTTTATGGAGAGAAGCCGTGCTTAATAAGTACGGTTCTCTTTGTTATATAGAAGACTGCACAGATTCTTATTCCGATATTCACCATTTTTTTACCAAAGGAGCTCACCCCACTCTTAAATACGAAGTAAGAAACGGAGTTCCTCTCTGCAAAAAACACCACGATTTAATTCACGACCACAAAAGACAAGATTTAGATAAACATATAATAAAAAAAAGAGGCAAGAAATGGCTTGCCAATCTACAATCTATCTCAAATAAAAATAAAACTTTATCTGAAGAAGAGATAATAAAAAATATTAAAAAATATATTTAAAAGAGCTTTATTCGGGTAATGCTGTAATGAAGTTTTCTCCCAGACATTAATCTGGGTTCTTTTCTTCTTTATGACGGATAAGAATATTTAAGTGAGTCAGAGCTATTTTCAGGTTGCTTGAGAGCTTTATTCGGTGTAAAGGCCACGGTTTAGAGCTGTGGCAGCCCAATAGAATGTTACTATCCTTTAATACGTCCCTGGTTCCTATATAAACGCCTACATAGAGTAGATTGGATAGCCTCCCGATTCGGAACGGTCTTCAGTTAACTCACTTAAAAAGAGCTTATCGTTTGTTCAATAAAAAAACCGCCTATCGTAAAGATAGACGGTTCAAGTGGAGAACCTCATGGCATGTGGCGACCATGTAAACTCCACTAACTTCCTTATTATGTAATTGTTTGGGTTCTGAAAACGACTCTCGCCACATAATTGTTGTTTTAGAGTTAGATTTTTAATAACTTACTTAATAATAGCAAACTAATAAATTGCTGTCAAGAGGAAAGGAGGAGTAGCCCCCTCCCCTCTTATTGTTTGAAAGTGATTGGAAAAGTAGTAAAAACCAACCACACCCATAGTATAATCTATTGTATATTATTTGTCAAGAAAAGTCGCAATATTCAGACAATCTGTCCTTTAATGATTTTATCTCAGCCTCAAGATTAAGCCTTTTTTCAAAGTCATCTTCAAAGTAAAGCTCCTCTTCTAAGCTATCAATTCTTCCTTTGATTGATGAGGCAGCACAATAGTCTTGAACTGAGTATTGTAGCTTATATTTATATGGCATAATTTTTAATAATAAGGGGGGAGATTTTTCTCCCCCACTTGTTTAGAACTGAAGTTTGATGAATCTGGGGTTGAAGTCAAATATACTTCTTTTTTCATCGTCTAAAAGTTTAATCTCTATAATATATCCTCCTATAACTGGGTTGATTCCTTTTCTTAGCAAATAAGCAGACTGACCTTCAAAGCATCCACAACCAACTACATCAATATTACGATAATTAAACTTATATTCTGTGTGAAGATGTCCCATGAGTAATATTCTAGGCTTTTCTCCTGATGGAATTTGTTCAACTATTTTTTGAGCTCTATAAGAAAGAGCATATGGCATTCCACCGTCAGGGTGTAATAACCTTATAAGTCTAATACCGTTCCACATGACATCTGCCTGGAATTGACCTAAATAATTAAGGTCTTTTCTCCTGGAATCAATCATTTTACCGACATCTATACCCATTTTTTTATAATAAATATAATCGTGGTTTCCAAGAATGAAGTGAGTAGTTATCCCGTCTCTTTTTGGATAATTATTAACTACATACTCAACTTGGTTATCTGCTCCAAAAGTGTGAATTTCATATTCTTGTCCCCTAAATATTCCCTGGCCTGCTATAATATCTCCTGCATGATAAACGTCTGTAATTCCTTCTTGCTTACAAATATCGTAGTATTTGTTAAGCTCTGTTATCTTTTCGTGGTTAGAGCAAAGATGGGTGTCGGCAATAGCTCCAAACTTATAACTATCCGATATTTCCAATTTAAGGTCATCAACTTCGGCTTGTTTTTTAGCAATTAGAATTCTTTCTAACTGCTTTTCACTTAAGCCGTAATTTTGTTTAAGAATATCTCTGGCTTTGGTCTTTGTTCCTGTGTACTCGTCTGTCTTATTAAGTTCCTGACCCTCCTCAGAGTGTTTATTCTTAAAGTGTCTAGAATAGCTTGAACTAGAGGCATAGTCCTTACCGCAAACCTTACAGATAAATCTACCATCTTTTTCTTTAGGCTTAGGATATTTTCTTTTAGTCATTATAATCTCCTCCTTTCCCTTTGACATGATTAATAATCATGTTTATATCCTGCCAAGTTATTTCGTATCTACTCCACATAAGATTTTGTATCATTCTTACGAACATACAAACCTCTTCTGGAGTAAGATTCTGAAAACAAATATGCCAAGCTTCATGAAAATTATCTGGTAATTCACAAACCTCCTTACCTCCTCTAGACGAAGGAATAATGTGATGTTCACTCATTTTTTTCACCTCCCGTAAATTTTAATGAGTGAGTTTATAAGGGTTTGTCTTTCTTGAAGCAGTATCATTCTCTGATATTTGTCATCCTCTATTTCTAACCTCTTGTCAATTTTTTCAATCCTCTTAACAATGACTTCTACTTCGTAGTCCTTACGAATTAGGTGATAAAGAACTCTAATCATCTTTTTCACCCCCTATATCGTAATCACAGTTATAACAAACCCACTCTTCGTTTCTATCGAATATAAGCTCTTTTCCACAGTCAGGACATGTAGCAGAGTAAATTAAACTCATTTTGACACCTCCTTTTTTAATTGTGAATGAACTATCCAGCTATCAAACTTCTTTAATCGAAAGCATTAAGCTTCTGTGCTTTTGCTTTCGGTAAATGGTGCGGCTTCTTAAAATCCCTTGTTACCGCACTCATGGCTTGCCCATACGACTAAGTAATGGCCTAAGCGAAGGAGTCGCTAACTCCGCCGAGGGATTCAAGCCAATAAAAAATCCCGCACGAATGCGGGAGACTAAAAGAACGATGGTTAGGAAAATATTCTATTTTATTTATCCGCTGCTTCATCGTTCTTCCTTATTTTTCTTGATTTTCAATCACATTATAGCATAAAAACTTAAAAAATTCAACTTAGAGCCAACAAACCACTTTTTGGTCTGGTTTATGACAAACACCCCAAGGAATCCAACCCTCTCTTTTCCATATTTTATAAGCTATTTCTATATTTCTTTCCCAGTCATACATCTCTTCTTCGCTATAACCATGAACGCATGATATTTGAAATATTCCATAACTTCCGTTACAACCGTTGTGACCTTCTGGATTATAAGCTTTCGGGTCGAAATGGCTTTCCTCTCTGGCAACAGCAACGGCAACATTCGTATTCCAGTCATATTTCTTTATCTCTGCCTTTATTTTGTTCTTACAAGGCCTCTCAGAGGCTGATAGAGACATTTTATCCCCCTCCCCCATGTCATTACCCCTATCATACACACCTAAGATTTGATTTTGGGTGTAAGAAACAGAAGGAGCCCTCAAAAAGAGGGCTTCAACCGTGTAAGATAAATTATTAGAATCATCAGGACTATCTCCCTGAAAAATTATGGCTCCTATTAGCAATATGATTATGTAGAGAGTAACAAGAAGAATTGAGCATCTTCTCATGAGTTTGAAGTTAACTATTAAATCGTTCGAACTTCTCCGTCAATTTTATCATATGCTTTCTTTTTTTTAGAAATAATATTTCTTTCGTCAAAAAATTCATCTTCTCCTTGTTCTTTCTTTTTTATCTTTCTCATCTCTAATCCACAATAAATACAAGCAAAAGAATAGCTACAGTGACAATTTTCACCTTTTTTAAAGTAATATTTATCTCCTGCTTTAAAGCTTTTAACTTTATATTCTAAATTTTCCCTTTTGAGTCCCATCTTTCTACTAATTTTTCAATTATTACAACAACTATAGACGAGAAGACTAATAAAAACCCAATCCTAAAATCTGATTCTATTAAAGGTATTCCAGTAACCATTAAAGCAAAGGCTATAATTAGAAGAGGTGCCTCTAAAAATATTTCGGGATTTTTAATATCCATTTTATTAATTTTTTATTTTTAGACCTTTATCTTCTTTTTCTTTGACTTCTTCTAAGGCTTGTAAGAGAAGGAGTCATTGACTTTCTTCTTTTAGTTGCTTGCGTTCTCTCTTGTCTTCTAGCTGTTTGAGCCGCCTGAGTAGCCTCAGGGTGTTGCTTCTTCCATTGCTCTACTCCTTTCCTTTGAAATTCGTAATCTCCTCTAGCTGGAGAGCTGATGGCGTCTCCTGCTCTTTCTAATAGTTTTTGTGCTCTTGATATAGGCATATTGTTAATTAATTATTTTTCTCTGACCTTTATCCAGAAGTGGCCATCCTCATAATCTGCATCAGTTTCAATTTTGGCTCCCTCTGAAAGCGTTTTAATTATATTATCCTTTATTCCTGGTGTCTCTCTTAAGTTAAGTCTAGTTGACACTTCTTCATCTGTCAACCACTCTGGATTGACCGCAACATATCCTTCATGTTTTTTTTCTGGAGGAGTAAGTACAAATTCTTTACACCATTCTTTCTTAGCATAGTCAAGTGATTTTTGAACCTGATTAAAGACAGCGGCAATCTCACTTCCTAAAAATGTTTGAAGCAGAGGCATATTATCTACAAATCTTATAGAAGAACTATCTCCCCCTAAAACTATATGATTTCCTTCAGTATCACTATTAAGAGCTAAAGCACACTGTTTATACTTTCTAATATTTCCATTATCATCTCTTGCTTGTGCTGTAAAATCAATATTAATTAATATTCCAGTAACTTCTTTACCTACGGTTCTTCCCCCACCCTCTACTTCTTTTCCTACATCTCCCTCGTTTAAATATCTAGTTTCTGGAATATATGTAGTTCCAGCTACATTTTCTCTATCCATCTTCACAGTATTTTTGAAGATGGACATATCAATATTATCATCCAGGTCGGTACTCATCTCAAAATTCATATCAGTAACTTCACCAACTTTATCTTCGTCTTTTTTTCCTCCATCATTTGGAGATGGTTGTAATACTTGGTCTCCAACATCTGCTCTACCATGTGCGTAAATACAATGACCATTTGCTAGAGTGTATCCCAGTTCATCGTCTGGGTCATTTTTATCCCAGATAGGAAGACCGTCTGAACAAGCTGTAAGACCTTCCCAGGAGCATGATGCCCCCAGCTTTCTAGGACGATGTCTTCCTCTCCAATCGCTTTTTTCTTCAAGCTTTCCTATTGGGAATACATCAGTTTGAAAACCAAAGAATCTTTTAGGGATTACATCTTTTTTATCCAGTTCGGATAATTCTTCCTTCTTCTCAACTGTCACAAATACACAAAGATTGTCTGTAAATCTTCCATCCTTAGCTTTTAAACCAACTCCAACACCATTAACGTTTTTCTTCCTAAAAAGAATATCTTCAAATAGATATTCAACTAACTTTATGGCATGTCTTTTTATTTTTTTTCTCATAATTAGTGGTTATTAAATTCTCTTTTAATCCAACTAATATCAGTTTGAATTTGTGAAAGCTGAGCTTCAATAGCTATATATTGGGCATTATTCTTATCAACCTTAGTATCAAGATTGTTTATATAGTTAAATATAAATCCGAAGTAAGCAATCATTATAGCAACTAATATAGACAATACGGTTATTGCAGTTTTCATATCGACATAATTTTTATCTTCTATTGATTGTATTCGTTCATTTTGTGTTCTATTTATCTCCTCTCTCATTACTTAAATATATTATACTGATAATTTTTATTGGTGTAATTCTATTTTTTGGATATCTTCTTGAGCTTCTTCTATCCAGTTATTCATCAAGTCGTTATCTATTTCTAAGTAATTAAGCAATGAATTCATATCATCTGGTTCAATATTTAATTCACCAGAAAACTTCCACAAAAGAATATCGTCTTGGAAATCTTCGTTGTGCTTATCAACCCTATCAAAGATATAGTCGGGTATTTCACCTTTATCTTTATATTCGTTAATAGTTCTTCTTCTTATTAAGTTTCTTTCTCTTTCATATTCACCAACTAAGCCATAAAAATCATAAGCAGTCTCTATTCTTTCAGGGGTAAATGAAAGTGCTTGTGCGGCTATTTCAAAGTTACTGGGCTCTATCTTTACATATCTACCAATTTCTTCAAATCCTTCCTCTCTCCACCTTTGAGCTCTCATGAAATTTTTCATTGAAACTAGAGAGAAGCTTTCCATAGCACCAGATATATCTCCCTCTTCCAGCTTTTCCATAGCCTCTCCAAAGTCCCCTAAAACTGAATAACCAGCACCCATCATCTGGTCTTGTAAAGGAAAGTCAGGATGGATTATGCTTCCATAAGCAAACATATTACTAGCATCGATTCCAGCATATGTGCTAGGTGCTCCATCAAATATTAAATCAGCTAAATCAGGGTTAATATTAGTTAATCCTCTTCTTAAAGATTGCATTATATCTTTTCTTTTTTCTTTCCCGAACCATCCAGTCAAAGTTGCTATAATTGCACTTAATATTCTCAAAGGAATAATCCCCTTAAGTCCAGTAAGCATAGTTCTTATTAATCCGTAAGATAATTTTGTTCTTGGGGGAGCTGACTTCATTATATGATATCCAAGTTGTGTATCATGCCATCCGAAAGATTTAAATATATATGGCTGAGAAACTAACTCCTTAACCTTACCTGCTCCTGAAACTACTCCAGGATGATTATGAGGCCCATATGGAACCTGAGTCATTTCAACAAACTCTTTAGCAAAATCATATATCTCTTCTTTATCAGTCATTCCCATCTCTTCTTTAGCTATTCTAACTGCTGTAAAAGCAGCTTGTGCTCTGTTTGAAGTGTCAGTAACAATACTAAATGAACCAAGCATATTTTCTATTTTACTCTTAGCATCATATCTAGTTCCTAGAGCTTCTTCCGCAAAAACACCAGAAATCATCTTTTCTTCAATTCCTCTCTTAAATACATATTTTGCTTCTTCACTTAAGTTAGAATCATCAACTCCTTCTTTACCTAAATTACTTGCCTTCCATGCCATTATCTCATCTTTCTGTCCTCCTGCCATATGCTTCATAGTGTTTTTAACTGGGGCAAACTTAGTTGCCCAAGGAGCAGTAAGCAGAAGTCTCTGAAATGCATTTTGAACGAAATATGAAAACTTAAAGGCTAGATAATATACATATATTCCTTTTCTCAAACTAACAGTTTCAGACGGAGCACTGTTATAATAGTTGTCTATATAGTTTTTTGCATAATGATAAATTTCTGGATTTTTCTTTCTGTCAATTTCTTTTAGTGCTTTCTCAGAGTGATATGCACCTTTCATTTTACCATATTCCCTACTAACATCATTAACAGTCTTTAAGACTGTATCATAAAGATTCTCCCAACTTCGGTCTATTCCTGGAACCCAATCTCTGCTAAATAAATCTCTATCCCAATCACCCTCTTCTTGTTTTAATCTATTAAGTTCTTTCTTTAAAGCTTTAATAGCTTCACTGTCAGTACTTATTCCCGCAGCTTGTGCTAACTGCATAAGTTCTGAAATTGACATCTCAGGACTAAAAGATTTATAAGTTCCGTGCTTTATATTGCTGGGTCTGAACATATTAACTTCTTCATACCCCATCTTTTCAAGAGTTTCTTTAAACTCATTAGCTTTTTTCCTGCTCTCAAATCTTCTAAATAGTTTTCCTTCCTTGAATCTAAGAAACCCAGCCTCTTTCAACCTTTTTCTTAAATCCTCTTTAGTGACACCTTCTTTAAGACCTTCTGCAGATACGGCAAATTTAAAATTAGGTCTTGTTAACGGAACCCAGCCACCTAATCTCTTAACCATATCTTCTATCTGCTTATCCATTTCTACTTGAGAATCTGGGTCTGCATCATAGTATCCAAGTCTATATTTTAAAGATTCAATTTTAGCCTGCCCTATTTCTTCTAAAACCTCTTTAAATTGCATGTATATTTCTACCTCCTCATCAGTAAGGCCCTTATGAATTCCTTTTAACTCCTCTTCTGTAAAATATTTTTGAACTGATTTAGTGTTTCCGTGATATAATATTTCAGCAACTCTTTCCAATGATTTGCTTTTTCCTTCTTCTGTCATTTCTTTAAACTTATCATGGTCTAAAATTTCAGTTATTCTACTCTTAAGCCTATTTGCCTCATAAACAGAAAAGTCGGTAGTGTTTCTATAAATCTCCCTAATTGGCTCATGTTCTAATCCAAGAGTAGATGGAGTTAATAGATGTTTCCATAAAATATTCTTTCCCTTTCTAAATGGAGGAGTTTCTTTAATCATATCAACCAAATTACCAAGCATTCCTCCATCTCGGTCTTTAGCTATATCAAATATAGCCTTAAACTCCTTATAAGACTCTTCTGGAGTTTTATGTAATGGAACAATACTATCTTCTGGAATCTCATCAAATTTTTCTCTAATAGTATTTAAATCAGCTTCAATATCATCCCTCTCACCAAGAAGTTCTTCCATTCCAGTTGTAAAGTTTGGAGCTAGAGTCATTGCTAAATCTCTATCAGCTAAATAAACAGCACCCCAATCAGCAAAAAGCTCTGGGATTCCAAATCTTCTTGGACTTCTACTTATAAGACCCTCCATAGTTTTCATATGAGCATCTTTAAATGGTCTTGCCAAATAAGTTACTGCCTTCATTTCGTCCATTAATAACTCTTCCATTTCAGGAGTAGCATTTATTCTTTCATGTAAGCTTTCTATAAATGCATAATGACCAGTGGGTTCTAATCCTATAAGTTCAGATATATCTCTCTTTGCTTTTGGGCCAGTATAACCCTTTCCTAAAACAAAGTAATCGTATGCGTGCATTACTTCATGAGCAAAGGTAAAAATACTAGTCATATCTCTTAATTCAATATGACCATGCTCTGACCTATAAATAAACTTTCCATATGCTCCTATTTCAGGATTATAGCGAACGTTAACATCTGTCGGTGTTGCTAGATTTAGTATTTCTGTAATTTTGTCTGCAGCAACGTCTGGGTCTAAGTCAAAGTTTAATCTAGTTTCAAATCTATTTTGAGTTTTATATAAATCAAGATTGTCTACATTAAATTCAGGTTTTCCAACTTCTCTATCTACTCCTTCAGGATAAAGCTCATCCATTTCTTGAACTATTTGGTCGGGTACACCTTCATTTCCTACAGCATCCCAACTTATCATGGCTGCTTTATGATGGTCTTCTAAATCATTCCAACCCCATCTTCCTTCACCTGCGTCTTGAATTTTTTTAATCGCTGTAAACTTATCTTCTAAAGCTTTTTCTAGATTCTTTTGAGATTTACTTTTAAGATATTCGTCATCAAAAACTACGTTAACTTCATTATCATCATATCTGTTAACAATTTCCCTCTGAAGCTCTCCTGGAGTCATTCCAAGCTTTTCTGCATAATCAGAAAAATCTTCGGCATTAGCACTATCACTAGCGAATTGGTCAACCATTTCATGACTTGTTTGGTCTCTGAGCTGGTCTTCTACATCTTGAGGCATATTTACTTTTTTGTTGCCCTGCATCAATCTCTCTATAGAATCATTTATTCTCGCCTTGCCCATGTGTTCTCTTTTAGTGCTTCTCTTATGAGCATCAAATGAGTGATATTCTGCAAATCTGTCATCAGTAAATACAACCCCATCATATCCTTGAGGCTCAAGATAATCTCTCATTATTTTAGAGAATGTATCCATTGTTTCCGCCTTTTCCCCTAATCTTCCTTGAAATGAATTTCTGTGTCTTTGGATACTAGAAATAAACTCTCTAGTTTTATTAGCTAATTCTGGATTCTCTTGTTCTAATTCTGATAAAAAGGTTTCATAATTTTCAGTTACATATGGATTGTGGAGAGTTTCGTGGACTTTAGTAAGGTCTGCGGTTTTAGATTGAGAATATTCTTGTCCAAGATTTTTAGTTACTGTTCTTACGCCAGAATCCAATCCTTCTCTAGTTACTCCAGCATAACCAGTAATTCTAATTTCTTCTCCAGTATTAGCATCCTTAAGTTTATTTAATTGAGATGATTGTTCAGAGCCAAATACTGCTCTATAATATTCAGATTCAACCTCTCTCTCTAACTCTGAAGGCTTTGTAGTGTCAAAACCTATTGCTCCAGGATTTATATCAGAAGGAATATGTTCGCTTGGAACATCTGGACGATGCTCTTGAACTATTTCAGGAGTTAGCTTTTGAGGTGTTTCTACATAATCATCTGTTGATTTTTCTCCAACAACGACTCTAGCAGGAATTTGCTCTATTCCAAGTTCTTCAGCAATAGCTAACCTATGATTTCCTTCTATTAAAAGAGCAGTACCATCTTCTTTTGCATATTCAATTATTACAGGTTGTTTAATTCCCTCTTCTTTAATAGATTCTTTAAGTCTATTATAACGTTCTTCATCTAAAGGCTCTTCTCCTCTATCGTATTCTCTGATACTTGCCAACGCTTCAGTAGAAACTAATTCAACTACATTTTCATAAGGACCATCATAAGTGAGAAATCTATTTCTAGTTTTAGTATCAGGAGCTTTATCTACAACCTCAGCTGTTGGCCCCTCCACTTTTTTTCCTAATGCTTTTTCCGTAGATTGTTTTTGTATGCTATTTTGTTTCATTCCAACCATCGTATCAGCAATTTTCTGCTCCGTAGACTTTCCTTTAGAAAATATATCAGTTGATTCTACAGACTTTCCTTCATGTAATACTTGGTCAGCTTGAATACCAAACTCATAAGCAGTTGCCATGTCACCCATTTCTTTTAATTCTGCTCTTATTTCCGTCTTCTCTAAAAGAGGTGTATCATCTAATCCAGCTTTAGTTGGTCTCGGATTTTGAGATGGTTCCTGAGGACTTTTTCCTCTCCATTGATTAAACTTGGAAGTGTCATAACTTCCTACAGAATAAACTTTTCCATCTTTAACTTTAAAGTTAACTCCTGATTCCCATCCAGAAATTTGATGGTTGGGTTTTAATCTACCAGTAAATTTATCTATTAATACTGCTTCTCCATCTTTGATAACATAATCAACATCTTTTTTGAACTTATAATGGGTATTAATATTATTTATTATTTCTTGATTAGTCCATACAAGTTCTTGAGCTTGCTTCATCTCGTTCATGACTTTTTGTATCTTGTGATTAGGTGCCCCTTTCCTTTTTAATTTCTGGAGTTCGTTAAACTTTTTCTGATAAACACTTTTTCCAGTATTTATTTTTAATCCTGCAACTGATTCTATATTTGAAAGAAGCTCAATTTCACTCTTGGGAAGATTGGGATTTTTTTCATGAAGTAGTTTCTTATTTATATAAGAATGGAATCTTCCCATTTGGTTGTTTTTATAAACATCCTTAAGTTTATGAGAAGATATCCCTTCGAAAACAACACCTGCACCAGCTGCAATTAATATTTCCAATGCATCACCTTGTGTTATTTCTCCTTCTTCAACTAAAATATCTAAAGCGGCATGACCTCCAAAATTAACACCCTGAGCAATAGGAGCATATAAAGAATCACTGGATTTAACAGCTTTCCTTATTACATTTCTAATAGCTTCTCCGTCACGTTCAATAAGCTCTGGAGCCCATGGGGCTTTTTTTCCAGCAAAATAAGCTCCTGGAATAGATGCAAGAACACCCCTGCTAGCACCTATACCAGTCTTTTTAGTAAGTTTAGTAAAGTCTGGGTCCTCTTCCCTCGCTTGTCTTGAAAATTCTCTTATTGCGGATTGTGAGGCGAATGCGGGACCGCTTCTTGCTGCTCTAGGTAACGCATCTCCAATCCATGGTTTTTCCGCTAACATTCTAGACCACTCATTATCATAAGCAGCTCCTTTCTTTAATTGAGCAGTTGCCTTTTTACTTAATGGAGAAAATAATTTACCACCTGCAAGTAAAATCGATAAAGTACCACCAGCACTACCAACTTGTCTTGCTATATCACTATCAGTTCCTGGCATCTCCAAATAACTCAGGTTTTCTATAGCTAACTGATTAGCTCTTTCATTATATTCATCGATTAAGTAATCTAATCTATCAGAATGTCTATTTATAAATCTTTCAGACTGTTTTGGATTTAGAGAAGATAATTCATTAAAAGTGTTTTCTATCTCATCAGCATAAGCTTGAGTTTCTTCACTCATTCTAACTATATTTTGCTCTTTATCAGCAATAGGGTCAACCATTCCTACACTAACTCCACCAAAAAATCCCAAAGCAAAAGAGTCAGCAGTTTCTTGAACTCTTTGAAGAACTCCTTTAGCTCTGTCGTCTTCTTTTTTTGCTTGTTCTAATAACTGACTATATTCTTCACTAGTTACATCAATATCTCCCTTTTTAACCTGTTTTTTTAGCTGACTAACTTCACTATTAAATTCATCATATTCACTAACTAAAGGCTCTTCTCCTGGAGCTCTCATAACTGTTTCTTCTCCTGTTTCAGGTTCATATTCTAGCTCTCTTCCTCTAATTTCATCTACCCATGGTCTATTTTCGGCGGCCCTTAATATTCTCTCTCCTGCAGGTTCTTGAACATTTGTCTTTAAAAACCCTAAAACTGGCTCTTGAATTCTTTCTCTGCCAAATTCTTGAATTTGGTCTGGTATAACGGTGTCTCTAAATTCTTTTGCTGCTTGTTTTTGATATTCAGAAGGAGACATTTCATCAAAATCTGGATATTCTGGCGGCTCCTTTCCTCTTATCTTTCTTCCTATAGTCCCTCCTGTTAAATAATCTTTTAATCCTTCTGCATATGACTCTGTTTGGTATTTTTCTATTGAAGGTTTATCAAGAGGACTTTTTCTTGCTTGATAAGCATCAAACAAACTTAAAGTACCCCCTCTCATCTCTTCATAGATTTCTCTATTGAGATTTGCTTGGGGGCTTTCTGCGACACTTTCTTCTTCTCTTTCTCTCTTAGCTCTCCTATTAGCTTCTCTAGCAGAGCTGACAGTTTTTAAAATCTCATAATACATATATTATTAGAAAGGAAGCTTAATGTAGTCTGCTATATCTTGATTTTGTCTTATTGTGTCCTCGTACATTTCTACTATAGCCTCTTCAGGAGACTCAGGCTCTTCTTGTCTTTCTCTTAGTGATGGTTGAAGTTCATAATAATTTTCATATTCAGTTTTAAGTCTCTCATACTCTCTTTTAAGAGCAGCATTTAATGTTCTTACATCAGCTCTATCCTGTCTAGGTAGATTTTCTATAGCAGAATCTTGGTCATCTACTATTCTCTTTCTTCTTTCAGTCCATTCTGCTTGAGCAGCATCAGGATTAATTCTTTCATCCTTTCCTAGTTTTCCTTCAGCTCTCCATTCTCTTTCTAATTCTTCTACAAAATCTTTAGGAGCTGTAGGTTGAGTCCATAATTGATAACCTCTCTCTGGTGTTTCACCAGGAACATGAGTTCTTTGAAGGTCAACAGTTGACATGCCTTCTTCAGCAAATGATTCAGAAATATTTCTAGCCTCTCCAGGCAATCCAATCGCTTCCCATAGCTGCTGTTTTTCTCCCCAGTCTAAATCATTCCACATTCCAGAATCTATTAAGAATTCCATATTTCTTTCTGCTGTGTTTCTTGCATCTTCTCTCATTTCATGAACTGAATTAATCATATCGGTTACAGTATTGAGTCTTTCTTGTGCTGGGTCAACCATAGCTTGGTCTACTACAGCCATCATTTGTTGTATTGTTCCAGGTGCCATTTCTCCAGGAGTAAGTCCATATTCATCTTCAACCATTCCAAATTGTTTCTCCATTCCCATAAATCTACCCTCTTTTTGAGATGCTCTTCCAACTGATTGAAGAGCTCCAGCCATAAGAGTCATCGGGTCGGCATCTTTAAGTTGTGACGAAGCATCTTTTGTGTCACTGGGCAAAGATGGGAGACTAGGAAGGTCTCCTTCTTTTTGTACTTCTTCTTCAGTTTCAGGAAGTCCTTGAGCAATGGGAGTTTCATCTTGTTGTTGTCCTCCAGGACTCAATCCAAGCTCCATAGCTCTTTTGGCAGCATCTCTACCAGCTTTTGTTAAACTAGTTCCTAAATGTATTGGTGAAATCATAGTATTATTTTTAACTTCCTAAAAGTAACCTTTGTCTCTCAAGAGTGTCGGAAACTTGTTTTTCATCTATTCCAGGTCTTATATCTCCAACCATCCAATCTTCTGGCATCCAATCACCCATTGTTAGGTCTACGTCCATATGAGGTAATCTCTCTCTCATTCCCTCCGTTCCGAAAAATTGCTCTCCTTGTCTCATTGCATCTGCTGCACCTCTTCTAGTTCTTCTCTGTAAATCACTTAATTGATGTTGTTGTGTATCTATTTGTCTTGTTGCTTGTCTTCTCATATCTCTTTCAGCTCTTTCATATTGAGTTTTAGTACTTTCAATCATGTCTTCTCTTGATTCTTCAAGCATATCTTCTGCTCTAGACCTGATAGATGACCTTCCCAATCCAGCCTCTGCCATTTGATTGCGAGTTTCTTCTAAGTCTTGGTCATATTGGTCAGCTATTTGTTTTAGTTCTCTTTGCTGGTCTAAGGATAAATCTTCAAGCCCAGTTTCTAAATCTTCTTCTATTTGTTTCTTTCTTGTTTTTAAAAGTCGTTCTTGAGCTTCATAATCTTCCCCCAGCTCAGTAAAAGAACGTAAAAGTTCATCCTCAAATACTCTAATTTTTTGTCTAGTATAAATATCCGTTTGTTGAGCAGCAACCTCAAAAGCATTAACCACAGTTTCTATATCATGACCATCATCTACTAAAGATTTATAAGTATATGCAATCATCGACTGTGTCTCTTCATCTGCAGCCTGAAAAAATGTGTCGTTAATAACTTCATCTGGTATATTGTATTCAATGCCTCCAATCTCAACACTGCTTCTTGGAACTCTTTCTGTTGTATGGGGAAACTCTTCTTCTCTTCTATGTTGCTCTAAAAATGATTGAGCATCGGAAACGCTTGTATCTTTATCTATATTCATGCCTGCATCTCTTGCTTCTTGAAGTAACTCAAGCTGCTCTCTAACACTTCTTGCTTTTTCACGAGTTGTTTCTCCCTCTGTTTCTATTCCATATGGTATATCCCTAGAATCATCCACTTCATGTTGTTCAGGTATATTAAGCTCTTCCCCTGCTCTGATTTCATTAGGGTCTTCTATTTGTGGGTTAGCTTGCAAAATATCACTAACTGAAACACCGTGTCTTTTAGCTAGAACGGTTAAATTGGAGCCTCTTGGTATATTTATACTCTTCATAATTGTTGTATTATATCATATTTTAGTCTTTTTTTCCATCTTCTTCTAATAATTCTTTCAAAATTTTATACTCTCCTTTGAGCATGAGTAGCTTTTCATCAATTTGACTTAAGGCTAGCTTAAGTTGCTCTCTTCTCTTTTTAGCTTCCTCAAACTCTTTTTCCTTTTCTTCTATTTTTTGTTTTATATTCATATTTTTATCTATTATTTAATTTAAACATAAAGGTATCCGTCTTCATCTACTTGAACTAAGTCAGTTATGTTGATATATAAATCATTTACTACAACATTTGAAGAAGCTATATTTTCCGCACCTTCTATATTATTATTATTCATAAAAATATTTCCGTTCATGTTCAAAACATCATCAACCAATAGGTCATCTATATCTACAATTCCCATATAAGCGTCTCCTGCTTCCAGTGTGTTTACATTTGTTATAGAATTGCCATTCATTTCTATATCTGATGATAAATCTAAATCAGTTCCATATATTGTTCCAGCTCGAGTATAAGACGCCCCTATATTTCCGACATTAGACAATGCACTACCTCCCATATTTAAGTTTCCAACTCTGAAATAGTATGAATCAGTGCCTACCCTTACCCACAACTCATTAGAACTGGCAGACGAAAGCTCAGCTCCACTATATCCATTAGGGTCTAAAAATGTTAATGTCTCTTCTTGTAAGCTCATTCTTATTCCACCGCTATCATATATATTTATAGAATCAGAAACATCATCAATAACAACCCTACCTCCACTTGCTGATGTTCTCACAGTTGAACCAGTAATATTAACACCCTCAATATCTATTGCTGATAGTGTGCCAGAAGTAATATCATTAGCACTTAACGAATCTATATGTGCTTCATCTATTGTAGCATTTGCTATCATCGCTTTGTCTGAAATATAAGCCACTTCAGTGTCCAGCATATCGGTTCTTAGATAACCTCCATCAATAACAGTTTCTCCGAGCTTTGCTTTTTCTACTAAATCCTCATAAGCCATATCACCTGAATCTGTAAGCCAAGCTACATTTTGAGGGTTATCAGCAGTAACGTCTGCCTCGGTTCTTAATACGGAAAGACTTCCCGTAGTAATTTGACTAGCAGCTAAATCTCCTTTATAAGTAGCATCTCCATCTGAAGTAATTGTAAATGTTGTTTCTCCTGCTTTTTTAGCTAAAAGTCCAGTAGGGGAAATAGACAATCCATCATTAGAAGTTCCCACCACGAATGCTCCTTGCTGACCAAATGTCCAATCAGCGAGTATTTTGGCTTCAGATGTATCTATTCTATCATTAATTAAATCCTCTATCTCTATATCTTCTTCTTGAAGATAAGCAGCTGTTCCTATGTCTTCTAAATGCTTACCATCACCCAATGAACCTATAGAGCTTATAGATGTTCCACTAGAAAATGAATTCTTCATTTCAATATTTTCACTTGGAGGGTTTCTATCTAGATGATGAGAATACCCTAAATCATATATATTCATTATGTTCCTATATTTAATGATAAATCTGCTATTTCGACTCCTTTTATTTTTTCACCATAAGTTCCACTTCCCTTAATTCTGAAATCAAAATAGTTTCCTCTAAGACTACAATTGACAATAGATATATCTTTATTGACGTTTCCTAAAGCTTCAAAATTACCTCCATCAGTTGAACAATTTATTTGTCCATTTCTTATTTTATCTGTATAGACGAAAAGTTTCGATATATTTTTCTTTCTTGCTAAGTTCTGCAAATCAACTCTTTGCATCTGCATATGATAGTATATATCTTGTCCATCGTCATCATGACCTTCGAAAAGCTTCCAAACTTGTCCATTATTATCACCAGCAATTAAATATTCTCTATCATCCACATATTGAGTTAAAAATTTCATTTCTCTATTAAAAGAATGAAGAGTCCAGGTTCTATCGATTAGATTGTAAGCTATGATACAGTTTTGAAGATTTAATCCATCTAATTCTATATCTCCTATTGAAAAATAAATTTCCTCACTATCTCCCCATGCTGAGACTTCATAAGTTGGGTCTACTGCATCCACTATGGATTTTATCCGCCTGGATACTTTTTGAGGATAACCACCATTTGTTTGATAAACTCCTTTCTCATTCCAGAAAAACAAGGTTTCTCTACCTAAAGCAATAGATTTGTGGCTTTTAGCTCCTATTCTTATTAAAGTCTCTGGATGCAATGCTCTTCCATCCCATCTATGAAGAGACCTTTCCTTAAATATAAGTAAATAACCTGGCACTTTAGCCAGTCCTGTAATTCCTCCAGCACCATCTTCTGGGTCTACATCTATATATCCTGCCCCATCATCTATCTCCCATCCAACCTCTCCATCATTAGGAACTCCATAAATGGTTGAGAAGTAGATTCTGTCTCTTTTATCTTCATCTCCAGCGACATAAACTCTATCTTTCCAGTTAATCCCAAATTTACAATCAGGCATATCATCAATATTCAAATTACCTCCCGATGTGCTAAAGTTTACACCGTCATCCGAAGTGTAAACCTCAGAGTCATCTATCGTCAACACTGTATCAGCAAATGTAAGAAAGCTTACATCACCAGAAATATTCTGAATATAATTCCATGATTCTTCTGGTTTTTGATAATAAAGACTATCTCCAAAAACTCCTAAAAGAGTTTTAGAGCCGTCAGTTTTTATAAACTGGTGTAATCCCCTACATTCGTCTCCAACTTCTTCTCCGAGCCTCTTAACGCCCTTTCTGACCGAAGCAGCACCTATTTCATCATCAAAAACTAGATTAACAGCCATTCTAATTGACTTTTCAGGAGTAAGCCAGTAATTTATTCCCTGAACTATCCCCTCATTAAAGCTTAAATATTTTCTTGGTTCTAGTTTTTGAGACATGTTAAATTGATTTATATTTTATTTTATTCAATTTTGGTCCAGAATTAAACTTTTGTCCATGAGTCTCTCTCCTAATGGCGTCATTTAACATAATTTCAAACTGTTGATAATCTCCATCATTCATATCTCTTATTCCGTCATTATGAGCTTCCATTCTAACAGCCCAAACTAGCCAATGTTTAACCATATCATATCTAAAGATATCTATTTCATCATAATCTGAATCAACTTCTGGAGCCTCTTTCCAAAAATCACCGATTATATTAATTTTTGGTCTTGAAGCAGAAGTCATTGGCCAGAAATACATTTTTCCTCCAAAAATTGTGTAATATTCGGGCAAAGATTCTTTATAATGTCCTTGCCAAACATTATCTCCCTTTTTAATATCCTTTTTAATTGAACCAGTTCCCGATGAAGGTATTCCCTTAAGAGTGTTTCCGTCTATCTCTTCATAATCTATAAGCATTCCGTTAATCATAACTCCTCCTTCTTCTCTCATATCAACAGTATTATTTAACTCTATTTCATTATCTCCTTGATTTGCATTTGATTCAACTTGCTTTATTAAGGCCCCCCTCATCATATTATTCCACTCTTTCTTATCAACATACTCTAATGACCTACCACCCTCTACTCTCACATCTAAAACTGATTTGTAAGAATGCTTCCAGACGTGATTGGGCATCTCAAGATAATGCTCACCTCTTTCAAGAGTTCCCATTTCGTAATCAAAGTCTTGAAGTCTGTGCCATTTTTTAAGCTTTCCTGAAATATATTTTAAGCAGGAGTTTATTTCCTCGATGCAAAAATCATAGTCGATAAATTCAGTAAAGTTTTTTAGTCTATTTCTTTTTAAGGCATAAGTTATTATGCTTCCAACTCTCTTACTTGAATATCCTTTGTGCGGGAGCGGGTCTGAATATATTGATAAACTATTATCTATAGAGTTAACGAATCTGGTAAAGTAGAATCCATCCGTCTGGTTAGAATCTGTATAGACCGTATCTTCTCTGTCGGTTTGAATAGCTATTTCTGCCAGCTCAGTCTTTGAGCCCTCTTCAGTTTCAGCGTGTAATATTTTAATTCTATCCCAATCAATAATATAAACGGTCTTTCCTGGAGAATGAGAGTTCTTTAAACCTCCATCAAGAGTAACTGTATTTCCAGACGGGCTTGTAGTAGAGTGAGTGTGAACAATCTCAGTCTTCTCATTTCCGAATTCTCCTATAAGAAGTATTTTATTAGTTCCAAAACTATCGATATTATCAACCTTTATTTCAGAAGCTCCACTCTCAGCCTTTTCATTTAAATGGCTTTTGAATGCGTTCTGAAGAATTGTTGAATTATTAGTTAATATCTGTTTCATCTTATTTTGGGTTTATGTTTTTTAACTCTCGAGTTTATATTATACCATTTAACTCTCGAATTTACAATAACGGGAAATCCTTCTTTTCCACTAATTTCTATAGTTCTATCCGTAGAAGAAATCGCTCCACCAGTAATCTCAAAGTTCTTCTCAGAATCCTCTGCTAATATACCTGACAGCTCAATATCTTTCTCACTGTCCTTACTTTTACCACCTATTAGCTCAAAGTCCTTTTCAGAA
>Ga0207421_10002907_pt1 | contig 20858 bp, 22 predicted proteins | sample SodLakKL_010_SED_4_FD_187542 | JGI IMG/M metagenome (GOLD analysis project Ga0207421, IMG submission 187542) | Alkaline sediment microbial communities from Lake Tanatar, Kulunda Steppe, Russia - 8KL_010_SED (SPAdes) (version 2) | ecosystem: Environmental > Aquatic > Non-marine Saline and...
CTGTTATGGGGCAACGATAACGGTAAGCTGTTTACGGGAGAACCGTACGTGCAGTTTGACGAGAGGTCCCAGCTGTAAAAGGCTGGTCCTACTCTATTATATTAACCACATTTTGACCAGCCACAGCTATTGCAGACTACACAGCCTCCATCGCTGGCTAGTTCACCTTTACATTCTGGACATTTTCTGATTTCTTCAGGATTATTTTTGAAGTTAAAACCTCTGACTGCTTCGGCAGCTTTTTCTTTAACTGCCTCAGAATTGAAGTTTTTATCTTTAATAGTTAAATCACCGTTTTCATTAGAGATCTCAAGAGCTCTACCAATGGCATCTGGACAGGAAAGATTTCTTACTTCGGTCCTGATCATTGCTGCTTCACAGCGGATTCCTTTAAGTTGATCTGTTATTTCTTCGACAGGCATACCACTTCTTAATGCCAGAGAAGTTAGTCGACTTATGGCTTCAGATTGAGCATGGCAGCCGCCACCTTTTCCTGTAGTTGTAAATAGCTCACAGATACCTTCTTCGTCAGAATTTATTGTTATATATAATTTGCCGCAGCCAATAAGGGTTTTTTCAGTTGTGCCGACTGTTACCTTAGGCCGGTCTCTTTTGCTTTTACTATCTTTTTTATCCTGATCGCTAGATTTTGTTGTTAAAACCTGTCCTGAACGACTACCATCTCTGTAAATAGTAATACCTTTGCAGCCTAGCTTATAAGCTAATTCGTAAGCTTCTTTTACATCTTCTTTTGATGCGTCATTTTTAAAGTTAATAGTTTTGCTGACAGCATTATCAACATGTTTTTGGAAAGCTGCCTGAGTTTTTATATGCCAGTCTGGGCTAATATCATGAGATGTAATGAATATTTCTTTTAGATCATCAGGTATTTCATCAATTCCCTGGATTGAACTCTGGCTGGCTAATTTTTCCTTAAGATCATCGCTCATGAGGCCTCTTTCTTCAGCAAGTTGAGCAAATATAGGATGGAGTTCAACTAATGTTTCATCGATTACATGTCTCTCATATGCCAGGGCAAATAATGGTTCGATTCCACTGCTGGTGCCAGCAATTATACTGATTGAACCAGTTGGAGCTATTGTAGTTGTTGTTGCATTTCTGTATTCTTTTTCATAAATACTTTTATCAAAATTAGGAAATGGACCCCGTCTTTTAGCCAGTTCATGGGAGGCTTCTTTTGCTTTTTTATTGATGAAGCCCATAATATCTTCTGCTGTTTCAACTGCTTCCTGACTGTTATAGGCCAGGCCTAATTTTAATAGCATATCACTGTAGCCCATAACTCCTAAACCGATTTTTCTATTACCCTGAACCATTTCAGTTATTTTATCAAGGGGAAATTCACTCATATCAATAACATTATCTAGAAAATGGACTGCTTTTTTGACTGTACTGGCTAATTTATCATAATTTATTTCAGCGTTGCCAATAGGGCCATCAGTCATTTTAGAAAGATTAATAGATCCTAAATTACAGGCTTCAAAAGGTAATAAGGGTTGTTCGCCACAGGGATTGGTACTTTCAATTTCCCCAATTTCCGGTGTAGGGTTTTCTTCGTTAATTTTATCTAAAAAGATAATTCCAGGTTCCCCGTTTTTATAAGCCATTTCAACTATTAGATTAAAGATTTCATTAGCATCTTCAAGTCTGTCAATTTTACCAGTTCTAGGATTTATTAATTCATATTTTTCGTCATTTATATAAGCTTCCATAAAATCTTCGGTTATAGCTACTGATATATTGAAATTATTTAATTGGTCTTCATCTTCTTTACAGGTTATGAAATCCCTGATATCAGGATGGTCAACTTTCATGACACCCATATTAGCTCCCCGTCTTTTACCACCCTGTTTAACTGTATTAGTGGCCTCATCGAAGATTCTCATAAATGAGATTGGTCCACTGGCAACTCCTCCAGTAGTTTTAACTATATCATTTTTGGGACGGATCCGGGAAAAGCTAAAACCGGTACCGCCTCCACTTTTATGTATCAAGGCAGCATTTTTGATGGAATCAAAAATTCCGTCCATGCTATCTTCTACTGGCAGGACAAAACATGCACTTAGTTGCTGAAGGTCATTATCTGCATTCATTAGGGTAGGAGAGTTTGGAAGAAATTCTAATTTGGCCATCATTTCATAAAATTCAGTGGCTGACTCTTCTACAGGTTCGTCATATATTGCATTAGCTTCAGCGATATTATTTGCTACTCGCAAAAACATATCTTTAGGTGTTTCAATAAGATTTCCATCTGGATCTTTTTTCAGGTATCTTGCTTCTAAAATTCGGATACTGTTTTCTGTAAGATCTGGCTCAATCATTTTTATTACCACCTTTTCTTTTTATATTCTTTGTTTATTATATCAGATTTTAAAGTGAAATTAAATGGTCAATTTCTATATATAGTATTATTTTTCAAAAACAACCACTATATATCGTGGCTGCGATATCATTAAAAGATATTTATTGATATCTATTCATTGATAATGTAAGATAATATATAGAAATAGTAAACTAAAATAGTCTATTAGGGGGACAAATGATGTTAAACCAAAAATTTAGTAAAATGGAAGTTATAGAGATGGCGAAAGATATTGAAAAGAGAGGCTTGGATTTTTACAGATCGCAAGCAGATAAGACAAATAATGAAGAAATTAGAGAATTGTTTTTAAGGCTTGCCGGTGATGAAAAAGACCACTTTGAAAGATTTGATAATCTAGGGAAATCAATAAAAGAGAACTCAGATTATAAGGAAGATCATGTTTATGATGAACAGGTAAGTACTTATCTTAATGCTTTAGTTGAGTTTGCAATTTTTCCTGGTGATGAATTAATTAATAAAGAGTTTAATTCAATGGAGGAAGTTTTAAAACTTGCGATTCAAGCGGAAAAAGATTCAATTCTATTATATACTGAAATGCTGGATCAACATTCTGGCATTACAGTGGATATAATAGAAAAATTAATTGATGAAGAAAAAAAGCATCTTCAGGATTTAGTTAAACTAAATGCAAGCTTATAGTTAAATGGAATATGTTTATATAGTAGAATGCAGAGATAATACTCTTTATACAGGTTATACTAATGATCCAAAGAGACGAATAAAAGAGCATAATTTAGGTGATGGGGCTAAATATACTAGAGGTAGAGGCCCGGTTAAATTGGTTTATTTAGAGGAATTTACTGATAAGAGTGAAGCCATGAAGAGGGAATATGAGATTAAACAACTTTCCAGGTCAGAAAAGTTAAAGTTGATAAGAAATAAGAAAGGAGACAATTAATAATTGTCTCCTTTAAGTTATTATTATTATATTAATTATCCAGAGCAGGGAGTTTATCAAATTGCCCTAAGAATCTAGGTTCAGGATATAACTGGACGTTAAATTTATTTTTCACTTCATCTTGAACAGTAATCATTAATTCGATAATATCTGTAGCTTTTGCATTATTAGCATTTATAATAAATCCGGCATGCTTTTTTGAAACCATAGCACCGCCTGTTTTTCTGCCTTTTAAGCCGGCTTTTTCGATAAGGAGGCCTGCATAGTTATCTGGAGGTCTTTTGAAAGCACTGCCTGCACTTGGGTAATCCATTGGCTGTTTTGCCCAGCGCTTTTCGTATAATTCCTCCATTTTATTTCTTATTCTGGATTTAGGAGCAGGGCTTAATTCTAAGACTGCTTCCAATGCTACTAAGTTATTTTCCTGGAGAATGCTATAACGATAATCTAATTTCAACTTATCTCTGGTATATTCGATTACACCTTTATTATTAGAGAATAATTTGGTTTTTTTAATTACCTGTTTCATCTCTCCACCATATGCACCTGCATTCATAAATATCGCTCCACCAAGACTTCCAGGGATACCACAGGCAAATTCCATTCCAGTCAGACTATTATCAGCAATTTCATCACATAAATCTTTTAAAGAGACGCCTGTTTCAGCTATTACTTTATTATCCTGAAAACTGATTTTATTTAATTTAGACATGGCTATAATTACTCCATTATATCCTTTGTCAGAAACAATTATATTACTGCCTCCGCCTAAAACAAAATATCTGATATCAAATTCATCTACAAGTTCTAAGGATTTAATTAAATCTGTTTTGTTTTCTGGCTCAATAAAGATGCTGGCAGGACCACCAACTTCAAAAGAAGTATGTTTTGCCAGTGGTTCATTTTCTTTAAAACTTATTTTTGATTTCTGTAATTTACTTTTAAATAGTTTGGTTTTATCTGCCATTAATTAAACCTCTCCTTGAATTCTCTCTTTTTCAATATTAGCAAATACTTCTTCGATAAATGGTTGGAAATCAAGATTGCTCTCAGTCTGTTCGGTTCTTTTCAGTCTAGGCCTGGTAATAGGGCTATCAGGCAAAAATAATGAACAGCAATCTTCAAAGGGTAAAGTTGAAGTTTCATATGTTCCGATTTCTTTTGCTTCTTTAATTATATCATCTTTGTCTCTGGTAATTAATGGTCTAAGCAAGGGTAGTTCAGCTACATCACCGATTGTCCTAAGGCTGGCCAGAGTCTGGCTGGCAACCTGGCCGACACTATCCCCTGTAATTAAGGCCTGGGCATTAAGTTTTAATCCTAACCTGGAAGCTATTCTAAGCATCATTCTTCTTAAAATAGTAATTGAATAGTCATCATGACAGTTCTTATGAATTTCTTTCTGTAAATTGGTTATATTTACGATATAAAGGTCTGTATCTCCATTATATTTAGCCAGAGTCTTTGCCAGCTCTCTAACTTTTTCAAGATTACGTTCCCCTGTATATGGCGGAGTATGGAAATGAATAAAATTTAACTTTACTCCTCGGCGAATAATTTCCCAGCCGGCAACAGGACTATCGATTCCTCCTGAAAGCAGCAGTAACGCAGATTCGGCGCTGCCAACAGGTAAGCCACCAGTGCCTGAATAGGTATCTATAAATAAATAAATACCGCTTTTGCGGATATCCAGTTCTATTGTTGTATCAGGGTTATCTAAGTCTACAGTTAGTTGTTCATTATCACCCTGATTGATTTTTTCATGAATGTAGCCGCCAACTTTTCTGCTAACTTGAGGGCTTTCTAAAGGGAATCCTTTATTTGCTCGATTAGTTCTTACTCTAAAAGTTGAAGGTAATACTGGATTCTTTTTCTGAAAAAGTTTAAATGCAGTTTGACTTAAATTTTGAATATCGCTTTCAGGCTCTAAATTTACTGCTGGACTGAAAGAGACTATTCCTGGAACAGTTTTTAAAGTTTCTATAACTTCCTGGCTGATTTCTGCTTTCTCTTCTTCAAAATATAAAAAGAATCTCCCAAAAGTTCTATCTACTTTAAAATCTAATTTATTTTTAAGCCGTCTATTTAAATCATCTTCTAAGGCATCGGCAAATTTTGAAAAATTATGGCCTTTAAGCCCCATTTCTCCATATCTTATAATAATTAATTTATACATTTAATCACCTCTTAATTTATAATAAAAAATTGATTTCTTCTTTTAAAATATCAATAAATTTGTTAGCTTCTTCTTTATTATTGAAGCTTGATAGACTTATTCTGATTGAACTAGATGTTATATTATCATCCAGGCCCATTGCTTCCAGGACATGATCAGTCTTGATATTACTTCCAACACAGGCTGAGCTACTTGAAATATAAATATCTCGATGATTTAGGGCATTTACAACAACTTCTCCTGGCAAACCAGGAAGAGAAAGATTGATAATATGGGGAGCCGAATTTTCTGGTGTGTTAATGATTAATTCTGGGATTTCTACTTTAATTCTGCTAATAATATGGCTTTTGATTTTATTAATATAACTATTAAATTTATTATTATTTAAATTATTAATTGCTTCTGCCATACCAGCTATCCCTGGAAGGTTTTCTGTTCCACTTCTTAGTTCTCTTTCCTGGCCGCCGCCAAATATTAAGGGCTCTACATAATGGTCTTCATTCAGGTATAAAAACCCTGTTCCTTTTGGTCCATGAAATTTATGGCCACTAAAACTGGCCAGATCTATTTCCCATTTTTCAGGAAGAGTTTCTACTTTTCCTGGCGCCTGAATCATATCGCTATGAAAAACAATATTACTATTTATTTTTTTGGCTTTTTCACTAATTTTATCTATAGGTTGAATAGCACCTGTTATATTGTTGACATACATGATAGATATTAATATTGTATCATCTCTTATTTCTGATATTACATCTTTAGGATTTATAATCCCAGAAGAATCAGGGTTGACCAGAGTTATTTCATAGCCGGAATTTTTTAGTTTATCGAATTGCTCATAGATAGAAGGATGTTCTATCTGGCTGGAAATTATATGGTTTCCTCTGCCAGAACGAATACTGGCAGCTCCCTGGATAGCAAGATTATTTGCTTCGGTTCCTCCTGATGTAAAGAGGATCTTTTCTGGATTAGTTTTTAAGTAATTAGCAATAACTTTGCGACTATCTTTTAAAATTTTTTCGGCCTCAATTCCTTTGTTATGGATTGAGGAAGGGTTGCCGTAAATTTCTATCATTATTTTGTAAGCAGTTTCTGCAGCGGCTTTTGAAACCTTGGTTGTAGCTGCATTATCAAAATATATTTCCATAGATTAATCAACTCCGTAATTATCTAATTGATTTTCTCGTTTATTATACCATATAGTTGAATACATTTAAATTCTTTGGCTTTTGCATCTTGCATAGACCTTCTTTGCAGGATATAATAGGAACAAAGAATTATAGAAATAGAAAGGTGATAATTAATGGAGCTATTTGATAGTCATGCACATATAGACTTTCCAAGATATAATAAAGATAGAAATAAAGTTATTGACAGAGCTAGAGCAGAGGGAGTTAGATATATTTTGAACTGTGGAGCTGATTTAGAGTCCAGTCAAAGAGCTGTAAAACTGGCTCAAGAGTTTGATGATATTTTTGCAGCAGTTGGTATCCATCCTCATGAAGGCTCAACATATAATCTTGAGGCAGCTAAGAAACTTCAGGATTTGGCAGGGAGTGAAGAAGTTGTTGCTTTTGGAGAGATTGGTTTAGATTATCATTATGATAATTCTCCAAGAGATGAACAGCGTCAGGCTTTTAGGGCCCAATTAAGGCTTGCATCGAGCCTGGAACTGCCAGTAATAATTCATAGTCGAGAAGCTGAAGAAGATACAATTAAAATATTAAAAGAAGAATGGGATCCAGAAGATGGTGGGGTAGTTCACTGTTATTCTAGCAGCGCAGAGATGGCTAAAAAGTTATTGGATTTGAATTTTCATATTGGTTTTACTGGTCTGATTACTTTTAAGAACCTTGAATGGTTAAGGAGAATAGTTAGTAATACGCCGATTAATAAGATTTTAGTTGAAACTGATTCACCATATATGTCGCCAGAACCATACAGAGGGCGGAGAAACGAACCTGCCAGGGTAAAAGAGGTTGCCATGCAGGTAGCAAAATGTCATAATCTTACTATGGATAAAGTAGCTGAAATAACTACTCAAAATGGTTTGGACCTCTTTAAAATAAATTAATCCAGGTGATGGGCTGTGTTTGATATTGAGAGTATAGGTAGATTAATAATTGCCATTGGTTTTATTTTGATTTTAGTTGGCCTGATTGTATTATCAGGAGTAAACTTATTTAGCTGGTTTGGAAATTTACCAGGGGATATCAGGATTGAGAGAGATAATTTTAGCTTATATTTTCCAATCACTACAATGATTATTTTAAGTCTTATTTTAAATCTGGTTTTGAGATTAATCAATTACTTTTTCTAAAAAAATTGAAATAAGGTGGGAATATTAATGAGTGGAAAAATTTATTATAATGGTAATATAGTAGATAGAGAAAATGCTAAGGTTGATATTGAAGATAGAGGCTATCAATTTGCTGATGGGGTTTATGAAGTAGTTGCTTTTTATCATGGAGAACCATTTACCTTAAATGAGCATATGGAGAGGCTTGTATTTTCAGCCAGCGAGATTGATATTGAACTTCCACCGGCTGAAATTCTGATCAAAGAAGCTAAAAATTATATAAAAGAGACAGAATATGCAGATAAAAATGCTAAACTTTATGTTCAGGTATCAAGAGGGGTTGCCTCAAGAAGTCATGCTTATCCAGATGGCATGGAACCTGTTATAATAATGAAAGCAGGGCCATTAGATCCTAATCCGGAAAAGTATTTTCAGGAAGGGGTTAAGATTATTACCCTTCCAGATGAGCGCTGGTCTCGTTGTTATATAAAGTCGATAGCGCTTTTACCAAATATATTAGCTAAAAAGAAAGCTAAAAAGGCTGGAGCTTACGAGGCAATAATGACCAGAGATGGCTTTATCACAGAGGGTTCAAGCTCCAATATATTTATTGTTGAAGATGAAACAATCATTACTCCTCCTGCAACTAACTATATTTTAAATGGTATAACCAGGCAGACAGTAATTAATAGACTGGCTCCTGAGTTAAATTATGAAGTAAAAGAGGAGAGCATTCCGTATTATACATTATTGAATACAGATCAGGTTTTTCTAACAGGAACTACTACTGAAATTATGCCAGTGGTTCAGATAAATGATAAAGTTGTTGGAAATGGAAAAGTTGGTAAAGAAACTAAAGAGATATTTGAAGCCTTTAGAGAATTAACTGGGTTTGTCAGGGGGAAATAAAGATGTATGAAAGAGAGATAAAGATTACAAGTAAATACGGCCTGCATGCAAGACCTGCGGCTAGTTTTGTTGAGCGTGCAGGAAAGTATGATTCTGAAATAGAAATAGTTCATGATGGAGAACCAGCTAATGGCAAGAGTATAATTAGTCTGCTGGCTCTTGCTGCTGGTAAAGGAGATAGAATAATTATTAGAGCAGAAGGAAATGATGAAAAAGATGCAGTAAATGATCTGGCTGACTTTTTAAAGGAGGCAGAATAGATGCCTGAAACTTCTAAATTATTGACTCCTATTCAGATAAATAATTTAATCTTAAAGAATAGAATTGTGCTACCTCCACTGGCCAGTAAAAAGGCAACTGATAATGGCAGTGTTACTGACGAGTTATTAGATTATTATAGAGGTAGAACAGGGAATGGTTTGATAATAGTTGAACATAGTTATATTGATGAAGCTGGTATGGCCAGTGAAAATCAGCTGGCTATTAATGATGGAGGCAAATTAGAGGGGTTGCAGAATCTTGCCAGTTTAATTAAAGAGGAAGGATCGGCTGCAGGTATTCAGCTTGCTCATGCCGGGGCTAAAGCTGATCCTAATATTACAGGGTGTAATTCTTATTCTCCTTCTGGAGTTAAGCCACCAGGCCTGGAAGCAGATTATAATTCTGAAAAACTTTCCAGGGAAAAGATCGATGAATTGCTTGAATTATATGCTACTTCAGCAAGAATTGCTAAGACAGCAGGTTTTGATTTGATTGAAATCCATGCTGCCCATGGATATTTATTAAATCAGTTTATTTCCCCTTTAACAAATAAGAGAGAAGATGAATATGGCGGTTCTTTAAGTAATAGATTTAGGATTATTGGCGAGGTTATTGAATCTGTTAGAGAAGTTGTTGGCGATGATTTTCCTCTGGCAATCAGGTTAGGTTCAGATGATCTTGATGAAAAAGGCTTAAGTCCTGCAGAAGCAGCTGAAGGAATTATGCCTTATCTAGATTCTATTGATTTGCTGGATTTATCTGGAGGTTTAAAGGGTTATGGGATACTAGATAAAGGTCAGGAAGGATTTACTGCTTATCTGGCAGATGAATTTAAAAATCAGATAAATGAATCTGAGTTACCGCCAATATTAATTGCTGGTGGAATAAAGACTGCAAATTATGCCGAGAAGTTATTGGGTTCTGGAAGAACAGAGCTTGTAGGTATTGGCCGAGCTCAATTAAAGGATAGAAATTGGCCGGCCAAGGCCTTAAATGAGCTAAATAATAATTAAATGGGGTGAGAGTTTTGGAAAAGTCATTAATAATTAATCCAGGATCAACTTCAACAAAAATAGCTGTCTTTAGTGGTGAGGAAGAGGAATGGTCAAAAACTCTGGACCATTCCAGGGATGATATAGATGAATTTGATGAGATAATTGATCAATTAAGCTGGAGGCAGGAGTTAATATTAGAAGCCTGTAAAAAAGCAGGCTATGAACTGGAGAAGTTTGATTTTTTCATGGCTAGAGGTGGTTTGCTTGATCCGATTCCTGGAGGTACCTATTTAGTTGGTGAAGAAATAGTCAAAGACTTAAAGGCAGGGAAAAATGGCGAACATGCTTCGAATTTAGCTGCTATTATTGCATATAATTTTGCTAATAAAGTTAATGCAAAAGCTTTTATAGTTGATCCTGTTGCTGTTGATGAGTTTAAAGCTGTTGCCAGACTTTCTGGATTACCAGAAATACCAAGAAAATGCCAGTCTCATGCTTTGAATTTAAAAGCAGTTGGCAGAAAAGTGGCGGCTGAGTTAGGTGAAAATTTTGAAGATATTAACCAGATAGGTGTTCATTTAGGTGGAGGAATTTCCATTGCCGCCCTTGAATATGGTAAGATTATAGATGTAAACAATGCCAATCAGGGAGGTCCTTATTCCCCTGAAAGAGTAGGAACATTGCCTGCTCTTGATTTAGTAAATTATATTTTTGAAAATAAGCCTGGACAATCAGAATTCAAAAAAGAATTAGTAGGGAAAGGCGGTCTTACTGCCTATTTAGGTACAGCTGACGGAAGAGAGATTGAAGATAGAATTTCTTCTGGTGATGAAAAAGCTAAGCTTGTTTATGAAGGCATGGTTTATCAGATTGGCAAAGAGATTGGTGCAATGTCAGCTGTTTTAAAAGGTAATGTTAATGGGATATTTTTAACTGGAGGCCTTGCTAATTCTGAATATCTTACTGATGCTATTGAAGAGATGGTTTCTTATCTGGCACCTGTTTTTATTTATCCTGGTGCAGAGGAGATGGAAGATCTGGCTTCTGGTGGTTTGAGAGTTATTCGCGGTGAAGAAGAAGCAAAAGATTATAAAACAGAAAGATTATAGGGGGTGATAGCTTGAATAAACCAAAAGTTTATGTAAGCAGAGTCATTCCAGAGGCTGGAATGACTATCCTGGAAGAAAGTTGTGATGTGACAGTTAACGAAAAGGATGAACAGCTTTCAAAGGCTGAGCTTATTAAAAATTTACAAGATAAAGATGGGGCTCTGGTGATGTTAAGTGACAAGATTGATAGAGAACTAATAGAGTCCTGTCCTAATTTAAAGGCTGTAAGTAATCTGGCTGTAGGTTATAATAATATAGATGTTGAGGCTGCAAAAGAGGCTGACATTATTGCCACTAATGTACCAGAAGTTTTAACAGAGGCTACTGCTGAATTAACCTGGGCTTTATTAATGGCAATTGCCAGAAGAATTGTTGAGGCAGATAAGTTTTTGCGTGCTGGAAAGTTCAATAGCTGGGGACCAAAGCTTCTAATGGGTAATGATATTTATGGGAAAAATCTTGGTATTATTGGTTTTGGTGATATAGGTCAGGCTGTCGCCAGGAAAGCTGCCGGGTTTGATATGGAAATTGCTTATAATAAAAGGAATAAATTATCTATTGCAACTGAAAAGAGGCTAGGGGTTAAATATAAGAATTTACCTCAATTACTGGCTGAGTCAGACTTTATAACTATTAATGCCCCATTAAATTCTGAAACCTATCATATGATTGGTACAGAAGAACTAGAAATAATGAAGGAAACAGCATATATAATAAATACAGGTCGAGGGCCAATAATTGATGAAAAAGCCCTGGTTGAAGCGCTAAAAGAGGGGGTTATAGCTGGAGCTGCTCTGGATGTATTTGAAAATGAACCAGAAGTTGAACCAGGTCTTTTAGAACTTGATAATGTAGTTTTAACTCCTCATATTGGAAGTGCTTCCAGGGAAGCTCGTTATGAATTAGCTGAAAAGGCGGCCTCTGATTTAGTTGCAGCTTTAACAGGTGGTGAAGTTGAAAATCCAGTGACTTAGAAAGCAGGTGTCTATGTTGGCTGATTCAGATAGGCTAGAAAATAATTTAGAAGATATTCTGTCTAAAACAGTATTTTTTATCGAAGATAGTATAGAAGAGGCATTTGCTATTGCTGAATCATCAAGAGATGAGCTTGTAAATATAAAAAATGAACTTTTTATGATTCAGCAGGAGATTGATGGTTATATCGATAAGTTAGATAGTAATGAGGAACAGTTACAGCAGAGAAGAAGAGAAGTAGAGCAACGATATAAAAAAATGGATAAGACCAATCAAAAAGCAGAAAGCCTTGTCAGGCGAATGGGAGTTGTTAAAGATTTTCTTGGTGGTGAAATATTAGATGCCAATGACCAGTTTGATGAATTAAGGAATAAAGAAAAGCTTGCATTTAAAATAATTCAGGCCCAGGAAGCAGAAAGAAAGAGGGTAGCAAGGGAAATTCATGATGGCCCTGCTCAGTCGATAACTAATCTGGTTTTAAGAACTGAATTATTTCGACAGACTTTAAAAGAGGATAAGGAGCAGGCAATTAATGAGCTTGATGATTTTAAAGATATTGTTCGATCATCTGTTAAAGATATAAGAAAGATTATTTATGATCTAAGACCGCTGTCATTAGGTGATATAGAGCTGGTTCCGACTTTGAGGAAATATATTAATGATTTTATTACTGAAACTGGCATTATAGTTGAGTTAATAATCTGTGGAGAAGTAAGAGCATTGCCTTCCTCTTATGAAGTGACTATCTTTAGGCTAGTTCAAGAAGCTTTAACTAATATGAGAAAACATTCAGATGCTAGTTGTGGCCGGGTTCAGGTAGAATTTACTAAAAATGATATTAAGTTAGTAATTAGTGATGATGGAAAAGGTTTTAATCAAAACGATGATTTTAAAGACTCATATGGTATAATAACTATGAAGGAACGCTGCAGACTCCTTCAGGGTGATTTTAAGATCAGTTCAGAACTAGATAAAGGAACCAGAATTAATATTATTCTTCCCCTGGATACAGAGAGGAAAGGGTGATTTTAAATGACAAAGAAAAAAGTTTTAGTAGCAGATGACCATGAATTAGTTCGTGAAGGAATTTGTAAACTCCTTGAATTATTTGATAATATCGAAATAGTAGGTGAAGCAGGTGATGGTCTTGAGGCTGTTTCAAAAGTAAGGGACCAGTTTCCAGATTTAGTTTTATTAGATTTGAATATGCCTAGAATGAATGGAATTAATGCACTTAGGAAGATAAAAGAGATAAGTCCAGAAGTAAAAGTAATAATTTTAACGATTCATGATGATGAAGAGTATATTTATAAGGCGACCTCAGCTGGAGCTGAAGGTTTTATTAAAAAAGATATTACGTCTAAAGAGTTACATGATGCTATAAATCGAGTACTGGATGGAGAAACAGTATTTCCTAGAACAGTAGCCCAGGAGCAAGATACTGATAGCGAACAACCGACTGATTATAATGAATTATTAAGTAATAGAGAACATGAGGTATTAGGTTTGCTGGCTAGAGGTATGAGTAATAGAGAAATTGCAGAAGAATTATATATTAGTGAAAAAACAGTAAAAAATCATGTCAGTAATATTTTAAGAAAACTTGATGTAAATGATAGAACTCAGGCTGTTATTAAGTCACTAAAATATGGTCTTGTTAGATTAGTATAAATTTTATGGGGTGTTAATTAATGAAATTGTTTATTGATACAGCTAATATTGATGAAATTAAAGAGATTAATCAATGGGGTGTCCTTGATGGTGTTACAACTAATCCCAGTCTGATTGCTAAAGAGGGAGGTCTTGAGTTTGAAGAGGTAATAGCAGATATTACTGAGATTGTTTCAGGCCCGATTAGTGCTGAGGTTATTGGCACTACAACAGAAGAGATGGTTGAAGAGGGTAAAAGGCTGGCAGCTATTGCTGATAATATTGTAATTAAGATACCTTTAATTCCTGCTGGTTTAAATGCAGTTAGTCAATTGAATTCTCAGGGTATTAAGACGAATGTAACTTTAGTATTTTCTGCCAATCAGGCCTTACTGGCAGCAAAAGCCGGGGCAACTTATGTTAGTCCCTTTATTGGTAGACTTGATGATATAGGCAATGAAGGTGTAGGAATACTTGAAGATATTGTTGATATTTTCTATACCCATGATTTAGATACAGAAGTTATCTCAGCTAGCATTAGACATCCTCAGCATGTTTTAGAATCTGCAAGAGTTGGCGCTGATATTGCAACTATTCCCTATGATGTCTTTAAGAAGATGGTCGTGCATCCTAAAACAGATGAAGGCCTCGAGAAATTTTTGGCCGACTGGGAGCAGAGAGACTAATGGGGAAAAATGAGGAGTTTGATCCTGTAAGTCCGTCTGGCCTAAAAGATTTATTGAAAAGGCATGATTTATATGCTAAAAAATCTTTTGGTCAGAACTTTTTAGTTGATGGCAATATCCTTGATATAATAATTGAGAGTGCTGATCTGGAAGAAGATGATAATGTTATTGAGGTTGGGCCAGGTCTAGGGGCCTTAACTCTAAGGATTTTAGAAGAGATTCCAGATGGAGAGTTGCTGGCAATAGAAAAAGATAGGGAACTCTGCTCAATTTTAAGACAGGAGCTTTCTGAATTTGATAATTTTTCACTGGTTGAGGCTGATATTCTTGAATATAATCTGGAAGAACTATTAAATGATAAAGACTTTAAAGATCTTGATTATAAGTTAATGGCAAATTTGCCCTATAATATAACCAGTCCTTTAATCAGGTTATTTTTAGAAAGGGAGACCAGGCCAGAAAAGATGGTTTTAATGGTTCAGCGAGAGGTTGCTGAGAGAATAGTCGCTGAACCAGGGGGGAAAGATTATGGAACTTTAAGTATTGCTGTTCAGTACTATGCTAGGGCAGAGATACAGCATTATATCTCTCCAGAAGTGTTTGTGCCCAGGCCAAGAGTTGAGTCTGCAATTATAACTTTAGATCTAACAGATCCACATCCAGAGAGAGCTGATGATGAAGATATATTTTTTAAAGTTGTTAGAGCTATGTTCCAACAGAGAAGAAAAATAATCCGCAATTCTCTATCAAAAGCTGCTCAGGTTGATTTTCCAAGAGATATAGTCGATGAAGCTCTTGCTCGTGCTGAAATTGATCCTAAAATTCGTGGGGAAAAGTTATCTATTCAAAGAGTTATCAAGTTGAGCAATGAATTGACAAAATTATTATAATAAGTCGGTGATCTTATGAAATTTATTAGTCCTACTGATGGCAGGTTGACTTTAAAAGAAACTTATAATTCTGTTCTTAATTTTATTAAGGACCATCCTGAACATGTCTATAAGTTAATTATAGGTACTGATTCCCAGCCCAACGATCCTCGCTCATCATTTGTTACTGCAATTGTAATATATAGAGTTGGCCGGGGAGGCAGGTTCTTTTATCACAGAAGAAAAGTAGATACTAAAGGCGGTTTTAAACAGCGAATATTTTATGAGGTTTCCTGTAGTCTTGAAGTTGCCAGTAAAATAACCAGGATGTTATCTGAAGAAACAGAATTAGATGAAGATATTGAGGTAGAGATCCATGTAGATGTTGGCGAGAACGGACCGACCAGTACAATTATTAAAGAGGTGGTTGGCATGGTTGTAGGGAGTGGTTATGAAGCATTAATTAAGCCAGAAGCTTATGCAGCCTCTTCGGTGGCAGATAAATATACCCGCTAAAGGAGAGATATTTTTGGATACTTCGATGTTTATAGGCCTATTAGGTGGCCTTGGTTTATTTATTTATGGTATGAAACAGATGAGTGAAGGTTTACAGAAGGTTTCAGGTAAGAGGTTGCGACATCTTCTGGCTTCACTCACTGATAGGCCAATAAAAGGAATACTTGTTGGTACAGGTGTAACAGCTATAATTCAGAGCAGTAGTGCAACAACTGTCATGGTGATAGGTTTTGTCAATGCTGGTCTATTAACCCTAGCTCAATCTATTGGCGTAATTATGGGGGCTAATATTGGTACTACCATAACTGCTCAGTTAATTTCTTTTAGATTGGGAGATTACGCTTTTCATGCAATAGCTATTGGCGTAATTTTATATATGTTTGCTAAAGGTAAAAAAATGAAATATATTGGCCAGTTTATTTTAGGTTTTGGAATTTTATTTTTAGGGTTAAATACAATGAGCGATACTATGAGGCCTCTAAGAGATTCAGTGGCTTTTGCTAATCTGATGGAACAATTTGCTGTTTACCCTGTTTTAGGGGTAGTAATTGGAATTCTAGTAACGATTGCTGTCCAGAGCAGTACAGCATCTTTTGGTATTTTACTTGGTCTAGTTTCAGTAGGGGCAATAAATTTTCAGGTAGCTATTCCTATAATTTTAGGAACTAATATTGGTACGACTGTGACTGCAGGCTTATCCAGTTTAGGAGCAAACCTGACCAGTAAGAGGACCGCAGCTGCCCACTTTATTTTTAATGTTTTAGGCTCTTTGGTTTTTTTATTATTTATTTATATAATCCCTGGTTTTCTTCCCTGGATAGAAAATCTGATGCTTCAGCTATTTAATGTTTTTGGTACAGAGAGAAGTACTGAACGAATGCTGGCCAATACTCATACCATTTTTAATGTAATAAATACAATCCTCTGGTTTCCATTTATTGGGTTTATTGAAAAACTTTTATATAAAATTGTGCCAGGTGAAGATTTATCAATAAAAAGAGGTTTAACCTTTGTTGATGAAAGGATGCTTTCAACTCCAGGTTTAGCAATAGAACAGGTTAAAAAAGAAGTCTTGAGAATGCATGATATTACTAAAGAGATGATTGATGAGTCGATGGAAGGTTTTAAAACAGGGGAACCTAAACTTGCTGATCAGGTGGTTAAAAAAGAGGAGATAATTAATGAGATTGAAGAAGATCTTTTACATTTTTTGACGTCACTTTCAAGAAAAGGGTTATCTGAAGAAGATATTCGTTATAGAGATTTTTACATAGCGTTGATTGATTCGATTGAAAGTATGGCTGATGATGCAGATGATATTGCTGACTTAACCTATTATATTTCAGAAAATAATATTAAATTTTCTGATGAAGCAAATGAAACAATTGACTATGTAATAGAGTTTGTCGATGATCTGCTGGAAAAGACTCAGCAATTAATTGAAGAGGAAGATTACGATTGTATTCCAGAACTATTAAATGGCGAGAAGAAGATGGATAGCCTGCAATTAGAGTATAGGGCCGATCACCTTGAAAGATTAAAAAAGGGGATCTGTGATCCAACGGCTGGAATCATTTATTTAGAGGCTATTGAAGATATAGAACATTTGACTGATTCTATGGCAGATATTGCCCATATATTTATGGAGCATTAAAGAGTTGTCCTGCTTTTTTAAGCAGGACTTTGTTTTATTTTATTAAATAACTTTATCTTATATTATATTTAGACATTCTGAATATTATTATGTTATTATAGGATTAGATAATAACAATTAATTCTATAAAGGTGTGGATTTGATGTTTACTAAAACTAGAACTGATATTGGCCAGCGGGTTTTGAAGGTGACGCTGGCTGCTAATATTTTGCTGGCATTATTAAAGATTGTCGTTGGGTTTTTAGCTTCCAGTGCCGCTCTGGTTGCTGATGGCTTCCATTCGATTTCTGATATAGCCTCTTCAGCCGGGGTATTGATAGCAGTGGCATTTGCCAGCAGGCCACCTGATGATAACCATCATTATGGCCATGGCCAGGCTGAGCCACTGGCAGCAGTTATGATCGGGATGATATTATTTATAACTGCAGCATTGCTTGCCTATAATATGGTTGGCAATCTTCTGGCCGGAGAGGTTTCGATACCTGGAAGGATGGCCTTATATGCTGCCTTTATTTCGATAGTGGTTAAGGAGTTGATGTATCGATATACGATAAAGGCCGGTGAGGAGACTGATAATCAGGCTTTAAAGGCTGATGCCTGGCATCATAGGAGTGATGCTTTTTCTTCAATTGCTGCTTTAATAGGAATTGCTGCTGCCAGAATCGGTTTCTGGTTTTTAGACCCAGTAGCCGGTATTGTTGTTGCTGTCATGGTTTTTAAAGTTGGTTATGAAATCCTGGAAGAGGGTTTTATTACATTATTAGGCAAAGCCCCTGCTGGAAAAAAGATTCAGGAAATTAAAGAGCAGATTATTGAAGTTGATGGAGTCGAAGAAATATTGGATGTAAAAGGCCGGTATAATGGACCGGTATTGTATTTAGATATTAAAATAGCAGTTCCACCTGCTTTAACTGTTGAGGAGGGCCATGAAATTGCAGCCAGGGTTAAATCCATGCTGCTGGAGCAATATGTTGAAGCTGAAGAGGTTTTGGTCCATGTTGATCCGGCTGATAATAATGGAAAAGGGGTTGATAATGATGGCTAAAGAATTGATTCAACTGCTGGGGCAGAGGCCGGCAATGACCGGGAGTGGTATATATCTTCAGGCTCTTTATAATGCTGCCTCTCAGGCCGGTTATAAACAGGCTATTATTGCTGCAGCGCTTGCAGGTAGCCCTTATCAGGATCTGGATGGGATTGCCAGGGATGATTTTTACCCGGTGATTTTTAATTCTAAAAAGCTGCCATTTGATCCCTTTGGTATGAGTGATAATATGCCTTATTCTAGCAGCCAGTATAAGGATATGAGTGATGATCAGAAAGAGAAATTTTTAGATGGTTATTTTTCCAGGTTGGAAGAGGTTTTAGGCCGTTTCGATGATCCTATAATTTTAACTCATCATCTCTGGTTATTATCTGCTGGAGTGTCTGAAAAGTTTCAGGATTTAAAGGTTATGGGGATCTGTCATGGGACTGGGATTCGCCAGCTTATGCAGAATCCTGGTTTTGCTGTTGAGGTTAAAGAGGGATTGAGTTATATTGATCAGGTTTTTGCATTAAATGATGTGCAGAAAAAGATGATAACCGAGCATTATTCAATTAGGCCTGAAAATATCAAGGTTACTGGCTTAGGCTATAATAGCCAGTATTTTTCTTTGCCGACTGAGCAGGAGATTTTAGAGAAGAAGGGTAAAGAGAAACCGGAATTGATTTATGTCGGTAAGTTGAGTCATTCTAAAGGTGTTCTTTCGCTGATTAGGGCTTTTGAGATGGTCGATGGGACTAATTTGAAGGTGACATTCATTGGTTCAGGCCAGGGGGCTGAAGCCCAGGAGATTAAGGCTAAGGCTAATAAATTAAAACATGAAGTTGAATTTACCGGTCAGATTGGTCAGGCTGAGGTTGCTGAAAGAATGAGATTGGCTGACCTATTATGTCTGCCATCGTTTTATGAAGGTTTTGCCCTGGTAATACTGGAAGCCCTGGCTTCAGGCCTGCGGGTTGTTAGCAGTGATCTGCCTGGGGTGAGGGATAAAATACCTGGTTATATTAAAGAGGCAGGGACGATTAATTTTGTTGAGCTGCCAGAGCTTAAAGATGTTGATAAACCGGTGGAGTCAGATTTGCCTGGTTATGAAGAGGGGCTGGCAGATGCAATTAGGGAACAGCTTGGAAAGATTAAAAAGCTGGATTTTTTAAGGTGTTTGAAATATAAAGAAGCTGTTCAGTCTTTAAACTGGAAGTCGGTCTTTGAAATGATAGAAGCTGAATTTTAAAGTTTACTTGATTTTCTATAATTTTATTTTATATTATCTATAAAAATTGTTGACTTATCTTTTTTAATTAGTTATAATAGCACCAGTTGTGTTTAGAAATTGATGACTGGTGGTGAAGTGATGCTATTTGATACTCATATCCATGAGAACTTATTTTCAGGTGATAGCCATTTAAGTCCTGACCAGGTTTTAGAAGAGGCTGTTGCAGCAGGGCTGGATGGGATCTGTATTACAGATCATGAGAGTAAAGGCTTTAAAGCTTATGTTGATGAATATGAAGATATTTATGGTTTGAAAATTATAGTTGGTGCTGAGGTTCTTACCAGGCAGGGAGATATTCTGGTTTTTGGATTTGATGATTTACCAGATAGAGTTATTCCTGCAAATATTCTTTTGGCTGAAGTTGAAAGAGCTGGAGGGATTGGGATTGCAGCTCATCCCTTTAGAAATAATTATAGAGGTATTGGTGATAACATAGATCATTTGGCTGATTTGCTTCATGGGGTTGAGGGTTTAAATGGCTCAACCAGTGATAGAAACAATTATCGGGCCATGGAGTCGGCAAATTATAATAACCTGCCGATGTTTGGTGGCAGTGATGCCCATAGGCCTGGGCGGATTGGCAAATATATTACTGAGATTGAGGCAGTAGTTAATAATGAGGAAGATTTTATTAAGGCAGTTAGATTGGGGCGAGTAAGGCCGTTGTATAAAGAACAAGGACGGTATTTACCGATTAAACCTCTAAAAGAGGCAGAAGCAGTTTAATTATTAATATTATTAGATGCAAAATAAACTGCTTGCATTTAATAGAGAGCTGTGATAAAATTTATTACGGTGAATCTAAGAAAACTTTTATTTAGGGGATGATCTATTATTTACTCGCTAATATTTATAGGACTTTTATTTGCTTTAGCAGGGCTTTTATTATACAAAAATGAGATAAAGATTTATAAGACTAATGATGATTTAATTAAAAATAAGCTTTATAATTTTCAGATACAGTTAGGTTTATTGACATTAGCTTTTGGAATGGCTACATTTTTCTTGCCTTTGTTTTATTCTTTCTTTGGAACACTGGCATTAACAGTTTATTTTATAGCTATTTCTTTTGGAATAGTAAGGCTTTTGCTAAAGAATAGGAATCTATTGGTCTCGATGATTAATAAAGAAATATCAGG
>Ga0207421_10002908_pt1 | contig 20858 bp, 11 predicted proteins | sample SodLakKL_010_SED_4_FD_187542 | JGI IMG/M metagenome (GOLD analysis project Ga0207421, IMG submission 187542) | Alkaline sediment microbial communities from Lake Tanatar, Kulunda Steppe, Russia - 8KL_010_SED (SPAdes) (version 2) | ecosystem: Environmental > Aquatic > Non-marine Saline and...
TTATCGTTTTTTAATCGCTTTTTTGGTATTTGAAATACTAAGAAGAGTTGGCATAGCCCCCATACGCTTCAAAAAAGAAAACATTAAAGCCATATTGTCCGTTGCACTTATGCAGCCGGTGCTATATTTCTTATTTGAAACGTATGGACTCAACCGCACCACAAGTGCTGAGGCGGGTATGATGATTGCACTGATTCCTATTTTTGCGACAATTTTTTCAAGCATTATTTTGAAAGAACGACCCAGGTTCATTCAAATTGTTTTCATTATGTTAAGTGTTTCCGGTGTCATTATGATTCAGTGGATGAATGCACGCGGTGGGATCGATGTCGATATAATCGGCTTTATTTTATTACTGTTTGCAGTGATGAGTGCAGGCCTTTTCAACATTGCTTCACGGAGTGCAAGCAAGCGCATGCGCCCCCATGAAGTCACGTATTTTATGATGATGATAGGCGCGATATCGTTTAATCTCATCTATATTGTCATGCTCAGTTGGCGCGGTGAGATTGCGGCTTATTCAGAGCGGTTCTTAAATGTCAGTGTGATCGGGCCTGTTTTATTTTTAGGAGTTGTCGCTTCAATTGGTGCGTTTGGACTTGTTAACTTTGCTTTGTCCAGGCTTGAAGTACACGTAAGCGCCATTTATGCCAATATTTCAACAATTGTTGCTGTGATTGCTGGCGCTGTTTTTTTAAATGAACCCATCTTTTGGTATCATTATTTGGGCGCGTTAATGATTGTAGGCGGTGTATACGGAACCGTCCAAACAAACCGCCGACACCGCAAACGTCAAGAAGCGTTTAAAGGCCGGATGTCTTGAAAGTGCTTAGCATAAACAAATTGTGAATATACCATGATATTATGTGGTTTTTCCTGTGAAATGGTCATCTTTATTAAACACAAGCCTTATAATGTTTTATCCACTAGAGAGTAAAAAGGAACCAAAGTGTTTTCGCTTTGGTTTTTTGTTACATGAAAACCCTTTTCATGTGCATAGACGGTATAAAGAAGAAAACGGTTACACCGTCTTTAAAGCCCTTGATTTCGTCAATTACTCATAATTTAGATTGAATAAACTTGCACGGTTAAACGTTATTGTTTAAAATGAGAAAGTGTTAGGGTTTTCACTAATAAAAGGTCCGGATTGGTGAAAACTCGTACATAAAATTATTAAAAATCTGAAAGGAGTATTATAAGACATGAAGAAAAAATTATTTGCAGTAATGCTTTTAGCACTGTCTTTAGGCGTTGTTGCAGCATGTAATGGTGAAGAAGAACCAACAGAAGAAACATCAACCATTCAATTTTATAATTCTGAAGGTTGGGCGGAAGTATTTGCGACCGCTCAAAATAATGAAGGCGAAGAATTGTTAGGTGATTTCCCTGGTACAGAAGCGACCGCGGTCGATGGTGCCGATGACTTTTATGAAATAGAGGTGCCAGTAGAAAGTGTGCTTAATGATCCGGTAACCATTCAATTCAATGATGGTGACAGCGAAGAAGCAGAGCCTTCCACTGTCAACCACCCTGATTTCATTTATGTAACCATTGAAGCAGATGGCGTATACGGTACCCGTGAAAATGCCCGTTTCTCCATGAGAGAAGTGGACGATACCCGTGTGTATTTCTACAATGCACATGAGTGGGAAGATATGAACGCTTATGCTTGGAACGGTAGTGACTATTTCGGCGGTTGGCCAGGATCAGCGGATGCTGTGAATGAAGATGACCGCGATGGATGGTACTATGTTGATGTCCCTGAAGATGTGGATGAACAAGAAATCGGGTTCATCATCAACGGTAGTGACGCTGAAGGTGAGGATGTTCAAACTGAAGACATCTTAATCAATGACAGTTCCTTGGTTTATTTGCATCCAGAAATTGAAGATGAAGGATATGGCTTTGATTCTTACGAAGCTGCTGAAGCAGACTTTGAAGGATTAATGGCCGCAACGACAGTACATTTCTTGAACGATGCAGTCGCGGATACTGATTTTGACGGCTGGGACGATGTATACGTTGATGCAGTGGATTATGATGGTGAGCAATTACTAGAAGATGAAGCTGTTGAAGCTGACAATGCATGGCATTCAATTGATGTTCCATTCTCATTTGCTGATCACGGTGAAGATGCTTACTTTGAAGTCACTTTCCATGACGGTGATGGTAATGAAGCCACAACCCAAACCATTGAAGATGAGGAAAGCGTTTATGTAACGTATGACGCACTTTATGATGACATGGGCGAAGCTGAACGTGTTTCAAGCGGTGTCACTGTTGTAGAATTCTATAATGACGCTGAATGGGACAATGTCTACGCGACGGCTGAAAACAGCGATCTAGACTTTGACGATGTTGAAGCTAACGAAGATGAAGACGGTTGGTTCTATGTTGAAGTGCCACTTGTTGTCTTTGAAGATGACGACGAAGCTACCTTTGACATCTATTTCCACGATGGCAACGGCAATGAATCACCAACGCAAACCATTGAAAGCCCTGAGAGTGAAAATGTGCTTTCCAGCGACGGTGTATGGGCTAGCCGTGATGTTGCTGAAACATTCATTTATGCCGATGCCGATGATTTCTTAACTTTCCATTTCCATAACTATTATGAATGGGATGACCTAAGAGCATATATTTGGGACGGCGAAGGCCATCTTGTAGGTGAATGGCCAGGTATGCATATGGAACATGACGAAGATCAGTGGTATACACTCGATATTCCAATTGACCTTGCCGATGATGAAGTTGACATCGCAGCACTCGTATTTAACGGCGTAGACGCTGAAGGTGAAGATGCACAAACTGATGACTTCGTTGTTGAAGATGATTCAGAGCTTTACTTCACTGTAACAGGCGGAATGTATGATAACCGTGAGGATGCTGAAGCTGGCGTAGAGGAAGCCCTTGCTGGTACAGAAGTGTTCTTCCATAACGCTGATGGATGGGATGACGTTCATGCAACGGTAGAGCACGATGAACTGGATGAAACGTTCGAAGAAGCAGCGGTTTCAGAAGGTGATGATTGGTTCAGTGTTAATGTCCCACTTGTTTATGACGAAGACTTTACAGATTCATTCGATATTACCTTCCACGATGGTGACGGTGAAGAAGTTGACGCGACCATCGTAGGGGAGACTTACGTTTATGTCACCGCTGATGACGTCTTCACATCACAAGACGCCGCAGAATTGATGTATACGACAGAAGATGACGATTTGGTTGATATTCATGTCTATAATTCTGAAGGCTGGGAAGGCATTCATACTTATGTATTCCCTCATGGTGAACTGCTCGGATGGCCAGGTATTCACATGAATGAAACGGATGACGCTGGTTGGTATCACGCACAGTTACCCCTAGATACTGATAGAGATCTTGACCCAGATGATGAAGATAATGACGAATACGGCATTATTTTCAATGATGCACTCGGTGAAGATCAAACAGATAACTTTATGTTTGATAATTTAGATGAAATGTATTTCATCATCGAAGAAGATCAAGATGAAGACGGCGACACGATTTATGTTGCGCAATCATTTGAATCCCAAGATGACGCTGAGGCTGCGTTAGAATAACGATTCGCTTGGTTTAACAAAGGCAAATGCGCCTGGCGGTGCATTTGCCTTTTTCCATAATAAAAATTAGAAGGAGAGTTACAAATATGATGAAGCGTTTGCTTGCTGTTTCTGTATTTGCGCTATTCATTTTCTCAGCTCAAATCAGTGTGCAAGGCGCCAGTGAAGCGGAAACCCTCAAAGTGAACTATTACCGTTTTGATGAAGATTATTCGGTGTTTAATTCACTGTGGCTATGGCCCAGTGAACCTGAGGAGGGTGATGGAAACCGTTATGAATTTAATAACGAAACAGATTTCGGTATGCAACTGGAGCTGGACCTTGAAGATACGAACCTAGAAAGCTCCAGTGAAATTGGCGTGATTGTGCGCGGTGATGATTGGGATGATGGCCGCGATGTTAACCAGGATTTATTCATTGATTTAAGTGAACCTGACGCCAATGGTGCGGTGGAAGTATACATGGTTCAAAGCGATCCCAATGTTTATTATGATGAAGACGATGCCGACCGCTCCCACCGGATTATGCATGCGAGTTTTTCTGATGAGGAAACCATTTCATTTCGAGCGACAGACCAACTTGATGACGATGACTTGAATGTTACGGCTGATGATGAGGATGTTGCAATTGCCGATGTAGTTTTGGATGGCTATGAAGGTGAGATTGTCATTGATGAAGAAGTGGACCTCGCCAAGACTTACCGCTTGGTTGCTGATTTTGGTGGGGATGATGGCGTCTCAGAGCGTGTGATTGGCTTTGACGGCATTTATGATTCTGAAGCCTTTAATGAACAATATGCTTATGATGGTGAACTTGGTGCCATTCATAGTACTGAGAGTACTGAATTTAAACTGTGGGCACCTATTGCTGATAGTGTAGAACTCAATTTGTTTGCAGAAGGACATGAAGCGTCTGAAACCGATTTTGACGGGAATGTTGGTGTTGACGCCCCTTATGAGACCCATGATATGGAATATCAGGGTCAAGGTGTATGGTCGATTGAGATTGATGGTGACATGCACGGCGAATATTACACATTCGAGGTAGACAATGGCGATGGTCCCGTTGAAGTGACGGACCCTTACTCGTATGCGACGGGTCTTAACGGTCAGCGCAGTATGGTCGTTGATTTTGATCGCCTCAACCCTGAAGGGTGGGAATATGGCAATTCCCCGCATCAATTTGATACCTACAATGAAGCCGTGCTCTATGAACTCCATACCCGCGATTTGACCAGCCATGAAACATGGGACGGGCCTGAAGAATACCGCGGGAAATTCCTCGGTCTCATTGAAGAAGGCACTGAATATGAAGGGGTATCAACGGGCTTAGACCACATTAAGGAACTTGGCGCTACCCATGTTCATTTACTGCCGGTTATGGATTTCGGCATGGTTGATGAAACCCGTTTGGATGACCCTGATTATCATGGCATTTATGATGGTATTTTCAACTGGGGTTATATGCCCAGACATTATAATTCCCTAGAAGGCAGCTACACCACCAATCCGTATGACGGGGCTGCAGGTGTCGAAGAATTTAAACAAATGGTTCAAGGATTCCATGACAATGATCTTGGTGTCGTTATGGACGTTGTTTATAACCATACCGGACAATCTGCAGAATCAAACTTCCACCAAATTCTTCCTGGGTATTATCACCGCATGAATGAGGATGGAACCTTCTCAAACGGTAGTGGTACTGGTAATGAAACAGCATCTGAACGTGCGATGTTCCGAAACTTCATGGTCGATTCAATCAGCTTTTTCGTTGAAGAATACAACATTGATGGTTTCCGTTTTGACTTAATGAGCCTTCATGACTATGAAACCATGAATAAAGTAGTAGAAGAAGTTCATGAAATTGATGACTCGGTCATCTTTTACGGTGAGCCATGGACGGGCGGTGACACACCACTTTCTGATGATGAGGCTGTAAACAAGCAAAACTTGGATCAAACCCCGGATATCGCCGTGTTCAATGATGATTCACGTGACGGCATTGCCCAGGGTCACTGGGCTGACCATGATACGCTTGGTTTTGTACAAGGTGATGATACCCAGGCAGCCGATGCCCAGTTAGGCATCACTGGTGGCGTTGATATTCCCGGTCTTTTATTTAATGACCCCTGGGCACATAACCCATCTCAGACGGTTAACTACGTGTCGGCACATGATGATTTAACCCTTCATGACAAACTCGTTTATACCACGGATGCCGATATGGATGATCCCGATGATATGGAAACCGTTGCACGAATGCAGAAACAATCGAATTCGATTGTTCTCACCTCACAGGGTATTCCATTCTTGCATGCAGGGGTGGAAATGATGCGCACTAAACCAATCGTTGACCCTGAAATGCAATACCCTGATTATATTGATAGTCTTGATTTCCCGTTCGACCCTAACAGCTACCGTTCTCCAGATGAAACCAACCAGATTGATTGGAACTGGAAAGTGGATAATTACGATGTGTTTGAGTATCACCGCAATCTCATCCACATGCGCAGACAACTCGATCAGTTTTCAATGGCTGATGCTGATGAGGTAGCCGATACGGTGCGATTGATGAATCCGGGTGATGGCATGCTTGCCTATGCGCTTGAAGCCGAGGATTCACAGTGGCCCACAACCTTAATCGTACATAATAATGGTGGCGATTCACGGACATTCGATATGCCTGGTGGCCCTTGGAATTTGGTTGCTACCACGGATGACATTGGGGATATGGATGATGATAATGTGCTTTCAACCCTTCAAACCATAGAAGGGGGCTCCCAGATAGACATGGAACCCAATGACACCTATATCATGTATAGTGATTATGAAATCGATGTATTTGCAGATCCAGCCCGTTATGATGATCTAGGCGATACAAGTAACATCGGTTGGATTATCGGCGGCATTGGTGCCGTTATTGTCGCTGGGTCCGGTGTCGGTGTTGCAATTTTTATGAAGCGTTCCGCATAAACCATTAAAAACTGTGTCGAGATTTTCTCGACACAGTTTTTTATATCATTGGATAAAGTGTGATAAGATAGGAGTAATAAACCTAAAGGATGATTGTATGCAAAATCGATTACTTGACTATCCCTATGCTTCTAAACGCAATGTGCATGTCGCAAAAAACGGTATGATTGCAACGTCTCAGCCACTTGCTGCGCAAGCAGGACTTGATATGCTAAAGAACGGTGGAAATGCCGTTGATGCCGCCATCGCTACTGCGGCGGCACTTACCGTAGTTGAACCCACTTCAAATGGCCTTGGTGGGGACGCCTTTGCAATCATACGCTTCGATAATAAAATGTATGGACTCAACGGTAGTGGAAAAAGTCCTGCTGCTCTAGATGTGAGTGCCCTTAAAAGGGCTGGTGAAACGTCCATGCCACGATTTGGTGTTTTGCCCATCACGACCCCCGGTGCTGTTAAAGCCTGGATCGACATGTCTGAGCGTTTTGGTGCGCTTGACTTTGAAACGCTCATTGAGCCAGCCATCCAGTACGCAAAAAATGGCTATGCAGCAAGTCCGACGCTCGGTGAATCATGGCAAAATGCTTTCAAACTCTATAATCATCATTTAAAAGATGATGTTTTTACCCCGCTTTTTGATACGTTCAGCCCTAAAGGAACTCCGCCAAATGTGGGAGAAGTGGTTAAACTTCAAGATCACGCTAAGACACTCGAAGCGATTCAATCGACCAAGGGAAACGCGTTTTATCACGGTGAGATTGCCGATAAAATGGTTGCTTATATCCAAAAGCATGGTGGTTTGCTTTCTAATGATGATTTGGCGCGCCATGAAAGTGAATGGGTGACACCGATGAAAATCACTTATAAAGGGGTCAATGTGTATGAACTCCCACCCAACACCCAGGGTATGATTGCCTTAGAAGCATTGAAAATCATGGAACCTGAACCCTTTTCATTAACGGTCGATTATTTACATAAACAAATTGAAGCACTCAAGATTGCTTTTTCGGATGGCACGAAATATATTACCGATTTAAATCATATGCCGATAAAACCTCATCAATTGCTAGAAAATGATTATATTCAAGCTAAATGCGAAAAAATATCCAATCATGCCCAAACATTTTCTTTTGAAGATGGCCAAAAAGGGGGTACCGTCTATTTGGCCACTGCGGATCATGCCGGTAATTCAGTAAGTTTTATACAAAGTAATTACATGGGCTTTGGTTCAGGGGTTGTCATTCCCGGGACGGGTATTGCCATGCAAAACCGTGGCCATGGCTTTTCAAATGACCAAGCACATCCTAACAAGATTGCCGGAAATAAACGTCCGTATCACACCATTATTCCTGGTTATATTGAAAACCCCAATGTGTTTGAAGGTCCCTTTGGGGTTATGGGCGGCTTTATGCAGCCGCAGGGACATATGCAAGTTGTTTCAAGCTTGGTTGATGAAGGGCTCAATCCTCAAAGTGCCCTTGATAAACCACGTTGGCACTGGGACAAAGGACGCACGATTCAAGTGGAACAAAGCATGCCCAATCACATCGTCAACGCGCTTAGACGCAAGGGGCACATGGTCCAAGTTTTACCTACCGCATCACTTTTCGGCCGCGGACAAATCATCTTAAGAACCCCTAATCAAGTACTTCTTGGAGGCACGGAAATGCGTACAGATGGCCACATTGCCTCCTATTAAAAAACGGCATCCAATTGGATGCCGTGCTTAATACCATATTCTGGAGCTAACGGGGCTCGAACCCGTGACCTCTAGCATGCCATGCTAGCGCTCTCCCTGCTGAGCTATAGCCCCTACGTTTCATAATTCTACACGAACACGAATGTGAATGCAAGCAAAAAATAGTGTCAATGCAGTTTAATGAAAAATCTTGCGGTTCACATAGTTTCTTTTTACAATCGAACACCGTGCAATTATAATGTGTTTAAAGGGGGCATCCATTATGCCAACAATAAAAGATGTAGCGAAAAAAGCCAACGTGAGTGTTGCCACTGTCTCACGTGTACTTAATCAAACGGGATATGTGAACGAAGAAACCAAAAAGCTTGTGGAACGTGCCATCAAGGAACTCAATTATATTCCCAATGAACTTGCTCGCTCCCTATATAAAAGGGAATCGCGCATTATTGGGCTGATTATCCCCCATCTTTCAACGTATTTTTTCGGTGAGCTTATCGAGGCTATCGAAGAATATTTTGCGGAAGACAACTACAAAATCATGATATTTAACGTTCGTGAAGACTTGTCCCAAGAAGAAAAAATTTTTAATGTACTCAGTCAATATAATATTGACGGTCTTATTCTTATTACACATTTGCCGAAAATGGACCGTTATATGGATTTGGATATTCCCATGATTTCAATTGATCATCGTTCAAAGAATTCAATTCCTTCAATATCTTCAGACAACGTCGAAGGCGGGCGTATTGCGGCAAGGCATTTGCTTGACTGCGGTGCCACAAACATTCTTCATGTGCGAGGTCCGTCTGTGCTTTCTACAGTGCAAGATCGTTCGGAAGGTTTCAATGAAATACTTGAAAAACATTCATTGCAAGCGAAAAGTCTAGATGTTGATTTTAGAGCCCCTTCACTTAAACAAATTCAAGCCTTCATTACTGAACATCCTGATGCTGATGGTATTTTTTGTGACTCTGACATACTGGCCATTACTACAATGCGCGCTCTAGCGCTCAATGGAAAAGATGTGCCCGGTGATGTTCAGGTTATTGGTTTTGACAATACCGAAATGAGTGAACTCATCACCCCATCACTGACAACCATCGAACAAAATATCGACAATTTAGCTAAAACAGCGCATGACACATTGCTTCAAAAAATAAAAAAACAATTAGTTAAGCAAAACCATATCACCTTGCCTGTCAAACTGATTAATCGTGAGAGTACAATCAAATGATTAAGCATTCTTCGGAATGCTTTCCTTTTGCTTGTCGCGCAGTTGCCCTTATGTTACATTAGTGTCATATGCCATCTGAAAGGAGACAGGGGTTAGCCCCCCTGATAAACTATGGATTTAACAAGTATGTATCATGAAGCCAAATCTGAATATGCTTATTTATATAACGCTGATACAGTACATTTGCGTGTACGTGTTAAACGCAGTCTGAACCCAACAATCAAAGTAATTTATGGCGATCCATTTATGCGCGATAAGAATAAAGATTGGAATCCTTATGAAGACGGTGCCTTAATGATGAAGGAAGGAGACACGTCAGAGTTTTCCTATTACTTTATTGCACTCAAACCGACTCATAAACGAATGAAATATGCGTTTATTGTCAATGATGCCTATCTATATGGTCCCAAAGGGGTTTTGCCCTTGCCCAAAGAGAAAAAAGACCGCTATGACCTAGCTCATTATTTTAACTTTCCGTTTTTAAACGATGTGGACCGTTTTAAAGCCCCCTCATGGGTTGAAGACCAAGTGTGGTATTCAGTTTTCCCATCACGGTTTAATAACGGTGACGCAAGTCTTGATAAACCAACAACCCTCGAATGGAATAAAACGACTAATGTTGACAATACGCTTGATTTTGGGGGGGACTTACGCGGCATCATTAATAAACTGGACTACTTGAGCGATATGGGCTTTACCGGTATTTATATGACCCCTATTTTTCATGCCAGCAGCAAGCATAAATACGACACCATTGATTATTACACCATTGACCCGGAATTCGGCAGTAATGATGATTTTAAGGAATTGGTTGAAAAAGCCCATGCACGCGGCATTAAAATCATGCTGGATGCTGTATTTAACCATAGCGGTTTTTATCATCCGTATTTTCAGGATTTGCTTGAAAACGGAAAACAGTCCCCTTACTATGATTATTTTTATATCATTGACGATAACAAACCCGTACTCCCGTTTGATAAAGACAATATCCCAGCGTCACGCCAAGCCGTTTTAGAAAAAATCAAAGCGGCGGGCGGGCTAAACTACCGGACATTTGCGTTTACGCCATTCATGCCGAAATTAAACGTGATGCATCCTACGTTAAAACAAGAACTCCTGGATATTTCACGGTACTGGATTGAAAAGTACGGTGTTGATGGATGGCGTCTTGATGTATCCAATGAGATTCCGCATGCCTTTTGGCGTGAATTTCGAAGTACTGTGAAATCTGCCAATCCTGAGGCCTACATCGTTGGAGAAAATTGGGATAACTCCTGGCCATGGCTGATGGGGGACCAATATGATGCGGTCATGAACTATGAACTGCTTTATCCACTGTGGGATTTCTTTGGAAAAGAAGGGAGCCTTGGTGCAGAATCTTTCATGCATGCCATTAATCGTGTCCGTTTTTCCTATCCCAAAAATGTGACCCGTGCGTTATATAATCTTCTCGATAGCCACGATACCGAGCGTATCATGCATAAGGTTGGCGGTGAGATTAGACGGGTGAAACTGGCTTACTTGTTCATGTTCACCTATCCGGGCGCACCAAGTGTTTATTATGGTGGTGAGATCGGTCTGAGCGGTGCGCATGACCCTGATAACCGACGCTGCATGCCGTGGGGTGAAGGTGAAAACGAGGAATTAAAGACATTTATCAAGCGATTGATTACACTGAGAAAAACCGTTGATAGTTTCAAAAGCGATGCCTACATTTGGCATCACGCCACTGACAATGTCCTCGTCTATGAAAAAAACAAGACACTCTTCATTATCAATAACAACCCTAAAACGCAACACGTGTCATTGCCTGATGCGTTTCAAAATAAAGACCTTACCTCACTATTGGACGATACCGAGATTGCGTCAAATAGTATAGTAACATTACCGCCTTTTGATGCGTTGATTCTTAATTAAAAAAGGTCCAGCATTCAGTATGATTGAATGGCTGGACCTTTTCTTTAGGTGCGTTTTTTATAATAGATGAAGGTGTCAAACGGTTCAAGGGTATCTTGCTTTGGTTCACTGTTTGACATCCACAGTTCATAGTCATCCAAAGGGACTTGATTGCGGTAAGTGACTGTGTTTTCTGTTAAGTTGGCAATGATGAGATAATCATTGTTTTCAGTGTGGGTTTCATAAACAAACGTCTCAGGATCATCAAGGTCATGGAAGGTTGCACGTGCACGGTTGATGTCATCTTTTTTGCGCGCTTTTATCAAGGCTTTATACGTTGAAAGTATACTGTGTGAGGTTTGTTGGGCCTTGACGTTGATGGTGTCCTTGTTTTGGTTGACATCAATCCAAGGTTGCGTCTGCGTAAATCCGCCATATGTCGTATCGTCCCATTGCATCGGGGTGCGGGCATTGTCACGGGCTCTGTCTTTCAATGCTTGCATCGCGGTGTCATGAGAGGCACCGTTATTGATGAAGTTTTGGTATTCTGTAAATACTTCCACATCCCTGAATTGCTCGAGATGTTCATAGTCCACATTGGTCATGCCGATTTCTTCCCCATAATAAATAATGGGAATGCCTGGCAACATGTAAAGACTCATCGCAAGCATTTTTGCACTTTTTTCCCAGTGCTGCCCATCATTGCCGTAATGGGAGACGACGCGGGGTTGGTCATGGTTATGCCAATAAATCGTGTGAAACCCTTCATTTTCATATGTTTTGATCCATTTGGCAAAACTCTTCTTAATGGCAGGCCAGTCAACCGTGCCCTTTGCCCACTTACCTGGGGTTAAATGATTGGAATCATCGGTATCCGCCCAGCAATGTTCAAATTGAATGAGCAAAGAAAATTCCTTGGAATCTTTCCCCGCGTACTGAAGCGCCTCTTCACGGGACGCTCCGCCAGCTTCGCCGATGGTAAGCAAATCATTGGGTAAAAAGATTTCTTCCCCCAGTTCCTGAAGGTATTCATGGTGTTTTGGAAGACTGGAGAAATTTTCTTGTCCGGGGTCCCCTTCTGGGAACGACCAATTTTTCTCAAGGTGGTTGGACGCATCGACTCTAAAGCCATCCACGCCTAAATCGACCCACCACTGAATCATCGTTTTCAGTTCGGCGCGCATGGTCTCATTGCGCCAGTTGAGATCAGGCATCTTTTTAGAAAATATGTGAAGGTAATATTCATCAAGCGCTTCAACATATTCCCATACTGGACCACCAAACCAGCTTTTCCACTGGGTAGGTTTTTTGCGGGTGCCGTCCACCATTTTGGGTGGTTGCCATATATAAAAGTCCTTGTATTTTTCATGTTCAGGATGTGAGGGGTCTTTAGCAGCTTTAAACCACGGGTGCTCATCAGAAGTATGGTTGAGGACTAAATCGGTAATGATTTTCATGTTTCGTTTGCGCGCTTCACTGAGTAAAGTCTTGAAATCTTCAATGGTACCGTAATCCGCGCTCACTTTGTAAAAATCACGCACATCATACCCATTGTCATCCATCGGCGAATCATAGTGTGGGCTGATCCATAAGACCTCTACACCCAAATCCTCTAAATAATCCAGTTTGGAAACAACGCCCTTTATATCACCGATGCCATCATTGTTCGCATCAAAAAAGCTGCGTAAATAGATTTGATAAATTGTTGCATCATGCCACCATTTTTGTTGCATGTTAAAGCTCCTTTCTTTTGGCGAATCAGTATTTTCGTAAGGGTTTACACTCTAAATTGGTCAGATTAAAACAGCAAACGCTTAATATCAAAAACTCCGCACAATGTAGTGCTATTTTATGTCTTCATATGTTGATAATACTAGTTTTAAATCCATTTTGAAATATGTAAACCGTTACCTATGGTAATGATTTGTATAATAGGGTTAAAGCGTTTACAATAAATAGTGTGTTTGCTAGAATTTAACTAGTTCATATAAGGGACACTTAAATTTACTTGAAGGGATTTTGTTTATGAATGAGACACCACTGATAGGACGATTATTGAATGCCCTCAAGCGTTTTGGCATGGGCATTGTTAACAAGTTCAAAGGCTTTTTTGTAGCCCTTGCCATGTTTTTTGTTGGTATTGTTCGTGCGATTCGAAACTTTTTTCAAAGTATCGTCAGCGCTGCCAAGGAAAATCCAAAATCGTTTAAGAAAGGTTTATCAAGTTTCTTTCTTATGGGACTTGGACAGCTTAGGAATAAACAATGGTACAAAGGGGTGCCGCTCCTTGCTGTTTTTGTCATTGTATTGCTTGTAGAATTTATTAGCGGTGATTACATTTACGCACCTGGTGAGCTTCAAAATTATCCGCCTGAGGACACCCTTTATTTCTTCCGTGATTATGGCGGTCTTTTCACCCGCGGTGTCTGGGGTTTCTTATCACTCGGTGCACTTACCATTGGCATGCAATACCGTGGTGAAATGATTGTCAACGAAGACTTTGCTTATAATTGGTTACAAGCTGATAACTCCAGAACCCTGATGGGTGAGGGTGTCATTATTTTTGTCATCGTTGCTGTGATTATTGGCTTATGGATATTTTCTATTCGCGATGCATACAAAACGGATTTAAAAATCCGTGCAGGTATGGAAGTAGAACGGGCCAAAGATTGGCTGCGTCGTGTCTGGGATGATTACTTCGCCTATATTATCATACTTCCTGCCTTATTCTTGATTACACTATTTATATTAATTCCATTTGTGTTCTCTTTCATGGTTGGTTTTACTAACTATGATTCAGCCATCACGCTACGTGCCGACTTGATTCAGTGGCATGGACTGACGACGTTCAGGGATGTGTTTGGTGCTGATCCGGCGTTCAGGGATTTCTTCATCGTTGTACTGGGTTGGACAACCATTTATGCAATCTTGAGTTCGATCACGGTGTATGTGCTTGGACTGATTCAGGCGCTCATTATCGAAAGTCGTTATGTTAAAGCCAAAAAAGTTTGGCGGTTAATTCTCATCTTGCCATGGGCAATCCCAGGCATGATATCGTTGCTTGTTTTTTCCAACGTGTTTGGAACAGACGGCCTTGCAAACCGGTTACTTTCAGATTGGGGAATGGTAGAAGGTGTGCGAACCTTCTTTGAAATGGTTGGATTGCTTGAGCCCGGTGGTAGTGGCTCAATCCAATGGTTCACTAACCCGAACAATCCCAATATGGCACGGTTTATCATACTGATTGTCAACTTATGGATGGGATACCCTTACTTCATGCTTCTGATTACGGGTGTTTTATCCACCATTCCACAAAGTCTATATGAAGCAGCGGACATTGATGGTGGTTCAGCGTCCCAAAAATTCCGCTACATTACATTGCCTTTTGTCATTCGGGCAACCGCGCCTGTAATCATTACCACATTTACATTTAATTTCAATAACTTTGGCGCGATATACTTCCTAACTGGTGGTGGTCCGCGTTATCGAACCGCGGATGTCCCCCAATCATTAAGAGGTATCGAACCGGGCCAAACCGATATTTTGATATCATGGATCTATTCGATGGCATTTGAATCAGGCGACCATGATACCTATAACTTGGCAGCCGTATACTCCATCTTAGTATTCATAATTGTTGCTGGTTTCAGTATTTACTATTTGTCTAAGCTGAAATCATTCTGGGAGGAAGATTGAGATGAAATATAAAGTTCAAAGAGTACTCGCCACAATCTTCTCTTATACATGGCTTACGGCATCTGTGCTGATTGCCTTGGCACCCGTTTCTTGGATGATTTCTGCGGCATTTTCCGATGCGCGCAGACTTCAAGATGTGCCAGTCATTCCGAATCTTGCTGAATTCTCGCTTAATAATTACCGTGAAGTCTTCACATATCGCTCCTCATCTGGTGCGGCATTGCCTGACTTTGTCGATAGCTTCCTAACAACACTCTTTATTGCAACCCTATCCACCATTTTGGTTGTCATTTTCTCCAGTTTGGTCGGATTTGCGGTGACGCGTTTCCGTTTTCGTGCTAAGAAACCTGCATTATTGTTGATGCTCGGACTACAAATGTTCCCAAGCTTCATGGGTATGATTGCCATATTCATCATTTTCCGTGTATTTGGCTGGTTGAATAACCCATTCTATCTTACGCTTATCTATGTTGCGGGGGCAATCCCCTTTAATACCTTCATTGTGCGTGGGTTCATGCGCAATGTGCCTAGATCGCTAGATGAAGCCGCAATGATTGATGGTGCAACCAACTTGCAAGTTATGATCAAAATCATTGTTCCACTTGCTGCACCAATTATGGGATTCATCGCCGTTAATGCGTTTATGGGTCCTTGGCTCGATTACATCTTGCCTAGTATTGTCATGCCGAACAATGAGACGGTTGCGATGTGGCTCTTCCGTATGCAAGAACCCACACCCGCGCCTTTTGAGCCAATGCTCTTCATGGCTGGTGCACTGTTCCTAGCTATTCCGATCATGATCGTTCAAATCTATATGCAGAAATATATAACGTATGGTCTTACAGCTGGCGCAGAGAAAGGCTAATGGTATCTCAATGGTGGCCTTGACATGAAAAAAAGACTCACAATATTTGTTCGTTCATTTTACTTTAATACCGAGGTCTTAAAAGCATACAAACTGACTGGGCTGCTCACATTTATTCTATTGATTGTCAATATCATGCTTGTGAGCGTGCCACCAGTTGTTGGAACCTTGGACTCTACGCCGAATTATGATGATTTTCCTGGGATTAATGAAGCGTTCCATGATATTTATGAACGGCAGCTTCCCTGCACGATAGATGACCAAACGTTTCATTGTGATGAAGACATTGATGCTTTTCAAGCAGGTAACTACACATTTGACATTGTAGAAGGTGTCTCAGAAGATCTGGATGTCGATGAATCCAAAATTTATTTCAGTGAAAACGAAGCCGCCATTGTTTATGTAGAAGGTGACACGCAAACCATACTCAGTGCGACATATGCAACACAACCCCCCTTGGATTTTGAACAAGTCTATGCGCGTGCACAAGAAGCATCCGATCCACTTACGCACTATGATACACAAACGCAAAGTTTTGTGAATAACCTGTATTTCTCAAATGTAGGTTCAACAATGCTTGTCATATATCCAGCGCAATTCGCGCAAATGGGCATGTATGTCTTGCTTGTAGGCTTTATGATCATGATCTCAAACTATAAGGCAAAGTTTAAGAAAATTACGGTGCCATCGGCACTTAAAATCACCATTGCGGCAATGACTGGCCCTGCACTTGTTACGGCCTTGCTTGGGTTACTGATTCCGCAGTGGTCGATTCTGATTTTCACCATCGCTTATTTAGTGAGAATCATCGCCATATATTTCCAAATTAACGCAACAGAAACCCCGCTTTATTGAAATAATTAAAATTAACCATATAAATTAGGAGGAATTGATTGTATGAAAAAATTAGTAATTATGCTCGTGGGTGTCCTAAGTGTATTCACTTTGGCTGCCTGTGAGCGTGAAGAACAAGAATCATCGGTTGTCTTTGATGAAGAAGAAGGCCGTTTTGACATTGAAGAAGGCGCCGAAATTGAGCTTGGTGTTGACAGCGATGCCTTGGCGCAGGCCATTTATGATCAATGGCAAGAAGACTTTCCTGAGCATGCGGATGTCTTGAGTACGACTAACTATGAATCGGTCAATAGTGAGTCAAGCGGTATGGAAGGGCTTGAACTAATGGAAGACGAAGCCCCTGATGTTGCACTTGTTATTGACAACGAAGTCATTGGCCGTGAACCAGCGGTGCGCAACTTGCATGAATATTTCGACAATAACATCGCGCCACAAACCCATGAGATTTATGATGACATCAACCAACTGGGTGAGTTTTTCCTTCCTGCTTTCTATGATGGTATGGTATTCTCCTGGAATGCGACCATGTTAGAAGAATGGGGCCACGATGTCGATGATGTTACTGAAAACAATCTCCCAAGTGAATTCTCAACATGGGAAGACATCTTTGATTATGTCGAGGAAAACTATTCTCTTGAAGAACGTCCAGAATTTGAAGGCAACACCGTCCGTGAATTCTTCCCAATCTCTGTTGCTGAAGCATGGTCAGGGTATCCACAGCTTTCATCTAGTGGTTGGCAAATTTATGGCAGCGGTGACTATACAGACCCAGAATTTGACACGGATGAATTTGAAGCTGGTTTAGAATTCCTTAAAGCATTCTCAGAAACAGATATGAGTGTTGACGAAACAGGTGCACGCCGTTCATCTGGTGAAATGGACTGGCGCTGGGAGAACTATCTAGAAGGCGACTATCCATTCGGCATGGTCGGTACATGGATGGACGTTGAGTCTGCTATGGAAGAAAACGAATATGATCTTCGTTTCTCCAATATGCCAACATGGGAAGGCGACGAGCCTGCAATGCTTTATAAAACCAAAGGGTTCGTTATAAACTCAGCGACTGAATATCCTTCCGCAGCCAATGAAGTTATGCGTTGGTTATATACATCTGAAACGATGAGTACCATGATTAATAGCTCTACGTATATTCCATCGATCGATGAAGCGGCAGATTTCTATCCTTCCATCGAAGATGACTACAAGCAAGACATGTTCAATGCACTTGAAGAAGCGCACCTTGAACCTGCTGAAACCTTGCCGAACAATCCATCACGTCGTGCAATGAGCGTTTATTATGACATCGGCGTAGAAGATTACATGCAAGATCTCTGGGATGGAAATATTACCGTTTCTGAAGCCCGTGAGTCCATTTCTGATGGCGCAGATGCGTGGATCGAAGACAACAATACAGTCGATTAATATTCAAAACATACATAAATAAAAAAGGCTTGTTTTCAAGCCTTTTTTAGAAGAAAGAGGATAGATATGCAAAAGAAAATATTATTGTTGGTACTTGCTTTAGTTGGTATGTTTGCCCTAGCAGCATGCAATGGTGAAACAGAGCCCAGCGAAGATGTACCACAAATGCGTGACGCAAGTCCGCATTATGAAGACAATGCAAATGTCTGTTATCAAATATTTCCCATCTCCTACGCAGATAGCACCGGCGATGGGCATGGTGATTTTACCGGAATTGCTGATAACGTTGAATATTTAAGTGAAACACTCAATGTAGATTGTGTGTGGCTCAATCCGTTTAATCCGTCTCCAAGTTACCATAAATACAATGTGACCAATTATTATGGCATTGATGAACAATTTGGTACCATGGAAGATTTTGAGAATTTTATTGAAACCATGGAAGACCACGACATTGATGTTGTCATGGACTTTGTCATCAACCATACAGATTTCAACCATGTATGGTTTGAGCGTTCACGCAATGATGAAGATGATTATGGTCAGTGGTACAATTGGCTAGACCAGGAAGAATATTCAGATTGGCACGACCGCGGCGGCTGGCACGAACATGACGGACGTTATTATTATGGGTCGTTTTGGGATCAAATGCCTGAGCTGAATTATCAACACGAGCCGGTCCGCGAAGAAATATATAACATTGCTGAATTTTGGATTGATAAGGGCATTACTGGGTTTAGAATTGATGCTGCACGCCATATTCATGACTCTAATCAATTCCCTAGAGATTTTGATAATGAACAGGCCAATATCGATTTCTTTAAAGAATTTAACGATGTCGTAAAGGAAATTGACGAGGAAGTATATATTGTTGGAGAGATATGGTCTAACAATCATACCTACGTTGGGAATTATTTAGAAGGCATGGATTCTGTATTTAACTTTTCATTCGCAGATAGTTTGAAAAATGCCATTCAAAACTCTGAACATCGTGATGTCATCGATGATTTGATTGAAATTCACAATGATTACAGCGATACACGTGAAGATTTTATCGATTCCGTGTTCCTTACTAATCATGACATGGACCGTATCATGAGTGAGTTTAACGAAAACGAAGGCCGCGCAAAGCTGGCCGCGCGCATTCTCTTAACCTTGCCTGGAACAAGCTGGATTTATTATGGTGAAGAACTCGGCATGACAGGGGAAGGCCCTGATCCGGATCGTCGTCAACCCTTCAATTGGGGTGAAGATAACAGTTATAACCCTGAAGGCTCAACAAGCACGAACAATCATGATGCAATTTCAGCATGGGATAACCATAACCAATCACTTGATGGGGTAGACCAACAACTTGATGACCCTGATTCGATTTTAAATACGTTTATCGATATGATTGATCTTAAACAAAATGATGATACCTTGCGTCATGGCTCACTGCATTCCGCATCAACAGATATCGATGAAATCATGGCTTATCGTCGTGTTTCAGATGACCAAGATTATTTGGTCATTCACAACATGAGCCGTAATGAAATGACTGCAACACTTGATGTGAGCGACATATCAACCATTTATGAATCTCACGAACCGGTTATTGAAGACGATAAAGTAACATTTGAACCACTATCGACTATGATCATTGAAATAGAAACCGGCTCAAGCGTTGCTATTACAGAATAGCCCCTTGATGAAGCCAACTCAAAAAGGTCTGAGCGTAAAATGCTCAGACCTTTTTGATTGATGCTATAAATCAGAAGGAATTGATGCTCCTTATTAAGCTTTATTACGGGTGCGCACATCGAAGATGACCGCTATGATGAGTACAGCCCCTTGTACAATGTATTGCGTTGCACTGGCAGTCCCCATAAGTTGTAGACCGTTGCGCAGCGAAGCCATAACGAGGGCACCAATCAGTGAACCGATGACTTTACCAACACCACCCGCAGCACTGGCACCACCGACGAATGCACCGGCGATGGCTTCAAGTTCAAATAACTGTCCCGCAGTAACGGTAGCAGACCCTAATCTTGAAGCGTACATAATTCCGCTCACAGCGGACAATAGTCCCATTGAACCAAAGACTACCATGGTAATGAACTTAACGCTGATTCCGCTTAATTCAGCGGCTTCAGGATTACCACCCACCGCATAAATATGGCGGCCGAGCACAGTACCTTTAAGGATGATGTGATAAATGCCCACAATCCCCAGAAGAATCACGAGTGTCCATGTAATGCCCCTGTGGGAGGCCATGACAATGCTTACAGTCATAATTAGTATTGAGACAAATGCCACTTTACTGAGAAGCATTTGTTTGGAAAGCACACTAAAACCGTATTGAAGACGTTTTTTATAATGTCTTATTTCTAAGGCTATGAAGCCCAATACGGTTAATACCCCTAGTAAAATACTGGTTAAATGCATGCCGTCCATGGCGAAAAAATCAGGGATCGTGCCATTGGAGATGGCTCTAAAAAATGGGTCACCAATGATGATGGTCCCTGTTGCACGCAAGGTTTGCTGGATGGCACCACGGAATATAAACATGCCTGCAAGGGTTGCCACAAAGGCTGGAATCTTCATATAGGCAATTAAAAAGCCGTGCCAAAGGCCTACAATGATACCAATGACG
>Ga0207421_10002909_pt1 | contig 20856 bp, 23 predicted proteins | sample SodLakKL_010_SED_4_FD_187542 | JGI IMG/M metagenome (GOLD analysis project Ga0207421, IMG submission 187542) | Alkaline sediment microbial communities from Lake Tanatar, Kulunda Steppe, Russia - 8KL_010_SED (SPAdes) (version 2) | ecosystem: Environmental > Aquatic > Non-marine Saline and...
GTATCAGCATCAGATGTGGTTAATGTCTGCAAATACCTGAAAGATAACCTACAATTTGACCATTTGTCATGTGAATCGGTTGTAGATTATATTGATAGGGATGAGTTGGAGAACGTATACCATATCGCATCATATATTCATCCGGTCGTATTGACATTAAAAGCGATCCTTCCTCGAGATAATCCTGAGATAGAGTCTATTGTTGAAGTTTATTGGAATGCTAACTGGTATGAGCGAGAGAACTATGAATTGTTTGGGGTCAAGTATATCAACCATCCAGATTTAAGGCACCTCGTTTTACCAGAAGAGATGCTTGGCGAATGGCCGTTGAGGAAAGATTATGAAGGGTTCCCTCAGAACACTGCTAAGAACCTGGTGTGAGGAGGCAAGGAGTAGAAATGTTTGATAAAACAAGTCCTTCTGAAATGATAGTTCATATAGGTCCACAACATCCAATGCAACCGGGTCCTTACAGGCTCAATGTCAAGTTGCATGGTGAATCCGTAGTGGATCTTGATGTAGAGGTCGGGTATATCCATAAAGGGATTGAAAAGATACTTGAAAGCAAGACATACCTTCAAGGAATCACGATAGTTGATAGGATGTGTTATCTTGCTGCACTTTCCAACGAAGAAGTTTTCTGTGGATGTGTTGAACGTCTTGCAGGTATTGAACCCACACCAAGATCGAAATATATTCGTGTGATCGCTGAGGAACTCTCCAGGATGCAGAGTCATTTACTTGGATTTGGAGAGTTTGGACACTTTATTGGTTATTCTTCCATGTTCATGTTCACTATTAAGGATAGAGAAGATGTGCTTACATTAATAGAGATGTTAACAGGTGCACGGATCACACATTCCTATCTTAGGTTCGGTGGTGTGCGAGGCGATATTCCTGAAGGCTTTGAGGAAAAATGTGATGAAGTGTTTAAAAGTGTGAGAAAAGCCTGTGATGAATATGAGGGTTTGCTTAAAAGTGATACTGTATTTAAAGAGAGGTCAGTTGGTGTAGGAGTACTTACCCCAGAGATTGCAAAAGAATATGGTGTTGCAGGACCTGCACTTCGTGCTACAGGTGTTCCTTTTGATATTAGACGAAATGAACCATATCTTGTCTATGATGAACTCGATTTCAATGTATGTACTCAGAAAGAGGGTGATATCTTTGCTAGGATCAAGGTTCGTATCGATGAGATCAGAGAAAGTATGTATATAATAGAACAGGCACTTGACCAGCTTCCTAAAGGTCCACTGTTCCCAGAAGGTACACCTTATAGCAAGAGGACACCAGTGATGAGAGTACCACAAGGTGAGGTTTTCTTTAGAGTAGAAGATCCTAGAGGTGAGATGGGTATGTACATGGTCTCAGATGGTTCAGATAAACCTCATCGTGTGAAAGTGAGAGGGCCAGTGTTCCCTACAATGCAAGCATTACCTCCATTGATTCGTGGAGAATCGATAGCTGATGTGACTGCGATTGCTGGTAGTATGGATGGTTGTACCAGTGAAGTGGATAGGTGAGCATGATGGTGGATTTTGTAGAAATTTATAATAATCCCTGGTTTCGAAGTTTGATCGGTCTTGTGTTTGTTGGCTTGATATTCCTTTTTGGAATGATAGCTGTGTGGATGGAACGAAAGATAGCTGGTGATATTCAGCATAGGATCGGGCCTAACAGGGTAGGTAAGTTTGGTGTATTACAACTTGTTGCCGATGCTATTAAGTTGTTCACAAAAGAGGATATTATTCCAATAAAGGCCGATAGGGTACTGTTCGTTGCAGCTCCTATGGTGATGCTTGGTTCAGTTTTTCTAATGTTGGCAGCCATACCTTTTGGTGCGGTTGTGATCAATGATACCGTATATCCAATAGTTGCAGCTGAAATGGATATAAGTCTTCTATACATTCAGGCAATGTCATCTATATCTTTAGTAGGTATATTCATGGCAGCTTATGGTTCTAATAATAAATATTCACTCATTGGTGCATTCAGGAACTTTGCACGAATGGTAGGATACGAGGTACCTTTGATAATAAGTGTTATCAGTGTTGCAATTATGGCGAACAGTCTTGATATAATCGAGATTGTGAAAATCCAAGACCCTATTTGGTACATTGTGCTTCAACCGATTGGTTTTATTGTATTCTTTGTAGCTTCCATGTCGGAAATGGGACGATTGCCTTTCGATCAGACCGAAGCCGAGGAAGAACTGGTTGCCGGTTGGGTGACTGAATATAGTGGAATGAGGTTTGGGCTCGGGTTCTTTGCAGAATATATGCATGTAGTGCTCGGATCGTTCTTAATAAGTCTATTGTTCCTGGGTGGTTGGAACATACCAGGATTCATTCCAGGTGCACTGACAGCGAATCCAGTTCTAGGATTTATTGTACCTACAGCAGTATTGTTAGGTAAAGCTGCAGTTGTGATGATATTCATACTTATGTTCCGATGGGCTGTTCCAAGGTTTAGGATAGATCAGGTAGTTGACCTGAGCTGGAAAAAGCTGTTTCCCCTCTCAGTATTGAATCTTGTGTGGGTTATAGCATTTACTCTGTATATGGGAGTGTGAATTAGTATGGTATTGAAAAATCTATTAGTTTCTGTTAGGAACTTCTATAAGTCCCCTGTGACTCGAATATATCCCGAACATGATACAGAGATGTCTGATAGGTTCAAGGGACTACAAAAACTTGATAAAGAGGCATGTATTGGTTGCGGTATTTGTGCTAATACATGCCCGAATGAAGCAATTAGAGTCGTTAGGGCTAGGATCAATAAAGACAGTAAAAAACAGAGATGGTTCCCTGAGATAGATATTGGACATTGTATGTTCTGTGGTCTATGTATTGATCAGTGCCCAAAAGAAGCTCTTTCAAGTACTAAGGTCTGTGCAAAAGGAATTGTAACGTGGCAACATGAGGACCTTTTATGCACGCCTGATATTTTGGCACGTGAGGTCGTCATTGTTGAAGATGAGGAGGGTGAACAGTAAAATGTACGTTTTTGGAGAATTAATAGCATTTGCAATATTTGCAATTATTTTGATCGTTTCTTCTATCTTTGTGATCAAAGCAGAGAATATAGTGCGTGCAGGATTATCCCTCATATTGTCCCTGTTCAGTGTAGCAGGTTTGTATATGGTATTGAATGCCTATTTCCTTGGTATCATACAAGTACTGGTATATGTAGGTGCAATTGGTGTATTGATCCTGTTCGCTATAATGTTGACTAAAAAAGAAATCGGAAGTGATAACGATGTTAGATGATCCAGGTAAGGCGCTAGCATCCATATCAAAACTACTTCCTTCAAACCCAGGTAGTTTATTGATTACATTATTGTTCTTGGCAGTGGTCGTTGTATCTCTAATAGGAACTTCATTTCCTGTAATGGATAAACCTCTAGCAGATATTGCGGATCCAAGTAATATTGAAAAGATCGGGTTAATGTTATTCACAGAACACGTGATTGCATTTGAGGTTCTAGCACTGGTATTATTGGCCTCGTTGATAGGTGCGATATATCTTGCACGAAAGGAGGTTGACAAATGATTGGACTTGAACATTATTTGATCTTATCAGCAATTATTTTCTCAATAGGTCTCTATGGCCTGATGACACTGAATAACGGTATCAGGTTAATGATGTGTATAGAACTGATGCTCAATGCAGCGATCATAAATCTTGTAGCGTTCTCTGCATATAGTCATGATATAACAGGACAGGTGTTTGCCTTGTTCGTGATTGCATTGGCTGCAGCAGAAGCAGCGATTGGGCTTGCTATAATGTTAGCAATATATCGAATTAGAGATGATATCGAGCTCAATGAGATTAATATACTGAGGTGGTAACCATGAATATAGGAGATTTCGCATTTCTAATACCACTTCTACCAGCACTTGCTTTTGTTATCACTCTTTTCTTTGGAAAGAGGTTATACTCTGGCGGTGCATTGATTCCAATTGGTGCAATTGGTGCATCTTTCATTATATCATTACTTATAACTATCAATATATTACAGAACCCTGACCAGGTCATACATCAGTCAGTACACTGGTTTGCAATATTCAATTTGGGTATTCTGATCGATCCATTGGCTGCAGTGATGTTGACCATGGTATCTTTTGTGAGTTTATTGATCCACATTTATGCTATTGGTTACATGGAACATGATCCCGCAAAACCAAGATACTTTGCTGAAACGTCATTGTTCACAGCTGCTATGCTTGGTGTGGTTCTATCAGATAATATATTACAGATGTTCATTTTCTGGGAACTTGTAGGTCTTTGTTCATATCTACTGATAGGGTTCTGGTACCAGAAACCATCAGCAGCAGCAGCTGCTAAGAAAGCGTTTCTGACAACACGTGTTGGAGATGTGATGTTCCTTGCAGGTATTATTATACTGTTTGCAAGTCTGTTCCAAGCTTTCCACGGTGAGGTTCCAGAAGGTGTGTATCTATTACAGTTCAGTGAAATGTTCAATCATATCGATGCGCTGGCTGCAATGAATGCCACTATATTAGGGATGGAAGTGAGCCACTTGACCATAATTGCATTACTGTTCTTTGGTGGTGCAATTGGTAAATCTGGACAGTTCCCATTACATGTGTGGCTTCCTGATGCTATGGAAGGCCCAACAACAGTTTCTGCACTTATCCATGCAGCAACAATGGTGACTGCAGGTGTATACTTGGTTGCCAGGACATTCCCTATGTTCCTTTCTGCACCAGATGCCTTGATAATTGTAGCATACCTTGGTGGATTCACTGCATTGTTTGCAGCTACTATGGGTCTGGTCATGAACGATATTAAACGTGTATTGGCATACTCTACAGTAAGTCAATTAGGTTATATGGTACTTGGACTTGGAATGGGTGCAGTAGTAGGACTTGAAGCAATAGGTGTTTCAATGTTCCACTTGATCAATCACGCATTCTTCAAAGCTTTACTGTTCCTTTGTGCAGGTAGTGTGATACATGCCATAGGTACACAGGATATGAGGCAGATGGGAGGATTGCTAAAAGCAATGCCAATAACTGCGGGAACCATGTTAGTAGCATCACTTGCATTAGCTGGATTTGGTATTCCTGGTACATCTATTGGTACTAGTGGGTTCTTCAGTAAAGATGCTATAATTGAAACTGCGTTCGTGTTTGGAGAATATTCACATGACTGGATACCATACATTTTCGCAATACTTGCGGCATTGTTAACATCGATATACATATTCCGTTTGTTCTTCATGACATTTACAGGGAAGTCAAGGAATAACGCAAAAGCACACGAAGCACCTTCTATCATGACAGTTCCATTATTGATACTAGCAGTGTTCTCTCTAGTATTTGGTGCATTGACACTCAAACCGTTCATCGCTTTCATGGAACGTACGTTTGATAATAATGTGATCAGTTTGAACATAGAACATTTGGCAACACTTGGAAACTATGACCTTGTACTCGAACACGGTCCTGAACCCTTGTTCATTCTATGGTTGCCGGTGATAGTGGCAGTAGCTGGTCTATTGATATCTTATCTCCTGTACTACAAACAGGTAATAGATGTTAGTAAAGTGGTATCTCGAGAGAATCCTGTATACAAGCTCTTGTATAACAGGTATTATCAACACAAGATATTCACTGAATTACTTGCTACAAGAATAGTTTATGAATTGATCAGTCTTTCAGCTGATTACTTTGACCGCAAGTTCATTGATACTATAGTAGATGGAATAGGTAAAATTACAATGTCAGCTGGTAACTTTATGAGAAAGATACAGACAGGTGTGGTCCAGAACTATGTTGCTGCTGTAGTAGCAGGGGTAGGACTGTTGATCATACTGTTTAGATTGATCGTGGAGGTAATCTAATGATTCCGATAATTTCCCTCATGATCTTGATAGCACTTATAGGTGCTATAGTTACGATATTCACAAAAACAAAAGAACATGCGAGGATCATAGCATTAGTGACTTCAGTGGTGACACTTGTAGGATCCTTATACATGTTCTTCAACTTTGATAGTCAATCAGCTGCACTACAGTTTGTTGACACATTTGAATGGATACCATCAATTGGTGTCTCGTACACAGTTGCAGTAGATGGGATATCAATGCCACTCGTGCTGCTAACTTCAATAGTGATTCCATTGATAGTCCTTTATTCATGGAACGAATCAAAGAATCCAGGTAAATTCTATGGAATGATACTTGCAACATATGCAGGGGTCATTGGAGTGTTTACTGCAATGGACTTTTTCTTGTTCTACGTGTTCTGGGAATTGAGTATAATACCAATGTTCTTCATGATCAACATGTGGGGCGGACCCGAGAAAGCGTATGCATCGATAAAGTTCTTGCTTTATACACACGTGGCATCACTCGTAATGCTTCTTGGAATATTTGGATTGTTCTTTGGAGCTTATTTCCAGGCAGGAATCACTACATTTGATATACCCACTCTACTTTCACAATATCAGTTATTCGAATCAGAACTTGCAAGAACAATGATATTTATTGCATTGTTGATTGGATTTATTGTGAAAATGCCAGCAGTACCGTTCCATAGCTGGTTACCACATGCTTATGTCCAGGCACCAACTGCAGGTACTATATTAATGGCTGCGATAATGTCAAAGATGGGTGCATATGCCTTGTTCAGGTTCATTTTACCAATGTTACCATTCTCAGGCAGTGCTGACCTGATGATAACAGTTCTTGCAGCTCTTGGTGTATTGAGTATAATATATGGGGCATTTTTGGCTCTTGCACAGGATGACATTAAGAGAATGATTGCATTTTCAAGTGTGAGCCATATGGGCTTTGTTACACTTGGGGCAGTTGCACTGATACCCCTTTCAGTATCCGGAGCAATGTTCCAGATGTTCTCACATGGAATAATCACATGTTTGATGTTTATGGCAATAGGTGCGATCCAGACAAGTACTGGTACAAGACTTATATCAGAGCTCGGAGGACTAGCTCAAAAGATGCCTAAACTAGCATTCCTTATGGTAGCTGGTTTCATGGCATATTTAGGTCTACCAGGATTTAGTGGGTTCATTGCTGAGTTTACTGTACTGAACTTCTCCTACATATCCCTGCCAGGTTATGTTTTAGTTGCGTTGATAGCAATTGTTATCACGGCAGCTTATCACCTTTGGGCCTTACAAAGGGCTATGTTTGGAGTCTATAACGAAAAACTTGGAAACGAAATAAGGGATATTACCAATTTACAGACGTTTTCAATGGCGGTATTCGCTTTGTTGGCATTGTACTTTGGTTTGAATCCAAGCCCGGTAATGGATATGATAATAACGAATGCAGAACAGATAGTTGGCCTTATGGCCACGGCGGGGGTGTGAAGATATGGAAGATATATTGCTATTAGCACCTGAGATTATTCTAGCTGTTACTGCACTTGTAGTGCTAGTTGCAGGTTTGTATCTAAAGACAGAACATAAAGTTGCATTAGGTTTTATTTCAGTTGCTGGAATTATAATGGCGATTGCTCTTACAATGAGCATAATGCTAGCCAAGACATCTGCTTCAATGTTCTATGATACAATGGTGATAGATCCATTATCACAGGTATTCAAACTCGTGTTCTTATCAGTAGCATTACTTGTCTCAATAGCATCTGTGAAATATGTCAGTGAGGATAGGAACACTGAAGAGTTCTTTGCACTTTTACTTCTTGCGATCATAGGTATGATGGTAGTTTCTTCATCAAACGACTTGATCACACTGTTCCTAGGATTCGAGCTTGCAGGACTTGCTACATATGCATTGGTAGGGTTTGAAAAGAAGAACATTAAAGTGCTTGAAGCTTCAATGAAGTATTTCATTATAGGTGCAGTTTCATCTGCGTTCTTGCTGTTTGGTATGTCGTATGTATATGGTATGACCGGTACTACTAACATTCCAGGAATAGCAGCTAATGCACATTTGCTTGTAGATAATCCTATAGGGATTGTAGCTATTGTGATGTTGATCGCTGGGTTTGGTTATAAGATGTCATTGGTACCATTCCATATGTGGGCACCTGATACATATCAAGGTGCACCTTCGGTGATATCTGCACTCCTTGCAGGTGCATCCAAGAAAATGGGATTCATTGCTGCCTTTAAGGTGATAATAGTTGCACTTATTGCACTCAATGCTGAATGGCAGACAATATTTGCAGTACTTGCAGTTATTACAATGACATTGGGTAATGTGGTAGCATTATCTCAGGATAGTGTTAAGAGAATGTTAGCATACTCTTCAGTAGCACAGGCAGGATACATTTCAATGGCGTTTGTAGTACTTACACCAACTGCTCTTGCAGGTGGTATATTATATATCCTGTCACACGCTTTCATGAAAGCTGGTGCTTTCATAGCAGTGGCAATAGTAGGATTTATGATATTGGTAGGTAACAAAGATGCACGTGATACTGACCATATAGATAACTTTAGAGGCTTATCTAAGAGGATGCCAATTACAGCATTCGCACTAATGGTATTCTTACTCGCATTGGCTGGAATACCAGCAACTGCTGGGTTTGTAAGTAAGTTCGTGTTATTCTCCTCGACAATCGAGGCAGGACTTGTATGGCTTGCAGTTATTGCAATATTAAATAGTGCAATATCACTGTTCTATTATGCTAGGGTGATTAAGTACATGTACTTCATGCCTACAGAAGGTGGTAGGATTACAGAACCTGCTCCATATGCAATTGCAATGATACTTGCACTTGTGGCTGTATTGGTTATAGGTATCTGGCCAGAACCGTTCATATACTGGGCATCCGAAGCTGCGAATGTGCTTTTGATCTGATGGAGGAATAAAATATGACAGATTGTGATTTATGTGGAGTAGCATTACCAACTCTTAACAACGTCAAGATTTTCGTGCCAAAAGATGATTCATCATCTTTTGGTTCGAGCAGTGCATGCAAATCACCAGGTAATTCGATTATCAGACCAAGGTTCATCTCGCATAGTCCTATGGGGATTTGGGCTGGGATCTGCGATACGTGCCTGGAATCACTTAACAAGACCGCAGAGAAGGTATTATCTGAATCGGAGAAACCAACTGGTACATGTGGTAAATGTGAAATGTGTGCTGCGTATACAATGCTTTTTGGCGTTGATATTGAGATCCCATCTTTCTCAAAGGGAAGTGAACCAGAGACTTCATATATTTGTGCAGTATGCTTGCAAGCATGTAAGGACGTTTTTGATAAGAAAGAGCCAGGTGACTCAGGTCACCACTAATTCTTGTAATTCGAATCCTTCCTTTTTCTTTTTCTTTTTTTTGACTAATTGATTTCTGTAACTTTTCATGCAGCTATAAGTAATAATATTATTAGTATTGCAAATCTTACACCTAATGTCATTGATAATGAAAATGAGACTATGGTGATCCCCGTCTTCACACCAAAGATAGAAATGTATCGTGGTAATAGTGACTTGAGACCAAAGAAAGGTATCATGAACATACTCCCCAACATTAATATGATCATTGCTTGAATTGCTGTGATAGTACCTTCATGTATCATAGGTCCAAGTAAAGATATTCCAAGTATTGGACTAGCGATATAACTTGTTAATGGCACTATACTTTCTGGAGGAATACCGAAAAGTTGCGCTAATGGTAATGCACTGAATATCTCAAACACACCCATATCACGAAGCGTGAAAACCAGTGTTGTCATTGCAAGATATATGACAGCTATTTTGATGAAAAGTTTCTTTTCCCTCTCCCATGCGTTTAGAAAAGCCATCTTTAGTCCAACTTTACTGTTATTTTCAGACTCTGGTACCATACATTTGTTCTTTTTGAGGAACAGTCTGCTAAGAATCACGATTATTGATACTTTAACAATAGCTGTAATGATGAAAACCATTACATAGAACCCACCCACTATCAGACCAAGTGCTGGTAATACGATAGGTATCTGGTATGTTAGTATTTCTCGAAAATAGGCGGGGGTGCTGTTGAGCGAAGCGCAGAGTATAACCTCTTTGTTCTCTAGACACTCGCTTTCTTTTAACTTTAATACCATGCTATTTGCTGCAACCGTTGATCCAAGTGCAACAAGGAAAGTGGATGCACATGAATCTGGTAGATTAGTGTACTTGAACAATGGACGAGCAATACCTGAAAATTTCTTCATGACCCCAAGCTCTATCAGCATTCCTGCACCCATTAACCCTATAAAGATCATGATAACTATGGGTACAGCAAAATCTACTACTCTAAGAAAAATTTCGAATATGTTTACATCCATATCTAAAATGTTTGAACACTCCACGGTCTAAGTTAATAACTGGTTATGTGCAAAGGATATTAATGAATTGATTTTAACTTTAGTTTAGAACTCTTCTTAAGTAAGCTTGGCGATGAAAGGCATACTATCTGCAGAAGTAATTCATCCATCGTTTAAAAACGGTGGTCTTCTTACTTCAGCGTGACTAAATAAAATTTAGAAGAAATGCTTTAGTAAACCTTTCTATTATTGATCTATATACATTAATTGTAGATTGCTAGTTAACATGGAAACAATGAAATAGTTAATAATAGTATTTACCAAAAGTTTGATATTAGGAGTAAATAATTTGTTCGGCTGGTGAATCAAGGTGAAACGAGAACTTATGGATATACTTGCTTGCCCTGTTTGTAAGGGTGATCTTGTTCTGAATGTAATGGAGGAGGATGATACTGAGGTGGTCAAAGGTATTATTTCTTGTAATGCGTGTAATATAGATTATCCAATAGATGACGGTATTCCTAACATGTTACCTCCAGAAAACCGATAATTAATATTGAGTAATTCTTATAGGTGTGATAGTTTTGCAGTATGTTCATATCAATCGTCTGGGCGTGAATTCGGTAGAGTTCGATTATGAGATAGTGGATATTCCAATGAACCCAGGCGATGAACAGAGCTTTGAAATTGTCCTGATAAATTACGGGTCGCCAACACATGTACATCTTTCAGTAGATCCATCAATTGAAGAGAATGTCTCTATTCTTGAAGAAAAACCATATGTTACACATGAAGAATATGTGCCGGTGGTTGTAAGAATACCAGCAGAGGGGCGGTTAATGAATACTGGTACTATCAATGTTACAATGGGGTATGGTTCTAAGACCGAAGGTTTTCAAGTGAATATAGGAACCGCTTCTTTTGACGAAAGGTATGATTACGAGGATGAAGATGAGGATTTAGACGAGGTACATGGTGATAGTATATCCAGTATTGCTACTAAAAAAAACAAAGGAACAAAGAGTAAACATTTTAGTGGAATATCAGTATCGTTTTTAAATCAATTCGACTTAAATTACTTGAAAGCTTTTTTTATTTTTGTTATAGTAAGTGTATTTTTGATAGTATTATACCTAGTTTACCAAACATCATTTGAATCAGGGACACTAGCTCTGTTTTATCTAGCAGTAGTTCTAGCAATAGCGTTCACGTCATTGATGTCTTATATTCTGATAAAATTGCTTTAATTTTTCCATATTATTATGAGGTAGTTGTTTTCCATGAAATATATTATAGTTACTGGCGGTGTAATGAGTGGACTTGGAAAAGGGATCACTGCAGCGTCCATAGGTAGGATCCTGAAGAATAAGGGTTATGATGTGACTGCAATAAAGATAGATCCCTATATCAATATCGATGCAGGGACTATGAGTCCATTCCAACATGGTGAGGTTTTTGTGTTAAAGGACGGTGGTGAAGTTGATCTTGATCTTGGCAATTATGAGCGTTTTCTTGATACTGAACTCACAAGGGAACATAACATAACTACAGGCCAAGTTTACCAGTCAGTTATTTCAAAAGAGAGATTAGGTGAATATCTTGGTAAGACAGTTCAGATAATTCCACATATTACCAATGAGATTAAGGAACGCATACGAAGGGTAGCTGAAAAGAGTGGTGCTGATATCTGCTTGATAGAGATTGGTGGGACTGTAGGGGATATTGAGAGTATGCCTTTCCTGGAAGCTGTTAGACAGATGCATAGGGAGGAGGAACAGAAAGATATTGCATTTGTGCACGTGACACTTGTCCCAAGTGATTCTCAAGGTGACCAGAAAACAAAACCAACTCAGCACTCAGTCAAAGAACTAAGGCAGCTCGGATTGACTCCAGATATAATTGTTTCAAGGTGTAAGGAACCTTTACTAGAAGCTACAAGGTCAAAAATCGCTTTATTTTGTGATGTGAAAGAAGATGCAGTAATAAGTGCTCATGACGCTGAGGATATCTATGAAGTACCTCTATACATTGAAGAAGAGGGACTTACAAGGTATATGATAGATATGCTTGAACTTGTTGAGAAGAGCGAGGATCGGTCATGGCATGATATGGTTGCAAAAATGAAGGAGATGAAAGGAAGTGTAAAATTAGCGATTGTAGGAAAATATATTGATCTTGAAGATTCGTACTTGAGCATAACCGAATCTCTAAAACATGCTGCTATAGAATGTGGAGCTAAAGTAGTGATGTCATGGGTAGATGCAGAAAAGTTCTGTAACGGAGGAACAGGTGCAGAACAATTATCCGAATATGATGGAATATTAGTTCCCGGCGGATTTGGTGAACGCGGTATTGAAGGAAAGATCGCTGCAGTCAAGTATGCAAGGGAGAACGATATACCTTATTTTGGTCTATGTTTAGGAATGCAGGTAGCCATTATAGAATTTGCTCGTAACGTAGTTGGATTGGATGGAGCTAATAGTACAGAATTCGATCCAGAATCTCCCCATCCTGTAATTGACATATTACCGGAACAAAAATCTGTAATAGATATGGGTGCTACCATGAGACTTGGGGACTATGATGCTGTGTTAAAGGAAGGTTCTATTGCAATGGAATCTTACGGTAATAAGAATATAGTGGAACGCCACAGGCATCGGTATGAAGTAAATCCTAATTTCATTGAACAGATAGAAGATAATGGTATGATATTTTCGGGTGTTAATAATGGGAGAAGGATGGAGATTGCAGAGATACCTGAACATAGTTTTTATGTAGGATGTCAATTTCATCCAGAATTCAAGTCAAGGCCAGGAAAACCTTCACCATTGTTCAAATCTTTTGTTGAAGCAATGATTGACCGTTCAAAGTCAAGTTAAATTTTTTTGATTAACTTGACTGTTAGTAAAGATTTTTTTTTATAAGTAGAGCGTAAATACCCTATGTTTTTAGCATAGGGGTTGTTTAAGACATTTGAAGTGGATTCACTTTCATATATTCTCTTAAAACAGTTGTTGCATAACTTCCTTTTGGCAACTTGAAATTCAGTATTACTTTTAATTTGCCATTATTGAGCTCATCTTCATCTACTTCGTATTTAGGTATGGTTTGGAGTAATATTTCACGTCTCATACCTTTAGAGGAAAGACCTTCTACAGGAATATTAGCAAAATTGGATTGAGAAGTCCCAGTGTGTTTGAATATTTCTTGTTCGATTTCGCCAGGGGTTTCTGATGCGAATTCTGTATTCGAACCAATTAATGGTGCAGTTACGAATGCACGGTTTCTTTTAAGAAGATTATTGATGCCATGAATGGTCTTTTCTGTTACTTTTTGTGTTTTTGAGGTATCTGGGAAACCATCACTGTTCTTAAAACAGACAATATCCCCAACTGTGGCTCTATTGAAAGGTAAATCTTGCTTAATTCGTTCAGAAAGTATTTTGTTGTAAATGTAAGATTGGTATGCATGGATGAACATACGTCTAAGGTTCTTGGGAAGGATCAGGAAAGCACCTTCGTAATCTCCAGGATGGGTAACTAGGTGGTGCATCATTGTTCGTTCGTACCTTAAATGATCAGGAAATGTTTTCAGGCCTTGAGCAAAATCCATTGTATCGGCTACAAATTGTCTCGCATTAACTGTATCTTCGGGTTCGTTGGGAAATGGTTTTGAGATATATGTAAGGGCTGCACTTTCAGTATCTCCTTTAACAAGTTCTCTACCAACAAGGTGAGTGATTGGACGAATTGATCCAAATCGTTGTATCCCAAAGTAATTAGGGACACCACCAGATTCACTTATCTCGTCAGTGATTGATTCTAAAACTGTATTTAATTCATCTTCTTTTAGATCTATATTACGTATAGTTATTTTGAATTCGTTGCCTATAAGGTCTCCAAGATCTACTGAACGGTTAGAACGGCCAAGTACTTTTAGCTTAATATCTTTCAAGTTAATATTTTCTATTTCAGATGCGTCTAAATCTGATATACTGATCTTTTGTGTTGTTATAGCTCTCTTATCTTTAGTTCCTGCAAAAGTGATCCTTTTTTGACTTATACGCAATCTTCTTGAGATCTCACGAATGACATGATGTGTATCCCAGTTATGTTTTTTTAGTTCAAGTATTAGATATTTTCCAGACTTGCCTTCTTCTCGGTTAGTGACCTCATTTACTTCAAAGTCTTCTATTATTTGTTTCAGTGATCCACCAGTACCACTAGTGGTTGTAAAATAACACTCAATACCAATCTTTTGTTCTAATTCGTAAACTTTCATATGAATCAAAGTATTTATCCATTTTAAATTAAACTAGCTTTAAGTCACCAGTAATGCGATCCAGTCTATCAACCTCTGCAGGTCCAATACCTAATACAGTTATTGTCCCGGGCTCTATTTGAGTTAGCCCTGCATCTTTTATTAGGGCAGTTGGTAGATTGTTCTTTCTTGCAATTTCTTTCATTTCGAACATATCTCTTAATGTTTTTACTCTAAGAACAACTTTTTTCTGACCACCTTTTTTCCATTTCTCAATATCATCCTTGCTAGCCCACTCCATAGATGAAACGGCAGCATGCGCAACTTGGACTGCAAGTTTTCCTTTTGAAAGCTTTAAGTCATCTCTTATAATTATACATTGCTTATAGTCAGTCATAATATTCTCTCATTTAATTATATCTGGAGTGTTAGTGTAAAAGCCCTATGTCTTTAACGTTGAGGCAGTTCACAATAAGTCTGTTAAATATTCTATTATTGGTTCAGTTACATTAATATTGCAAGCTCTATAAATACCAGCACCTGAAGGTGTTCCATTCACTTCTAATATTTTAGGTCCCTCGGACCCTATTATTATATCAATACCCGCAAAATCTGTACCTATTATACTGGATGCTTTGCAGGCAAGATTTTCGACGTCTTCTGATACATTATAAGCTTTTGCTATACTACCCTGGCTCAAATTGCTTAACCATGATTTTTCATGTGCTGTACGCTCAATTGCACCTACTACATTATTATTGACAACAAAACATCTAATATCAGTTCCATAACTTTCCACGAATTCCTGAATATAAACTATACCATATTTGTCTATAATAAATTGAATAGTTTCTTCAGGAGTTGTAGTCATGTCGATCGAACCACTATAGTTCAATACAGACCCGTTCTTAATTCTTTTAATACCACGGCCTTGGTATCCGAACATTGGTTTTAATATACAATCAGTTAACTGTTCAGTAGTTTTAATTGCATGATCTAACTGTTGGTGCACATAAGTCAAAGGATGTGGTAAACCATTTTTGGATAATAGGTATGTTGAATAATACTTGTTTGCAGCTATTTGAATCGATTGAGGTGAATTTATTAAAGGTATTCCATATTGCTGCATTTGCAATAAAATATCTGACCTGAAGGCAATTTCATCAATAGTCCCGTGTCCCAAGTCTCTGACTACAATTGCATCAATGTCGAACAAGTTTACTTTTTCAGCTGAACCTACCTCACATGAGCTATTTGAACCAAGTGTACAGTACGCTTCTTTTAAGTCTATAGGTATAGCTTCATGTTTCATCTTCTGGATAGTTTCGATCAAAGAGACTGCGGTCCAATCACTCTTATCGGTTAACACAACACCTATTTTTTTCATTTTTAGCACCAGGTAAAAAAAGTTCAATATTGTGGTTCAGTCAAATTTAGTTCATTGATAGTTACCTTTTTTCTAATCGCAATACATTCAGCAAGGTCAATTACCTTATTGACAGAATCGATTATAATTCCGTCTGATGTGATTATGATTTTATCAAGTTCCATTTTTATGTGGTAGTCTGTTTTGGATGAGGTGCAGACATGTGTATTTGGTAGTCTATGTTGGACCATGTTCCTTATATGGTCTTCAAGCAGACCACTTTTACTCATTTGGGAATCTAGTATTATTTTAGTACTTGAGGGTTTTCGATCTTCTAATGCTGTGATTATTGTTTCTATTGCATTGTAGGTAGTATCACTGATTTTATAATTTCTGAAAATACCTCTATTATCTCTTACAAATCCATCATTACATTTCCATAGGTCATTATCAGTGAGAATACTATCTACTGTGATAATTAGATTATATCCGTCTATTACTACACTTGCCCCTTTAATGTCCTTACAACTTAATTTTTTGTTATGGCGCGATTTGGAGATAATGTCAGGTACAATTAATCTTGATAATAAGTTTCGTTGTGATTTGTTTAGGCAATAATGGTTGCACACAAAACGTAACGTGCTAGTTTTTGGATACCCTCTGTTTAGCAGATACCTAACATCTTTTGCAGCACTCTCAAATTTATTTTTTTCCATGTATTATCAGGTTTTAAGTTAAAACTATTCGCAAAATATATACGCACTGGTTTTTATTTAAGTATGGGTACAAGATATGGAAATTTTGTTTTTGAACCAAGAAGATGTGAAAGATACTTTAGATATGACATGTGCAATGGAAGTAAATGAAGATGCATTTTTACAGCATGGTTTAGCTAAGGTACAAATGCCAATAAAATCCTATCTATATTTCCATGAATATAATGGAGATTTGAGGACAATGCCTGCATATATTGAGGACAAGGATATATGTGGTGTAAAGATAGTTAATTCTCATCCAAATAATCCAAAGGTAGGTTTACCTACTGTTATGGGGGTTGTTGTGTTGAACTCGACCAATACAGGTGAAACACTTGCAATAGTTGAAGCATCATATCTTACTGACATACGAACTGGGGCCGCGGGGGGTATTGCTGCTAAATACCTTGCAAGAAAAGATTCTGAGGTTGTTGGTATCATTGGTGCAGGACACCAGGCACATGCTCAATTATTGGCACTTTCTGAATTGTTCGATATAAAAGAAGTTAAAGTAACATCTCTTCATATGGAGGAATGTAAGGAGTTCGAATGCCGGCTCGAATCTGAGATTGATTGTGAATTCACTAAAACAATGAACTTAGAGCAAATATGTGACTGTGATATTTTAGTTACCACTACTCCATCAAGGAACTATTTAGTTGAAAAGGAGTGGGTTAAACCTGGGACTCATATTAATGCAATAGGTGCAGATGCTAAAGGTAAACAGGAAATTGATCCTAGCTTACTCGTTCATTCCAAACTCGTAGTAGATGATATTCCTCAGGCATCACATTCCGGAGATATAAACGTACCTATTTCAGAAGGTAAATTGGAAGTCGAGGATATTTACTGTGAACTTGGCCAAATAATAAACGGAACATATGCTGGTAGACAAACTGATGAGGAAATAACTATATTTGATTCTACAGGCTTAGCTATCCAAGATGTTGCAACAGCATCCTACGTTTATTCTAAGGCTAAAGATAAAATGATTGGAAAAAGAGTTGAAATGTTTTTTTGAATTAGGAGTGTGATATCAATGAAATCTGGAATTGGAGCCTATGGATATCAAAAAATAAAGAAATCGATTACTGGAATAATAGGACCTGAAAAGAATAGTGATGAAGATAAAAGCTTGGATTCATCAGTAACTGAACTATCGATCAAACCGCCAGATCCAACAGTAGGTGATGTGCTTGAAGCTTGGGGTACAGCGAAACCAAACTCTAAAATTGAAGTAAGTGTAACTTTTGAAAAAGAAATACCTGTAAATGATGGGAAATACTTTTTCGAGTTTGACAGAGTAGCTATCCCCGAAGCTCCTAATCGGTATACTGTTAAAGCAGTGGGTGCAAAGAACCTCAACTTTACAGTAAAGATGTTTGTTATGTTTACACGTACGTCTCAAGCAAAAGATGGTGTTGCGATATTCTCGGATTCAAATGTACCCTCAGGTACTTATGATATAAGAATTGATGGCGATGCTGAAGATGGTAAGGACAGTATCGTTCTGGGTATAGAAGCCGTTCAAACAATTCCCACAAATGAAGAAGGCAAGTTCCATTATAAATACGATACAACCCCACTGGTAGATGGTGAGTTTAAAGTGCAGGCAGGAGATGTTGTGGAATACATAAAACTTAATTCAAAAAAGAACTAATATATAGAAAAAGTGTAAAAATATTTTTAGTAAAAGGGATGTAAACACCAGCTCATCTCTGATTGAGTACGTAACGTATTTTGTTACAATCTCTTTACGACATTTTCTATGGCACTACAGAAATATCCATCACTTCACAACTTTTGCTCTGTCCAATCATATTTTCTAAAATGTTTTTTTGATGTGAGATGATAGGTTCAACTAATCCTAATTATTTGATTGGATAGATACTTATTTAACCTATTTAACTAGATTCTTATTGATAATTTGTTTTGTTACTGTGATCAAAATAAAAACAGAATTTACAGGAAAGAGGATTCATGGGTTTAATGAAAATCAAAAGAATAAAAGGTTTTAAGAAACAGATTCCATTGGTAATTATGACCATCATGTTAATGACATTGATGGTTCCATTTATCGGTTGTCTAAGTGAAGGAAATGGTGTGGAAAGTCAATATTGTGACCTAGATGATCAAAGTCCTATAATAGATCTAGATTTCATTAACGAATCTGAAGCATATGCAAGTACATCAATTGAGTTAGCAACACCTTACACTCTAAAACAAATTAATATATAATTTAATTTTATTTGTGAGTAAAATATAGGATTAGTGAACTAAATAGAAGTTCTATATTGAAAAATTTTAGAAAAAAAGATGAGTTTATAGAAATCTCACCTTATTGTCTTAATTACTTATATTTTGACATTAAACTCATGAATTCGCCTGTTTCCATGACAGGTATTGATTCAATTACACATACATCTGACCAAGGTAGATTGAATGCACCAACAGCTTCTGCAGATTCTGCTTCATATAATATGAAGTATCTGCCACCACTTAAGTCAATCCACTGGTTCTTGATCTTGATACCTTCAGGAACTTTTATGTCTTTGAAGTGTTTTAAGATCTCATCTCTGTCATGTGGTTCCCATGTGCTTATATCTAAAAATAACATTCTTTAATCACACCCTTTAATTAATTTTATTACATTACGTAATTAGCAACTATAATATATAGTTATTTCGAATTCATCTATGTGTTATTGGATAAGCTGATACTGGATATTTTTTTGGATCGAACTTTATTAAAAATTAAACACTTACCTTCTATCAACAACCCTTTTTGGGCGACCTTTTACTTTATACAGTTCTAGGTCACCTATTTGAGTGAAATTGAACAATATTTTTAGTAATCCATCCCCATGCGCTTGTTTTAGTGGTGGTTTATATTTTAGGAAAGAGTTCAAGAAATTTTCTTTTATTAGTTCTTTGTCAGTATCACTTTTATCTTTGCACTCCACACTAACCCTGAGCACGGTTTCGCCTTCGTCATCTCCTCCATAGATAAAAGCTTCATATTCTCCTGTAAGGTATTCCATGTTCTCTCTTTGGAAAACTCCTCTTTCTACATCGACACGGTTGAAGGGCGCACCTAATATCCAAAAGGTTTCAGCTTCACGTTGTGGATTTTCTATCCTCATATGTGTTCTTCCACAAGCACATCTTTTCTTTGTGTGTATTAATGTGGTATCCTCCGTATCGTAATTTAAAAGCAAATTACCACATTTTTCTCCAACAGGTAACAAAGTTGTCAAAATAGCTCTACCACATTCTCCTTCATTTACATAATTGCCTGAATATGGGTCATAGACGTCAAGGTGTACAAGGTCTTCTGGTACATGGAGGCCAGCAATTTCAGTACATTCGCCACACATAGTTCCTTCAGTGCTACCATAAGTATTATACACGTCACAGTTCCATATCTCGGATACGTATTGTCTGGATTCGTCTGCAAACCCTTCTCCACCAACAATCAGTTTTTGTATGCTTGATTCTGCAGGGTTCATCCCATTATCTTCCATACGTTCGGCAAGTTTTATCAACTTGAATACACTCCCCACAATAGAAGTAGGCTTATATGATTCCATTATTCTAACTGGGAATGTACATTTACCTGTTGGTATTATGGCCATCCCAACATCCTTTGCAGCTAATGTCATTGTATTTGCACCTACATTCATTCCATAGGATGCACAAATCACTACTCTATCTCCTTGACCAAAACCTTGAGATGCGAATGCACGAGAATATTTTTGTGCAAACCTCATCCAATCATCCCATGTTAAGAAGAAGGATTTAGGAATTCCTGTGGTTCCACTTGTTTCATGGATAGTGAAAACATTGTTCCAATCAACACTTTTAAACTCGAAATTATCTGTTATAGGAGGTTGGTGTTGTTTTAACATATCTCCATTTATTATTGGGAGTCTTAAAAGGTCTTCATGTTCTTTTATGGTCTTGGGATCGATATTATTCTCTTTGAACCATTTTTTATAAAATGGAGAATTTTCTGCAGCGTATTGTACTGTGTACCTGATGCGTTCGTCAACAAGTGCTTCTAGTTCACTACGCTCCATAGTTTCCATTTCCGGATTGAAGTATGTGCTCATAACAAGTCCTCAGTGAACTACTCCTGAGCTAAAGACTCAGGTGCTTCCTTCGACCGATTCCTTGAGGAATCTGATATCACAGTTCATACCCAACTGGAAAGGCAACGAACT
>Ga0207421_10002910_pt1 | contig 20855 bp, 15 predicted proteins | sample SodLakKL_010_SED_4_FD_187542 | JGI IMG/M metagenome (GOLD analysis project Ga0207421, IMG submission 187542) | Alkaline sediment microbial communities from Lake Tanatar, Kulunda Steppe, Russia - 8KL_010_SED (SPAdes) (version 2) | ecosystem: Environmental > Aquatic > Non-marine Saline and...
TCTTGAGTGCTGGAAGAATGCGGTCCATTTACCTGTTGCTGGTTAAAAGTAGCGGCCTCCCGGGTTTTGTTCAGCACATCCTCTATAGCCAAGTATAGTTCATTGGCATCAATAGGCTTGGACATATATCCGTCCATCCCTGCTTCCAGGCACTTCTCCCGGTCCCCTTCCATGGCATGAGCTGTCATGGCAATAATCGGTATATGTCCGCCTGTTTTTTCTTCCTCTGCTCGAATCCGTTTTGTTGCCTCTAAACCATCCATTTCCGGCATCTGGACATCCATCAAGATCAGGTCAAATGTGCCAGAATGTAATAAGTCCAGGGCATGCTTTCCGTTATGAGCTGGGGTGACAGAAAAACCATTTCTTTCCAAAAGAACCGTAGCCAGTTTCCGGTTCATAGCTTTGTCTTCCACCAAAAGTATTCGCTGAACCTGTTTCACAGCCATATCATTTGTATCAGAATATTGATCAGCAGGATGAGTACTCCAATACTTGGACTGGGAAAGGATCTGGTAGATTTTGTTTAACAGATCCGATTGTTTGATTGGTTTGACCATATATCCTGCTAGGCCTGTTTGATGAGAGCGCTCCGCGCCATGCTGCATATCTACAGAAGACACCATCATCATGAGTACGTTTTGCAATCCTTTCTTTTGGCGAATTTTTTCTGCTACCTGAAAACCATCCATGTCAGGCATTTGCTGGTCCAGGAGAACCAGGTCATAAGAATGTTCCTGGAGTACGGCATCTTGCAGCATTTCCAGCCCCTCTTTTCCGCTGGGAGCTGTATTTACCTGTAGGCCCCACCTCTCCAGCACTTCCTTCATAATCAAGCGGTTCGCCTTGTTGTCATCAATAACCAGCACTTTCAAACCTTCCAGCTCGGTTAAGGTCGGAGCTTTGCTGTCGTCATCCAGAATAACTTCTCCTTCCGGCTCTTCCAGGGGGATGGCGAAGTAAAAGATGCTTCCCTCCCCTTCTGTGCTGGCAACACCGATATTTCCACCCATCAGTTCCACGATTTTCTTGGAAATCGCCAGTCCCAGCCCGGTACCCCCATGCTGCCTGGTGCTGGAACTGTCCACCTGGCTAAAGCTCTGGAACAGTATCTCCTGTTTTGCTGCAGAAATCCCAATGCCGGTATCTTTAACGGAAAAACGCAGATACTGGTCTGAATCTTTTTCGATTTGCAGCACTACTTTTCCAACCTCAGTAAATTTTATCGCATTCCCGATTAAATTGATCAGGACCTGTCTTAAGCGGTTGGGGTCGCCCAGGAGCAAAGGAGGCACATTATCTGCAACAGATAAAAGTAGCTCCAGATTTTTGGCTTGGGCGCGCATGGTCAAAGGTGAAATCGTTTTTTCAAGAAGAGTGAGCAGGTTGTAAGGAGTATTTTCCAGCTCCAGGCGCCCGGCTTCAATTTTGGAAAAGTCAAGGATGTCGTTAATTATCGTCAATAGTGAATCTGCCGAATCTTTAATCATCCCGGCAAATTCTTTTTGTTCTCCATCCAGTTCCGTTTGAACAAGCAGTTCGGACATACCGATAATTACATTCATTGGGGTGCGGATCTCGTGGCTCATATTGGCCAGGAACTCACTTTTGGCCTGATTGGCTGCCTCTGCTTTTTCTTTGGCTTCAGCCAACTGCTGGTTGGCTTCCTGCAGCTTTTTTTCCGCCTGCTTACGCTCGGTAATATCTGTATGAGACCCTGCCATCCTGTAAGGAATCCCCTCTTCATCCCGCAGGGCTTCTCCCCGGCCCAGGATCCAGCGGTAGGAGCCGTCTTTGTGGCGAAAACGAAATTCAATGTTAAAAGTGGAATATTCCCCTTTTAAATACCGGTTGATGAAATCCATAACCCCCGGCTCATCTTCTGGATGGAGCAGGTTTTCAAAGGTTTGAAAGGAGCTGGGCAGCTCATCGTCGGCATAACCGATCATTTCTTTCCACTTGGGAGAAAGATAAAGGCTGTTATCTCGCAGATCCCAGTCCCAGATCCCGTCTTGAGATCCGTTTACTGCCAGCATAAACTGTTCCCGGCTTTTCCACAGCTCTTCTTCCATTTTTTTGCGTTCGGTTATATCAACTTTGAACTCGGCTGCAAGCCATTGTCCCCGTTTATCTTGAAAAGGAACAGTGTGCACTTCCACAATCCGTTCATTTTCTTTAGGCAGAACCTGCTCCGAGACGATGACCTGCTTGGTTTCCAGGGCCTGGGCGATTGAACATTTTGCGCAGGGGACGCTGCAGTCTTTGAAATACTCATAGCATTTGCGTCCTGTAGGATCCCCGTAAACATTCTGCCAGAGGGGATCGACATAATGCAGATTATATTCTTCGTCAATAATATCTATCCCTGTCCTGGTGGCGTGTAAAATAAACTCCAGGCGCTGGGTGGTTTCTTCCAGTTTTTCTTTATTTCTGACCATTTCGTTTTCCGTGCGTTTTCGTTCCGTAATATCGGTAATGGTTAAAAGGACATGATTTTCTCCTTCAAGGAGCAGCCTGGTAGCATTGATAGAGAACCAGAACCGGCATTCCACACCCTCAAAAGAAAGGCTCTGTTCCAACTCTACTTCTCGAACCGGTTCTCCCGTCTCTAAAACCTGCTCGAATGTACCGCGGATGGAGCACTGCCGGCAGGCCGGGGCATGCCCACAGCCTTCAGGAGTGCTCAAGGCGTGGACACAACACAGGCCGTCTCCCGGCTGACGATTCAGTATCTCCACTGCCTCTTTCCGAATCATTTCTGTTGCTACGGTATTGACCCGGACTGCTTTTGTATTCTCATCAATGAGCAAAACAGCTACCGGGATCCCTTCAAAGATGTCTTGCAAAATATCCCGTTCCCGTTCCATTTGCTGAGAGCTTTCCTTAAGCTGCGCTTCCATGCGTTTATGTTCCGTTATGTCTTCAAAAGTGGTATATGCCTGGTGTGGTTTACCCTCACCAGGCCGAAATAGAGGGATGGCATTGACGATTATCCAACTGTAAAGATTGTCACGGGGATTATAAACACCCATGATTACATCGCGGACCACCTGTCCTGTTCTCAGAGCGATCATGGCCGGGTGCTCAGTGCCGTCAAATTTTGAACCATCTTCACGTAAAAAACTCCAGAGAGGATCAACTGTAGTGCGACCCCTCATCTGCTTCAGTCTTATCCCCAGCATCTGCTCAGCGGCTGGATTGGCAGAAATGATTTGACCATCATCAGAAAGGAAAATTACTCCCTGGGGCATGGTTTCATAAAGGGCACGATACTTTTCCAGGTCTTCGGACATAAACGACACGCCTCCCGTTGTTACGCAGTATTTTACCTGCTTTTTCCTCCTTAGCCATCACTATAAACGAAATGAAAAAAACTTTCAACATTTTAAACCTAAAACCTGCCTTCTGGCCTGAAAAATAAGGCCCCGAAAATGCTCTTACATATTGTTCCAGGACCCTCTTCTCACTAATCAGTAAAGCTTTAGATCAGCACTCCAGGCTCTGCCGGAAATCCATTTAAGTAGAAATGTTAACGGTTCAGCTTGCTTGACAAAAAAATGTGCATGCGTTAAAATTAATTACGCATAGGGGAGTAGCTCAACTGGCAGAGCACCGGTCTCCAAAACCGGGGGCTGCGGGTTCAAGTCCTGTCTCCCCTGCCACACAAAAGCCGAAGCCACGGGCAACCGTGGCTTTTTCCGTTACCTGGAAGTTGCTCTTGGGAATTGCTCTGATATGATCATTGAAGTATGATCATTTAACTCGAAGCAGTTTGGGTGAAATGGCAATACATGAAACTTCCGAAGCTGATCTTCCAATTCCCTGCTACTCCGGTTGAGTCAAGATAACATATATGGTAAGTTAACCCTACTGCAAACAAAAACTGAAACTGGCGAACCTGGGCTTTTCACCGGTGACTAAATCAATTTTTCACGCTCCGGTTTAGTTTTTGTTTTCACTGCTTTAATAACATAACTATTTGGACAGGAGTTGTTAATCGTGGCTGACATCAATCAATTAAAAAAAATATTGTCCCGCATCGACGGTAGAGGTTACAAGGCGTACCAGGATCTTAAAGGCAGCTACCAATTCCCTGGTTTCCAGTTAATCATTGATCATATCCAGGGAGACCCTTACGCCTCCCCCTCCCGCTTGAGGGCCAGGGTGCCGATGGCAAAAGCGCAATTTCCCAGTGACCTCTATGAAGTTTGTGAAAACCGTATTGCTATTCAGGATTATTTGGCCCGTTGTTTTAACCAGGCCATCCAGGCACAGGATAAAAACAGGAAAGCGAAAGGTTCTACCGGCCCCAGCGGGCAGATTTATATCGATTCCGGTAAACAGGAAATTTTGGAACGCAGTTCCATTATTGTCTGCCAGGAATTCGTAGAGGCGCGGTTTAGCATGGGGCTGCCGGCCCGCGGAAGGACCATCCTGGGCAGGCAAGCGGAGACGATGCTCTGTGAAGATGTCCCTGCCCTGGTCAATGCCTCTCTATTCTGGAAACACATCGACCAGGGAAAAGCCCGAAAAAATGTTGAAACAAATTATGTTCAGGAAAATCTACGGGAACAGCTTACTCAGCATAATCTTGTTGCTTTTTTAGCCAATCAATCCATTTTACCCCGCGAAAGCGGAATCAGTGATCGCCCCATGAAAAGTGGCGAAGCTCTGCCCTTCCAGGCCCCTGAAAGTCTCCGGGTCAGTCTGGAGAATCCGTTTGGGGGTCAAATTACTGGAATGGGAATCCCCGAAGGGGTTACTTTGATCGTGGGGGGCGGTTATCATGGTAAATCAACCCTGCTGCAGGCTGTGGAAAGGGGTATATTCAATCATATCCCGGGAGATGGCCGGGAACTTGTCGTAACCCGGGATGATGCAGTTAAAATTCGCTCGGAAGATGGACGTAGAGTGGCCAGGGTCGATATCAGCCCCTTTATCGGGGAACTGCCAGGCGGTCGAGACACCCGGGATTTTGCCAGTGATGACGCCAGCGGTTCCACTTCCCAGGCGGCTAATATTATGGAGGCCCTGGAGGTTGGCACACATCTTCTGCTGATGGATGAAGATACTTCTGCTACAAATTTTATGATCCGGGATGCCCGCATGCAGTCCCTGGTAGCAAAAGAAAGAGAGCCAATCACTCCTTTTATTGACAAGGTATCTTCCCTATACCAGGATCTGAGTGTTTCAACTTTACTGGTAATTGGAGGATCCGGGGATTACTTTGACGTGGCCGATACAGTAATCATGATGAGCGATTTTCATCCGGAAGAGGTAACGGAGCAAGCAAAAAAGATTGCCCGGCAATACAAAACAGGGCGCACTGAAGAAGGAACTATATCTTTCGGTGAAATCAGGATGAGGGTGCCTGATCCAAAAAGCTTTAATCCACAAAAAGGGAAAAAAAACAAAATCGGCGCCCGGGGAGCAGGAAATATTCAGTTTGGCCGTGAAAATATCGACCTTTCGTACCTGGAACAACTGGTAGACCCCGGGCAGGCCCGGGCTATCGGCGACCTGATTTATTATTTGCTCAAGCAGGGATACATGGATGGAAACAAAAGTCTCCGGGAGGCTTTAGAGCAGGGTTATAAAGATTTAGGAGTAAAGGGATTGGAGGTAATTTCACCCTTTTTTGGCCAGCACCCGGGGGAATACGCTTACCCCCGCCCCCAGGAAGCTGCTGCCGCCATAAACCGCTTAAGAACACTGCGCATAAATAAAATAAAGTAGCTTATTATGAACGCTTCAGTTCATTTTTGTTGGACTTAACGAAAAGATAAACGTGCAGGACAATGGTCTTGGCAATTTTATAAGTAGGGACAGCCAAAATCATTCCCAGCAGGCCTCCCAGCCTACCTGCAACCATAATTAAAAGAATAATGGTTAAAGGGCTGATAGCCAGCTTTCGGCCCATTACCTGCGGTGAGATGACCAGACTCTCAAGTTGCTGGACAACAATCACGACTACAATGACTTTGAAGATCATTAACGGGGAATGCAGGGCCCCAACAATGACCGCGGGAATTGCCCCGATAAATGGGCCTAAAAACGGGATCACGTTGGTTACCATGGCAAAAAGCGCCAGGACCAAGGAATAGTCCAACCCGATAATCAAAAATCCGATATAGACCAGGACTCCTACAAATATACAGACAATAAATATTCCCTGTATATAGGAACTGATTGCTTCATACATATCCGACAGAGTGTTTTTAACATTGTCCACGTGTTTTTCCGGAATGTAGCGGGTCAAGATCCCCGGCAGCAAATGACCGTCCCTAAGCATGTAAAACAAGATAAAGGGGATCAAAAACATGATCATTAATACATTCGTTACGGCATCCAGAAACTGCGTAATGTTGGCAACGATCAAAGAAAAAGACTGGCGAACCAGGTTGGAGAACCATGTAGCCAGGTTTTCCAGGTTGATAGATTCCTGCGCCCAGATTTGCGGCAGGATTTCAATCTCCTCCAGGGCCAGCAGCAGGACCTGAATTTCCTCAATGATGCCCGGCGCTTCATCCATCAACTTGGTTACTTCCCTTTGCAGGATGGGCCCAAGCAGGAAGACAAACAAAACAATTACTCCTACCATAAGCAGATAAATAATCAAGATGGATATGACCCGTGGGACCTTCCGGCCCTGCATCCAGTTTACAAAGGGAAAAGTAACAAAATATAGCACCCCGGCAATTAAAATGGGGAAAAACAATGTATTGAAGATAACGATCAAGGGGTGAAAGACAAAAGAAATATGCGCCCCAACAAGGATAATTAGAAACAGGAGCAATATTCCTGTCCCAGCCCGAAACAACCTTGAATCCCACAATGTATCTTCATCCTTTCAACAGGGAGATGCTTCCAGGAACATAGATTAACCCAACTGCATCTCATTGTATCTCATTTCAGTAGAACAGGCAATGGCATGTTTGTGGACACACCTCGTGGAAAGAAACATTCCAACTTTCCCCACGGAACTTTTTTGTAGAAGGAAATCCAGGCACAGCGTCGAAAAACGTAAATATATGTATTAGGGCTTCGTACTCCAAGGAAAGGAGATAGGGATCTTCTTTGATTAAGCCAAAACAATTAATTAAAGGAGAATTCCCGCCAGAAAATGGTTCATCTGAAGAAGATAACATTGATTTTGTTTGTTTTAGCCATATTGGCTTTTCTTCCCGGGTGTCACATGTTTGAGCTGGAGTTTGAGGATCCAAGGTTAGAGGAAATCATCCGAGAAAAGGTGGGAATCCCCGAGGGGCGGCTGACCCGTGGAGATGTCTCTGGTATGATTTCCCTGGATTTAAGTAAAGAAGGAATTTCTAATGTTGCTGGATTGGAGCATGCTTCCTCCCTGGAAAGTTTAAACTTGAGAGGAAATGATATTGTTGATCCTTCACCCCTGGGTGAGCTCGAAACTCTGTGGGAACTGGATTTGCGCGAAAACAGGATCAACGATATTTCCGCGTTTTCCAACCTGGACAACCTGGAATACCTTTTTCTTTCCCACAACCAGATCAGCAATATCGAAGCCCTTGAGGATTTGAGCGTTCTTTTGGTCCTGGATCTGGGACACAACCAGATCCGCAATATTCACGCCTTACAAAACCTGACGGAATTGTTGGAACTGGACCTGCAGCGAAATCGCATTTTTGACATTGAGGCCCTTTCCCATTTGGAACAACTAAATGAGCTGTACTTAAACCATAATGATGTCCGGGAAGTTGATGCCCTGGAAGAACTAACAGAGTTGTGGAAACTCGACCTGAGTAATAACCTGATCAAGGATATTGACACCCTGGAAAACCTGGAACGCCTTACATACCTGGATTTAACCAATAACCAGGCAAACAATATCTCTCCACTGGAAAACCTGGTCCAGTTACGGGAATTAAACCTGGCCCACAACCATATCCGTGATATTTCGCCTTTGGCTGAGTTGAACAAGCTTGAAAAGCTGACCCTTGATGTGGAACATATTGTGAACCTTCATGAACTGGAAGGCTTGGAAAGGTTGGTTATTTATGATCAGGACGGGAACCCTGTGTCTTTTGATTAAGTAATTGGATCATATTTTTTTTGTATGTTTCCACTCCTGGCTGGTCAAAGGGATTAACCCCCAGCAGGTAACCGCTGATGGCGCATGCTTTTTTAAAAAAGTACGTTAATTGGCCATAATAATAAGGGGATATTTCGGGGATAGTTATTTTAAGGTTGGGAACCTGCCCTTCTGTATGGGCCAGCATGGTTCCCTCACAAGCTTTCTGGTTGATTTCATGCAGGGAACGTCCAGATAAATAGTTGAGCCGGTCCGGATCGTCATCCAGGTAGTTAATCATTACCTGCTCCCGGGGTTTATTGACCCACAAGGTGGTAGTAAACAGGGTACGGGCTCCATCCTGTACGTACTGGCCCAGTGAGTGTAAATCTGTGGTAAAGTTCATTCCCACGGGTAAAATGCCTTTATGCTCTTTTCCTTCGCTTTCCCCAAACAGCTGTTTCCACCATTCTGTCAAGTAATAAAATGCGGGTTCATAACTGACCAGGACTTCAACCCCTTTCCCCTTCCTGTAAAGCAGGTTGCGGATAGCGGCATACCGGTAACAGGGGTTTTGCCCTGTTTCTTTTGCCTGATAAAGATCATGCGCTGACCTGGCACCTGCGATCATTTGATCAATATCCACCCCTCCTGCTGCTATGGGCAGAAGACCCACAGCAGTCAAGACGGAATAGCGTCCCCCGATATCTCCGGGAACAACAAAACGGGTGTATCCTTCTTGATCGGCAATATCTTTTAAGATCCCTTTACTGCTATCCGTGGTAACAATGATCCTTTTACGAGCCTCGTCGAGGCCGTATTTTTTTTCCAGAAAGGAGCGCAGCAGGCGAAAAGCTAAGGCAGGTTCCAACGTTGTGCCAGACTTGGAGATTACATTGATCATAACCTCTTTCTCTTTGATAATATCGAGCAAATGCTTAAAATATGTCGGGCTTAGGTTTTGCCCTGCAAAAAATATCTCAGGACCCTGCCGTTCTTTGATTGAAAGCTGATTGTAAAAAGAATGATTCAACAATTCCAGGGCCGAGCGGGCACCCAGGTAGGACCCCCCTATACCAACTACAATGAAAACCTGGGATTTTGTCCTCACTTCTTCAGCAACTTGCTTGATCCGGTCCAGTTCAGGTATTTCCTGCTGGGGCCAGTGCAACCAGCCGGTATATTCTCTTCCTGGCCCGATCTGCTGGTGCAGCATTTCATGAGCTTTTTCCACGTAAGGTTGAAGATATTCCAGTTCATGTTCCCGGATAAATTCTGACGCAAAACGGTAGTCGAAAGCCAAATTTTTGTTCAAAACGCTTTCCCTGCTTTCTTTAAATTGATATAGTAATATAGAATACCCAGGGCTCGATAAAGTCGTGGTGTTTCGTATCATCCCATTTTCTCAATTAACTGAGGAGGATATTCATGCTGGTTCTTGATGCTCACGTACATTGTGGATTGACTCTAAGGGTTGAAAGGATCTTGTCTTTGTGGCAAAAAGCAAATATCGACGGCGGCGTTATATTCTCACCAGTAGAAGAGATTTACGATCGCTATGATCCCCACTTTACGGACAGTGATTTTTACCGCCAGTCTCGTGAACAGGTCCACAAGTATCTTGAAGGATTAAAAAAAGACTGGATTTATGTTTACTGGTTCGTCTGGAACGATTTTCTTTTCCCGGGGGATTGCTTTAGCGGTATAAAATGGCACCGTCATGCCAATGAACCCAAGTACCAGGTTGAGTCCCGGGCCTGCCAGGCATTTATTGAGTATATTTGTGAACATCAATATCCAATTATTATTGAAGACGAGTTTCTCAATACACTGGAACTGGTAAGCACCATAAACGGACGGACACCGATCATTATTCCTCACTTTGGCTTTTTAAATGGAGGGTACCGTCGTCTAAAAGAAGCGGGCCTGTTCGAAAATCCTTCTGTTTTTGTCGATACAGCCCTTGCGAGCACTGCAGAGATCAAGGATTTTGCCGGGGACTATGGAACCGACCGGATTCTTTTCGGCAGCGATTATCCCTTTGGCTTTCCTTCCCAAGAGCGCTCTAAAATTGACCACAGTTTTGCTCCTATAGACCAGGAAAAAATATTTTCTACAAATCTGCTCTCAATTCTCAAAGAGTAAAACAAGAGACACTTTTTCTTTCCATTATTCATAGTTACCTACTGGGATAATCATCAAAGGGTCATAACCAATGTCCAAAATAGATTTCAGTTCCTGGTCATCAAAGGCACCTACTGCAACACTGCCCAACTCCAGGGCTTCTGCCTGCAGGTGGATGTTCTGGGTAATATGGCCGACCTCAATGTGTACGTAGCGCTGCCCCCGCTCCCCGTATCGTCTTGTCGTCCGTTCATAATCAGCGGCTAGAATTAATGTTGCCGGGGCCTGGGCAATAAAACCCTGGTTTAATGCAGCCTGTGACACTTGTTCCCTGTAATCACCTTCTTGTAACGATGCCAGCTTGTGATTTGACTGGTCATAGTGAAATATTCCGGGCGGGACAGTTTCATTATCATCCCCATCCTCTTGTATCTCACCCACAACAATGAACAACTCCATCGGGTGTGTCCCGCCGGCAGAAGGAGCTGTTCGTGTGGCACCGGTTGTTCCATCCACTCCTGTTCCCTGGGCGGCCCATAGTAGCTGCGATAGTTCCTGTTTCGTTACAGCCTGTTCTGTAAAATTTCTTTTTGAAAGGCGCAAGGATAGAGTTTTTTCGATGCTGACATCCCCGTCCAGGTCAGGCTCAGGCAGGGTTATGCTTTCATGAATCGGCTCGGGATCCTCTACATGGTTGGCTGCAGGGTGCGGGGAACAGGATAGATAAATAAACGGGACCAACAGGCACAGTAATAAGAGGATCGTTTTCTTCATCATTAGCCCTCCCCTCCAGCATACATAGCTTTACTCTTTTTGGCTACTGCAGGTGTTTTTTCCACAAGGATAATTCCTCTTCCTCTACAGCAGCCCGGGCAATCATAGACATGGTCCGGGCTACCTTGTCTGACCATTCCTCATCCTCGGCATAATAAATATTCATGGAACTAAGGGTATCCCCTTTATAGTATTCACCGCCTGGCTTTAAGTAATGATCCTTAATAAAGTCGGAGATATATAAAATACCCTCTTTTTTTGTTTCAAATTCCAATGCATGCTCAAAGGGGCCGAAATAAAAAGCGCCGAAACCAAAAAGGTTATTTTTTTCCTGCGCCAGGGCAGACCGTCCAAAATTAGACTCGTGTACTGCAATAGAGGCAAGGATCAGTGCGTTTACTCCAGTCTTTTGCTCTGCTTTAATAAAATACCCCCCGGTTCCCTCCAGTTCATCAGCCTGCAGCGACTCCCAGGCATTCTCTAACATATCGGTGCTGAAGCCCGAAGGAGTTAAAACAGACACTTCGTCTCCTTTTACCTCAACGGCATTATAATAATTCTCGTAGCGGAGAGAAAGGATTTCTTGTAATTGTTTTTTTTCCTTCTCAATTTCTTCCAGGTATTCCAGCTTTTCTTGCAAGACTATTTTAAGGGATTCCAGGTTTTCTGTTAGCGGTTGTTCCGAAACCGTTCCGTTTTCTGATAATTGCTGCTCTAGCACATCCTCATCCAATTTTGTTAGAATTTGGTACAGTTCACGCTGTTCTTTTCTCATCGTTGCGATACTGTTTAAAGACAGAACAATTATTAAGATAACTGTTGAAATAAGAATAAAATGCTTCCTCGGCAAATCTTTCCCTCCCACTGAAATAAACAAAAAAGGATATCATTGCTTCTGTAGTAGATAGTATATCATAAATCTTCAACACGGCTATATATTTTTATCTACATATTCTGTACTTCCAAAGCCATTCCTTCAAACGTATCCTCTCAAGAAGGTAATTCATATGCAATTACCTGCAGCTTCAGAAGAAATTTTATATTGTTAAAAGGAGCAGGTTAATTCATGCAGAATATAAATTAGAATAATGTGGTTTTTCAGGAAAGCGTTACCTTGCTCAAGGAGGATGCTTCAGGTGAAAGTAAAATGGAAATGGATCATTATATTTGCAGTTCTTATCCTGCTTATTGCTGCAGGAACAACCCTTGCGGTCCTTAGTCGTCGTGGGCTGCCAGAAATGGAAGGAGAAAAAAAAGCGCCTGTCAACAGTGAAATTGTTGTTTACCGTGACAGCTTTGGTATACCATATATAAAAGCAGACAACCTGGACGATCTGTTTTTTGCCCAGGGTTATACCCAAGCCCAAAACAGGCTTTGGCAGATGGATCTCAACCGCCGGGCTACAGCAGGGAGGCTTTCAGAAATTTTTGGTGAAGAATTCCTGGAAACCGATTACTTTTTAAGGTCACTTTTAATGAGCCATGCCGCGGAGCAGGCGGTAGAGAAGCTAAACCCGGAAACAAGAGGAGTCCTGGAGCAGTTTTCTGCAGGAGTGAATTTTTATATCGACAACCACCTGGATAACCTTTCTTTTGAATTCTTAATCCTGGATTACACTCCCGAACCCTGGAGCGTGGAAGACTCTTTAAGCATAGGCAAACTAATGGCCTGGGATTTAGGCGGCAACATGGAAACGGAACTTTTCCTTGCTGCCGCAATCAGGCTGCTGCCTGAAGATAAGGCATTGGAACTTTTCCCCACCTATCCTGAATACGGCCCCACAGTCATCACCGGCCAGCAACCAAACAGCATCTTATCAACCCTGCAAATTATTACAGATATTAAAACAGGACGCCCCTCCCAGGAAATTGGCAGCAATAACTGGGTCGTCAGCGGTGCATTAACCGCTTCGGGGAAACCGTTGCTGGCTAATGATATGCACCTGGGTATGGGTATGCCATCCATCTGGTATCAAACCAGGTTGGAAATACCGGAAATGCTGACCTTAAGCGGTGTCATTTTCCCAGGTGTTCCAGGCATTATCGTCGGGACCAATGGGCATATCGCCTGGGGGGTTACAAATGTCGGCCCTGACGTGCAGGACTTGTATATTGAACGCCCCCATCCTGAAGAAGATTACCTATTTGAATATGACGGTCAATGGGAAAAAGCTAAAGTCTTGGATGAAGAATTTCATGTTCGGGACTGGGACGAGCCTGCTAACAAGGAAATCATTATCACCCGTAATGGCCCTATTATTTCCGGTCTTGAGCATCCTGAAGAAGACACTTTAAGCTTACGCTGGACTGCCCAGGACCATACGGAAGAGATTGAGGCAATTTTGCGCTTTGCTCATGCACGGGATTGGGAAGCATTTCGCAGAGCACTGGAACATTTTCATGTCCCGGCCCAGAGTTTTGTTTTTGCTGACAGAGAAGGAACTATTGCCTATAAGGCCAGCGGGATGATACCTATTCGCAGGGCAGGCAAAGGGCTGTTTCCCGTACCGGGATGGGACCCTTCTTTCCAGTGGGAAGGTTTTATCCCTTTTGAAGAACTACCAGAAATAATAAACCCCGAAAGTGGCTATATTGCTACGGCAAACCACAAGATTGTCCCCGAAGATTATCCTTACTTTATCACTACAGAGTGGGCTCCACCGTACCGGGCCATGGCAATTATTCAAGAACTGGAAAGCCAGTCCGGCCTGGATGTTCAGTCGATGAAAGACCTCCAGTATAATGTAAATAATTTGCATGCAGAAAAACTGTTACCAGTACTAATTCAAAAGCTGGAAAACAGCAGCCAGCAGTGGACAGAAAAGGAGTCTGCAGCCCTGGAACTGTTAAGCTCCTGGTCTGAGCAGCCTGTTGATAACCGGGATGAAGCGGGACCCTCCATTTACCACAAGCTTTACCTGAAGATGTTAGAAATCACTTTCCAGGAAAACATGGGAGATAAATTGTATCAACAGTTTTTAAAAATATCTCCTACCAATACATTTGATCGAATGCTGTTGTCTGAAGAAAAAACCGCCTGGTTTGAAGATTTTTCTGGAGGTAAACAGGAAGTAGTTGATAGAGCCTTCAGCAAAGCCGTTTCCTGGCTTGAAAACCGACTGGGCAGCGACCCGGAAACCTGGACCTGGGGTTCACTGCATAAAATACCCTTGGATCATAACCTGGACCAGATACCGCTTATCGGGGACTACTTAAACGATGGTCCTTTCCCCCTGGATGGCAGTCACAATACAGTTGCTGCAGCCTCCTATCCTTTCCACAGACCTTTTTATGTCACCCATTCCGCGCCTTGGCGTTTTGTGGCCGATCTTGATAACCTGCACAGCAATGTTTGGGAGAATATGGCTGGAGGTGTTTGTGAGCACCCATTGAGCCCCCATTACCGGGATCAAACGCCTTTATGGCTGGAAGGGGATTATTTGCCAGTTTACCTGGAATCCAGTGAAATGAAAAAAAATACACCTGGTGATGAGATCCAGGAGTATCGTTTTATTCCTAATTAAGACATCCATCAGGATGATAAGACAGTTTTCATTTTCAGGGACGTTCTACCAGATAATGACTCTTAGTACATAGATTGAACATAGAGGTGCAGCCTGTGCACACATTTCGCCAGGGCATATTTTGCCGCCTGACAAAGACGTCGATACAGGGAAAGCGGCCCGCCAAACTGAGGGAAGCGGGTTAAACACCCATTCTCATCCCCTGTTGTGGCTTGATAGAGACATGGCGGTTAGTATATTTTTTTGCCCAGGATTCTTTCCCTCAATGCCTGTCGGATATGAAATGATTTTTCACCCTCGCCCAGGTTTTGTAGCCAGTCAATCAGATCATCGTCCCTTCCAGGCATCAGTTTAAAGCTAACAACGATTTGCTTTTTGGGTTGCTGGATAACTCCTTGTCTATAAACAACTTTTTGGGTCGTCCCGTCGGGGTGGATAATGCTAAAATCGCCTTCCATGATCCCTTCCTGCCATGTGCCCGCATATTTAATCCCGTCAGCTCCGGTTAATGTTCCCTTTCCATGAGGAATCCCTTTTTTTAAATCTCCTGTAAAGATGCCTTCTTTCAGCCGAACAGTAGCCTGAGTAGTAACCTGGGAAGAACTATCGTTACTAAAGGAAGAGTTATCACGAGAAAAACTCCAGGAACTTTTTCCTGAGGCTTTGTCCGTCTTTACATTGTTTTCTTCATAAATAATATATTTGTTCAGGTCTTTTGAAACCACAGGCTCTGAATATTCATCTAACGCTTCATTACTGCCAAGCATGGACAATTGTTGAGACGGATCCGGTTCCTGCCCATCTTTAAAGTGACCGTTTTCCCAGGTTCCGCTCTGCACCGAACCATCGGAATATTTAAAAGTACCCTGGCCGTTGGGGACACCGTTTCTCCATTCGCCTTCATACGTGCCGGAAAAGGTTGTAAACGTGCCATATCCGCAAAACTGACCCTCGACAAACGTTCCAACGTACTTGCTTCCATCGGGAAAGGTCATTGTCCCTTCCCCATGGGGGACGCCGTCTTTTAATTCGCCAAAATACTTTTCACCATCGGGATAAACCAGTGACCCCTTGGACAATTCAAACCCTCCTTAACCTAGATAAATAATGTTTTATTCATCTTGAGCATCGGGTATTCCAAAATTTACCCGGTGAAAATCTCTTTTCAACTTTTCTATTGACTCTTCGATGCTTTTACTACAACCGGGACAATGTTCCATGTGCCGCCCAATTACTTCGCCACAGTGACATTTAATCGCATGAATGGAATAGTGCCTTCTTCTGCTACTGGTGCTTATGGTTGTGCTTGGTCTAGCAGCAGGTTTTTGTAGAACTTCTGTACCGTTTTCTAAGGAAGTTTTTGCTTCCGGAGCTGTTTCTTTTTGATTACCTGCCCCCTCATGCTCCTTGTACTGTCGCTCATTGATAAAGGTGTTTAATGCGCTTTCAAATTCTTCGTTAAATAAATAGGTGTAGATCATCGTTGTAGATAGATCGGCATGTCCCAGGGCTTTTTGCACTACTCTTATATCCCTGGTTTTGTAGTAAAGATCAGCAGCAAAAGTATGTCGCAAAGTGTGAGGGAATATATTTTTTTCTATTCCCGCTTTTTTGCCCAGCCTTTTTACCATTTCTCTAACGTATCGGTCTTTGAGGATCTCTCCCTTAAGAGTGCAGAAAAGGTAGCTACTCTCTGGTTTTATTCCGTTCCATTTTACGATATGCTCCACGTCTTCTTTACCCAACCAAAGGGTCCGCCCAATATCTCCGTTAGAGCGCTTAACAACCAGTTCTCCCGTTTCCAGGTTCAAATCTAAGGGAGTCAGTTTGATCACTTCAGATAATCTAAGACCGGCATTAAGCATTACCCGAATCAAGCACAGGTTTCTTAATCCCGTAGGTGCTTTTGGATTTGGTTGGGAAAGAAGCATTTTTTGTTCCTGGTAGGTTAAAACTTCGGGAAGTTTCCTTGTTCCGGGACTATCTTGAGTCATTCAACTCACCCCTGGATCAGTACCTATTTTATTTGAGATCAGTACTCCATAAACATCATACGTTAGCTGGAAAAGGATGTCAAGAGAGGAAAAAGAATTTTCAAATCCCTTGGGGAAATCTCTTGGGGGTAGAACATACCAGGGAAGAGATTTAGGGTGAGTAATATCGTCTCAGGTTGTCGTTATTCATTCATATAATTGTTTTTTTGGGCAGGGAAATCAGGCATATTATGCGTGGAAAAAGCAAGTCTATTTTCAAAATACAAGCTGCGGCTGGGAAAGGCTACGGACACACCTTCGTCTTCCAGAATACTCATTATGCTAAAATTGATGTCTTCTTTCACTGCCAGGAAGTCAGCCCAATTTGTTGTAACAGTAAAAAAATAAATGAAAATATCCAGACTGCTGGCACCGAATTCATCAAACCGGACAAAAATAATATCTTTGTGGACTTCCTGGTGGTTTTCCAGGAGACTTTGGATTCTTTCAACACAGCGTTTTAATTTTTCCCTGGGAGTTGAATAGGTAACACCAAGTTGAAACGTTACTCTGCGCCTGCCCATGCGAGTCCAATTAGTGACAGCTTGGTTGGCTAATATCGAATTGGGGACTGTAACCTGGGCATTAGCAAAGGTTCGAACCCTGGTGCTGCGGAATGTTATGTCTTCAACCGTTCCCTCCACGTCAGGGGTCTGGATCCAGTCCCCGATAGAAAAAGGTTTTTCAGTGACAATCACAACCCCACCAAAGAGGTTTGCTATCGTATCCTGAGCAGCCAGGGCAATAGCTAAACCGCCCAGGCCCAGGCCGGCGATAAATCCATTAACGTCGAACCCCCACTCCTGGGCGACAACGCTTAAAGCCAGGGCCACAACGATAAACTGAAGCAGTTTGGATAAAAAGGGTATTAAAATGGGATCAATCTCGACATTCAATTTTGAGGAGATTTCTTCCACCAGGATAGAAGAAGCAATCAAATAATAAAGTCCCCAGGAAAATATAATGATAATGATGGAACGGAATAATTGGAGAATAAAAGCATCTGCCGGGGCAGAGAGAGGCAGGTAAAGACTGGCCAGGTAAATGCCCAGAAAAACTATGAAAGTTTTTAGCGGTTTCTCAAAAGAAATCAGGATATTGGTATCCAGGTCAGTAGGCGACTTTTTTGTAAGCCGTAAGATAAAACCGAATAAATGTTTAACGAAAACACTTCTGAGCAGAAAAAAAATAAAAATGATGAGTGTAGCGATTCCAAACTGCTGCCAGAATACCTGAGAATAAATAAAATCGAACAATAGTTGATTCTCCTTACAGGTGAATTACAATTTGGCATAATATGGGCAGAGCTAGTCCGGTGGACAAAAACACCCGCTCCGCAACTGTAAAGCGAAAATGTATAATAATCTGGCAGCCAGGTGGTATTGCCAGGTAATACTGTGCATGAATGCTGCCGGAAGAATTAATTAATCAGTTTATCTTTATTGACTTGTTTTTGTATTGACTCCAGTATATCCAGGGCTTTTTGTGGTTTTTCACCTGAAAGCGAAGCTAAATACTCCAGCAGTTGGCTTGCTTCTTCCTTTTCTTTTTTCAGTTTCTGCTGGTCATCCTCAATTCTTTTCAGGTCTTGGGTGATGGATTGAATATCAGCAACAAGTTGAACAGTGAATTCCAGTAATTCACCAGTAAAATTAAGCACTTCCTCCAGGGAAACATCTTCTTCATTTATAGTTTGAATTCTTGTTTTTAAATAATCAAGTTTTAGTTCTCGTGTACCCATTACGCGCCTAACCTCCTTGACAGTTCTCTTAAGATCATCGTTAATTTAATTGTTTTCAAAGTCTTGTTCAGGACCGCTTCCTGCTTCGCCCAACTCAGTGCCCTGATCCCAGCCGATGACATATTTTACTGCTGCATATAAAATGCCGATCACTATTGGGCCAAAAATAATAAATTTATCCCCTGATGTTAAACTGTCCCACCCTCCCCCGGTCAGGAAGGATTCAAGCCAAAAGTCAAAATCAAAAATATTCACCATGTAATGCATCAGGTAAACCAGGGCTGCAAGGGGTGCAAATACTACTTTTAATAAGCGGGCAAGTAAATTGTTTTTAAAATAATTGATGATTTCTATTACCCCAAGCCCAACGAAAACGGTACTGGCGATTGTAAAAACAGGAGAAAGCAAAAACAACAAGTAATGAACAGTAATTTCTGGGAGATCCATTGTTTTTTCCTTTCTTTCAGTAGTTGTTTATTTAATTCTTTCAATCGATTAAACATATTTCAACAGTCAGTTGATACATTCCTTCCAAAATAAATAAAAAAAGCAAAGCAGATTATAAGAATAACTTGCTCCCATGCTAGTTCTTCAAATTTATCTCCGGGCCTTAAAGCTTTTAGTTTTTTCTGCTGCTAAAGGTGGCAAGTTTTTAATCCGTTTAAAATACCGTTTCATTTCTTTAAAAATATGAAACAGGGCAGCTCGACTAACAAACTCATCCCTTGTAGTGGGCAATTCCATGTTTTCATAAATACTTTCCAGATCTTCAATTCCCTGTTCAATAATGGTGTAATGAATATTCCTCCCTTTTAAGGCTCTTTGTTGCGCTTTGCTTAAGATTCGCAATAGCTTGGCCAGGTATTCCGCCTGAGGAACGGAAACATTCATCCTTTTGGACAGTCTGTACATTTCTTCAATATATTCCAGAAAACGTTCGTAGATCCTGAACAAATCGCGGTATTTATCCGCCATGGTGTCATCGGCAAAATGAAATTTTTGTTCTTCCCGAAACAGCTTGGATGTTTCCATAGCCTGATGAATCTCTTCTCGTAATATTTCACAACGATCAGTAAAATTTTGATCTTGATTACTTTCGGGGCTTAATATCCTTGAAGCGATTTCGTCAAGCATTTTTCTGAGCTCGAGATCGATTTCTTTTATTATACTCCTGATTTCCTGGTTATGGTTTGGGGTAAAAAAGTAGTTCACACCCAGAGCAGAAACAGCACCAATAAAGGCCAGAAAAATTTGTTCTGCAAAAGTGACCCACTGAAAACTTCCTCCCAGGTAAGAAATCATGTGCACTGCTGTTACCAGCGTAATGGGAATCTGCTCCTGCCACTTCATCTTTAGGCAAAAAACAATCGCCAGGATTGTAACCAGGGCAAAGGTAAAGGGATTGTTGCCAATTAATGCCCCCAATGTCGTACCCAAGATCGCCCCCATTAAGACGCTTCCAACTTTCGCAATACTTTGCAGCAAGGAATGATAGAACGTTTTTTGTACTGTAACTACAGCTACAATTGCTGTAAGAGTAACTCTATCCATCCCCAATGCTTGGGCGATCGAGACGGCAATAGCTACCGCAAGTCCTGTTTTTAAAACCCTGCCTCCCAGGTGAATGTTTGGCAATTTGTCAAACCTTCCTTCTCGCTGTATTCCTTTGAAAACGTTGGTTCAAGATAGTAAACACGTTCTATTATAACTTCTTGCGTGGCATCGTCAATAGCGATAATTTTCATCCGGCGAATAATAACCGAATCATCTGTTGCCGGTTCACCTGATAAAGTAAGCAGAAAATCTAGCGAAAAAGATTCATATTTCTGTTTAAATAATTCTGGCAGATGATTGACAAGTCCTGTTTGCTTTAATTCCTCGAAAGGAATATAAATGGCAACTTTTTTTGAAACAGATGAATTATTTTCTTTACTATGATTATGGTGTTTGTCTTCAATAAGCCTTGTTTGTCCAAGCAAGGTTTCCAGCGCACAGAAATAATTGCCCGGTGGAAGCAGGAACTGGTCCAGGTTGTCCAGCCCCAGCATGGAAGAGTTTTTCCAGGTCTGATCTTTTTTGTCTTGCACAAAGACTTCCCCGGTATTACGACGCATTACCGGGAGCCCATATTCCGGTAGATGGCCCAGCAAAGTGTTTCCATTTAACAACCGGCCATCAAATTCCAGGAAATATTCATTTCCTGTTTCCTGAATTGTTATGTTTAAACTGGTGCTACGCTGCAGGTTTTGGAAAGCCAGTCCCATCAAGATCAACGGCTTTTGCTTTTCCTGAAACATCTGGATAATCCATGCAGCGCCTGAAACAATTAACAGGACAACTAACATAAAGAGGGCCATTGTCCTATAGTCTTTCAACAGGACATTTTTTCTGCTTGGACTACTCATGAACGATCAACTCCTTCCTTTTGTTTCATTTTATGGTGTAAAAGGAAGGAGTAATACAGGAGATTTTTAAAAAACAAATTATGATGTTTCGGTTTGCAGGTTGGCCAGCAGGAAGTTGAGCTGAGCTACATGCACTTTTCCGCGGAGATAACCGAAGTCGATACCGGGAAAATAAAAACTCCATTTCATGCGAAACTATTCCTTTTCCAG
>Ga0207421_10002912_pt1 | contig 20845 bp, 11 predicted proteins | sample SodLakKL_010_SED_4_FD_187542 | JGI IMG/M metagenome (GOLD analysis project Ga0207421, IMG submission 187542) | Alkaline sediment microbial communities from Lake Tanatar, Kulunda Steppe, Russia - 8KL_010_SED (SPAdes) (version 2) | ecosystem: Environmental > Aquatic > Non-marine Saline and...
TCTTTATTGTTCGCTCCAAACTCAGGCCAGTAGCCGCATACCTTTTCTTTATAGTCAAAAAGTCCTTTACTGTGAAAAAGTGCCAAACAACTTGCGGCAACTGCTTTAGTGGTTGAAAAAATGGGGACAACAGTATCTTCATCCCATTCTTCTTTTTTTTCTAAATCTTTATGGCCACCCCAAATATCGATTACCTTTTCATTATTGTGATATACGCAAAGAGATGCACCAATTTCACCATAATTTTTGAAGTTGTTTGAAAAGGAATCATCTATTTGGGTATAGTCTTTATGTATGTGTCCTTGTGTTTTCATGTCTGTTTAAATTAAAACTCAATTTTGTAACTAAGAGCAGGGATTACAATCACACTCTTGTCCAGCTCCACGCGCCGGGATTTGTAGTTGTAATTGTAGCCCTCCGGCATAGCCTGACCGAGAAGATTTTTTACCTGCAGTGCCCAGATACTTGAGTGTGCGGAGCGGTTGATCCGATAGGTAACCGACAGGTGAGCATAGACGGTTGTGGCCAACTGATTGCTGAACGCCTGAGATTCATCAAAGAATACCAACTCCTGTTCAGCTGATTTTTCTTCCAGGATCGGGGTTACACGTTCACCGCCCACAACATTCAGGCGTGTATTTACGCCCAGCACCTTTCTGTTGTTCTGATAGGCAAACTCTCTTCCAACCAGTGCATTGGTTACAAAATTTCTGTTATATCTGGTGTTACGCCAAACTCCATCATCTGCCTTATACTTAGATGAATAAACCGATCCCGTTACCAGAAAGTAGTATCCGTTGCTCAGGAAACGCTCAAACGTTACATCCACCCCTACGTTTCTGCCAATACTGTTGTTTTCCAATGCATCACCGAAAGCCCGCTCCTGTTTAAAATTGATAAACGAGTAGGAACTGCCTCCGATGCCCGGCGCATCATAAAGTAGCTGCAGATAGGGTTCAAATTTAAAACGGAGATTCCTATTGTTCTGCCAGTCGTATGCGATCACAAAATGGTGTGCCTTGGAAAGCCCGAGCTCTTTATTCGGAAGTGAGACCACCCCGTTCTCCTCCTTCTTAACCAGGTAGATCTTCAGCGCCTCCATCTGGCTGTGATGGCCATATCCAAGGCTAACAGAATGATTTCGATTCAGATCCATTTTGAAAGCAATTCGCGGATCAACCGAAAGCGAGTTATTCAATGCAAAATACCCTACATGTACGCCAGTATTTAACTGAAAATTTTGCGAGAGATTGTAACTCGATTGTGCATAGATTTCCATGGCCGAACTGCTACCCTGTTCATCAACCAGGTTTCGATAGGTGAATGGGTCGCTATCGATCGTGCTGTTGATGTCGAGATTATAGCGAAGATTTTTATAGGTGATGCCTGTTTTTGTTGAAAATGACGGGCTGAATGAGTGACTAAGGTAAGATTGATAACTCAGTGTGCCGGAGTTATCAACCACAAGGAGGTCGGGATGTGGTACAAGGTTGTCATCCTGCCGCTCAGTTTCCATGTGGTTTTTGATGCCGGTTGCAGCAAGTGTTGTGTTGATGTAGGTCCTGTTTCCGGTGAAGAGCCTGTGAGTAATGCCGATTGCTCCCATATCAATAAACCAGTCGGCTTTGTTTCTGTCCCAGTCACTCTCCCATACATCCGGGTCCGTTTCAAACGGTTGAAGGATTTTGTCTTTCCCTCCTATCCCCCAAAGCATAAATGTTCCGGCCGTTTTGGTAGGCATGTTCAGTTTAAAAGAGAGATCCTGATATCGAAACTCCTGATCACTCGGTATGATGTTGAGATCTGTTAGCAGTCCGAGAGTGGAGTAGCGGTAATTAAACAGATAGGATGCACTGGAACCCCGGACAATCGGCCCTTCGGAAGCGATGTCCAGTCCCATTGTGCTTGCCTGGAATGTTCGCTCATGGGTTTGATTGTTTCCGGTCTTCAGATTCATGTCAAACACACCGGCAAGAGCATTTCCGAATTCGGCAGGAAATGCACTGGTATGAAAATCGGAATTGGCCAGCATCTGGCTGCTGAAGAGAGTGACGAGACCACCCCCGGCCACATTCCCTCCTGCGAGGTGGTGCGGAGTAGGGATTTCAACGCCTTCAAGCCGCCATGAAATACCTTTCGGGCTGTTGCCTCTTACAATGATTGCATTATCCTGTAGATTTCCGACCGCCACACCGGCAAAGGCAGAAACCAATCGAGCCGGATCATCAATGGCACCTGCATAACGTCGTGTCTCTTCAACACTAAACGATCGGGAACTTACCGTGGCCATTGCGTTCAGAGGCCGATTTTTCATGATTTTGGGAGTTACGACCAGAGCGTCCATTTCCGTGTTCGACTGCCGCAGGCCGATGTCTACAACGACCTCTCTTGCTGAAGTAACCAATATCTCCGGAATAATGACCGGCTCATAACCGATATAATTAACCTGAATGGCATGCCTGCCTAAAGGGACACGGTTTATGGCGTAATTGCCATTTATATCCGTTGATGTACCCTGAAGCGGTTCACTGTCGACGATAAAAACCGAAGCCCCGATCAGGGTTTCTTTCGTCTGGACATCAAACACATTGCCTTTAATCGTTTGGCTGATCGGTTGAGACTGCGCTATCGTCAAAAGACACGGCATAGTTAATGTTGTGAGGATTAGTTTGAGAAATTTGATTGATTTCATGATGTTTACCTGATTTAAGGTTTTGGAAGTGTGTAATCAATTCAATTTGGTTTTGATATTTATCCAGATCTATCAAATGATGATTACCCGATATTGTGGGCAGCGCCAGTGGGGCTGCGAACAGGTAACTAAGCAGGAAGAAAACGACGAGAGGTCTGTATTTTTCAGTGTTATTATACATTCCACCACCCCATTAAATTCCAGTAGGCAAGCTGGATCACAAACAGAACTGCTGCAACGACAAACAGCGTAAAGTGAATACGGCTTCTCCGGCTCCACCAACCCTTTCTGAAGGCCATGATAGCTGCAGCTGCAAGCACTGTAGCCCATATCACCATAATGAGTGGTAAAGACAGTACTGCACGAATTGCGGAGGCACCCTCACCCGCCATGAACGACTCCATATCGCCAATAACGCTCGCCAGCAGTATGATGAACATGAAGGCCAGCAGTACATAGCCCAGGCCCAGCCAGCGGGCCCAGCGCTCAGGTCCGCGGAGCGGCTTTATTTCGACAAAGCGTCGTTGGAGCAGGTATCTTCCGGCCATTGCTGCAGGTACCGAAAGGAACAGGAGCAGCGCAAAGACCAGCAGGCCAAGATGCAGCGCGTCAGATTCTATTGATCCCGGCCGGATTGCAGCTATCATTGGCAGATCACTTACCACAATTTGCGTATAGCCCGTTTCCGGATCCCCGATAAAGGCCGCTTCAAGATACCCGTCCACTTTCCGGAAATGACCGGGTTCAATCTCCCTCATACGTTCTTGCCCCAGAGGCCAGTTAAGAATGATTTCACCATTATCTGCAGCTTCAATGGATATGCGGCCTATCAACATGCCAAGAAATTTTTCGAAAGTTGTAAATGACCGTCGAAGCATCAAATAAGTGCCTTCATATGCATGGGCACGATCTTCCCATCCCGGTTGAGGTGAATCTGAGAGATTTTCTTCGGCGCTGATATAGCGATCAAGCAGCATCTGCCGGAAACCACCCATGGCCGGCAAGCCACCCCCCTCACTGTTAAAGGAGACAAAGATCCCCATATTCAATTCCGGAATTAGAGACATATCTGTATGGAACCAGGACGTTGATCCCCCGTGGCCGACCATGCTGAGCCCGTGGCTGTTTTGCTCGTAGAAGCCGAGTGACATATTATTAATGCGCTCGTCAGTTACAAATGCACGTTCTCTCATTTCCGCAGCGGTTGCTGCTTCCAGAATTCGATTTCCATTATACTCACCATCATTCAGCATCGCTTTCATAAACCGGGCCATCGACTCAGCTGAAGCGCTCATCCCTCCGGCGGGAGCCTGCGCTCCGATTCGTTCAAAATTCCGTGCAACGAAACGGCCTTCCCGGAAGGAATATCCATTGGAAAGATGAGCTGCCAGAGCATCAGGTACCGGCTGGATAGCCGTGGCATACTCCATGTCCAGCGGCTCCAGGATGTGTTCCCCAATATAGTCTCCCCAGCTCATCCCGCTGATCTGCTCTACTACATATCCGGCAAGCGTACTGCCATAGTTTGAGTACGAAACATAGCTGCCGGGAGGATTTATCCGGGCTGGCATATTTGTCTGCAGCCAGCTACCCCGCCCTTCAGGGGGCAGAGCTGCGAACAACCCAAAGATACGGTCCTCAAATCCCGGGGTGTGGGTCAGTAAATGCCTCAAAGTGATGGGCTCCTCAAAAGTTTGCGGAATGGAAATATCGATATATTCGGTAATATCGGTATCGAGGTCGAGCCTGCCCTGATCGCGAAGCTGCATGATGGCCGTCCATGTAAAGAGTTTGGTTACCGAGCCGATGCGGAACATTGTGGTGGGTGCATCCACCGGTTTCCGCTGCTCCACATCTGCCCAGCCATATCCTTTCGAAAAGAGCGTCTCACCGTCTTTAACAATCGCAACGGTAGCTCCGGCAATGTTGTGAGCCGATCGCAGAGAAGCCATAAGGCCGTCGATATAGATTTCAAGATCATTCGGATCCAGCTGATCCTGAAGTCCGCTAAAAGAACCACTGTCAGATACCGTATTCATTTTTTCGATGGATTCCGCCCCGGCAGAAGTGAACCCATACAGCTCTGCCTGGCCTTGAGCCGGATTTACAAACAGTGCGATGCAAAGCGCAAGCAGCCATAAGTGTAGTGTCTTGAAATTAGCATTGGCTGTATCTATCATCTTTTTTCTTTTATTCATGGTTCCCACTATTATTATTTTTTTGTTGTTGAAAGCGGAAATTCATTGATCTTTCTTGTTGTTTTTACTCTCACTGTCCAGAACTCCCCAGAACCAGAGCCCGCCGATCGGCCAGGCAATTCATATTAGAACGACGTATGGATGTAGATCCCGATCGAATAAAGGTGTTACCGGCATTGATATAGCCGTTTTGCAGGAGGATTTTCTTGGATAGAGCGGATTTTGTGGTTTTGCCATATCAGTTCTCCATAACTTGAAGCACCTCATTTTGACTAAGGATATGTTTACGCACGGCCGCCCTGATTGCTTCCTGCTCCACAGCCATAAGAATATGCCCTCCGGAGTCATGACCCATCAACTCAGATCCTGGAATTGCAGCCGCTGCAAATTCGGCATTATGATAGAGCTGAAGCATATCGTCCTGGGCGTGGATAATCAGGGTCGGTGCAGTGATCGCAGCTATACGCCCACCCGGAAGTGTGGCCTCGTTATCGAAAACAGCCCCGGCAGATCGTGGTGATGCAGGATTCATGAACTCGATTAAACGATTAACCATCTCCATCTGCAAAGGTGTAAGGCCGGCGATAACTTCCTTGTTTGCCCCCATCATGCCCATAAACTGCTTTTTGAACAGTTTTGATACTGCCCAATATGGAAAGTCATAGGTAAAAATTGCCTTTAGTGCATTGCCCTTTCTGTTGGCTTCGGACTGAAGTTCAGATTCAGAAGCCGCCACACCGCAGGATAGGCACGTCAGTGAAGATACCCGCTGCGGATGGTTTACGGCAAACAGAAGCGCCGAAGGCCCTCCCTGCGACATGGCTACAACGGCAACTTTATCAATCTCCAAATGATCGAGCAGATAGGCATACGCATCGGCCTGGTCATCCCATGTGGCATTAACCGGTAGTTCAGACCCCAGGTATCCGAAGCGAGACGGAGCAATCCGGTAAAAAAAGTCCTCCAACACAGCTTCTGCGATGAGTTCCCCCTGATCGTACCCGCCACCTCCACCGTGGATTACCAATACGGGATACCCGGAGGCGTTACCACCTTTACTGTATTCGATATCACCAAAGGGTGATGGTATAATCGTGCTCTTCCCACTAATACGTTCATAAGCGTGATTCATATCCCTGAGATAGAGAACTGAACCCCAAAAAATCAAAAGCAGTAATCCCCCTGCTATCCACCAAAGAATGACTTTTGCCATTATTATTCCTGCTATTCACTTAATGCTGCCTGTTTTATTCGATTTACTTCGCGGTTAAACCTCACCGGGTCTCCCATGAAAGGTGTATGAGCGGTGTTTTCCATTATAATGAGCTCTTTACCCCTGGGTGCTTGCACAAACTCGTAATACTCTTCCACCAATACAGCGGGAGTATTGTAGTCATTACTGCCGACAATGAACCAGACCGGAACTTCCAGAAATGGAATAAGCCTGAACAGATCCAAATCTCTCGTCTCTTCCCACATGGGCCCGCTTCCCCGGTTTGCTCCTCTTAACCATTTGGCATAATCTCTGATGGTGTACTCACTGGCTCCGAAAGCTATCCATGCCAGCTGTCCCATTCCGATATCCATACTGCCACCAAACGAATCCTTCATTTTTGCGAACGATACATAGCGATCGTGCTCATCGTATGGAGGGGTCCCCAGCTCATTAAACTTTCTTTTTTGCCGTCTGGAACCATGCTCATCTACCTGATGCTTCAGCCAATCATATGAGATTTCTTCCATTCGCTGAGGGTGCACAACCTGGGCAACCGAAATAAACGTATGGTAGTCGTCCGGGTAGCGCTGAACGGTAAGAACTCCCAGCTGGGTACCCCATGAGTGGCCAAGCAGGAAGATTTTCTCCCGGTCAAAACGCTGTTTCAGGTATTGCGTCATTTCGTGAACATCTTCAATGAACCGATCAAGGGTCATGGTCTCTTCGCTGAAACCACTATGGTTCGACTTGCCCGCTCCCCGCTGATCCCAGTGAACCACCACGAACTCCTTTTCCAGCTCTCTGTTGAACGCCCAGTGAACCGGCATCTGTGCTGCGCCCGGCCCGCCATGCAGCCATAGAAGGACCGGGTTGGATCTCTCTTCTCCGCGAATCATGACCCATTGATCCATCCCTCCTATTTCAATCGCTTTAAGATCTGTAACAGCATTCGGAGCGTTGATGCCCGGTGTTCGTGCAGAACAGCCTGTTTGCATAAGAAGTACTGTAATTATGAGAAGAAGATTGTATACGCCTTTCATAACCGGACTCTGCAATATATAGTTGATTAATTAGCCTAAACCAATGTAATCATTGAACTAAATTATATCTGTAGTGAAAGGCCTGATTGTATGGTGAGAAATCTTCTTTTTATGATTGCTCAAATAGTCTTTTCCAGCGCTTCTGACGATGCCGGTAGAAAAAGTGAGCAAATCCCCAAATAAATGGAGTCAAAAGGCCGGCTTGAATCTCAATAATATCTGTATAGTGAACCTCTTTTTGGCCGGTTTGCCGAAACAGAATGGTGTGATTCCAGACGCGCGCGAGCCGTCCGCTCTCACTGCTTTCAATCTTGTTTTCACTTCTGTCAATATTTACAAGCCGTATACGATGACCACCCAGGGGGATTACTCCGAAAAAATAGAGCTGCAGGTCATAATCCCGATATAATTCCCATTCACTATCAAAATCACTGTTCCCGGCCGGAATAAATTTCAGAATCGGTGATGCAACAAACTGCAGCGATTTGGGGTCCATGATTTTCTCCCACAATTCATCTTCACTGCAGGGTAAGTGTGTTGAAATATGTGCAATCATATTTGATTCAGCCTTAATTAAGCTTCAGGTAAATTCAGAAGTTTTGAATCATGGTTTTTCAGTTTATCCACGTAATAAATGGGATTAAACCATAGCTTAACAGAATGCCTAAAAAAATCACCCAGGAACCGTATGTGACGTATATCAGGTACCGCCCCCAAGCAGTGTTGTTATCTGATTTTCTGAAAACAGTTATCAAACCCAGCACTATCATTACAGGCATCAATATGCTGATGACCGCAATAGAAAGCGTGATTAAATTGAGGGTTGCTAAAACATGAAGATCACCAAGCTGCATTGATAACAAGATCATAAGAATCAGAAGTAATCCTGCAAAGAACTGATAGAGAAACGCACCCTTATGCAGGTTTTCCCTGTTCTGCTTTCTTATCAGTTTATATAGATAGATACCGGGAGTAGCGATCAGGGATAGAACAATCCAAAGAAAACTGACAGAAAAAAGGATGGTTTTCCACATAACCCGGAAAAAACCCTGGCGTTCAAAATACCAGCCTGCACCCTGTCGGCTTGAAGAGAGAACGGTTTTATCTCCGTACTGCCCCACCCAGAGCGATGAAACAGGTTCATCAGCTGCACGAAAGTAGTTATCACCTTCGTGTGATAAAGCTACATTGAGCCCTGTAAAGTTTGACAGTCTGAGTGTATCTCCTTCCACAAATATTCTGATAGGATTAAAAAGCTCATCGGCAATCCTCAAAAATTCAATTCTGTAACTTTTTGAAGAATACCATCCTGTAATTTCATCCGGATTCAGGTAAAGCTGGTAGGCCGGCACCGGGTTATCTTCCTTGAGAAGAAGGTCGTGCAGCAGATTGTTGATTTCCTGAAATGCATTGATAGACATATGCGTCATCGTGTAGTAAAAACCGACGCCTGCTTCTTCAAAATAGCTGTAATTGGACAGGTAGTGATCAATCCCTCCTGAGTGGCCCTGCCCCCTGTACCCATTGGCAAATACCGTATAGTTACCAAGGCCATACCCTGCCATTCTCTCATCCGCTCCGATAATACTCAGTGGGCGCTCCATTTTTCTAAACAACTCTTCACTGATCAGCGGCTCATCACTTAAGTTCGTTCTGTTGAGCATCCAGTGAACGAATTTCCCCATATCTTCCGGAGTTGCGTGCAGATAACCTGCCGGATGATCATTAATAGGCCTTGGCTGCTGCAGCTCTCCCTCGTCATTATAGGAATAAGCCAAGTTCGAATGGTCACTTCCGCGAAAATCACTATTCTCCATTCCCAAAGGTTCAAGAATAACCTTAGCCAGATAATCTTCATATGCCATTTCACTCGCTTTTTCAATGATCAGCCCAAGCAGGGTGTATCCATTGTTTGAATAGGCATGTCGTGTACCCGGTTCCCATCGCGATTTCCAGTATTCGGGATAACGGTGCACAATCTCTTCCAGTGGCGGGATATGAGCATCAACTTCCACTGCAAATTCTCTCAGATAGATATCCCTGAACCCTGCCGTATGTTCGAGCAGATGCTTCAGAAGAACGGGTGATTGCTGTTCCCATCGGTTTTGAATATCCAAATCAGGAATCAGCTCACGCAGCGGATCGTCAAGGGATAAACGCCCTTCATCGACCAGGCTCAAAATGCCCAGCGCAACAAAGGATTTTGTTACCGAACCCACTCTGTAAACCGTTTGCGAAGTCGCTTCACGCCCTTCGTCGGTATTTGCCAACCCAACAGCTCCCGATTTCAATACACCTTCGCTGTTTACGATACTATAGCCAATGGAGGGAATGTTGAATTTGACCGATAAAGAATCCAGCTTCTCTTCAAACCGCAGAAGATCCTGCTCGCCAACCTGAGAAAACAGCGGCGCTGCAAGTACGCCCAGGAGCATCAATGTGATAAGTGTTCTCATTTTAAATGCCATCATAATTCCCCTCTGTATATTTCCCTTCCATCCAATTTTAACCTATCCATTACGAACAATTTGGCAGGAAAATCAATGACGTGTATTTCAAAAGCAGTTCATCTACTCCATTTTAGTTCAGTCAAATTCGATAACATCGGCACGAACAGTCACCCTGACTTTTGTATATACAAATAGATTCAGGATATCTGTATCGTACCGAACATTGACCAGTGCCAGTTTCTGATCTCTGACAGTTCCATTTGTGGTTTCAAAATTTGCCCAGAGGTTTTCAAGTGCTTCAGAATATAACATTCCGGTACCTTCTACCCGTGCAATTGCAAACGTTGAAGCAGCCAAACCTGTAGAGTAGCTTAAACCAAACACATAGGCTGACTCCGACTCCCCTGTCACATTTGTGACAGCAATGGTATAATTTCCTTCATTCAGATTCACTATAGTTTGATTGGCTGACAGGAATGCACCTGTACTTGAACATCCGGATAAAATTAAGGCGGCTAAAATTAATTGAATTGACAGATTTCTCATGATATTTCCTCACCGATTAGTTCAGGTTGAGTTTAATATCATTTTACTCCATTTCTAATTCAACAAGTATCGGGTTTTTCCTGATTTAGATATACTCTTAAACACTTCAAACAGTAACTGAAACCGGATTCGCCGGTTAGATTACAGAGTTGAATAGTTGTAGCTTTCAGGAACTTCATTCATTCCCTTAATAGACTTTAAAGACGTGATAAGTAATCCTCAGCCATCAATCCTAAGACGAGCGAATATTAATCCGGACATTAAACCGTATATCGTGGGTTGTCCGCTTAAAGGTGCTTGATGATTTGGGCAGAATCTGGCTGAATCCGTATTCGAAATTGGCATTAACCGTATTTGTAAAACGGTAGCCAACAACAAACTGGGCGTTGATACGGGTTTGGCCTGTTGGCGGACGCGGGTTAAAGTCGTATGCATCCGGATTGCGGTCAATCACTGAAAAGTCGTCGCGCAGCGCCCTTTCAAGGTCAGCATCCAGCAGGAAGCGCTGCTCGGTATCTTCAATGTAGTTTCCGGTCAGGCTCAGGTCAACGTTGTTGGAGAGCTGCCTGAGAAATGGCATTCTGAAATTACGCAGCGTATAGGCGACCTGCATCCGGAGACCTTTGGAAATCCGTTCCGACACCTGCGAGTTCGACATTGCCAGGCTGGTAAGATTGCTGGTTTCATATCCGAGCTGCGTTCTCAGGCCGTTTTCCCAGGTCACATTTAGCTGAATGAGGGGTGAAAACCGTTTTTCGATATTCACGGAAGAGGGATCAAATTCGGGCCTGAAATCCTCAACGGTATAGGTGCCCAGGCGGCGTGTAAATAGTTCGTCTGGGTTATTGTTCAGGTTCCACCCCAGCCGGTAGAGGCCCGTGTAGGCATGGGTAAGCGTTGCGCGCTGCATGTATCTGCCGATAAATGGAATCCAGTCTTCCACACCTGCCCAGTTGAGACGCCAGTTGGGAAGCGGTATAGGGGTAAAGTTTTTTTCTCCCACAGATCTGCCCCTTCCCAGGTAGGCATTTCTAAAGTCTCTTTGCAGGCCAACGTTGTTAAGAACCGTAGCTTCACCCTCGGCACCCGAAATAGTATTTTCACTTGTACTCATGTCATCAAAAGCTGACTGCAACTGGCTTCTAAACAGTTCTGAATAACCCGGACCAAACGCCCAAACACTCGAAGTGATGTTTCCGGAAGCGCTGCTCACAGATGAGAAGGTATCGTCGGGAGCGAGCGAGATCGATTCTGTAATCCGTTCATCCCATTGTGTTTGCCAACTCAGATCAATTGATACATTTCTAAAGGGATTGAACCTGGTGGTTAATGTGAAGTTATCCGAATAGGTATTGTTGGCCGGAATCTGGATTGTTGAAACACCATCCGGATTTGAGATCAGCCTGTCTCGCTCAATCCGTTCAAAAATTCCAACGCGATATCCGAATGATGGGGTATATGTATCGCCCCCGAACATATCGAAGAAACGCGAACCCCCATCAAAACCTGCCTGTGATGATGTTTTGGAGTCATTGTAATTAATATCAATGCTGCGCATGCTAAAGAGTGCAAGAAATGTTCTGCGCCCAACGGCTGAGATGCGTTCACTGAATGTTTGTGATTCAGCCTCTCCATTATCTGCGTTATTGGCAGCTCTGCGCCGGGCTTCTCTTTCACGGCGAGCCTCACGCTCGGCCTCTTCTGCAGACCTGTAGAACGGAAGCCGCCGCAGCAGGTTTTCAGTATCCATCCGAAGCGTGTGGTCAAGTCGGAATGTATTGGATACCCTCGAGCCCTGGTTGGAGCCAAACGGAGAGTTTTCCCATCTATATCCACCAGCATAACGAGCATTGTAGCTGAGCCAGTCCAGTGCACTTATCCTGTTAAACCGGGGCTGCCAACCGGCGGTATAGTTCTCCGCATAGCTGCTTCTTCGGGGCGAAATGTCACCGCTGATCAGGTCCCTGTATACACCAAAAGAGGGGTCAGGTATAAAAGCGGTACTGTCAACTCCCGGAAGCCCTGCATCACTTATCGACTCCCGGGCAAGGTCAAAGATCGTTTGCGACTGGAAACTGGTGGTGATGGATGGTGTTAAATTATATCCGATGCCAAGATTTGTATTGTAGGTAAAACTGTGAGTTTGCTGCAGCGGAAAGTTATCCTGCCCCGGCAGAACCCGGCGCAGCCTCTCCTCGTAAGATCGGCGGGTACTGGCCGATGTGGTAACATTGTTCGGCATTATCCCCAACTGAATTCCTCCAAGGGCTCCAATAAGCGGCACGTCTTCCAGAACCCCAAAAGGACGTATAAAGCGCACATTTCTAAAATTGAGGTTATAGCGAACCGAGGCGTTGTAGTTCCAGTTGTCTTGATAACGGTATTCCGGGTTACGGCCCTTGCTGGTGTTGTAAACATAGTTTACGGTGGTATTGTCGAGAGTATACCTCGATACCCGATTCCTGGAATTTCGTTTAGAAAAATTGGAAAGATTTATTGAATAGCTCTCCCGGTAGGTTTCTACTTCATTTATCTGCTGTTCTATCAGGCGGTCCTGCTGGTTTTCGTTCAGGTCGGTACGGTTTCGAACCGCGCTCTCAAAATCGGTGAGACGAATATCTCCCTGATTAGGCAGATACTTTGGCACGGAAGTAGTTCTTCGGGCAGACAGATTCACCGGGATACTCCACCCGTACCTGTCGGGAATAAAGCTGTCCAGGCTAACTGCCGTATTGATGTCGTACGCCAACTCATTGCTTACCCTTCGCTGTCCCAGCCTTGAGTTCAGAGATCCGAAGCCCTGCGTCTGCCGGGTCAGGTTTGCACTTATAGTGGCAAAATCGGCCAGCTTGAGAGATGATTTAACATTGGCCGCCCAGCCTCTCTCGTTGTCAAAACCTGACACGCGAAGCTCATTCAGCCAGAACTGGGCATTAAGTATCGGCGTTCCATTACCATTCGGATTATCCGGATCGTAGGGGTTTCTGATTCCCATCCCAATTTCCGTAACCCGTCCCAGTGAGGGATTCCCTTTAATCGCCACCACGGCGCCCGGAACAGCGTCTTCCAGAATATCACTCCTCTCGTAGATATCTGAAAACTGATTTCCATTTTCCTGGTCGCGCAGTTGTTTGAGCTGATTAAAGGCCGATAGAACAATATTCATGCTGTTTTCTTCATACAGCCACACTATTTCCGCTTCCTCTTCCAGCTGACCGCTATTCGTGGGGTCAAATGTCTGCCAGGGATAATTGGGATCGGTTGGGGTTACAGGCTGCCTGTATTCGTAGTAGTTGTTCTCAAGATCATTCCCGAATCGCATCACCAGTTCGGCATCTCCTCTCTCATTATAACCCTCACCATGAACAAACATTCTCATGTTAGAGTAGTTGAGCAGGTTCAGTCCACCCGGATATACCCGCTTTATAAGTTGCTGTGAGCCCGGCCCCAGGTTCTCTACATCAAGTACGATCGACTGTTCATTTTGAAGTGACTGAAGCTGCGTACCCCTGTTCTGGGCGCGAATTGCCCCAGCCGGCTGCCGGTAGGGAACCGGGCGACGGTTAGAGTTCTCCTCAATGTTAATGGTGCTGATTCGAAGATCTGCATTTGGATCGCTCTCAATGTTGATGTTTTCATCCTGACGCCACTGACTTCCCACAAATTCAAGCGTAGCCAACCGGAGCGTGAAGGGCTGTTTATACCCCGACATCCATATTCTAATGTAGGTGATATTCTGAAAATCATTTATATCGCCAACCTGACGCATAAATTCGTCCAATGGAATCCTGACCTGGTACCATCTGTCCTGCTGACGGCTACCGGGTACCTGGTCCACAATAAATGTACCAGGAGCACCAATTTGTAACCGGGATTCATCCGCCGGATTCAGCTCTACCTCATACTGAAAGTAAGCGTTGGTCAAATTCACCGTTGAGGGATTTACAAGACCTTCCGTATCGGGCCGGTTCGTGGAGGCTCTTCTCTCACTTTGATTGAGCGGTGTGTTGCCGTCGGGAAAGCCCAGCATCCGGTGAAATCGCTCGTGCAGCGGAATACCATCAAGCTGTGATTCCCCATAAAAGACATAGTCATCATTGGAGGGATCGGTCTGGATGCGTTGAAATTTTTCACTGCCTGCACCCCACTGCTGCCGCATCTCTTCCACAAAATCAGCAAACACCGTCTGTTCATTTAAACCATTAACTCCACCTGTGTTCGGAAGGCCATCAAGACCCACATCTTCAAGTTCACGGTCTTCATTTGAAAACTGGCCTTCCGGAGGGGGCGGATTTGCGGGAAGCGCTGACCGCGGATTAGCCTGGCTGTCGAGAATAAGATTGTCGGGGTTCAGAGCAAGACCATCTTCCGTATTCAGTTTATTATTTGGAACCACATCCTCAGATACAAGGCCGATGTCGATATATATTTTACCTTCATAATCCTCTATTGATGCTGCTGAGGGAAGTCCACCGCCGGGCAGAATGGGCTGCACCCAAAACTCGAGGAACTCAATATTGTTTTGAGTGAAATCCTCCTGTCCGGATGGTATCACAGCGGTCATGCCACCCCAGGTTTTTTCCGGCTCCTCTTCAAGCAGCTGCCTTAAATTCATATTGTAGTTGTACTGGCCGCGCGATGTAGGGTCGAAGAAGATATCCATGGTGTTTATGATCTCTTCTTGCGGATTTTGCGTTTCCCGGCCCGGAAAAACATCGGTTACCCGAACAGGTTCCGATTCGGGAGTAAAAGTAACGTTATCCAATATTGAGCTGATATTTCTGGGTATGGTATACCACGAAAACTTACTTCGGAGATCAGCCCTGTCTCTTCTCACGTCGAGGCTGGAAGCCGGCTGGCCCGGAAAATCGTCCTCTTCAAAAAATCCGGAATCGGCATCATAGCCCGGCACAGCTGCCGGTGCCGCAGCAATATTCCAGCGGGTGGCATTTAACAGGTTAACTTTGATATCTGCCCCTTCAAAATCATCTATAAACGAGAGCCCCTCCTCTTCATCCGCAAAGAGCTGATTGTTACGGATGGCCCTGCTCACGGCTCGCGTCTCGGCGATGCCGGGCCTTAATTGTGCAATCTCTCCGCTAAACGTAAACTCAGAACTTTCACGGGTTTGAAGTACGGGCAGCCAGTCGAGAGCGCGGGTTACAAAAGGTGTATCAAACCGGGCGTTGGTATCGAAGCCAAAAACGGAGTTGTTAATCGGTTCATCCCCAATCCTGATCTTATCGTCAAGCGGACGTTCACTAAACCGGAAAAAGGTGCCACCCACGCTGAAGTCTCTGGTAATTTGATACTCAGCTCTCAGCCCCGTAAAGGTTTTCTGTTCAATGGATGTGAGGGCCTGATTTTCATACTCAATGCGAATATCCTGCCCGGGTGCCGTATATCGATCATTCAGGATGGTGATGCTTCCAAAAGAGTAATCGACCTGGTAGTCTACGTTTTCCTGCAGTTCAGAGCCGTTCGCAAATACTCTGACCGAACCTTCAACAAGGGCAAATCCAAGACTGTAATTATCCTGAAGACCTCCTCTTGAGGTTCCCCTGAATTGATAGAATCCATTCTTAGAACTCTGAGCTGCATTTCTTTGGCGCTCGGTGTAGAGTTCACGATATGCGAGCCGCTCAATCTCCTCTTCCGTGGCGGGCGAGTCTTCAAGTACTTCCCTTATACGAGAGCCGAAAGGCTCCAGGTAAGGAAATACAATCAGCCCGTTTTGCGGATCCAGCGTACCGGTACCAAAATCAACCTGGTTATCCGGCTCAAGAGCACCCTGCGAGTCTACCCTGTCGAGGCCCAGATCCTGAAGCAGGGTTGCGGTCCGGCCCGGCAATCGGTCGCGGGCCACGTTATCTTCTGTAAACAGCAGCTCAAGCTCAAGTGATTCGCGGCTGATGTTACTCACACCCAGTGAGTAGATATTTCGCATCGTGAGTGGAAAAAGATCATTATCTGTAGATACATTCGAAGGACGAAGCATCTTTAAAAAGATACGGTCGTTACCGCTTCTGTTCAGTTCACCGACATTCACGATCTGGTTGTCCTGTCCGCGATAGGTGTAAGCTACCGCCAGTACTTCCCTGGAGCCCAAGCCGCGCCTGAGTGAGATATATCCGGAAATTTTATTGATCGTATAGTCGGTTCCCTCTTCAAGCAGCGTAAAGTACCCCTCCTCGAAGTTTCTTGAATCCTGAATGCCCAGGTCCTCTGCAGAAACTCCCTCCTGCGGATCGCGGAACTGATCCAGCAGTTCATCATCGAAGGGGTCCAGAGCGTTATTTGGGGGGCTATACGTTCCATCCGGCTGGTCAGCCACGCCCCTGTTGGCCAGCGCAACTGCAAGCCTTGAACCGGCATCAGCCTGGATACTTTCACGCAACACCCAAACCTCTACATCCGCGATCTGAAGAGTCTGGGTAAGCTGCTGAGGATTTGCCATGCTTGTTTCAAACTGCTGCCTGGTGTAAAAATCGAGAAAAAAGTGGCGATCGTCGCTATAATCGGCCGGACGAATTCTTATCGGCTGCTCCTGTGAACCGCCACTGATTGTCTCTACATTGCTCTCTCCATCCTGCTGCGAAACAATCGAGGTCAAACGAAATGACCCAAGTTCCACAACCGACTTCACCCCAAAAAGGGCCCCGCTACCGCGAATAAGTGAATTCCCGGTATTCATCGTCACATTCCCCATCTCTATGCTTTTGATGATCTCATCCTCATACCCCTCATAGAGAATGCTCAACCTGTTCTGGTAATCAAAAGTCCGCTCGGTATCCCAGTCGGTCTGAATGGTAAGCTTATCACCTATGGTGCCCTGTATATTAAGCTGAAGACTCTGATCAAAGGTAGGGTCGACCCGCGTTTGCTGATCCAGCGGCAGGTTCGGGTCTTCAGATTTCTGGATGGATGCCCCCACATTCATCGAAGCCACACCGTTAACGCGCAGGTTCACCTCGGGTGTCCCAAAAATGGTTGTAAATGCCGATTCACGCCCCCCCGGAATAGTCAGGCTGAAATCAAGCAGGCCGCGCTGCCTCTCCTGGCGAAGCTTTGATTCTTGAATTAACTGTGTCCAATTTTCCTTTATGGCATACTCCTTATGCAGTTGTGCATAGTCTCTGAAACTCATCGATACGGGCACCCCCGAACGAATGCCGGCCACTCTTCTTTCAGCTAAAAATCCGCCATCAGGACGTGTCTCCACAACAATTTCTTCGCTTGGCAGCGTTATGTAATAGAGCCTGGGAATAGGCCTGACAAAAGGATTGGCAACAAAATCACCGTATTCGGTGCGAAACGTATTTAGAAATTGCGGATCTGTTTCAGGCACCCAAACCGTATCAGCATCGGCTTGAACTTGCGTCTGTTGAGCATATACCCCGGGCGTAAATGCGAATTGAAAAATGCACCCCATCACCAAGAGTTGATAAAAACGACGTAAATTGTGCACAGGATTACACTACATTATCGGGACCCGCGTACCGGGATTATAAATAAACTGAGATTTAATACGCGTATTGTTTAACGTCGTAACAGTTTTGCGATAGAGAAATGGGATATTTTAATTAAAACAAATGGGTGCAGCACAATAATAAACTATTCACAAATATGTTGAAAGTTAAAACCATTATTAATTCAGGCTCAGGCCATAGCTATGAGTTTGTCTGCCTTTACTACAAAAATTTATCCGTTGGTAACTATTTAAATAAATCATCAATCTGAATCTTTCAGCTTTAAATTGAGGTCACTCTCACGGCTTACAACATAAAAAGAGTACTTCTGTTCCGTTTCTATAGCACTTATATTTAGCGTCATGTTCAATAGCGTTCAATTACATATACTCAGAAAGCATATTGGCCCGTTCCTTTTCTGTTTTCTTACGATGATGTTCATTCTGCTCATGCAGTTTTTGATTCTTCACGTTGATAAACTGGTTGGGAAAGGTCTGCCCATATTTATTGTTATTGAGCTGATTCTTACAAACCTTGCCTATATGGTTGTATTGGCCATTCCGGTTGCGATACTTGTATCTACACTGATGGCATTCGGTCAGTTTTCTGAGTGGAACGAGCTTACCGCCGTGCGAGCAGCCGGAGTAAATCCTTTTCGATTGATGAGCCCGGTATTGGTACTCGGGATTCTTTTTTTTGGTTTTACAGCCTATTTCTCCAATTACATCCTGCCGGAAGCGAATCACAAAGCCCGTTCTCTTTTCCTGGACATCCGGATGCAAAAACCGGCTTTTGATCTGCAGCCGGGTATATTTTATGAAGATATCGATGGCTACACTTTCCTTATTAAGGAGATAGACAGCGAAACCGACTCCCTGTACGATGTAAGAGTATTTCAGGATAAATCTAACGATCGAAACCAAGCTTTTATCAATGCTGAACGCGGCTGGCTGGAAAGCCCTGACCAATACACCCTTTCACTGTTTCTGTATGACGGGTCTGCCTTAAGATATATTCCCGGTGTGCGGCAGGTAGATGAAACCCTGGAACGCACTTACTTTAACAAATACCGGATGAGCTTTGACCTTTCTGATCTCGCCTTCTCCCGATCCAACCCCGACCAGCGAAGCCGTACCGACAGAACCATGACGGCTCAGGCCATGCTGGCAGTTATTGATACTCTGCGCAGTGAACAGCAAAACGAGTACGAAAAGTTTAGGGATCGAACCAACCAAACAACCACCCTGCCTTTTAAAACTGAAGTGAGCAGTGCCCTGAGAATGATGGATGAAAAAGTACGTGATACCCTGCTGATCTACGATAGTGAATTTATTGCACTGCAGCACCTGATCAATCCAACTTCGAAAGTCGGCACACTTAACCGGGCTATCCACTCTTTGGAAAATTATCGCACAGAGCTGAACAACCTTAAAAGCAATACAGGCTGGCGGGATTTTCGAGTTGCGGAATATATGGTTGAAGTTCATAAAAAACTCTCAATTCCCTTTGCCTGTTTTGTATTTGTTCTTTTGGGTGCTCCAATTGGAATGCTTACCCGTAAGGGCAATATTGGAGTGGCAGCACTTATCAGTGCAGGCCTTTTAACCGTTTACTTTATTGCAATCATACAGGGTGAAAAATTGGCTGACAGAATGATAATCAGCCCCTTCCTGGGTATGTGGGGTATTAACATCCTCTTCTTAATCATTGGCATAATACTTACCCTACAGGTGAGTACTTCTGTTCGGCTGAGTAATCTCTGGAGCCGCGATGAATAGAATAGACCGCTACATTTTTCAACGCCTGTTCATAATCACATTTTTTGTACTGGCTGTACTGATCATGATTTTCATGATTGTCGATTTTTCTGAGAACAGCGATGATTTTGTAGATAAAGGGGCAACTTTAAAACAGATATGGAGTGAGTATTATCTGAACTACATTCCGGAGATGACAAGGCTGGTATCACCTCTTGCTGTACTGGTAGCCTGCCTCTTTCTCACGGTTCAGATGACTGAAAGGCTTGAGATCATTGCAATTAAGGCGTCCGGTATAAGCCTCTACAGGCTTTTAATGCCCTACCTGTTTTTCGGCATCTGCCTGGGTGCTGTTGTAAGCTACCTGGATGCCTATATAATCCCTCAATCCAATGCCGATCGAATCGCTTTTGAACAGGAGTATCTCTCGGGCACAAGCGACCGCATCGACCGCGGTGGAATTTTCAGGCAGGATTCTGACAGTACAATTATTAACATCAATTTTTATGATGCAAACGCAAACATTGGGTACCGCGCCACTTTTTTCGAATATGATGGAGATAAAATCCGGAGGACTATTGAAGCAAACCGCATAACGTGGGTTGATTCCACCTCAACATGGGTTACAGACAGGGCTACCGAAAGAGTATTTGATAACTCAAATTTTACTGAATTTAAAACGGAGAGGCAGGAGATCAAACTGAACATTTTACCGAGAGATCTTGCAAGAAGATCTTCCGATATCTACCAGCTCACCTATCCCGAGGCTATGGAATATATTCAGTCCATTCAAAGAATAGGTGCCGGTGGTGTTGCTCTGCCGCAGGTTCAGCTCTTCGGGAGAATGGCCTACCCGATATCGATAGTTGTACTCAGTATTATCGGTTTTGCGCTGGCTACCGAGCGCAGAAAAGGGGGCAAAGGCGTATATATTGCGGCCGGATTGGCAATCAGCTTTATTTACCTATCCATGCTGAAAGTGATTGAACCCTTTGGCATCGCAGGCACCATATCACCCGAGTTTGCGGCGATATTCCCCCACGCGGTTTTCCTGATCCTTGGGATAGGTATGCTCATCGCAGCCAAAAAATAGGTACTGTGGCCCGAATATGGGTTGCCGGCCGGTAACCCTACCTTGAAATCTGCATTTTAGTTAGGCTTCCGGCTTGGGTCCGCGGTAGTTATACGGCATGTCGAACTTCTCTTTGGAAGCGATTGTGCCGTGTTCTGCTTCATATTTTCGAATATTTTCACTCAGCGCGTTGGCCAGTCGCTTTGCGTGATCGGGCGTGAGTACAAGACGCTTCACGACTTTAGCTTTGGGTACGGCGGGCATCATTGAGATAAAATCAAAAACAAATTCTGAGGGTGAATGGGTAATCATCACCAGGTTAGAATACGTCCCGGATGCCTCATCCTCTTTCAGCTCTATTTCAATTGGTTTTCCTTTCTTTGGTTTATTCTGGTTCATCTTCAG
>Ga0207421_10002915_pt1 | contig 20824 bp, 18 predicted proteins | sample SodLakKL_010_SED_4_FD_187542 | JGI IMG/M metagenome (GOLD analysis project Ga0207421, IMG submission 187542) | Alkaline sediment microbial communities from Lake Tanatar, Kulunda Steppe, Russia - 8KL_010_SED (SPAdes) (version 2) | ecosystem: Environmental > Aquatic > Non-marine Saline and...
TGCGGGAGTTGCCGTCCTCGTCCTTGACCTCTTCGAAGTCGGCGTCGACCACGTCCTCCTTTTGCTCGCCCGACGCGGCCTCGCCGGAGCCCGCACCCGCGGAGGCCTCTTCGCCGCCACCGGACTGCTGGTACGCCTTCTGCGCCAGCTCGCCGGCCTTGGTCGCCAGCTCCTGGGTCTTCTGCTCGATGGCCTCCTTGTCCTCGCCGTCCTTGACCTGCTCGAGCTCACTGATGGCGCTCTCGATCTCCTGCTTCTCGGCATCGCCGACCTGCTCGCCGAGATCCGACAGCGTCTTGCGGGTCGAGTGGATCATGTTCTCGGCCTGGTTGCGCGCCTCGACCAGCTCGCGCTGCTTGCGGTCCTCTTCGGCGTGCTCCTCGGCCTCCTTGACCATACGCTCGATCTCGTCCTCGGTCAGCCCGGACGAGGCCTTGATCTCGATGCCGGTCTCCTTGCCGGTGGCCTTGTCCTTGGCCGAGACGTTGAGGATGCCGTTGGCGTCGATGTCGAAGGCGACCTCGATCTGCGGCACACCGCGCGGCGACGGGGGGATGTCGGTCAGATCGAAACGACCGAGGGACTTGTTGTCCTTGGCCATCTCCCGCTCGCCCTGCAGGACGTGGACGGTCACGGCGGTCTGGTTGTCCTCGGCGGTCGAGAAGGTCTGCGTCCCCTTGGTGGGGATGGTGGTGTTCTTCTCGATGATCTTGGTCATCACGCCACCGAGGGTCTCGATGCCCAGCGACAGCGGCGTGACGTCGAGCAGCAGAACGTCCTTGACGTCACCGCCGAGCACACCGGCCTGGATCGCTGCACCCACGGCCACGGCCTCGTCCGGGTTGACGTCCTTGCGCGGATCCTTGCCGAAGTAATCCTTGACCTTCTCCTGGACCTTCGGCATCCGCGTCTGGCCACCGACCAGGATCACGTCCTGGATGTCGCTGGCCGCCAAGCCTGCGTCCTTGAGCGCGGTCTTGCACGGCTCGATGGTGCGCTCGACCAGGTCCTCGACCAGCGACTCGAGCTTGGCCCGGGTGAGCTTGATGGCCATGTGCTTCGGACCGCTCTGATCCGCGGTGATGTAGGGCAGATTGATCTCGGTCTGCTGGCTCGAGGAGAGCTCCACCTTGGCCTTCTCGGCCGCCTCGCGCAGGCGCTGCAGCGCCAGGTGATCCTGGCCGAGGTCAATGCCCTGGTCCTTCTTGAACTCCTGGATCAGGTAGTCGATGATCCGCTTGTCGAAATCCTCGCCCCCCAGGAAGGTATCGCCGGAGGTGGAGAGGACCTCGAACTGCTTCTCGCCGTCGACCTCGGCGATCTCGATGATCGACACGTCGAAGGTGCCGCCGCCCAGGTCGTAGACCGCGACCTTCTTGTCGCCGCCCTCCTTGTCCAGGCCGTAGGCCAGCGCCGCCGCCGTCGGCTCGTTGATGATGCGCTTGACCTCGAGTCCGGCGATCTTGCCGGCATCCTTGGTGGCCTGGCGCTGGGAGTCGTTGAAGTACGCCGGGACGGTGATCACTGCCTCGGTGACCTCCTCACCCAGGTAGTCCTCGGCGGTGCTCTTCATCTTCTGCAGGGTGCGCGCCGAGACCTCCGGCGGCGCCATCTTCTTACCCTGCGCCTCGACCCAGGCGTCGCCATTGTCCGCCTTGACGATCTTGTACGGCATCTCCTTGATGTCGCGCTGGACGACATCCTCGTCGAAGCGCCGGCCGATCAGGCGCTTGACCGCATGGATGGTGTTCTCCGGGTTGGTGACCGACTGCCGCTTGGCCGGGGCGCCGGTGAGCACCTCGCCATCCTCGGCGAAAGCCACCACCGACGGGGTGGTCCGATCGCCCTCCGCGTTCTCGATCACGCGGGTCTTATTGCCCTCCATGACCGCCACGCACGAGTTGGTCGTGCCCAGGTCGATGCCGATGATCTTACCCATAATTCGCTCCTGCTAACCGTTGAATCTGTCCGGGCCTGATTGCCTTCTGCCCCTTAAGTGCGGTGCCCCATCGGCTTTTTCAAGGGCCCGGTTTGAATCGCGCCGAATCGCGTGCCTTTAGGCGGTCTCGTCCACCGAGCCACCGCTGCCCGCACTGCCGTCGGCCTTCTTGGCCACCACCACCAGTGCCGGGCGCAGCAGGCGATCCTGCAGGCGGTAGCCCTTCTGCACCACGTGGAGCACGGTGTTCGGCTCCTGCTCCTCGCTGGGCTGCGTCGCCATAGCTTCGTGGTAGTCGGGGTTGAAACGCTCGCCCAGCGGGTTGATCTCCTCGATCTCGAAGCGCTCGAAGACCTGATTGAGCATCTTGAGGGTCAACTGCGAGCCCTCGAGGAGCTTCTCGCGATCGGCCTCGGCGTCTTCGGCCGCCTGAACGCCCATCTCCAGGCTGTCCTTGACCTGCAGGAGATCGCCGCAGACCTTCTCGAGCCCCTGCCGCCGGGCCTGGTCGACATCCTTTTCCGCGCGGCGCTGCGCGTTCTCCAGCTCGGCGCGCATGCGCAGCACCTGATCCCAGTTCTCTTGGGCCTTCCGCTCGGCGTCAGCAAGGGCGTTCTCGAGTTCCTCGATACGCTGCTCCAGGTTCTCGGCGCTGGTACCGGCCTCGTCCGCCGCGGCGCCCTCGCTCGCCGAATCGCCGCTCTGGAGCTCGCCCTCGAGCGCCTCCGAGGCCTGACGGGTGTGCTTCTGCTCCGACGCCTCGGCGGTTGCCTGCGCGTCGCCGCGCACCTCGGGCTGCTCCTCGGTCGTGCTCTGTCGCTGGTTATCAGTCATATGGCTGCTCCGCTGGATTGAGCCGGAAAACGGTTACTGGCAGCCCACCACCGGGCGCCCCAAGCGCGGCCACCGGGTGCACTGCCTCCTGCCTGGGCACAGGTGTGGGGATCTAGCGCGGCGGATTCAAGGCCGAGCCGACCAATCGGGCGGTGATGTCGACGATCGGAATGATCCGGTCGTAGGCCATGCGGGTCGGCCCGATCACCCCGAGCACCCCGGCCGCCTCACCGGCGACCCCGTAACGGGCCGTCACCAGCGAGAGACCGTCGAAGACCTCGTAACCGGCCTCCTGGCCGATGTAGATCTGGACGCCATCGGCCCGCGCGCAGCGATCGAGCAGGTGGAGGATGTCACGCTTCTGCGTGAAGGCCTCGAACAGCTGGCGCAGCCGGTCCACATCGGAGAGTTCCTCGAACTCCATCAGATTGGTCTGACCCGCGACCACGTACCCCTCGTCGTCCTGCTCCTCCGCCAGGGCCTTCTCGCCGACCTCCACCGCCGAGCGCATGAGTTCGTCGAGCCGCTGCTGATCGGCCTGCATGGCGGCGAGCAGGCGCTGGCGCACGCGCGGCAGCTCCACGCCGGCGAACTCCGCATTGAGGTAGTTGGCGATGCGCTGAAGCTCAGCCTCGGAGAAGTCGCGCTCGGTGCGGATGACGCGGTTCTGCACATCCCGCTCATTGATCACCAGGATCGCTAGCACGCGACGGTCGGACAGCGGCAGGAACTCCACGTGGCGCAGCACCGCCCAGTCGCAGCGCGGGAGGGTCACCACACCGGCCAGCCGGGTCAACTGCGAGAGCAGGTCCGAGGCGGAGTCGGCCAGCTCCTCCGCCCCCTCCTCCCGGTCGCGAACCAGACGCCGGCGTAGCTGTTCGACGGTGTCGCCCTCGATGGGCTGGACCTGGAGCAGGCAGTCGACGTAGAAGCGCAGGCCCCGATCGGTCGGCACCCGACCGGCCGAGGTGTGCGGCGAGACCAGATAGCCCAATTCCTCGAGGTCGGCCACGACGTTGCGCACCGTGGCTGGGCTGACGGACAGCCCGGCTTCACGGGCCAGGCTGCGCGACCCGACCGGCCTGCCGCTGTCGATGTAGCGACGCACCAGCGTGCGGAGCAGGGTGCGCGCGCGGTCGCCCAGCTCCAGGTCGTGCGGCGGGCTCATGGCTCATGCACCACGGGTTGCGCGATTTCGCGGGGGTTGCACTTAGGGCGCTCGAGTGCGAGGTGAGGCTAGCAAGCCGCGCGAACGACCGTCAACGCGCCAGTCGCCGGCCAATTGGCGCCCCCTGGGCGACGTGATACCGTTCCCGACCATGGACGTACATCCACCACCGCCCTTCCCCACCGTCGGCATCACCGGCAAACCCGGCGATCCGGCCATCACCGGGCTGGTCGAGCGCTTGCTGCCCATGCTGGAAGCGCGCGGCTGTACGGCGTTGCTCGATGAGCAGTCCATGCCGGAGACCGGTGATCACCACCTGCAGCGCGTGCCCCGTGAAGCCCTGCTCGATGCCTGCGATCTGATCATCGCCATCGGGGGCGACGGCACCCTGATCCACATCGCCCGGGCCGTGGCCGGCCGGCGGGATGTCGCCCTGATGGGCATCAACCGCGGCCGGCTGGGATTCCTGGTCGACATCGCACCCGAGCATCTGGACGAGGTCGCGCAGATCCTGGACGGGCAGCACGTCGTCGACGAGCGGCTGATCCTGCGCGCCGAGATCCGCTCCAACCAGGATGACGCCCTGCTCCGCGAGGACGTGGCCATCAACGAGGTGGTCCTGCACCGCTGGAACACCGCGCGGATGATCGAACTGGTCACGCGGATCGACGGCGAGCCGCTGAGCGATCACCGCTCCGACGGACTGATCATTGCCACACCGACCGGCTCGACGGCCTACGCCATGGCCGGAGGCGGGCCCATCGCCCACCCTAACCTGCACGCCATGGTTCTAGTGCCGGTCTGTCCGCACACGCTGAGTAATCGGCCACTCGTGGTCGATGGCGACAGCCGGATCGAGATCGATGTCCACCCGCGGTTCATCGAGCACGTCCGGGTCAGCTGCGACAGCCAGAGGGACCTGACCCTCCAGGAGGACAGCCGGCTGGTGGTGCGGGCCCACCCGAGTCCGATCCGCCTGGTCCATCCGCCGGGCTACAGCTACTTCAACCTGCTCCGCGCCAAGCTCGGCTGGGGCGGGCCGCTGTGCAACATCGAACCCTTCGGCGCATAGGGAGAAGCGCTGTGCTCAGGGAGATCCACATCCGCGACTTCGCCATCGTCGATCAGCTCGATCTGGAGTTCGGCGCGGGCATGCATGTGCTGACCGGCGAAACCGGTGCCGGCAAGTCCATCCTCCTCGACGCCCTTGGCCTCTGCCTCGGCGACCGCGCCCGGTCCGAGATCATCCGCCCCGGGGCGGAGCGCGCGGAGGTCAGCGCCGTGTTCGACCCGCCCGGCCCCGAGGTGACTCAGTGGCTGGCTGATCGCGAACTCGACGGGGATGACGAGATCATCGTCCGCCGGGTTATCCAGAGCAACGGGCGCTCGCGGGGGTTCGTCAACGGCACGCCGGTGGCCCTGCAGGTGCTCCGCGAACTCGGCGAGCAGCTGGTCGACATCCACGGCCAGCACGCCCACCAATCGCTGCTGCGCCCGGCCATTCAGCGCGAACTCCTCGACGCCTACGCCGAGGCCGGCGAGCTACGTCGTGCGGTCACCGAGCGCTTCCGCGAATTGCGCGAGATCGACCGCGAGCTGGCCGAACTCGAGGACCGGGACCACGACTACGAGGATCGCCTCGCCCTGCTGCGGCATCAGGTCGAAGAGCTTGAAAGCGCAGCCCCCTCCCGGGACGGACTGAACGAGCTGGAGACGGAGCACCAGCGGCTGGCCCACGCCGAATCCCTCATCGCGCTGGCCCAGACCCAGCTCCAGGCCCTGTCGGACGATGACCTCGCCGCTCAGGCGCTCATCGGCCGCGCGGTCCGTGAGCTGGAAGAGCGGCGGGAGATCGACCCCGCCCTGGGCGAGTCAGCCGACCTGCTCCAGAACGCCCTGGCACACCTGGAAGAGGGCTGCCAGACCCTACGCAACTTTGCCGACGGGCTCGAGATCGATCCGCAGCGCCTGGCCGAACTCGACCAGCGCATCAGCGAATTGCGGGATCTCGCCCGCAAGCATCGTGTCGAGGTCGAGCAGTTACCGGAAACCCTCGAGACGCTGCAGGCCCAGCTCGAACGTCTGGAGAACGCCGGGCAGCGCCTGGAGACACTACGTCAGAACCGGGCGGCGGCCGTGGAGCGCTACCAGGACGCCGCCCGGCGGCTGTCCCGGCTGCGCCAGAACGCCGCCGACCAGCTGGCCACCGAGGTCCATCAATTGCTTGGGGAACTGGGCATGGCCGGCGCTGAACTCATCCCGGCGATCGAGTTTGAGGCGGAGGCCGCTCCGAGCAGTCACGGCCTCGACCGTATCGAGCTGCTGGTGCGCACGAACGCCGGCCAGTCTGCCGGCCCCCTGGCCAAGGTCGCCTCGGGCGGCGAGCTCTCCCGAATCGGTCTGGCGATCCAGGTGGCCACGGTCGAACGCGCCAGCGGGGTGCCGACGCTGGTGTTCGACGAGGCCGACACCGGCATCGGCGGCGCGGTGGCCGAGGTGGTCGGGCGCCTGCTGCGCACCCTCGGGCAGCGCTACCAGGTCCTGTGCGTGACGCACCTCCCGCAGGTGGCTGCCCAGGGCGGCGCCCACTTTCGTGTCAGCAAGTCCGAGGGCGACGGACGCACACGCACCGAGGTGGATCCCCTCGCGGAGGCCGAGCGAATCGAGGAGATCGCGCGCATGCTCGGAGGACTGGAGATCACCGATCACGAGCGTGCCGCGGCGCAGCGTATGCTGGCCCGCGGCGCTGGCTAAGGGCATGACAGGCGCGGAGGGGTCAACTGCCCTCTTCGCTGGCCCCGGCGCAATCGGCGCAAACGCCGTAGAGTACCAGTGAGTGCCCGGTCATGCGGAAGGCGTGGTCCCGAGCCGTCTCGCGCTGGCGCTGCTCGATGGTGTCGTCCACGAACTCCTCCACGCGACCGCACTCCACGCAGACGATGTGATCGTGATGCGCCGTATCGTTGAGTTCGAAGACGGAATGACTGCCCTGGAAGTTGTGCCGGACCAGAATATCCGCCGTCTCGAACTGGGTCAGGACCCGGTAGACCGTGGCCAGCCCGATGTCCTCCCCAGCATCCAGCAGGGCCCGGTAGACCTCCTCCGCGGAGACGTGGCGCTGCTGACTCTGCTGCAGCACCTCCAGGATCTTCATCCGCGGCAGCGTGACCTTCAGCCCTGCCTTGCGCAAGCCACCAGCGTCCACAGCTTCCCCTCGCCTACTGTTCGTCGATTCGGTCATTAGGCTACCATTTCCTCTATGACGACACCATCCAAATGCAAGTTATTCTTATTATGCGTTCTCGGCGCCTCATTCGCCAGCGGGTGCGGCGGTCAGTTCCCGCTGGCCCAGCCGCTGGAGATCGAGCAGGGGAACCTGCTTGAGGAAGAGGACATCGAGCGGATCGCCGTCGGCATGAGCCGTGCCGAAGTCCGGCAGCGGCTCGGCACGCCGGTGCTCGAGCACGCCTTCGAGGATGATCGCTGGGACTACCTGTACGAGCGCAGCGGCAGCGAGCAGGCCCGCAAGCGGCTGACGCTCCACTTCGACGACGACACCCTCGTCGAGATCGAGGATCACTGGACGTCCCGCTAGCCTGCGTCCATTTAGGAGGCCTTGCGAGCGGCCCGCCGCTTGCGGGCCTCCTTCGGATCGACCTGCAGCGGCCGGTAGACCTCCACCCGGTCACCATCGTGCAGCGGGGTATCGAGGCCGACGATCTGCCCGAACACGCCCACCGACTGCTGCGTCAGGTTGATCTCCGGATGGCGCTCGAGGAGCCCCGAGGCGTTCAGGGCGTCCCCCACCGTACTGCCAGCCGGCAGTTCCAGCCGAAGCACGGTCTGCTGCTCCGGTAGGGCGTAGGCGACCTCGATCTGCAATCCCCCGTCAGAGGACATCGCGCTCTCCGTAGACCTCGCGGGCCCGCCGGGCGAAACTGTCCACCAGCGTATTGGCCACCTGGGTAAAGACCTTGCCGAAGGCGTAGGCCACGATCCGATTGGAGAACTCGAACTCCATGTCCAGGGTCACCTTCGAGGCGCTCTCGCCCAGGTCTCGAAAGCGCCAGTAACCCTCCAGGCGCTGGAACGGTCCCTCCACGAGCCGGATATCGATCATCTTGCCGCGCTGGTGTCGATTCGCGGTCACGAACGACTTCTCCATGCCGCCCTTGGCAAAGGTCATGCGGGCACGGGTGGTGTCCTCGCTGGTCTCGAGGATCTCGCACTCCTTGCACCACGGAATGAACTCCGGGTAGCGGGCGACATCGTTGACCAGGTCGTAGATCTCGATGGCGGTGTAGGGGACCAGCTCACTGCGGCTGATGCTCGGCATGGGGCTTCCCGTTCTCCAGCGTTCCGGACCTTGACCGGCCATTGTCACGATCCGCGTCCTCCCCGACAACCACCAACCACCAGGCGGCCGCAGCGCTTTGCGCAGCGGTCCGGCGTCTATACAATGCGCCCCGTGAGCAAGAAAGCCGGAAAAAGCAAAAAGACCGAAGGCAACGTCATCGCCGTCAACCGCAAGGCGGGCTTCGATTTCTTCATCGAGGAGCGCCTTGAGGCCGGGCTGGCGCTGGAGGGCTGGGAGGTCAAATCGCTGCGTGCCAAGCGCGTGAACCTCACCGAAAGCCACGTCCTCGTCCGTCGCGGCGAGGCTTGGCTGATCGGCTGCAACATCACGCCGCTGAGCACTGCCTCCACCCACGTCCGGCCGGATCCGACGCGCACGCGCAAGCTGCTGCTCCACCGTCGCGAGATCAGCCGTCTGATCGGCGCCGTGGACCGCGAAGGCTACACCGTGGTGCCGCTCAAGCTCTACTGGAAGAAGGGGCGCGCCAAGATCGAGATCGGTGTAGCCAAGGGCAAGAAGAAGCAGGACAAGCGGGCGGATAAGAAGGAGCAGGACTGGCAGCGCCAGCGGGAGCGCCTGCTCAAGCACAAGGTCAGCTAGCGCGGGGGCCGGCCCGTCGACCGGTCTCTGCCGGCGCGATAATCGCGCTTGCCGAGGGAACTCCACGAGCCGTACACTGTCTACTCAGTTGCAACGGGGGCGACATGGCTTCGACGCAGGTCGCGAAACCCGAGGTGCATGCCGAGGTGACAGTCAACCTCGTAAAACAGGCTGTACTTAAAGATAGTTGCCAACGACGACAACTACGCCCTGGCGGCGTAACACCCGCCAGCTGCTCCCAGTCGGTGCCTGTGCCGGCTGACGAGCAGTCATAGACGCAGGATAGCGATGCCCGGATAGGTCCGGTCCGGCATCGTGAAACCCAACGGGCTCGCGGTTGAGCCGCCCTGCCGGTCGGGCGTTCAACCGTTAAAAAGAATAGATCGGCTAAGCATGTAGGACCGACGGTGTAGCTCCTGCGGACGCGGGTTCGATTCCCGCCGCCTCCACCAATCTCTAGATTCCCGATACCCCCGCTTCCCTGAATGCCCGCACCGCGGGCATTTTTTATGCCGCAGCTGTCAGCACGCCTCGCCATATCGCCGCCCCCTGCGGCGATACGCAGGGGCGCCCGGCGCGGCTGCCATACCCTCCCGGGCGGGCACGTGGCAGCCGCCGGTGGCCGGGCTTACCCCCACGTGACGGCGACCCCGGATCAGGAGGCTGGTGCGTAGACGGAGCACCAGCCTTCCGCCTTGACGAGCACCTCGTCAAAGTCCGGGTGGGTGCACCGCCCCCAACCATCCTCGACGGCCTCGCCCCAGAAGGCGCAGTTCTCGCAAAGCTGCCCTTCCTCGTAGCGCGGATGGCCCGAGGCGTCCGCGGCCTCGTTGACGTAGTCGTGGACGTGGCCATCCTCGGCCCTCGGTTCCGCTCGGGCGCTGCGCTGATGCAGCAGGGTTGATAGCGGCAGCGCCGCCAGCGCCACGGCACTGCCCTTGAGGAACGTGCGACGACTCTTGTCGATTCCACTCATGCCAGCCACCTCATCATTTTCGGTATGGATCGGCGATCCCACCCTACGCCTCTTAACGGCGCGATCCAACCTGAAACCAACGGGGCAGATGCCAGCGCTTATCCGATTTTGACTCATCGGGTTTACACGGAAAAGGTAGGGATGCCATCCGAAGAAGAGCGACGAATTGATTCCTGAAAAGGATCTGGTATCTTGTTTACAGGCTTGAATCGCTCTCAACGAAACGACGCCTCCGGACTCAAGCACCCGGTCAAGGGACGGACCCGAAAAGCCCCCGGGCACTCATTTGTAAGGAGCCGATACCCGATGACCAGCAAACAGCTTGAAGCCATCAACCTGGAGGGGTTCACGGACGAAGAACTCGACACCCTCGAAAAACGCATTGCCAGGGAACGCGAGCAGCGGGATCGCAACCGCGTTGTACAGGCTGAAAAAGAGATCCGCCTGGTAGCGGCGAAATACGGCGTCAAACTCGAAGAGGCGCTCGGCGACCTCAATGGGCACAACAAAAAACCTCGCCGCCGTGTCCCTGCCAAATACCGCCACCCGCGGGACCCGGCAAAGACCTGGTCCGGCCGCGGACGCACCCCGCGCTGGATCCAGGAGTGGGAACAGGACGGCGGCAGCCGCGAGGAGCTGCGCATCGCGCACTGATCGCAGGCCAGCCCTAGGCCCGGCCCACGCCTGGCGCGCATGGCCGGGCTAGCCCGAGACCTCACCCCGGGCCAAACGGTGTTGGACAAACCGTGGCGGCCGGTCCACTATTCCCGCATGGATGATAGCCTCGACGACACCGGGCAGGCGCTGGAGCGCCTGACTCGACGGGTGGATGACGCCTGCGAGCGCCTGGCCCGGACTGCGAGCTTCGCCAAGTTCACCCACGCTGCGCAGGTTCTCGAGGCGGTCCGCCGCCTGCTTGCCCACCCCGACGGCGTCCCGGCGCTCTACCAGCGGATCGGGGCGCTGACCGAGGCCGGCGTCTTCGCCGGCAGCGACTGGGAACACCCCGAGCAACTCCAGCCAACCCTGGCCGCCAACACCCTGAAGCTCGCCCGGGACCAGACGCTGATCCTGGAGTGCCTGAGCGAACTGCGCCTGGTGGCCATCGCCGAGGGCACCGCCAGTCATCCAACGCTCGACGCCGACACGGCCCGACGGTTCCTGGCACGGGTCCTGGCGCTGAATCTGCGGCTGATCTTCGGGCCGGTCGGCGAGTCCGAGCGGGTGCATCTGGGCCGCAATCTGCCCATGGTGCAGCGCCACCAGCGCTTCATCGCCGAGCAGGTCGGCTTCGGCGAGGTCATCGAGGAGCTGATCGGCGAGATCTGGCGCATCCTCGCCCAGCGGCCGGTGGTCGTCGGGCACGTCAAGGAGATGATCACCAGCGTGGCGGTGTACCTGGACAGCGATGAACCCGGGGTGCCAGCAGCCCGCGCCCGAGGCGCGGAGCGCCTGATCAGCGCGCTCTACGGGCCGACACGTGGCTGCCAGGAGGACCCGGGTCTGGCCGTCTACCAGGAGCGGCTGGCCAGCATGGACGAGACCTCCCTGCGCAACGAGGCACTCGGCCTGGGGCGCGCCATGCACGACACCGGCCTGGTTTCACCCTACCACCCGGTCTTCCTGCACTTTGCGCTGGAGCAGTCGCCCGAACTCCTCCCCAGCGCGCTGGGCCTGAGCAGCACCGGGATCGATGCGCTCGGATGCTACCCGGAACTGGTGCACACGCTCATCCGCCGTGCCATCTGGTCCGAGACCGCGCAGGCGGTCTACGGCCTGGCGGGCCTGCTCGAGCGCGGCATCCTCTACAGCGGCCCAGTAGCGCCGGCCCTCTGGCGCCAGATCCATCTACCGCTCTGCGCCGCCGCCCGGCAGCGGCTGGTCGATCGCATCCCCGGCGCCTCGGCCGCGCCGGAGGCCTTCCTGCTCGCCGGGGCGATCAGCGTCCTCGGCCAGCCGCGCGGCCTGGGTCAGGGCAACAGCCCCACGTGTCAATCGGCAAGGGCGCTGTCCATGTGGTCGAGCAACGACCCCGACTATCTGCTGCAGATTGTCGCCTGGGCCGCCCGCGACGACGATGTCGTGGCCCACTTCGAGGGCCAGGCTCTCTCCTCCGCGGAGCTGCTCGCCCGCTATCCGGAGGCGCCCCTGGAGGATATCGACCCGGTCTCGGCGGTGGCCGTACCTCACTTGGACGCCATCTACCACGAGATGGGGCGGCGCTGCGCCGGACGCGGCGAGGACCCCCACCGCTGGGTGAACCCCGAATTCCACGGCTGGTGGGTCGGGCGGGGGTTCTCGATCGCCGTCGATGTCGCCACCGGCGCCCTTCCCGATCTGCGCGGCTTCGCAAGCCGTTTCTACGGCTGCTACCACCCCGGCTACAACGGCAACAACCCGGTGATCCACCCCCAGCCCGCCGGGGTGGCGGTCACCGACAGCAGCGGTGCCTTCGTCGGCTGGCACGCCATCACCATCGAGCGCGTCTCCACGGACCCGGACGGCGTGGTCCGCGTCTACTTCTTCAACCCGAACAACGACAGCACCCAGGACTGGGGCAACGGGGTGATGGTCTCCACCGAGGGTAACGGCGAACGCCACGGGGAATCGTCCCTGCCCTTCGAGCAGTTCCTGTCCCGGCTCTACATCTTCCACTACGACCCGCGGGAGGAGGCCCTGGACCCGCCGGTGCCGGAAGCGGAGATCAGCGAGGTCATCGCGCTCGCACGCAACAGCTGGGCCGCCGGGCGAGCGATCCACTGACCCCGGAACCCGGCACCGTCGCCCACGAGCCGCCCGGGGCGCCCCCGCCCGAGCGGCGGGGCGCCCCGGTCCGATGCGATGTCAGACGTAGAAGTCCAGCTCCTCCTGGTGCTTGAGCAGATCCCGGAGCCGGTGGGGATTGTCCCCGAAGAAGTAGACCAACCCCCAGTGAGTCCCGAAGGCGGTGCGCTTGGTGACCACCTCCTGCTGGGGCGGCGTCAGCTCGTGGTACTCGAAGTACTCATGCTGCTCGGTCTCTTCCGGGATCTCCAGGCGGCTGACCACCCGACGGCGCGGATAGACGCCGAAGCAGCCCGCATAGCCCTTGGCATCCACCACCTCGCGGGGGAAGAAGTCGGTGATCTCCTCCTCCGTGGTCTTCGGATCGAAGGCCAGCACCATCCCCTGGTAGGCGTTGAACCCGTAAGCGCGCTCGAGCAGCTCGAAGACCTTGAACCCCGGCGGGCGGTAGGCCACCTCGCCGAAGTACATCGTCCCATCGCTGGTCACGAAGTACTCCGGATGGATAAAGCCGAAGCGGATGTCGAAGGTCTTGATCAGCTTCTCGATCTCGTGGGTGATCAGATCCCGCCAGCTCTCCAGCTCCGGGGTGGCCGGAACAAAGACCGAGTAGCCGAGGGTGACGTACTCGGAGATGTTCAGGAAGCGGATCTTGCCGTCGTGGATCCAGGCCTCGACGGCGAACTCCCAGCCGTCCAGGTGGCTCTCCATGAGCACCGGGAACTCCTCCTCGGGGATCAGGTCGACCTCGTCCGGCGTGCGGATGACGCGGTGCCCGAGGCAACCCGCCTTGTCGAAGGCCTTGAGGTGGATCGGGTCGTTGGGGTCGCCGTCGAGCTTGAGCAAGGTCTGGTTCACGCGCTTGAGGAAGCGGATCACGTCGTCGCGATCGTGGGCCTCCTCGAAGATGCCGACGCGGATCCCGCCGAGCTGAGCACGGCGCTTCATCAGCGCCTTGTCCCGGAACAGCACCGCCTGACCGTGCAGCCGCGGGTCCCCCATGAGCACGGCGTTGATGGCACCGGCCCACTCGACGGTCTCCTCAAACAGCGGGATGGCGACATCCACGCCTTCGTCACGCAGCCGTTCGGCGATCTCGATGGACCGATCATTGAGTCGCTCGAAATCCCAGGCGATGAAGGGGATCCCGTGCTCCCGGGCATACTCCTCGGCCCACTCCGGGGCGACAATGACGTAACGGCGGTCGAACCGGTCGAGGGCATCGATGCAGTTGATGCTCCAGCCCAGAATGGCGACGTAGCCCTTGGTCGGGTCCTTCTCAGTACTCATGCGACGGGATGCTCCGGTTGCGGATCATGGGTCAGCCCGCCTTGCGGAGCGGCCGGCAGACGTCATGCCTTCGTGGGACCGCCCGGGCGAGCTACCCCGCAGTCTATCTGCTCGGACGCGGCCGGAATAGCACCGCCGCGCCGTGCGCAGATGATTTTTGTAGCAATCGAGCAAGCCGGGGCTCGGCGGCCGCTCAGGGCGTCGGCTCGCCCTCCGCATCATCCACCGGCTTGACGCCCAGACGCCCCGCGAGGAGTTGCGGGGACGCCTCGACCAGATCGATCAGGGCCTCGCGATCCTCCTCAGCCTGACGTTGCTCGGTCAAATCGATCAGAGCGAACAGGCCGTGGACGCCACCCCCTTCGGTGCACGCCACCTCCGTGACGCACTCCATACGCACAAGCCGGCGCAGGGGGCACTGATCGCAATGAAGCCCCAGCTCGGTCGCCGCCCGCGCCGCCCCGCCCGCATTCCGGGCCGCTCGACACCGGGCCCACTGCTCGAGCGCCGAAGGGGCCAGAAACTCGGCAAACGCCTGCCCCTCGAGTTCCGGTGCCGAGGTCGCTCCCAGCAGTCCCGCGGCCGGGGGGTTGGCATCACGGATCACTCCGTCCTCATCCAGCAACAGATAAGCCACCGGGGCGTGCTCGAAGAGATCGCGGTAGCCGGCGCGGACCCGCGCCAGTTCGCCGCTGGTGCGGTGGAGCTCCTCGGCCTGGATATCGCGCTCAATCTGCAGCAGCAGCAACTCCTCACGCCACGCCTCCGGGGTGGCCGGCAGCGTCCGATCGATGTCGACTGCTCCGGGGGTGGTCTCCATGCGCTTCCTGGCCCGCTCTCGCAACAGCCGGGCCGCTTCATCCTGGCGCGACGGACTGGGGTCTTTGGTCATGGAGGGCATCCTGAGCGGGAGAGATCAGGCGCCGGCCGGCGCCCGCGGATAACCTCAGCCTCAGGAGTATAGAGGGCCCCGGCGCCATCCACACGGACTGTCGCGCACCCAGGACCCTCGCCCCGTGTCACATCCCCTGGTAGTTCGGTCCGTCCCCGCCCTGCGGGACCACCCAGCGGATGTTCTGGGGCGGGTCCTTGATATCGCACGCCTTGCAGTGCAGGCAGTTGATGGCATCGATACGCAGTCGCGGCTGGCCGGCCGCATCCGTGTCGTAGTCGTAGACGGCCGCCGGACAGTAGCGGACCTCCGGCCCGGCGTAGACCGCCCAGTTGACGCGCAACGCCAGCGCAGGGTCACGCAGCACCAGGTGGCAGGGCTGCCCCTCCTCGTGATGGGTACCGGAGAAGAACACCGAGGCGGTCCGATCGAAGGTCAGCCGCCCGTCGGGCCGGGGATACTCCTTGCGCCTCGACCGCGCGGCGGGCCGCAGGGCCTGGTGATCCGGCTCGTGCCCCAGCGTCCAGGGCGCCCGTCCCCGCAGGAGGTAGGTATCCAGGGCTGAATAAGCCAACCCGGGCAGCAGCCCCCAGCGGAATGCCGGACGGATATTGCGCACGGCGCGGAGCTCGTCGCTCACCCAGCTGTCGCCGACCCGGCGATCGAGATCATCGGCCTGCACCCGATCCGCCTCCAGGGCGGCGCGCACCGCCTCGGCGGCGAGCATGCCAGACTTGATCGCGGTGTGGATGCCCTTGATGCGCGGTACATTGACGAACCCTGCCGCATCACCGGCCAGGACCCCACCGGGGAAGCTCAACCGCGGCAGACTCTGCCAGCCGCCCTCCGGTAACACCCGTGCCCCGTAACCGATGCGCCGACCGCCTTCGAGCAGCGGCCGGATCGACGGGTGAGTCTTGAAGCGCTGGAACTCCCCGAAGGGCGACAGATAAGGGTTCTCGAAGTCCAACCCCACCACCAGCCCGATCGCCACACGCCGATCGTCCAGGTGGTAGAGAAAACTGCCGCCGTAAGTGAACTGATCCAGGGGCCAGCCGATGGTGTGCGCGACCCGCCCCGGTACATGCCGCTCGGGGCTAACTTCCCAGATCTCTTTGAAACCGAGGCCGTAGGTCTGCGGCTGCGCATCCCGGCGCAAGTCGAAACGCCCGATCACCTGCTGGGTCAGTGACCCGTGCCCTCCCTCGGCAAACACCGTCTGCCGCGCGCGCACCTCCACGCCCGGCTCAAAACCCGGGCCCGGCGTACCGTCCGGCTGGCGCCCCATATCCGGGGTGGCCACGCCGCAGACCGCACCTTGCGCGTCGTAGAGCACCTCGGCGGCCGGAAACCCGGGGTAGATCTCCACCCCGGCCGCTTCGGCCTGGTCCGCCAGCCATTGCCCGAGCTCACCGAGGCTGCCGACGTAGCTCCCGCGGTTGTCCATCTGCGGTGGCGTGGGCAGTCTCAGCGCGTACCGTGGTGTCAGGCAGTGGAAGGTGTCCTCAGCGGCGCGCAGGCGCAGCGGCGCGCCGCGCTCCGCCCAGTCGGGCAGCAGCTCATCCAGGCCGCGCGGATCGATGGCTGCACCGGATAGGAGGTGCGCGCCAACCGCAGACCCCTTCTCCAGAACGCAGACCGAAGGCGCCGGGCCGTTACCTGTACCGCGGGCCAGCTCCAGGGCCGCCGCCAACCCGGCCGGACCGGCGCCCACGACAACAACATCGTAGGCCAGCGTCTCGCGCTCGAGTTCCTCCTGCTCCAAGCCGCTTCCTCCTCACCAGTCGCCGTCGCCGATCGCCTCGAGCTCGTCGCTGCCACCCCGAATCGCCGGGGTGTAGCCGTGGAGCCGTGGCAGGATGTGACGCATATAGAAACGCGCGGTATGCACCTTGCCGGTATAGAAGCCGGTGTCACCGCTTCCCTCCCGGATACGGGCCTGCGCAACCACGGCCGCCCGCGCCATCAGCCAGCCGCCCAGCACCAGACCGGCCTGCATCAGGTAGGGGGTGGCCGCAGTCAGGGGCACCAACGGATCGTCTTGTCCGTCCCGCAGCAACCGCGCCGTGCTCTCGCGTAGCGTGGCCAGCGCATCGTCCAGCGGGCCGGCCAAGGCCTCGAGTTCGGCCTCACGGCGCAGCGCCTCGACGATCTCATCCGCCTCGCGGAGCAACGACTCCAGGGTCTCGCCGCCGTCCTTGAGCACTTTGCGCAGGGTGAAATCCTGGGCCTGGATCCCATTGGTGCCCTCGTAGATCGCCGCCACCCGCACGTCCCGGAGCAACTGCGGGGCCTCGACCTCCTCCACATAGCCCATGCCACCGTGGACCTGGATGCCCAGAGAGGTGATCTCCACGGCTTGCTCGCTGGCCACGGCCTTGACCAAAGGAGTGAACAGATCCACCCGGCGCTGAGCGCTCTGACGGCTCGTTTCGTCCGCCCCGTGACCGGCGACATCCATCTCCGCCGCGGTCAGCAGGGCCAACGCACGCATGGCCTCGGTCTGCGCCCGCATGGCCATGAGGCTGCGGCGCACATCCGGGTGGTGAAGGATGGGCACCGACGCCTTGCCCCCGGGCCGGCGCCCCTGGATCCGCTCCCGGGCAAACGCCAGCGCCTGCTGGTAGGCGCGCTCCGAGACCCCGACGCTCTGCACCCCGACCTTGTGGCGGGCCTCATTCATCATCGTAAACATGTGGTTGAGGCCGCGACACGGCTCGCCGACTAGGTAGCCGACGGCCCCCTCGCCGTCCCCGTAGCTGATGGTGCAGGTCGGCGAGCCGTGGATGCCGAGCTTGTGCTCCAGCGCCGTGCAGTGCACATCGTTGCGCGCCCCGAGCGAGCCGTCGGCCTCCACCCGGTACTTGGGCACCAGGAACAGCGAGATCCCCCGATGGCCCTCGGGCGCGTCCGGCGTACGGGCCAGCACCAGGTGGATGATGTTCTCGGCGGCTTCGTGCTCCCCCCAGGTGATGTAGATCTTTTGACCGTAGAGGCGGTAGGCCTCCCCGTCCGGCACGGCACGGCACTGGACCTGCCCCAGGTCGGACCCAGCCCGGGGCTCGCTGAGATCCATGGTGCCGCTCCACTCACCACTGACCAGCTTGTCGAGGTAAAGCCCGCGCAGGGTCTGGTCGCCATGGCGGTGGAGCAACTCGGTCGCCCCCGCCGAGAGCATGGGCGCCAGGGCCAAGGCCATGTTGGCGCCATGCCACATCTCCTGGGTCGCCGTGGCCACCAGCTCCGGCAGCCCCTGACCCCCGTGGTCCGGATGAGCGTTGATACCGTTCCAGCCGCCCTCAACGAAGGCCTGGTAGGCCTCGGTGAAGCCCTCGGGCAGCTGCACGCTCCCCCCATCCATCCGGCACCCCTGACGGTCGCCGACACGGTTCAGCGGGGCCCACACCTCGCTGGCCAGCCGATCGGCCTCCTCGAGGACCGCCTCGAGCAGATCCGGGGTCACCTCCTCCAGATCCTCCAGGCCGGACAGGCGCTCCAGGCCGATCAGTTCCTCGATGACAAAGCGCAGATCGCGCGTCGGTGCACGGTAGATGCTCATGACTGCTCCAGCGCCTCGCGCAGCGCGGGTAACGCTTCCCGCAGATCGGCGACCAGCCCGTAGTCGGCCACCTCGAAGATGGGGGCCTCCGGGTCGTGATTGATCGCCACGATCACACCGCTATCCTTCATCCCGGAGACGTGGTAGATCGCCCCGGAGATCCCAGCGGCGATGTACAGCTGCGGCGCCACCACCTTGGCGGTCAACCCGACCTGCGCCTCATTGGGCAGCAGGCCGGCCTCCACAGCCCCCCGTGAGGCCCCGATGGCGGCACCGAGCTGATCGGCCAGTGCCTCCAGCGCCTCGATGCCGATATCGGCCACGCCACGGCCGCCGGCCACCACCACGCGAGCGGAGGTTAGCTCGGGACGGTCCGAGGCCGAGCCGTGTTCCTCGAGCAGGCGCGTCGGTCCTGGCTCCGTTGGCGCTTCGAGACGCTCTACGGCCGGCGGATCACCGGCCTCCGACCGATCGAACCGGGTGGCCCGCACCGTGAGCACACGGACCGGCTCCCGGCAGCGCATCCGCGCCAGCACACTGCCCCCGTGGATCGGCCGGACGAATGTCTCGGCGTCCTCGATAGCGACGACGTCCGAAAGCATCTGCACATCCAGCGCCGCCGCCACACGGGGCAACAGGTCCCGGGACTGGGTACTGGTGGCCGCCACCAGCGCCTGGTAGCCCTCGTCACGCACCAGGCTCGCGAGCTGCCCCGAAACCGGCTCGGCGAGCTGATCGGCACAGGCCGCCCCGAGGCACAGCCAGACCCGGCCGACCCCCTGGATAGCCAGCGAGTCGGCGACTCCGGCCGCATCCTCGCCGCCGGTCACCACCACATCCACCGGCGCCCCCAGGTTGGCAGCGGCAGTGATCGCCCGCCGTGTCGCCTCGGTGACACCGGCACCGTCGTGCTCCGCAAAGACCAGCACACTCATCTCAGATCACCTGTGCGTCGTTCTTGAGGCGGTCGACCAGCTCGGCCACACTCGCCACGCGCTCACCCGCTGCCCGCGGCGGCGGCTCCTCGACCCCGAGCAACTCCAAGCGCGAGGCCCCGTCCACTCCCAGGTCGTCGAGCGATATCCGGTCAATCGGCTTCTTCTTGGCCTTCATGATGTTCGGCAGCTTGATGTAGCGCGGCTGATTGAGATCCAGCTCGGTGGTCACCACCGCCGGCAGCCGCACCGCGACGGTGCGCCGCCCGCCGTCGACTTCGCGGGTCACCTGCAACTCCTCACCCTCGGGGTGGATGGCGCAAGCGAAGGTGGCCTGCCCCCAGCCCAGGTGCTGCGCCAGCATCTGCCCCACCTGGTTGCTGTCGTCGTCGATGGCCTGCTTGCCCATGAGCACCAGATCGGGCTGCTCACGCTCGACCAGCGCCGCCAGCGCCCGGCTGACCGCCAGGGGCTCCAAGGGGTTGTCGCTCTCCACCCGCAGCGCGCGGTCGGCGCCGAAGGCCAGGGCAGTGCGCAACACCTCCTCGCTGCCCGCATCCCCCAGCGTGACCGCCAGCACCTCGCTGGCCGCACCCGCTTCCCGGAACCGGACCGCCTGCTCGACCGCCGTCTCGTCGAACGGATTCATAGCCATCTTGGCGTTGGCCGTGTCCACGCCGGAGCCGTCTGGGCGCACACGCACCCGGACGGTGGAATCGATCACCCGCTTGGCTGTGACCAGGATCTTCATGCCTACCCCTCTATTGGCGTCGCGCGCACCCGCGCGCCGCGGTGCAACATCCCGACTGACTGTGCGCACTCCTGATCCCGGCGTCAACTCGCACCCTTATCCCCACCCTCCACCTGCCGACAACAAGGACAGGCAAACCGACACGACGCAGCCCATGCTTGCTATCAAGCCCGCCCGGTTACGCCACCGCCTCGGTGTTACAGCCGCCGTACTGGTCGGCTTCGGCTCCACCATCGCCGCCGCCGGTGAACTGCCCGAGAGCGGGAGCGCGCGCTACTGGATCCAGGACGGTGGGCAGTGGCGCGGCTACGAAACCCTGACCTGGGACTTCGAAGCGGACGACACCTTCCGCCTGGAGCGCATCCGCGAACACCGCCAGCGCCCGGCCCAGGCCGACCACCCGGGGGATCGGCGCATCCGCCGCACCCGGGAGATCAGCGAGGGCACCCTCGAGGGCGATGTCGCCCGCCCAGAGACCTACGAGGTCCGCAACGCGACCGTCTTCCAGACCGACGAGGCGTATGACCCCGAGACCGCCTTCGAGGACGCGGAGGAGGAGGTCACCCTGGCGGCGCGCTTCACCGATGACGAGGCCGCTGTCGAGGCAGACGAGATCGCCGTGCCCCCGGATGCACTCGACCCGCTGACCCACCGCTGGCAGGTCATGGAAGAGGCCCTGGAGGGGACGCGCCATACGCAGATCAGCCACCAGGTAGTCGATGAGCAGGGTGAGGTGGAA
>Ga0207421_10002917_pt1 | contig 20804 bp, 17 predicted proteins | sample SodLakKL_010_SED_4_FD_187542 | JGI IMG/M metagenome (GOLD analysis project Ga0207421, IMG submission 187542) | Alkaline sediment microbial communities from Lake Tanatar, Kulunda Steppe, Russia - 8KL_010_SED (SPAdes) (version 2) | ecosystem: Environmental > Aquatic > Non-marine Saline and...
GGCAATTCGCCGATTGCGGCATCCATGCGCTGCATATGGCGAGCTTTATTGTGGGCGATGAGGTGGAAAAGGTATCCGCCGATTTCGCATCGACCATTGCCAGCCGCGTGCTGGAAGATGACGCCATGGTCAATTTCCGCATGGCGGGCGGCACGGTCGGCCGTTTGTGGACCAGTTCTGTGGCCATCGGGCGGCAGCACGGGTTCGATATCCAGATTTTCGGTGAAACCGGCGGGATGCGCTGGGCGTCCGAACAGCCCAATCAGGTCTATTACACGCCAGTTGGCGGGCGTACCCAGATCATGGAAAAAGGCGAATCTGGGCTGTGTTCCGATGCCGCCCGCCTTAGCCGTGTGGCGATTGCCCATCCCGAAGGGTTCCCGCTGGCGGTCGCCAATATCTATGTCGATATAGCCGCCGCAATCAGGGGCGGCAGCAGTGACGGCTTGCCTTTGGCCGAGGACGGATTGCGGTCAATGGCGGCGGTTTATGCCAGCGTTGCATCGGCCAAGGCGGATGGTGCATGGACAGACGCCCGCCCGCCGATGTTCCGCTAGACCAAAGGCCGCAACGTGCCGCGTTCGATGATGCGGCACGGAAACAGCCGCGTTTCGGGGTGACGTTCTGGCTGGTCGATCGTGCCAACCACCAGATCCACCGACGCGCCGATGATTTCGGCAATCGGCTGACGGATCGTGGTCAGGTTGATATTTTCCCACCGCGCCATCGCCATATCGTTCAGGCCGATCACGCCGATATCCTCTGGCACCTGTAGCCCCGCATCCCGTATTGCAGACAATGCGCCAATGGACAGCACATCGTCACCGCAGAAGTAAGCCTGCGCCGGGGTGGATTGCAAAAGCCGCGCCATTTCCACGCGGCCTGCGTCAAAGGAATAGGCGCTGGCATAGCTGACACTGGTGGCGATGTCGGGACGGCTTGCCATGACCTCCAGAAAACCGCGTTCGCGGTCTTGCGTCGATGTCGCCTTTTCCGGCCCGCCCAGAAACGCCACGCGCTGCGATCCGGTGGCGATCAGGCGCTGCGCGGCCATCCGTCCGCAGGCGATGTTGTCGATGCCGACGACATGCACCTGCGGGCTGGACGTGTAGCGGCCAAAGGAATGCACAACAGGAATGCCCACATCGCGGAACGCCTCGGCAAAGCTGGGCGGCAGGGTGGAGGAGGCGACGATCACGCCGTCGACCGAATATTGCCGCAGCATCCGCACGGAATTTGCGGGATCGGTTTCAGCGCTGAGATTGACCAGCAAAGGCCGCAGGCCGCGTTCCTGCAACCCGCGAGTGAACAGGTCGAAGACTTCCAGAAACAGCGGGTTGTGAAAGTTGTTCGACACAAGACCGATCAGCTTGGTCCGGCCCGTGGTCAGCGAAGAGGCCAGCGCATTGGGACTGTATCCCAGTTCTACAGCAGCCTTTTCCACCTTGGCGCGTGTTTTGGCCGACACTGACGCGCCTTCGGTAAAGGTGCGTGACACCGCCGAACGGGATACGCCCGCGCGGATTGCCACCTCTTTCAGGGTCACTGTCATTTTCCGCCATCCATCTGGTTAGATGCGCCTTTTATTACATGCGCCGGTTGTCAGAAATAAACAATTATTCACGTCTTTTTGCAACCGGTTGCAATTTACTTTGAACCCTCCTACAGTTTCGTCAGGGCGCGATGGGGAGGGACCAGATTCGCCCGCAACCTGTTTGGGAGGACATTATGAAAAAAGTTATGAAAACGTTGACAGTCGCCGCTGTTGCCGCGACCGCAATGGTCAGCGCCAATGCGGCAATGGCCGAAGGCGAACGCTATATCCTGGTCAGCCATGCGCCTGACAGCGACAGCTGGTGGAACACAATCAAGAACGGCCTTGCCCTTGGTGGCGAACAGATGGGCGTGTCGGTCGAATACCGCAACCCGCCCACAGGTGACCTTGCCGATATGGCGCGGATCATCGAACAGGCCGCAGCCAGCGCACCTGACGGGATCATCACCACATTGGCCGATTTCGACGTGCTGTCCGGCCCGATCCGCAACGCGGTGGATTCAGGCATCGAAGTCATCATCATCAATTCCGGCACACCCGAACAGGCCCGCGAAGTCGGCGCGCTGATGTATGTGGGCCAGCCTGAATATGACGCAGGCTTTGCCGCAGGCCAGCGCGCAGCGGGTGACGGGGTAAGCTCGTTCCTATGCGTGAACCATTACATCGCGCAACCGGCATCCACCGAACGCTGTCAGGGTTTTGCTGACGGACTGGGCGTGGAACTGGGCAACCAGATGATCGACAGCGGGCAGGACCCGTCCGAGATCCAGAACCGCGTCATGGCCTATCTGAACGCCAACCCCGATACTGATGCTGTGTTGACACTTGGGCCGACCTCGGCTGATCCGACAATCATGGCGCTGGACCAGATGGGCTTGGCCGGTGATATCTATTTCGGCACCTTCGATCTGGGCGGCGATATCGTGCAGGCAATCCGCGATGGTGTCATCGAATGGGGCATTGACCAGCAACCGTTCCTGCAAGCCTATCTGCCGGTAGTCGTGCTGACCAACTATCACCGCTTTGGCGTGTTGCCCGGCAACAACATCAACTCCGGCCCCGGTTTTGTGACTGCCGACGCGCTGGATCTGGTGGCCGATCTGGCTGGCGAATACCGCTAAACCAAGGGTGCAAGGCGGGCGCTTCGCATAGTGCCCGCCTTTTTTGACTGCGCACAACAGGAAGGGATCACGATGTCCAACACGGGCGCGACCGTTGACGAACGGATCAAGGAAACATCAAAACTGCGCAAGGCGCTGATCCGGCCAGAGCTGGGCGCCATTGTCGGCACCGTCGCCGTCTTCGCCTTTTTCATTGTTTTTGCCGGTGACAGCGGCATGTTCAATCCGCAAGGCGTGCTGAACTGGTCCACTGTTTCGGCGCAATTCATGATTATCGCAGTCGGGGCCTGCATGCTGATGATCGCAGGCGAATTCGACCTGAGCGTAGGATCCATGATCGGATTTGCCGGCATGTCTATCGCGATCATGTCGGTCACATTGGGCTGGCCTGTCTGGGTGGCGATCCTGCTGACCTTCGCTTTGTGTATCGCCATCGGCGCGCTGAACGGCATCATCGTCGTGCGCACCGGCCTGCCAAGCTTTATCGTTACGCTGGCGTTCCTGTTCATCCTGCGCGGCTTTACCATCTTTTTCCCCCAATTGATCGAACGCCGCACCATCATCGGCGGTATATCCGAGGCCGCAGCGGGTGACTGGCTCGCCCCCCTGTTCGGCGGCAAGGTGGGCGGTGCGTTCTTTGTCTGGCTGGGCGATCTTGGCGTGATCGAAGTCTTTTCGCGCGGTACCCGCGCCGGACAGCCTGTCGTCGACGGTATCCCCATGTTGATTATCTGGGCGCTGGGGCTTGTGATCGTCGCCCATATCATCCTGACACGTACGCAATTCGGCAACTGGATATTTGCGGCCGGCGGCGACGCGCAGGCCGCGCGTTATGTCGGCGTGCCGGTGAACCGTGTCAAAATCCAGATGTTCATGTTCACCGCTTTTTGCGCCTGCGTCTTTGCGACCTGTCAGGTGATCGAATTCGGATCAGCCGGTGCTGACCGTGGTTTGTTGAAAGAATTCGAGGCGATCATCGCCGTGGTCATCGGCGGCGCGTTGCTGACGGGCGGCTATGGGTCGGTTGTCGGGGCTGCCCTTGGTGCGCTGATCTTTGGTGTCGTGCAGCAAGGTCTGTTCTTTGCCGGTGTCGAATCCAGCCTGTTCCGCGTGTTCCTTGGGGTGATCCTGCTCTTTGCTGTGATCCTGAACACCTACATCCGCCGCATCATTACGGGAGAGCGTTGATATGACGACCGAACCCATCATCCAAATGCGCGATATCGCCAAACATTTTGGCCCAGTGATCGCATTGAACGGCGTCAGCTTTGATATTCGCCCCGGTGAATGCCATTGCCTGTTGGGCGACAATGGCGCAGGTAAATCGACCTTTATCAAAACCATGGCAGGCGTGCATAAACCGACCAGCGGCGAAATCCTGTTCGGTGGCCAGCAGATGCATTTTGACAGCCCCCGTGACGCGATGGAAGCAGGCATCGCCACGGTTTACCAAGACCTTGCGATGATCCCCCTGATGAGCGTGACCCGCAATTTCTGGATGGGCCGTGAACCCATCCGCAAGGTGGGGCCGTTCAAATTCATGGACTTCAAAACCGCCAATGACGTGACCATGGCCGAAATGCGCAAAATGGGGATCAACCTGCGGTCCCCTGATCAGGCCGTCGGCACTTTGTCGGGGGGCGAACGCCAGACAGTTGCAATTGCCCGCGCGGTGCATTTCGGGGCGAAGGTCCTGATCCTTGATGAACCAACCAGCGCACTTGGTGTGCGCCAGACCGCCAATGTGCTGTCTACCATCGACCGTGTGCGCAAGACGGGGATCGGGATTGTCTTTATCACCCATAACGTGCGCCATGCGATGGCCGTGGGTGATCGGTTCACTGTGTTGAACCGCGGCAAGACCCTTGGCACCGCCGCCCGTGGCGAGATCACGCCAGAGGCTTTGCAAGACCTGATGGCAGGCGGCCAGGAAATGGCCGCGCTGGAAGGATCATTGGGCGGAACGGTCTGATGGCTGATCTTTTGCGCAAACCATCCGGGACAAGCGGCCTTGTCCATGCGATCACACCAAAGGATGCAGGCTGGACCTATGTTGGTTTCGATCTGTGGCGTCTGGCCGCTGGCGAGGTCGCCGAAGGCCTGCTGCACGGGCGCGAAGCAATCCTCGTGCTGGTTGAAGGTCATGCCAATATCACCGCCGCAGGGCAGGATTTCGGCAAAATGGGCGACAGATTGGATGTGTTCGAACGCACAGCGCCGCATTGCCTTTATGTGCCGCCCGCCGCGCCGTGGCGTGCGGTGGCGACCAGCAACTGCACGCTGGCCGTTTGCAGCGCGCCCAGCGCGGGCGGGCGCAGCGCGCAGGTGCTGGGGCCGGATGGCATCACGCTGGAAGAGCGCGGTAAAGGTACCAACACCCGCCACATCAACAACATCGCCATGGAAGGCCGCGATGTCGCCGACAGCCTGCTGGTGACAGAGGTTTTCACCCCTGCGGGCCATTGGTCATCTTATCCGCCGCACCGCCATGACGAGGATGATTTCCCCCGCATCACGCATCTGGAGGAAACCTATTACCACCGCCTGAACCCAGGCGATTGCTATGGCATCCAGCGGGTCTATACCGACGATCATCGCCTTGATGAAACCATGGCCCCCGCCAATCATGACGTGGTGCTGGTGCCCAAAGGCCATCACCCCTGCGCCGCCCCCTATGGCGTCGAGATGTATTATCTCAACGTTATGGCCGGGCCGCGCAGGAACTGGCGCTTTGCGATGGACCCCGCCTTTGCGCATCTGGCGGGGTGATCGTCACAGATCGCGCAAATCCTCGGGCAACAATGCCTGTGGCATGTTCTGGTAACAGACAGGCCGCAGGAACCGCCTGATCGCCATCGTGCCCACCGATGTGGCACCGAAATTGGTGCTCGCCGGATAAGGCCCGCCATGGACCATGGCATCGGCCACCTCGACCCCGGTGGGAAACCCATTGACCAGCACCCGCCCTGCCTTGCGTTCCAGCACCGGCATCAGCGATTTCCCTACGGCTTCGTCTGCATCATCCATCTGCAAGGTGCAGGTCAGCTGTCCGTGCAGCGCTTGGGCGATGGTCTGCATCTGGTCCGTATCCTGCGCGCGGATCACGATCCCCGCAGGGCCGAACATTTCGATGGCAAGGTCGTCGTTGGCCAGCCAGTCCGCACCATCGACGACGAACAACGCGGGTGCACCTTTGCGCCCGTCGCATGGCGCAGCAAGTTGCGTTGCCACCGCAGAGGCCGAGGTGATCACCGCGACATTGGCGCGATAGGCTTGCGCCGTGCCTTCGGTCAGCATCGGCGCGGGGGCGACATCGGCCAAAGCCGTTGCTGCGGCGTCGATGAAGGCATCAGCATCCTTGTCAAGGATCACCACCACCCCCGGGTTGGTGCAGAATTGCCCGACGCCCATCGTCAGGGACCCGGCCCAGCCGGTGCCGATATCACCCGCCCGCGCGGCAGAGGCGGCGGGCAGCACAAAGACCGGATTGATCGCGCCCAACTCGCCAAAAAACGGGATCGGCTCTGGCCGGGCCATCGCCAGATCGAACAGCGCCTTGCCGCCCCGGAACGATCCAGTGAACCCGACAGCGCGTGTCAAAGGGTGCTGGACCAGCGCCATGCCGGCTTCATTGGTGTTGGACTGGATAAATCCGAAAGTGCCCGCAGGCATGCCCGTTTTGGCAATCGCGGCTGCAATGGCGCGGGCTACGATTTCGCCCGTGGCCGGATGACCCGGGTGACCTTTGTACACCACCGGACAACCAGCGGCGAGCGCGCTGGCCGTGTCGCCACCGGCAGTCGAAAACGCCAGCGGAAAGTTCGAGGCACCAAAGACGGCGACAGGCCCCAGCGGACGCTGGATCATCCGCAGGTCAGGGCGCGGCAAAGGGGCACGATCCGGCAAGGCCTTGTCATGACGGCGGTCCAGATAGGCCCCGTCGCGGATATGTGTCGCGAACAGGCGCAACTGCCCGCAGGTGCGCCCGCGTTCACCATCAAGCCGCGCGGCAGGCAGGCCAGTTTCGGCGCTGCCATGCGCGGTCAGCTCTGCGCCGCGTGCGTCGATTTCATCAGCGATGGCGTCAAGAAAGGCGGCACGGGTTTCGCGGCTGGTCCAGCCATAGGTAGCAAAAGCCTGCTCTGCAGCTTGCATGGCGGCATCGGCCTCGGCTTTGCCGCCGGACAGGACGGTCAGTGTTGGGCCGGTCACGGGATCGGATTGAAAGGCGCTGCCGCCGTCCACCCATGCGCCATTGATCAGGTGTTGCCCAGTCAGTTCGGTCATGTCGAATTTCCTTTGTTCAGTCGTGAAATGCCGCAACAACGCGGCGCTGCCCCAGCATGAAAGCATCCGCTACATGCAACAGGGGTGCGGTATCGACGTCGGATTGTCCGGCCTCGATCAATTCGGCGAAGCGATGGTAGAGCGCGGGATATTCGCCCTGTTCCAGGACATCCTGCAGGGCACCGTTGATGTGCAATCGGGCACCACCGTCGGTCATACGCAGCTGGCCTTGTGTCGTCTCAACAGTGATATTCCATGTCTGCGGACCTTCCTGACGCCAGTCGAAATCAGCCTTGACCACCATGCCCGCAGGTCCGGCAAAGGTCAGATCAGCGGCGATCGGCGTTTCGCGGTTTTCGGGGAAATCCAGCGTTGCAGCAGTCAGATGCACGGGGTTTGGCAATATCTCGGTCATGATTGATAGGGCATTGATGCCCGGATCAAAGACGCCAAGCCCCCCTGCCCGCCAGATCCAATCCTGCCCCGGATGCCAACGGCGCACATCTTCCTTCCAGTCGATCTGCACCGATGTAATCTGCACATCGCGCAGCCATGCGCGGGCAGCAGCGACACCAGCGGCATAGCGTGAATGCCATGTGGCGAACAGGGTCACGCCTTTGGCTTTCGCCAGACGTTCAAGTTTCAGCACCTCGGACACGGTCGCACCGGGTGGCTTTTCCAGCATCACATGCTTGCCGGCCATAATTGCCCGCGTGGCGATATCGTAGCGCGGCACCGGCGGCATGCAAAGCGACAGCGCCTTGATATCAGCCCGCGCCTGCAGCAGCGCGGCAAGGCTGTCGTGGTTTTCCACCCCCTCCACACCGCCAGACCCGCTGACGGTCGCTGAAAGATCAAATGCATCGCAACCGGCAATCGCGGGGATATGCTGGTCGCGGGCGATCTTGCCCACCCCGACAATGGCGGTGGGCATCAGACGGATCGCTGCACCTGCGGGGCTAGTGGCTGTCACGGGGTACCTCGTTTCCGCGCTGGCCCTTGAGCACAGCGAAATCGGCACCGGTATCGGCACCTTCCACATTGTCGACGAACATTTTGGAAAATCCGCTTTTGAACATCGGCGCAGGCGGTTTCCATGCAGCCAGCCGTGCGGCCAGTTCTTCGTCGGTGATATCCAGATGGATGCGCCGCGCTTCGACGTCGAGTTCGATCATATCGCCCGTCCGTACCACCGCCAGTGGCCCACCTGCCGCCGCTTCTGGCGCGGTATGCAGGACGACCGTACCATAGGCGGTGCCGGACATGCGAGCATCAGAAATCCGTACCATATCTGTAATCCCTTTCTTCAGCACTTTCGGCGGCAAGCCCATATTGCCGACCTCCGACATGCCGGGATAACCCTTTGGTCCGCAGTTTTTCAAAACCATGACGCAGGTTTCGTCGATATCCAGCGCATCGTCGTTGATCCGTGCCTTATAGTCGTCGATATCCTCGAACACCACAGCGCGGCCACGATGCTGCATCAGATGCGGGCTGGCGGCGGAGGGCTTGAGGACCGCGCCATTTGGCGCGAGATTGCCGCGCAGCACGGCGATACCGCCGGATGCGGCCAAGGCTTTGTCCACCGGCAGGATCACATCTTCATTCCAGTTACGCGCCTCCTTCACCTCGTCCCAGATGGTTGTGCCCGACACGGTCAGCGCATCCTTGTGCAGCAGACCCGCCTCACCCAGACGGCGCAGGACAACGGGCAGGCCACCGGCGTAAAAGAATTCTTCCATCAGATATTTGCCCGAGGGCATCAGGTTGACGATCGTCGGCACGTCACGCCCGCAGCGGTCCCAATCATCCAGCGTCAGGTCCACCTCGACACGGCCGGCAAGCGCCAGCATATGGATCACCGCATTGGTCGATCCGCCAATCGCGCCGTTCACGCGGATCGCATTTTCAAACGCCTGTTTGGTCATGATGTCGGATGGTTTGAGATCATCTTTGACCATCTGCACGATCCGCCGCCCCGTCAGCTGCGCCATCACACGGCGGCGGCTGTCGACACCGGGGATCGCGGCGTTGCCGGACAGGGCCATGCCCAGCGCCTCGGCCATTGATGCCATCGTGCTGGCGGTACCCATGGTGTTGCAGGTGCCCGAAGACCGGCTCATCGCCTGTTCGGCATCCAGAAAATCCTCTTGCGTCATCTTACCGGCTTTGATGTCTTCGGACATCTGCCACAACGCTGTTCCCGACCCGACCCTTTCGCCACGGAACCAGCCGTTCAGCATCGGCCCGCCCGTCACCACGATGGACGGAATATCGGTAGAAGCCGCGCCCATCATCAGGCTGGGCGTGGTCTTGTCACAACCGACCAACAGGACCGCGCCGTCGATGGGCTGGGCGCGCATCACTTCCTCGACCGCCATGGCGGCAAGGTTGCGATACATCATTGCCGTGGGCCGGAACGTGTTTTCAGAGGCGGAAAAAACCGGCACTTCCAACGGAAAACCACCTGCTTCCCAGACGCCTGCCTTCACCTTTTCGGCCAGTTCGCGCAGGTGGCCGTTGCAAGGCGTCAGGTCAGACCATGTGTTCAGAATACCGATCACAGGGCGCCCGTCGAACAGGTCATGCGGGTGGCCCTGATTTTTCAGCCACCCCCGGTGATAGATGTTGTCACGGCTGTTGCCGCCGTACCATTCCTGAGAACGCAGTTCGCGGGGCCATTTTGCAGGTTTGAATGTCATGTTTCCCCCTAAAGCACAGCGACAGTAACGCGTTTGCCCTGCCCGTCGGCGCTGCTTTGCAGCATATTGCGCAGGGGCAGACCAAAGGTCGGGGCGCTGATCTCGAAGACATCGCCGGACTGACAAACCACGCCTTGCGCAAAGGACAAGGTGGCGGTGCCGAACATATGCACATGCACATCGCCGGGCTGGCAGAAGATGTCATATTTGAAATGGTGATGTTCCAGATTGGCGATGGTGTGGGACATGTTCGCCTCGCCCGACACGAAAGGCGCGTCAAAGATCGCTTTGCCATCGCGCAAGATGCGGCTGTGCCCTTGCACGTCCTGCGGCAGATCACCGACCAGCATTTCCGGCCCTACGGCACAGACGCGCAGCTTGGAATGCGCCAGGTAAAGATAGTTTTGCTTTTCCATCACATGATCGGAAAATTCGTTCGCCAGCGCATAGCCTGCGCGAAACGGGGTGCCATCCGGCCCGATGATGTAAAGTCCCGCAATCTCTGGTTCTTCGCCCGCGTCGTCGGCAAAGGCAGGCGCTTGTAAGGCAGCACCGGGGGCAACCAGCGCGTGACCGGTGCCTTTGTAAAACCATTCCGGCTGCACGCCGGGGGCATCGCCTGCGGGTTTGCCGCCCTCAACACCCCAGCGGAACATCTTCATCGAATCCGTTTCCGCCTTGTCGGCCTTTTCATGCATGGCGGCACGGGTCGACGCACTTCCCAGATGGGTCAGACCGGTGCCGGTCAGGTGGGTATGGGCGGGGTCGGGATGAAACAGGGGCGGCAGCATCTGACCTGCATCATAGAGAGCGGTCAGATCGACAGCCTTGCCAAGGCCCAACTGCCCGATCCGGTCGCGCAGTCCAACACCGCGCTGCGCGCAATCCATGGCAAGGTCATAAATCGACATTTCGGTAGCGACCAAATGCGCATGAGTGCCGTCACGAGCGACAATCTGGATGCCGCCATCAGTTTTACGATATTGCGAAAGCAGCATGATCTTATCCTTGTTTCTTGTTCATGACGTCAAAAATGACCGCAGCCAGCAGCACCAGACCCTTGATGCATTGCTGCCAGTCGATGCCGATTCCAAGGATCGACATACCGTTGTTCATCACACCCATAATGAAGGCCCCGATCACAGCACCGACGATGGTACCCACCCCGCCCGCCATCGACGCACCGCCGATGAAGACAGCGGCGATCACGTCAAGCTCGAACCCGGCACCTGCTTTGGGGGTGGCCGTGTTCAGACGCGCGGCAAAGACCAGCCCGGCAAGCGCGGCCAGCACGCCCATATTGGCGAAGGTCAGAAAGGTCAGCCGCTGGCTGTTGATCCCCGAAAGCGACGCTGCCTTTTCATTGCCGCCAATCGCATAGATCCGGCGACCAATCGTGGTGCGGCTGGTCACGAAAGAATAGACCGCGATCAGCAGCGCCATCACGATGAACACATTGGGCAGACCACGGAAGTCGGCCATCAAAAAGCTCATGTAGATCAGCGCGACAAAGATCAGCCCGTTCTTGGCGGCGAAAAAGACGAATGGTTCCTCGATACTGCCGGTCTTGCCTGCCTCGTTGCGGGCACGGATTGCCAATACAAGGATCGTGGTCGCAACCAACACACCGATCAGCAAGGAAAACAGGTTCAGGTTCTCACCACCCAGCAGGTCGGGGATGAACCCCGATGCAATCCGCTGGAACTGCTGGGGGAACGGGCCAACGGACTGACCCGCCAGCAACCACAATGTCAGCCCTTTGAACACCAGCATCCCTGCAAGCGTGACAATAAACGAAGGGATGCGAAAATAAGCGACCCAGAACCCCTGTGCGGCACCGATCAAGCCGCCCACGATCAGGCATAAAAAGCCCGCCAGCAGATAGGGGATACCGAATTGCACGATCATTACCGCGGCCAAAGCACCGATGAACCCCATGACAGACCCAACCGACAGGTCGATATGGCCCGCCACGATGACCAGCAACATGCCGATCGCCATGATGATGATATAGCTATTTTGCAGGATCAGGTTGGTCAGGTTCACCGGGCGCAGCAAAATACCCCCTGTAGCGACCTGAAAGAACGCCATGATCGCGATCAGCGCGAACAGGATGCCATATTCGCGCATATGCGCACGTAGAAAGCTAAGCGTGGATTTTACCTGCACCTGTGGTGGCTCGCTTTGGTCAGGATTGGTCGTGGTCTGGGTCATTTGCGGTCCCCCGATCTGATAATGGTTGCCATGATTTTTTCTTGAGACGCCTCGGATGTAGGCATTTCGCCGACAAAGGCGCCTTCGTTCATGACGTAAATCCGGTCTGTCACGCCCAGTAATTCAGGCATTTCCGAAGAGATCACGATGACCGCCTTGCCCGATGCAGCAAGGTCTCGGATCACCGTGTAGATTTCATATTTCGCGCCAACGTCGATGCCGCGGGTCGGTTCATCAAGGATCAAAACATCGGGATCAGCGAACAGCCATTTCGACAGCACGACCTTTTGCTGGTTGCCCCCTGACAGGTTGATCGTTTCCTGCTCGATCGAGCTGGATTTGACATTCAACCGCGTACGGTACTGGTTTGCGACTGCCGCCTCTTTCTGGCGGTCAATGACGATGCCGTTGGCAATACCGTTCAACCGGGCCAGCGGCACATTGCGCCGGATCGTCTGATCCAGCACCAGACCGTAAGTCTTGCGGTCCTCGGTCGCATAGGCCAGCCCTGCATTGATCGCACGGCGCACGGTAGAAAGGTCCACATCCTGCCCGCCAATCTGCACCGATCCGGTGATATTGCGCCCATAGCTGCGCCCGAACAATGACATCGCCAGTTCGGTGCGCCCTGCACCCATCAAGCCGGCGATGCCCAGCACCTCGCCTTTTTTGACGTGGAAGGATACGTTCTTGACCACCTGCCGATCATTCTGGATCGGATGGGTCACGCACCAGTCACGGACCTGCATCGCGATGTCGGGGGTGGCGGTATCGACGCGCGGCGGATAGCGGTCATCCATCGACCGACCCACCATATCGCGGATGATCTTTTCTTCGCTGATGCCCTGACTGCAATCCAGCCGCGAAACTGCTGCGCCGTCACGGATCACGGTGATTGTATCTGCTACCTTGCTGATTTCATTCAGCTTATGCGTAATCAGGATCGAGGTAACACCTTGCCGCTTGAATTCCAGCAGCAGCTCCAGCAGTTGCGCGCTGTCGTTTTCATTCAGCGATGACGTCGGCTCATCCAGAATAAGCAAGCGCACGTCTTTGGACAGCGCCTTGGCAATTTCGATCAACTGCTGTTTGCCCAGACCCAGCGTGCCGACAGGCGTGTCGGGGTGTTCTTTCAACCCGACACGAGCCAGCAATTTTGCTGCCCCGTCGCGTGTGGCGCGCCAGTCCAGCACGCCGCGTGTCGCGCGTTCATTGCCCAGATAGATATTTTCAGCCACCGACAAAAGCGGCACCAGCGCCAGTTCCTGATGAATGATGATGATGCCCTGCGCTTCGCTGTCGCGGATGCTGCCAAAGGTCTGGACCTGCCCGTCAAAAACGATGTCGCCGCTATAGCTGCCGTGCGGATACACGCCGGACAGAACCTTCATCAAGGTCGATTTGCCAGCGCCGTTTTCACCTACCAGCGCGTGAATTTCGCCCTCTTCAACTGAAAGGCTGACCTGATCCAGCGCCTTGACCCCCGGAAATTCCTTGGTAATCGCGCGCATTTCAAGAAGTGTTGCCATGATCCGCCCTGCCCCCGACGTAACAGATGGGCACCGCTTGGGTGCCGCTAGAACAGGCGGCGCAGGGCAGTCCCCGCGCCGCCATAGTTGGAAGGATTACTCGATCTGGTCGCGGGTGTAGTAACCGCTGTCGATCAGCACAGTGTCCCAGTTGTCCTGTGTCACTGCGACAGGTTCCAGCAGATAGGATGGCACGACCTTGACGCCGTTGTCGTAGGTTTCGGTGTCATTGATTTCAGGCTCGCCGTCATTCAACAATGCCTCGACCATGCCGACGGTGACGCGGGCCAGTTCGCGGGTGTCCTTGAAGATCGTCGAATACTGTTCGCCGTCAACGATTGCCTTGACCGACTGGATTTCTGCATCCTGACCGGACACGATTGGCATTTCCATATTGCCCGACCCGTAGCCCACACCTTTCAGCGACGACAGGATGCCGATCGACAGGCCGTCGTAGGGCGACAATACACCATGCACGCGCGCATCGGTGTAATTGGCGGACAACAGGTTATCCATCCGCGCCTGAGCAACCGACCCGTCCCAACGCAGGGTGCCGACCTCGGACATACCCATCTGGCCAGAGCGGATCACGATATCACCAGCGTCGATCAGCGGCTGCAGCACGCTCATCGCACCGTCGTAGAAGAAATAGGCGTTGTTGTCGTCGGGGCTACCACCGAACAATTCCACATTCCACGGTTTGTCATCAGGGAAACGAGCGTTCAGCCCGTCGACCACAGTCGTTGCCTGCTGCACGCCGACCTTGAAATTGTCAAAGGTCGCGTAATAGCTGACATCGCCGCTTTCGCGGATCAGACGGTCATAGGCCACCACATCGATATCGGCAGCGGCTGCGTTTGCCAGCACATTGGACAAGGTAGTGCCGTCAATTGCCGCGATAACCAGCACATCGACACCTTTGGTGACCATGTTCTCAATCTGGGCCAGCTGGTTGGGAATGTCGTCGTCGGCATATTGCAGATCAACGGTATAGCCTGCGGCCTCGAATTGTTCGACCATGTTGTCGCCATCTGCGATCCAGCGTGCGGATGATTTGGTTGGCATCGAAATACCGACAAAGCCAGCATCCTGCGCAATAGCCTGCGTCGCCAGCGCACCGGCAGCAAAAGCGACCAACGCAGTCGTGGTCATCATGGATTTTAGAATTTTCATCTCGTCCTCCCATGCGCGATATGCCGTTAGGCTCCCCCCAGCGGACGTATCGCGCGATTGTGTTAAGCAGGACGCGACATCTGCCAAAGCCCCTGCGGGCGGGAAGTTGCCGCGTTCCGATATGACAATCAAATGAAAATACAGCTTCTGGATATAGCGTCTTTCATATACCAATTGCGTGTATTGGACGGAAAACAGTCATGACACGCAACAAACCCTTTGATCCTTCACCGGCAGCGATGATTCAGCGTGGGTTGCGCCTGCCGCAGCTGCGGCTACTGATCGCGGTAGCCGACATTGGCCAGATATCGGGCGCTGCGGCGCATATCGGCATGACACAACCTGCCGCGTCGCGGATGCTGACGGAACTGGAGCGTGCAACCGGTGCAACGCTTTACGAACGCCATCCGCGCGGCGTGGTGTTGACAGATGCGGGCCATCTGCTGGCACGGCGCGCTCGTACTGCGCTGAACGATCTGGAAACGGCGTTTGATGAAATGCAGATGCTGGCGCAGGGCGCCGGCGGGCTGGTGCGGATCGGTACGGTGACGGGGCCGGGGCTAGAGCTGGTACTGCCGCTGATCCGCGACATGCGCGTCACCTACCCCGACATCAACTTCGAGGTGTTGGTGGATACATCAGACGTGCTTGCTGACGCGCTGTTTGCCCGCCGGATTGACTTTTACATCGGCCGGACCCTGTCAAACGTCAGCCCGCGCGATGTCACCATGACCACAATCGGGATCGAGCCGGTTGCCCTGATCGTGCGCAGCAACCACCCGTTGATGCGCCGACCGGAAGTGACACTGGCCGACACGCTGGTCTTTGACTGGGTCATGCAGGCCCCCGGCGGTTTGCTGCGCCTTGCGGTAGAGGCGTATCTGACCGAACACGGCCACCCGTTGCCGTCACGAACGCTGAGCACATCATCGCTGTTGCTGACTTTGGGGATGATTTCCGACACTGATGTTGTCGCACCGGTCGCGCGGTCGGTCGCCGATATTCTGGTGGCCCGCGACGGGATGAACAGTGCGATCAGTATTCTGGATGTCGGGCATGATATGGCGGTGTCGCCCTATGCCTTGATCTGCCGGCGCGACAGCGACAACACGCCTGTTGTGACGCGGGTTTTGCGCATGCTGCATCACCGGATCGGGACACGTGCGCAGACCGACGAAAGCCCGCGACCATCGCGTTGACGTGATACGTATGACACTTGCACCAGCGCGAGGGCGGCTTTAGTTCAGAGACATGGTTTGGTTTCGTATCTTGATGATTTACAGCCTTGTGCTGGTGATGCTGCCTTTGGGCAGTTTCGCAGCCGTCGCCACATCCGGCCTGCAACCGACACAGGGCATCATTATCGCTGATACCACCTACGTGACCGATATCGCCGAGGTGCAGCAAAAGGTTGCAACCAAGACCAAACGCTGTCGCACTGCCGTTCTTCCCGGCCTTGCCTGCAATGCAGAACTTGTCGTTCAAACGCCCGCCTCTGCGTCGGGCGACGAATTGCTGGGCGCAATGGCATTCTTCGATAAAGTGGTTCTGCCTGTCGGCGTGACGACAACGGGCCATCGGGACCCGCCACGGTCCTGCTGATTTTCGCCGCCGCACCTGCACGTGGTGCGTTTTGAATTTCAGCCAACAAGGACCAATCCCATGTTCACACGTCGCCGCTTCTTTGCCGGAGGCTCTGCCCTTGCATTGTCGGCCTGCGGAATGACACCGCAGACCACACCCATGCCGGAAGAGGTTTTCATCCCGCCACCGGAACCAGTCATGCCGCTTTTGCCTGCGCATTACGGGGCCATCACGGACGAACCTTTCCCCATCCCTGCCGTTCCCGAAAACGTCGTGCATCCGCGCCTGTGGCGCCAAGAGGTCGACAATCCGTTCCCCGATGACACACCCGGCACGATTGTCGTGGACCCCGATGCCGGATACCTGCACCTGATCGGGCAGAACGGACGTGCCATGCGCTATGGCGCTGGTACCGGCGCTGATGCATTTGCATGGCATGGCAATGCACGGCTGCAATTCTGTCGTAGCTGGCCACGCTGGCGGGTGCCCGAAACCATGATCGCCCGCCAGCCGGAACTGGAACCCTATTCCGTCGCAAATGGCGGTATGGATCCGGGTCCGGGCAATCCGTTGGGTGCCCGAGCGCTGTACCTGTTCCAGAATGGCGAAGACACTCTCTACCGCATTCATGGCGCCTGCGAACCAGAGTACCTGGGCAAGGCCGTATCTTCAGGCTGTGTGCGCCTGCTCGACCACGACGTCATCGACCTGCACGAACGTGTGCAGCATGGTGTCACTATTCGCGTTTTGCGGTCACACAAGCCTGCGGCCTTCGCGGCAGTCTACTGACAACTTGGCCTCGGGGCGGTGATCGCCGCCCTGAGGCAACCCGCGGACCGGAAGTAACCTAAAGTTGAAATGCCGCGCATCAGTCGGCAATAAGCCGCCAAACGGCTTTTCATTGCAGGATAGCCATTATTTTAGATCAAAAAGCACCTGCTTTGTGCGGTTCTACGATATAATCGTTCGCCTTGGCGCCTGACATAGGATCAACCGCAAGGATGTCAGATCAAGCTGCCGTTTGGTCAGCCCAACATTCCCTTGCCTTTCAAAAATCTGCGCCCGAGAGTTGTGCATCCGCTCATGATGCGCGGCTCAATCGATCTGCGGTTCAGGGGCTTGCGCCCCACCCGCCAGAGGTCAAAGGGAGATTCTCATGACACTTAAAACAATTCTGAAGGCCAGCAGCGCCTTGGTTCTGTTATCGGCCATCGCGGCAAATGCGCAAGCGACGCATCCCGAAACCGGCGAAACGCTGGCCGAGGTGCAGACCTTTACTTATCGCGTGCTGGACGAACATTCATCTGTCGATCCACAAGTGGTCGAGGATGTGACTGGTTCAGAAGTGGTCCGCGACTTGTTTGAAGGACTGATGAACCAAGATGCAAACGGTGATCTTGTCCCCGGTGTCGCAACCGGATTTGAAGTGTCCGATGATGGGCTGACATACACATTCACGCTGCGTGACAACGCCCGCTGGTCCAACGGTGAACCAGTGCTAGCCAGCGATTTCGTCTTCGCGTGGAAGCGCGCCGTTGATCCTGCACTTGCCTCAGAATACGCATGGTTCATGGAACTGATGTCGATCGAAAACGCCGCTGCGATCATCGCAGGCGAGATGGACATGGATGAATTGGGCGTCGCTGCCCCTGACGATCAGACCTTTGTTGTGACCCTGTCGCAGCCCCTGCCCTATTTCGCGCAGATGACGACTCATGCGACCACGTTCCCCGTGCATCCCGCCACGATCGAAGCGCATGGCGACGCGTGGACCCGCCCCGAAAACATCGTATCCAACGGTGCCTATATCCTGCGCGAACACGTCCCGCAGGAACGTCTGGTGCGCGTGCGCAACGAAAACTATTGGGACAATGAAAACACGATCATCGATGAAGTTACATCGCTGGTCATCAACGACGTCAATCAGGGCCTGACCCGCTATCTGGCAGGCGAGCTTGACCGGACAGAGGTGCCTCCGGGGCAGTTCCAGCGTCTATCCGCAGAATACCCCGATCAGGCGATCAGCATTCCGCGCCTGTGTTCCTATTACTATAACTTTAACCTGTCCGAAGGCGGGCCAGAAGCATTGCAGGACGTGCGCGTGCGTCAGGCGATGAATTTGGCCGTGAACCGCGATGTCATCGTGAACAACGTGCTGGGCGCGGGACAGACAGCAGCCTACAACTTTACCCCCGTACTGACCGCCGGATTTGAACTGCCCGAACTGCCCATCGCCGACATGACGCAGGAAGAACGCAACGCGATGGCAGTCGAACTGATCACAGAAGCCGGGTACGGCATCGGTGGCCAGCCGCTGAGCATCGAATTGCTATACAACACGGACGAAGCGCACCGGAACATCGCCGTCGCCCTTGGCCAGATGTGGCAGCAGACGCTGGGCATCCAGACGACGCTGGCCAATCAGGAATGGCAGACCTTCCTGCAGACGCGCGGCAACCAGAACTTTGAAATGGCGCGCGGTGCATGGTGTGGCGATTACAACGAAGCCTCAACCTTCCTTGATCTTGTCACCACCGAATCCGGCTATAACGATGCGAAATATTCCAACGCCGAGGTTGATCAGTTGATGGCCGACGCCAAGACCGCAGAAGACCCGCAGCCGAACTATACCCGCGTGGAAGAGATCATCTCCGAAGAAGTGCCGCTGATCCCGATCTACCACTATGCCGACGGCTATATGTTCAACCCCGCCCTGCGTGGCTGGCCGGTAGAGAACGTCGAACAGAACTGGTATAGCCGCGAACTTTACATCGTCGCTGCTGACTAAGACAACGCCGATGCGTGAAACCTGCGCCCCTGATACAGGGCGCAGGTAACCCATCTGCTTCCAGACAGGACTTTCCATGTTCAACTTCGTGCTCAAGCGGCTCGCGATTGCGGTGCCGACGATCCTTATCCTGATCGTTTTGTCGTTCATGCTGATGTTTGCGGCCCCCGGCGGCCCGTTTACCAGTGAACGCCCGCTGCCGCCGCAAGTGCTGGCCAATCTTGAAGCGCGTTATGGGCTGGATCAGCCCTATTGGAAGCAGATGTATGATTATGTGGTGAATGTTGTCACCCGTTTCGATTTCGGCCCATCCTTTCAATACCGCGACCGGACAGTGAATGACGTGATCCGGCAAGGCTTTCCGGTCACGCTGACCTATGGTTTCTGGTCCTTCCTTGTCGCCGTGATCGTCGGCGTATCGCTGGGCGTGGTTGCCGCAATCAAGCATAATACATGGGCCGATTACCTTGCCGTTGGCATTACTGTCGGCGCGCAGGTGCTGCCGAATTTCGTCATGGCCCCCATTCTGGTGCTGGTGTTCACGCTCTGGCTTGGCTGGCTGCCGGGCGGCGGCTGGCAAGGCGGGCAATGGCAATATCTGGTCCTGCCGGTGATCGCGCTTTCGACCAGCTATATGGCGTCGATTGCGCGGATCATGCGGTCGTCGATGCTGGAAGTGCTGAACGCCGGTTTCATCCGCACCGCACGCGCCAAGGGGCTGCCGATGTGGCGGATCATTCTGGGCCATGCGCTGAAACCCGCGATGCTGCCGGTATTGTCCTATCTGGGGCCAGCCTTTGTGCTGATGATCACCGGATCGGTGGTTATCGACGTCTATTTCTCGACCGGCGGCATCGGGCAGTTCTTTGTCAATTCCGCCTTCAGCCGGGATTATGCGGTCATCATGGGGATCACCATTCTGGTGGGCGTGCTGACCATTGGCTTTAACCTTGTGGTGGACGTGCTTTACGCATGGATCGACCCCAAGATCCGTTACTAAAGGGGCCGCGCCATGTTTCCTGACAGAACCACCGCCGATAATCTGGTCGGTGCCGCCCACGCAGCTGAGATCAAGGGTCGGTCTCTCTGGACCGACGCGCGCCGCCGCTTCATGCGCAACAAGGCTGCCGTGGCTGGCATGATCGCGCTGATCCTGATCACGCTGTTTGCGTTTTTCGGTGGCTATCTTGCGCAATGGTCCACGCAGGAAATCGACTGGCCGATGATGGGTCGTGTCGCCCAAGACGGCGCGCCCAACTTTGCTAACGGCCATTATTTCGGCGTCGATGAACTAGGACGCGACCTTTATGCCCGCACTGTGCAGGGCACGCGCATATCGCTGCTCGTCGGTTTCGTCGGTGCAGGGATCGCGGTGATCGTCGGCACGCTGTATGGTGCGATCGCGGGCTATTTCGGGGGCCGCATCGACGGCATCATGATGCGCACTGTCGATATCCTGATGGCGATCCCTTTCATGTTCGTGCTGATCCTGATGCTGGTCATCTTTGGCCGGTCGATCCTGATGCTGTTCATCGGGATCGGGCTGATCTCATGGCTTGATATGTCCCGCATCGCACGCGGCCAGACGCTGACCCTGAAAAACAAGGAATTCGTCGAAGCCGCCGTCGCCACCGGCGTGCGCCCGCTGCGGATCATCCTGCGCCATATCGTGCCGAACCTGTTGGGCCTAGTCACCGTTTACGCGACCCTTTTGGTGCCAAGCATGATTATCACCGAAAGCTTCATCAGCTTTCTGGGCCTCGGTGTGCAGGAACCCGCGACATCGCTTGGCGCGCTGATTTCGGCCGGCGCGGGCCAGATGCAATATGGCGTGATCTGGCAACTGGCCTT
>Ga0207421_10002918_pt1 | contig 20802 bp, 19 predicted proteins | sample SodLakKL_010_SED_4_FD_187542 | JGI IMG/M metagenome (GOLD analysis project Ga0207421, IMG submission 187542) | Alkaline sediment microbial communities from Lake Tanatar, Kulunda Steppe, Russia - 8KL_010_SED (SPAdes) (version 2) | ecosystem: Environmental > Aquatic > Non-marine Saline and...
CGGCGCGGCCTCGTCAGGGTCGCGGTGCTCGTGGGTGCCGCGACCCTGCGCGCTCGGGCGACGGCCTGCTACGCGGAGCCGGTGGGCTCGCGGTCAGGCTCGTCGATCCGCTCGATCGCGGGTGCCCCGTCCTGCCCGGGTGCCGGCGCCTTGCGGGTGCGCAGCGCCAGCGGAGCAAGGACCGCTGCCACCAGCAGGCCCCACACGGCGTTCACCAGGAACAGCACGAACACGGCGACGGTGAGCACGAGCGCGGTCACGTCCCTGCCGGTCATCCTCATCACCTCGTTCCGCTCGGGTGCCGGCGCGGTGCCAGAGAGGGACTCGTGCCCCCGGGCCCGCCCCATTCGGGCCTCATGGCTTGTGACTGCGTTCACAAGCAGTGTTCCCGGTCGCACGACGGGCTATCGGCCGGGCGTCCCTGCGCGCGGGGGCCGTTCGGTCCGACCGCCTCTGGTCGCCTCGACACCGCCTCGTGCGGTCGCCGGTCGGAGCGGAACGCATCGCCGCGACCCCCGCGTCGCCGCGATCCCCCGCATCGCGGCGACGAGCCGCGCGCGGCCCACCCTCGGCAGGCCCGACGTCCCGTGGTGGCCGCGGAGCAGGAGGCCGACCACGCCCGGGAGCGCGCCGTTGGCCGGGTCAGTCCGCGACGTGCTCCACGAACGACGCGTCGACGTGGTCCTGCGAGGAGGCCAGGACCGCTCCGCCGCTACCGTCGGGGAAGGCGTCGTCGGCGACCGCCGCCGCGGTGGCCGCACGATCCGGTCCGGCCAGGCGCTCCACCCGCTCGGGCACCCTGACCAGCGGCTCGCCGATGATCGCGGGGCCGGCGAGCAGGAGTGGGTGGCCCTCGCCGTCCTCGCCCTCCACCACGAGGGCCCCGGCGCCCTCGTCGAGGTCCTCGGACGCCTCGGCGTCGACGGTGAGCCGGCCATCCTCCTCAGCCGTCACCTCAGAGGCGAGCGTCACGTCTCCGGGGTGCAGCGCGATGTCGTAGGCCTCGTCCTCGACGATCGGGTCCGCGCTGACCTCGCCCTCCAGGCGCTCGCCGGGGATCACGTGGGCCGGCAGAGCAGCGCCGTTCCAGCGCAGCGGGGCCATCGTGGGCGCGCTCACGGTCAGCCGCGCCGCGACCCCGGAGCACGCCATGGAGGAGCAGGGGCAGCTCCGCCTCGGCGAACGCAGCGAGCGCGCGGGCCGCCCGACGCGAGCTCGCGCGCGCTCATCCTGATCCCGAGAAGCGCTAGCACCACGACGACCTCACGCCCCGTTGAGGGCGCTGGCGCGGTCAGTGACGGCGTCGAGGCTGCCCCCCGCTGGCTGATCCACAGCGTCGCCGACGGCGTCGGTCCATCGCCGACCCCCCGGCGCCAAGCCCCTGGGATCCGACCGACCCCAGATGTGCGTGCGTAGAGTGCACGACGGGTGCGTTGCGGGGCAACGAGGATCATGCGCCAGCTCGACGCCCGCACCGAGCCAGGTGGCAGCCCGCGTGCACGGGGGCCACGGCCCGGGCGTCCAGGGACGCGGATCCCCTTGCGCCAAGCCGCAATCGAGGCCGCGCCGCAGCGGGGGCCGGAGGTGCGCGCGCCATCGCTCGGAACCGTCGGCGTCACCGCGGCCGCTGGGGCGCGGGCGGAGGCACGTGGGGTGGTGCGGAGTTGAGATCCCAGTTCCCACGGCGTATAGGTGTGCAACGAGCGCCGAGCCCGCCGGGCATGGAGGGGCGAACCGGCGCGCCGACTGTCGCCGAGCTCGAAGAGGTGGTTTGCGTGTCCGACTGCGTCCGCGCAGTCCGTGTCCTTGTCCTGCTCGTCGCCCTGGCTGTCCTGGGCGCCGCATGCGGCCCGCCCGGGGACGACGCACCCGCCGACACAGAGGAAGCCAGCGGCGAGGACCTCGAGGAGGTCGCTGACGAGGTCGATGAGGAGGAGGCCGACGAGGTCCAGGCGGAGCTGGAGGACGTCGACGAGGACGCGATCGTCGTCCACGACGCCGGGTGGGAGTCGCTGTGGGTCATCAACCAGATCTTCGCGACCATCGTCGAGGAGGGCTACGACCACGCCGTCGAGGAGGTGACCATGTCCACGCCGTTCTTGCAGCAGGCGCTGCCTGACGGCGACGCGGACGTGGCCACCGAGATGTGGTGCATCAACCATCAGGAGTACTGCGACACCGCGTTCGACGACGGCTCCATCGAGCAGGTCGGGACGGTGTTCTCCGAGTCCGAGCAGGGCTGGTACGTGCCGCGCTATGTGATCGAGGGCGACGAGGACCGGGGCATCGAGCCGATGGCCCCCGACCTGGAGCACGTCGACGACCTGCCCGAGCACGCCGACCTGTTCGAGGACCCCGAGCGTCCCGGCGAGTCGCGGATCATCAGCGGCATCACCGGCTGGGACTCCACCAACCTGTCCGACGCCAAGGTGCACGCCTATGGCCTGAACGAGCACTTCAACAGCCAGGACGTGGGCTCGGCCGCAGCGTTCGACGCGGAGATCGTCAGTGCCTACGAAGCGGGGGAGCCGATCCTGTTCTACTACTGGGCCCCGTCGTGGATCATGGCCGAGCTCGACCTCGTGCTGCTCGACGAGCCCGAGTGGACGCCCGAGTGCGACGAAGCGCTCGCCGAGGCCTCCGACGACCCCAGCTCGGCCAGCGAGGAGGCCGGGTGCGCGTTCCCCGGCGGCGAGGTCGAGCAGGCGATGAACCCCGGGCTGCGTGACCGCGCCCCCGAGGTCGCCGAGATGCTCGAGCGGATGTACGTCGGCGACGACCGGATCAACGAGGTCCTGGCCTACTTCGAGCAGGAGGACGCCGAGGCCGACGAGGCCGCGCATTGGTACCTCCGCAACGTGGATGACTGGCACGAGTGGGTCCAGGACGATGAGATCATCGAGCGGGTCGAGTCGGCCGTCGACGCCTGACCAACCTCGACCACGATCGTCGCGATCACACAGCAGGGAGGATCCATCGTGCTCGATGAGCTGCGCGGCTGGCCGGAGTGGCTCCAGCATGACTGGGGCCGCTACGTCGACCGAGCGGAGACCTGGCTGCTCGACAACGTGCAGTGGGCCTTCGACCTGTTCCAGACCGGCTTCCTGGCGCTGCTGACGCCCGTCGAGGACTGGTTGCTGTGGCTCCCGTGGCCAATCATCGTCGGGGCGCTGGCGCTGCTCGGCCTGGTGCTCGCTGGGTGGCGCATGGCCCTGGGCATCACCGTGGCTCTGCTGTTCATCGGGTCGATGGGCCTGTGGGGTCCGGCGATGGCGACGCTGTCGCTGGTGCTGGTCGCCACGCTCATCGCCGTGGTGCTCGGCGTGCCCGCTGGCATCGCCATGGCACGCAGCGAGATCGCCAACACCGCGATCCGGCCGCTGCTCGACTTCCTCCAGACGATCCCGAGCTTCGTCTACCTCATCCCCGCGGTGCTGCTGCTGGGCATCGGGCGGGTCGCGGCGGCGCTCGCGATCATCCTGTACGCCATCCCGCCGGTCATCCGCCTGACCAACCTCGGGATCCGCACCGTGCCCGAGGAGACCGTCGAGGCCGGCATCGCCTACGGAGCCACACCGTGGCAGCTGCTGCGCAAGGTGCAGCTGCCGCTGGGCTTCCCGACCCTCATGGCCGGGGTCAACCAGACGATCATGATGGCGCTGGCGATGGTGATCGTCGCGTCGCTGATCGGCGCCGGCGGGCTCGGTGACGAGGTGCTGCGTGGCCTCAACCGCCTGGAGACCGGCACGGCGTTCACCGCCGGGTTCGCGATCGTGCTGCTGGCGATCATCATCGATCGGCTCAGCGAGGCCGGGGCGAACCTGCGCCAGCGGCGCCGCGGCTCCAACGGTGGCGGTGATGAGCAGGTCGAGCGCCCTGCGGGGGCTGCCGAGCCCGCCGCCACGCGACGGGATGCGACCCATGCGCAAGCCGTTGGCGCTGACCAGCACGACCGCGAGGGTCCCGACGTGGCCCTGCGGGGCCTGACCAAGGTGTTCGGCCCTGACCCGGCCGAGGCGCAACGCCTCCAGGCCAGCGGCGCCACCAAGGCCGAGATCCTGGAGCACGCCGGGGCCACCATCGCGGTCGACGACATCTCGCTGGAGGTGCAGCCCGGCGAGACGTTCATCGTCATGGGCCTCTCCGGCAGCGGCAAGTCCACCCTGGTGCGCTGCCTCAACCGACTGATCGAGCCGACCAGCGGGTCCATCGAAATCGCCGGCGAGGAGGTCACCGAGATGGACGACGCCGCGCTGATCGCGCTGCGTCGCCAGCGCCTGGGCATGGTCTTCCAGCGCTTCGCGCTCCTGCCGCACCGCGACGTGCTCGACAACGTCGCTTTCGGGCTCGAGCTGCAGGGCGTCGACAAGGAGCAGCGTCGGCGCACCGCCCGGTCGGTGCTGGACGTCGTCGGGCTGGCCGGCTGGGAGTCGAGCCACCCCGACCAGCTCTCGGGCGGCATGCAGCAGCGCGTCGGCCTGGCCCGCGCGCTGGCCCACGATCCCGACATCCTGCTGATGGACGAGCCGTTCTCCGCCCTCGACCCGCTGATGCGCCGCCAGCTCCAACAGGAGCTCCGCGACCTCCAGCAGCGGCTGCGCAAGACGATCGTGTTCATCACCCACGATCTCGATGAGGCACTCGCCCTCGGCGATCGCATCGCGATCATGAAGGACGGGCGCTTCGAGCAGGTCGGCACGCCCGAGGACATCCTGCTGCACCCCCGCAGCGAGTACGTCGCCTCGTTCGTGGAGGGCACCGACAAGACCGCGATGCTCACCGCCGAGGACGTGATGTTCCGTCGCTTTGCCACCGCCACCGTCGACCAGTCCCCGCGGGTGGCGCTGCACCTGATGGAGCGCGAGGGCATCTCCAGCATCTTCGTGGTCGATGGCCACCGGCGCCTGCAGGGGCTCGTCACCGCGGATGCGGCGATCGACGCGGTCAACGATGGGCAGGCGGACCTGCGCCCCTCCGTCCTGCGGCAGCCGGCGGCCACCCGCCCCGATGACCGCGTGCAGGACCTCATGAGCATCGCTGCGTGGGAGCCCTACCCGATCGCGGTGGTCGACGCCGAGCAGCGACTGGTGGGCTACGTCGCCCGCGTGTCGATCCTGCGGGGTCTAGTCGGCAGCAGCGTCGACAGCCCAGCCGAGGCCATCGAGCCCCAGTCCGGCTCGCCGCCCGCGGTCGGCACGGGAGCCAGCTAGCGCACCGGCGCCAGCGCTGCGCTGCGCCGGCGTCGGGTCGGCGTGCGCTAGGACCGAGTGCTCGCGACGGCCCGGCCTGGCGGGAGCGCGAACCGCTGGCTGGCAGCGGTCGTGGCCGCCCAGCGACGCCTGGCCGATCCCAGCAGCACCCCGTGGCTGGGCGTGCAGCTAGGCAGCGCCGAGCACGCCATGTTCGTGCAGTGGCGCCTGCGCCGCGACGACCGCATCGTGCTGTACCCGCGCTCGTTCCTGCGCCACCGCGACTGGCTGGCGCCCGATGGGCCCGGCATCGGCAGGTGAGCGGCGTCACCCGCAGCAGGTGTCGTCGAGCCGGTCGGCGCGCCAGGTGCGCACGGCCTCATGGCCGGCGAAGACGGCCAGGGCCAGCGCGGCGACCGGATCGGCCCACCACCAGCCGAGCAGCGCGTTCAGGCCCAGGCCGAGCAGGACCACGCCGGACAGCCACGCGCACAGCTCGGTCTGGCGCGACTCCGAGACCACCGCCTGCGAGCCGAGGGTCGGGCCCAGCCGTCGCTTGGCGCGAGCCAGCACCGGCATGAGGACCAGCGAGGCCGCCGCCAGGACGATGCCGGGCAGGCTGACCTCGGGCTCGCGCTGCTCGGCGAGCAGCACCACCGACTCCGAGGCGACGTAGACGGCGAGCAGCCCGAAGCACGCCGCGATGAGTCGGGTCGCGCGCCGATCGTGCTCGGCCATGCAGCCCCCGCGGCGCTCCTGGGCCAGGCGCCAGGCCAGCACCAGCGAGGTGGACACCTCGACCCCGGAGTCCAGGCCGAAGCCGATGAGGCTGATGGAGCCCGCGGCGATGCCGGCGGTCAGCCCGACGACGCCCTCGACGACGTTCCAGCCGATCGTGAGGCCGTTGTACAGCCGCACGCGGCGCACGGCCTCGGGCCGCGCGAGCTGCGCGCTGGGCGTGCGAGGCATGGCTGGCTCTCCGCGGGTGCGACGGATGGTCGGCGCGGCCAGGCATCGTAGGCCGGCGCGCCCCCGAGGCCCAGGATGATCGGTGGGGCCGTCCGGGCCGGCCCGCCAGGCTCCGTGCGAGGCGGGCTACCCTAACCGGCTGCACGTGCGCGGGACGGCGTCGCAGTGCGACGCCCCGCCATCACCCTGGCACGCAGGCACCACAGGCGTCGGGAGGCCCATGGGCGAGCTGCTGGCCGACAACCCGCTGCTGGCGCTGTTCCTGGTGCTGGCTGCGGGCACCGCCCTCGGCGCGGTCCGGGTCGCCGGGGTGTCGCTGGGCCCGGCAGGCGCGCTGTTCACCGGTCTGGCGATCTCCGCGGCGCTGCCCGAGACCGCCCAGGCGCTGCCGATGCTGGTGGGCACGCTCGGGCTGACGCTGTTCGCCTACACCATCGGCCTGGCCGGCGGACCGTCGTTCTTCTCCGGGCTGGCGCGCAACGCCTCGATCATGCTGCTGGCAGCCGGGGTGTTCGCCGCCCTCGCGGTCCTCGCCGGCGTGGCCGGTGTGCTGCTGGGGCTGGAGGGCGCCGACATCGCCGGCACCTACGCCGGCGCGGTGGCCAACACGCCGGGGCTGGCCGCCGCGGTGGACCTCACCGGCAGCAACGCACCGGTGGTGGGCTACTCGCTCTCCTACCCGTTCGCGGTCATCGGCTTCGTCGTGGCCATCACGATTGGGCTGGCGTGGTCGCGGCGCGCCCCGACCGCCGAGGACCGCGACCCCCCGCAGCCCGCCACCCATCGCACGATCGAGGTGACCCGCCGCGACCTGCCGCCGCTGGGCGAGCTCGCCGGGCGCGAGGGCGAGCGCTTCGTGTTCGCCCGGGTGCGCCGCGACGGGGTCCAGCGCACCCCGACCGCCGACCTGCGGCTGGAGCCCGGCGACCTCGTGGTCGTGGTCGGCCCGCGCGAGCCGCTGGAGCGGCTGGCCGCCGAGCTCGGGCGTGCGACCGACGAGGACCTGCCCCTGGACCGCACGCAGGTGGACTTCCGGCGCATCGTGCTGACCAACGCACGCTACGCCGGCGCGACGGTCGCCGAGCTCGACCTCGCGCGCTTCGACGCGATCGCCACCTACGTGCGCCGAGGCGACGTCGACCTCGTCGCCCGCCCCGACCTGGCCGTGGAGCTGGGCGACCGCATCCGCGTCGTGGCCCCGCGGGCGCACATCGACCGTGCTGCCGCCGAGCTCGGCGGCTCCGAGCGCGAGGCCGTGCTGGCCCCACCCGTGGGCTTCAGCCTCGGGCTGCTGCTGGGGCTGGCGCTCGGCCTGGTGCCGATCCCGCTGCCGGGGCTGACCCTCGAGCTCGGCACCGCGGCGGCTCCGCTGCTGGTGGGTCTGGTGCTGGGCCGTCTGGGACGCACCGGCCCGGTGGTCTGGCAGCTGCCGTATGCCACGAACCAGGCGCTGCGACAGCTCGGCGTGCTGCTGTTCCTGGCCACGGTGGGGCTCTCGTCCGGCCCCGACCTCGCTGGTGCGCTGGGTACGCCCCGTGGCGCGCTGCTGCTGGCCTTCGGCGCGGCGATCACCACCACCGCGGCGGTCGCGCTGCTGCTGCTCGGGCGCGGGCTCGGCCTGGGCGGCGCGCGACTGGCCGGAACCCTCGCCGGCGGCCAGAACCAGCCGGCGCTGCTGACCTACGCCTCCGACCGCACCGACGGTGACGATCGGGTCAGCGCCGCCTACGCGCTGCTGTTCCCACCGACCTTCGTGGTCAAGATCCTGGCCGCGCAGATCCTCGCCGGGCTCTGATGCGGCCGGGCCGCCCGGCCCCCGGCCGGTCCGCCCGGCCCGGCGCCGGTCACCCCGGCTGGTCATAGACCGGCCACCCCGAGGTCGTCACGTGCTCGTAGACGATCGCGGTCTCGATCCGGCTGACCTCCTCGCGCGTGGTGAACGCACCGAGGGCCAGCGACCGCAGATGCGCCACGTCACGCACCGCCACGTGCACCAGGAAGTCGACCGACCCGGTGAGGTGGGTGACGGCCACCACCTCGGGCAGCTCGATCAGGTGCGCGCGGAAGGCCTCGAGGGCCTCGCGGGCGTGGCGGCGCAGGTGGACCTGGATCAGCGCCTGCAGGCCCACGCCGACCGCAGCCGGGTCCACCTCGGCGCGAAAGGCGGTGATCACCCCCTCCTCGCGCAGTCGCTGGATCCGCGCGTGGGTGGCCGAGGGCGACAGCGCCACCCCGGCGGCCAGCTCCTTGACCGTCTGCCGGGCGTCCTCCTGCAGCGCTCGCACCAGGGCGCGGTCTGTCCGGTCAAGCTCCATGCTCCCCCCGTGATTCAGGACAGCGTTCGTTGGACACCAGCATGGGCGGTACGGGACACTGTGCACAAGGCCAAGACGCCGCGCTTCGTCCTTCCCGGGGCGCAGGGCGGGCGGTCGCAACGGAGGTGGCGCCCATGGGTCGCGCTCGCAGCATCCGCACCGCCGTCGTCCACGCTGGCCGGGGGGACCTGCGCGAGCTCGGGTTGCACGCGCCCCCGATCGACCGCTCGTCGACCTATCCGCTGTCCGACCTGCGCCGGGCCACCGCCGACCTCGAGGCCATGGCCCAGGGCGAGCACCCCACTGAGTCCCCGGTGTACGGGCGCCTGCACAACCCGACGGTGGCCCGCTTCGAGCAGGGCGTGGCCGAGCTCGAGGGCGCCGAGGACGCGGTGGCGTTCGGATCGGGGATGGCCGCGATCACCGCCACGCTGCTGGCCGCCGGCGCCAGCGAGGGGCACGTCGCCGCGCTGCGCCCGCTCTACGGCGGCACCGATCACCTGCTGAGCAGCGGACTGCTGGGCTCCCGGGTCACCTGGACCACGCCGGAGAAGGTCGCGGTCGACGTGGGCCCCGACACCGCCCTGGTGCTGGTCGAGACGCCGTCCAACCCGCTGCTCGATCTGGTCGACATCGCCGCGCTGGTCGCCGACGCCGGTGACGTGCCGGTGCTGGTCGACAACACCTTCGCCACCCCGATCCTCCAGCAGCCGCTGCGCCACGGGGCCGCGTGGGCGCTGCACTCGGCGACGAAGTTCCTCGGCGGCCACGGCGACGTCCTGGCGGGGGTGGTGGCCTGCGACGCCGAGCGCGCCGCTGCGCTGCGCCGCGTCCGGGTGGCCACCGGGGCGCTGCTCGACCCCGACGCGGCAGCGTTGCTGCATCGCTCGCTGCCCACGCTGGCGCTGCGGGTCCAGGCAGCCCAGGAGGGAGCCACCGATCTGGCCGCGCGCCTGGCCGCCCATCCGGCGGTCACGTGGGTGCGCCATCCCAGCCGTCCCGGCGCCGACCCGCAGGGGCTGATGGGACGTCAGCAGGCCGGTCCGGGCGCGGTGCTCGCGTTCGAGGTGGACGGCGGGCACGACGCCGCCGCGGCGGTCATGGCCGCGGTGCGGCTGATCACCCCCGCGGTCAGCCTCGGTGCCACCGACACGCTGATCGAGCACCCGGCCGGGCTGACCCACCGGGTCGTGGCCGCCGAGGCGCTCACCGAGTCCGGGGTCACCCCCGGCACCCTGCGCCTGTCGGTGGGCATCGAGGACCCCGCGGACCTGTGGGAGGACCTCGCGGCCGCGCTAGACGCGGCCACCCAGCGGCGCTAGTGCGCCGCGCATCGGGGCGAGGGCGCCGTCTACCGGGGCAAGGGCGCCGTCCGAGGGCTCACGCGTCGAGGGCGTGCGCGCGCAGGTGATCGGGGTCGACCAGCTCGGCGGCGCGCTCGTGGGTGGCCGCCAGCACCACCGGCGGCGCGACGCCCGCGCGACGGGCCTCCTCCCATCGGGAGGCGCACAGGCACCAGCGGTCACCGGGCGTCAGCCCGGGGAAGTCGAACATCGGGCGCGGGCTGGACAGGTCGTTGCCGCGGCTGGCGGTGAACGCGAGGAACTCCTCGGTGACCTGGGCGCACACCACGTGCGAGCCGAGGTCGTCGGGCCCGGTCTCGCAGCAGCCGTCGCGGTAGAAGCCGGTCACCGGCGCGGTGCCGCAGGTGGCCAGCGGTCCGCCCAGCAGGTTGCGGGCCGACCCCTCGGGCGCGACCTGTTGGCTCGTCTCGCGCCGCCCGGCCGCCTGGCCGTTGCCGGCGGGCCCGTGGCCGTTGCTGGTGGCTCGATCAGGCTGTGGGGGCTCAAGCGGGTCCATGCCCTGTGGGGTACCCGCTGCGCGGCGTGGCGATGCCCCACGGCGGCCAGGCACGCGTGCTCCACAGGGCGGCGAGCACCAGCACCGGCTGGAAGGCCAGGCGCACCAGCCGGGCCGCGTCGGAGTCGAGCCCGAACGCGTCGTGGCCAGCAAGCGCCTGGTAGACGTTGCCGGGGAAGATGAGCACGAAGAAGGCGGCCACGGCCAGGCCCACCATGCGGCGCCGTTGGCGCCACACCACCAGCGCCAGGCCGAGCCCGATCTCCACCACCCCCGAGCCCCACACGATCAGCGACCGGGCCGGCAGGAACGAGGGCGTCTGGGCCAGGAACTCCTCGTGGTTGGTGAAGTGGCCCACCCCGGCGAGCAGCAGGATCGCCGCCAGCACGAGCCGCACCGCGGTGCGCGCTGCGGCTGCGAGATCCATCAACGCTCCTCGCTGTGCGTTGGTACCGTTCGCTCACCATGGATGATGCCACCACGCCCGACCGCTCGGCCGCCCAGCCCTCGCACGACGACGCGTCGGACGTCCGCGCCCAGCTGACCGGGCCGCCGCTGGGCCACGAGCCCCACCCGCATCTGCTGGCGGCGCTGTGGCAGTGGGCCGAGGAGGACCCCGACGCCCCCGCGGTGGCGGTCCGCGAGGGCGACCGGTTCGCGCCCCACAGCGTGCGGTGGCTGCGCGACCGGGTCCGCGAGGTGGCCGCCGGCCTGGTGGCCCTGGGGGTGCAGCCCGGCGAGCGCGTGGCGCTGCTGTCGCGGACGCGGCTGGCGTGGACCATCGCCGACCACGCGATCCTCGCGGCGGGTGCGGTCACCGTCCCGCTCTACGACAGCGCGGCGCGGGACCAGATCGCCCACGTGCTCACCGATAGCGAGGCCACGGTCGCCATCGTCGAGCACCCCGAGCAGCGCGAGCTGCTCGACGGGCTCGGCGAGGCCGCGCGGACGGTGAGGCGGGTCGAGGTGATCGAGCACGGCGGACTCGACGCCCTCGCCGAGCGCGCCGACACGGCCACGCGCGCCGAGGTCGACCGGCGCCGCGCGTCGCTGGGCCCCCACGACCTGGCCACCATCGTCTACTCCTCGGGCACCACCGGCGCGCCGAAGGGCTGCGCGCTCACCCACGGCAACCTGACCTGGAACGCCGCCCAGACGATGCAGCACCTGCCGCAGCTGTTCGACGGGGTGAGCCGCACGCTGGTCTTCCTGCCGCTGGCCCACGTCTTCGCTCGCATCCAGGTGATCATCTCGCTCCAGGGACGCGCGCAGCTGTGCTTCGCCAGCAGCGTGGCCCAGCTGCGCGAGGAGCTGCCGATGGCGCAGCCGAGCTTCCTGGTGGCCGTGCCCCGGGTGTTCGAGAAGCTGCTGGAGGCCGGCCGCAACGCGGCCGCGCAACGCGGCCGGCTGTTCGCGACCCTGTTCGACGCCACCCGCCGCGAGGCGGATGCGCGCTTCCGCGCGCTCGAGCGCGGCCAGCGCCCGGGTCCGGTGGCGCGCGCCCGGTGGGCGGTGCTCGACCGGCTCGTGGGTGCGCGGCTGCGTGCGGCGCTGGGCGGCGAGATGCGCTGGGCGATCTCCGGGGGCGCCGCGCTGCCCAGCGACGTGGCGCGCCTGTTCAACGCGATCGGCGTGCCGCTGCTGGAGGGCTATGGCCTCACCGAGACCTCGCCGATCCTCACCGGCGACCCGCCAGAGCGGCCCCGCCCCGGGTCGGTGGGCCGTGCGATGCCCGGCACCGAGCTGCGCCTGAGCCAGGACGGCGAGCTGCAGGTGCGGGGCCCCCAGGTCTTCCAGGGGTACTGGCGCAACCCGCAGGCCACCGCCGAGATGTTCGCCGACGACTGGCTGCGCACCGGCGACCTCGCGCGCTTCGACGGCGACGGCTGCGTGTGGATCACCGGCCGGATGAAGGAGCTGATCGTCACCGCCGGCGGCAAGAACGTCAGCCCCGGGCCCCTCGAGGACCTGGTCCGCGCCCACCCGCTGGTGGGCACCTGCATCGTGGTGGGGGAGGGGCGGCCCTACATCGGCGCGCTCATCACCCTCGACGCCGAGCAGGCACCGCGCTGGGCACGCCAGCAGGGCCTGGAGCGCGACGACGTCGAGGCGCTCGCCGAGCACCCGCAGGTGCGCGCGGCCATCGCCGAGGCGGTGGACGCCGCCAACGCCACCGTGTCCCAGGCCGAGCAGATCCGACGGTTCCGCATCCTGCCGCGCGACCTCGGCATCGCCTCGGGCGAGCTGACCCCGACGCTGAAGGTCCGCCGCGCGGTGGTCGGGCAGCGCTACGCCACCGAGATCGAGGCGCTCTACGCCGAGGACGAGCACCGCGGCTAGCGCTGCTCCGCGCACACACCCACCGGAGAGCGCGTGCGGCCTCGGTGGTAGGGTGCCGTGCGGCCGCGCGCAGCGGTCCCAACCACGCCTGCGCCCCGGCGCGGGACCCGAACCGAGAGATGCGCCCCGCACGTGCCCGAGCGGGCGCGGGAGGCCGACCGTGAGCCGAGACCTGTCGCTGCACCAGGCGCTGCCCGAGCCGTTCGACCTCGCGGGGCCGAGCTTCTCACGGCTGCTGGAGCGCCACCTGCCCGACGCGCTGCCCGAGGCGCTGGCGCGGGGCGGCGAGGCGATCCCCCACGTCGAGGGCACCACCGTCATCGCGGTGGCCTACGACGACGGCGTCATCGTCGCGGGCGACCGCCGCGCCACCGCCGGCAACGTCATCTCCAAGCGCGACATGCGCAAGGTGTTCGAGGCCGACTCGACCTCGGCGATCGCCATCTCCGGCGCCGCCGGACCCGCGATGGAGCTCGCCAAGATCTTCGCCACCGAGCTCGAGCACTACGAGAAGGTCGAGAACGGCCCGCTGTCGCTGGAAGGCAAGGCCAACAAGCTCGGCCAGATGGTGCGCGCCAACCTGCCCATGGCGCTGCAGGGCCTGGTGGTCGTGCCGCTGTTCGCCGGCTACGACATGCTCGCCGACACCGGCCGCATCTACGAGTTCGACGTCGCCGGGGGCCGCTACGAGGAGCAGCGCTTCGCCGCGCAGGGCTCGGGTGGCCGCGATGCGCGCGGCAGCCTCAAGGCGCGCTACCGCCCCGACCTCGGCCGCGACGCCGTGGTGGACATGTGCCTCGAGGCGCTGTGGGACGCCGCCGACGAGGACGCCGCCACCGGCGGTCCCGACGTGGTGCGCGGCATCTACCCGCTGGTGTCGATGATCGACGCCGAGGGCTACCGCGAGCTGCCCGAGGACGACCTGCGCGAGCGCATGGACCGCGTGGTCAGCGCCCGCCAGCAGTGACCGGGCGCTCACCCCGCTGACGCCACGACCCCGCACGCGCCACAGCGCCCGGCGCCGCCGCACCACGCACCCACCACGACCGCACCAGGCGAGAGGAGGCCACCGTGGGCATGATGCCCTACGTCAGCCCCGAGCAGCTGATGAAGGACCGGGCCGAGTTCGCCCAGAAGGGCATCAGCCGAGGGCGCTCGGTGGTGGCCCTGTCGTACCGCGACGGCATGCTGTTCGTGGCCGCCAACCCCTCCACGAGCCTGCACAAGGTCAGCGAGATCTACGACCACGTGGCCTTCGCGGCGGTGGGCCGCTACAACGAGTTCGAGCAGCTGCGCGTGGCGGGCATCCGCATGGCCGACGTGAAGGGCTACCAGTACGCGCGCGCCGACGTGACCGGTCGCAGCCTGGCCAACGCCTACGCGAGCTTCCTCGGCGCCGGGTTCACCGAAGGCTCCAAGCCCTTCGAGGTCGAGCTGCTCGTGGCCGAGGTCAACGGCGCCGGCGTCGAGCTCTACCACGTGCGCTACGACGGCTTCATCATCGACGAGGACCGCCACGTGGCGATCGGCGGCAGCGCCGAGGCCATCAACAACCAGCTGGCCGAGCACCACGACCCCGACGCCGACCTCGATGCCGCGCTGCGCACCGCCCGCGACGCCCTGGCCGCCAACGAGGACCGCGAGCTCGGCGCCTCGCAGCTCGAGGTCGCCGGCCTGGACCGCACCCGGGGGCGGCGCACCTTCTTCCGGCTGCCCTCCGAGCGCGTGAGCGCGGCGCTGGAGGGCTGACCCGCCCGGACGCAGGTCAGTCCTGGCGCACCAGCTGCGGGGGCGCGCCCAGCACGATCTGGGGCACCCCGTCGCGCTGCTCCACGCTGCCCACCGCGCACACGAGCTCGCCCTCGAGGTCCTCCAGGGGCTCGTCGAAGGCCTCGCGAGTCTCCTCGTAGACCACCACGTCGAAGCGGGGCTCGTCGGGGTGGGGCGCGCCGAGGTTGAGGAACGTCGGCGCGCCTCCCACGTCCTGGGCCCACGTCACCTCGGCGACCGGCCCCTCCACCGCGGCGCTCTCGCCGACCCTCGCGTCGGCCTGATCCCAGGCCACGGGGTCGTCGCAGTCCACCGGATCGCCCGGAGGCTCGGTGAGCGTGCGACCCAGGCCGATCGCGACCACCGCGATCACCAGCACAGCGCCGATCAGGACGGTGCGGAGCGTGCGCCACATGCGCCCAGCATCCCTGGACCCGCCGCGGCGCGCAGCACGGCCCTACACTGCGGCCCAGGTGCTCCGCGCGTCGACCGCGCGGAGGCGCCCGCCATCGGCGGGAAGGAGCGTGCATGGACCGCCGCATCTTCGGCCTCGAGGTCGAGTACGGGGTGACCTGCACCTTTCGGGGCCAGCGGCGGCTGTCGCCCGACGAGGTCGCGCGCTACCTGTTCCGTCGCGTGGTCAGCTGGGGGCGCTCCTCCAACGTCTTCCTCGAGAACGGCGCGCGGCTCTACCTGGACGTGGGCTCCCACCCGGAGTACGCCACGCCCGAGTGCGACACGGTCCGCAGCGTCATCGCCCACGACAAGGCGGGGGAGCGGATCCTCGAGGGGCTGGTCGAGCAGGCCGAGCACCGCCTGGCCGAGGAGGGCATCTCGGGGCGCATCACGCTGCTGAAGAACAACACCGACAGCGCCGGCAACTCCTATGGCAGCCACGAGAACTACCTGGTGGCTCGGGTGGGGGAGTTCCAGCGCCTGGCCGACACGCTGCTGCCGTTCCTGGTGACCCGCCAGGTCTTCTCCGGCGCCGGCAAGGTCCTGGCCACGCCGCGCGGTGCGGTGTTCGCGATCAGCCAGCGCGCCGAGCACATCTGGGAGGGGCTGTCCTCGGCGACCACCCGCAGCCGTCCGATCATCAACAGCCGCGACGAGCCGCACGCCGACGCCGAGCGCTTCCGCCGGCTGCACGTGATCGTGGGCGACTCGAACATGAGCGAGCACGCCAGCTGGCTGAAGGTGGCCACCACCGACCTGGTGCTGCGCATGGTCGAGTCCGGCGCGGTCATGCGGGACCTCACCCTCGACAACCCGATCCGGGCGATCCGCGAGATCAGCCACGACATGACCTGTCGACGCCGCGTGCGCCTGGCCAGCGGACGGGAGATGAGCGCGCTGGAGATCCAGCAGGCCTACTTCGAGCGCGTCAGCCAGTTCGTGCAGTCGCACGGCGCCTCCGCCGAGGACGAGCGGGTCCTGTCAGCGTGGGGGCACGCGCTGCAGATGCTGGCCGAGGACCCGCTGAAGCTGTCGCGGACCGTCGACTGGGTCGCGAAGTACCACATGGTCGAGGACTTCCGCCGTCGTCACGACCTGCCCCTGTCCCACCCGCGGGTGGCGATGCTGGACCTGCAGTACCACGACGTCGACCGGCGCCGCGGGCTGCATCACCTGCTCGCCCAGCGCGACAAGGTCGACCGGATCGTCTCCGAGGACGAGATCCTCGGCGCGATGCAGGATCCCCCGGCCACCACCCGGGCGCGCCTGCGCGGCGAGTTCATCCGGGCCGCCAAGCGCAAGCGCCGCGACTTCACCGTGGACTGGGTGCACCTCAAGCTCAACGACCAGGCGCAGCGCACGGTGCTGTGCAAGGACCCCTTCCGCAGCGAGGACGACCGGGTCGCCAAGCTCATCGCCAGCATGTGAGCCCGCTGCGCGGGGCATGCCCCAGCCGGGCGCAGCGGGGTGGAGCAGGGGCGGCGCCCTAGGGGTCCGGTGCCTGATCGGCGTCCTCGGCTGCCTGGCCCTGCCCGCCCGACTCGGCCTCTGGATCGTCCTGCTCGTCCGCGCTGCCGGGATCCTCGGGCGGCGCAGCCGGCTCGGGATCGGGCTCCGGCTCGGAGGCGGGGGCGGGCACTGCGGCCGGCGCGGCGTCGGGCCCGGTGTCCTCGTCTGGAGCGGGCTCGGCCACGCGCGGCTCGGGCTCGGGTCCCTGCGACGACACGCCCGCGAAGCGTTGGGGCTCCTGATCGGCGAGGGCCTCGGCGACGAAGTCGCGCCACAGCGGCGCGGCGGTCCCCGAGGAGGAGATCCCCGTCAGCGTCACGCTCTCGGTGGGGTGGCCGATCCACACCGCCACCGACAGCGTCGGGGTGGCACCGACGAACCACACGTCGCGCTGCTCCTGGGTGGTGCCCGTCTTGCCGGCCACGTCCCAGCCAGGCAGCTGGGCAGCCGTGCCGGTGCCGCGCTCCACCACACCGAGCAGCGCACCGGTGACGGCCTGCGCCGTGTCGGTGTCCAGCACCTGGTTGGGCGTCGTCGGCGCGGTGTGGCGCACCACGCCCTCGGCGTCGGCGACCTCGCCCACCAGGTGCGGCGCCACCAGCGCCCCGCCCTGGGTGATCGCCCCGACCGCGGTGGCAAGCTCCAGCGGCGTGGTGCCGCGCGGCAGGCCACCGAGCGCCATGGACGGGTTGTCCTCGGGGCCGGCAGACCCGGTGAAGGCGCTCTCGGCCACGCCGAGGCGCTCGGCGACCTCGCGGGTCTCGGCCGGGCCGACCTCCAGGATCAGGTCGGCGAAGGCGGTGTTGACGCTGTCCTCCATGGCCTGGTGCATCGTCGGGTCAGGGTGGCTGCGACCACCGAAGTTGCGCACGCCGGTGGTGCGCCACGCCTCGTCGTCGTCGAGCACGTCCTCGCCGAACGTCGCGCCGCTTCTGCCCTCGAGGCGGGTGGCGGGATCGACGCCGCCCTCGAGGGCCGCGGCCATGACGAACGGCTTGAACGCCGACCCCGGCTGGCGGCGCCCCTGCAGCGGCAGGTGCAGCTCGTCGTCGTCGAAGTCGCGGCCGCTCGCGGCGGCCAGCACCCGGCCGTCGCGGGGATCGACCGCCACCAGCGCGGCGGTGACCCCGTCGGGCTCGGGGAGCTGCTCGCGGATCAGCTCGTTGGCCAGCGCCTGCAGGTTGGGCTCGACGGTGGTGGTGACGGTGAGGCCGCCGGTGTACAGGCTGGTGAACCGGTCGGTGCTGGTGGCCCCGCCCACGCGCGCCAGCGCCGACGAGCAGGTCGGCCAGCGCTGGCCTGCCTCCGCGGTCGGGTCGCAGGTGAGCTCGCGGCGCACGGCCTCGATCAGGTGAGGATCGACGACGTCGTCGCTGCTGCCCTGCGCCAGGTCCAGCGGACGTGCGCGCAGCTCCGCGAGCTCCTCGGCGGTCAGCCACCCCTCTTCGGCCATGGTCGCCAGGACCTCGTTGCGGCGCCGCAGCGCGGCCTCGGGGGCCTCCCGGGGGTTCAGGTTGGTGGGAGAGCGGATGATCCCGGCCAGCAGCGCGCTCTGGCCGGGCTCGAGCTCGTCGGCTGCGACCGCGAAGTACTCCTCGGCGCCGGCGCCCACCCCGTAGGCGCCCGCACCCAGGTAGACGTGGTCGAGGTACTGGTCGAGGAGCTCGTCCTTGGTGAACGCGTCCTCCAGCGCCAGCGCCTGGCGCAGCTCGACGATCTTGCGCTGCAGCGTGCGCTCGTCGCCGACCATGGCCTTGGCCAGCTGCTGGGTGATGGTCGATCCGCCCTGGACCACCGTGCCAGCCCGGACGTTGGCCAGCGCCGCCCGCGCGATCGCCTCCGGGTCGTAGCCGCCGTGCTCGCGGAACCGCCGGTCCTCGGCTGCCAGCACCGCCTGCGACACGTGGTCGGGCAGCTCGTCCAGCGAGGCGCGATGGCGGTTGATGCCCGCATGGAACGTCGACAGCGGGGTGCCGTCCGGCGCCACCACCGCGCTGCGCTGCTCGAGCTCGGCGAGCTCCTCGACCGCCGGCACATCGAGATCCACCGCCACGGCATCGCTGACCGAGCGTGCCGCGGGCAGGACCACGGCGGTGAGCGTCAGCGTGACGACCAGCAGCCCGACCACGCCGAGCACCACAAGGCCCGCCGCGCGGGTGCACCAGCGCCCGATCGAGCCGACCCTGACACGTGGGCTGTGCGCCACCATGGCGTCCTCGCTGGCTCGGGACCGCGTCACCGGCGCGGTCGCCCGACCGCGTGCGGCCAGTCGCCGGTCCCCGCCGCTGCGAGGGGAGGCGCACGAACCCCTCGGCCACCGGGTCGATGGACCCAGCATGGCACATCGCGGGCAACCGGATGGGCGTCCTACCATCGGCCTCATGGCCGAGCGTCTGGAGCGCCTGCTCAACCTCCTGATCGCCCTGCGCGAGCGGGCTCGCCCCATGACCGCCGAGGAGGTCCGCACCACCGTCGCGGGGTACGGTCAGTCGGACCAGGCGGCGTTCCGGCGCATGTTCTCCCGCGACAAGGCGGACCTGCGCGCGCTCGGCGTGCCCATCGAGACGGTGGCCGCCGACCGCTTCGGCGATGCGATCGGCTACCGCATCCGCGGTCGCCACGCCGACCTGCCGCCGTTGCGCCTGGCCCCCGAGGAGCTCGGTGCGCTGGCGGTGGCGGTGCAGGTGACCGGGCTCGGCGATCTGGCGCAGGGCGGGCTGCGCAAGCTCGAGGTCAGCGCCGACGCCCCCGGTGCGAGCCGCGGCGCCCAACCACCACCGGTGGCGCTGCGCCTGGACCGTGAGCGCCTGCCCACGCTGCTGGCCGCCCAGCTGCGCCGGGAGCCCGTGGCGTTCGCCTACGGCACGCCCACCGGCGCGGCCGCCGAGCGCACGGTGGATCCCCACGGCCTGGTGCATCGCCGCGGACGCTGGTACCTGGTCGGCCGTGACCACGATCGCGACGCGGTGCGCGCGTTCCGCCTCGACCGCATCGAGGGCCAGGCGCGACCGGTGGGCGAGCCGGGCGCGTTCACCCCACCGGAGGACCCGCCTGACACCTCCGCGGTCGTGCCCGACCCGCCCGACCCGGTGGCGGCGCGGCTGGCGGTCCGCGGGCCGCACCGCGGTGGGCTCGACGCCGTCGCGGTCGATGCCGAGTGGTCGCTGCTGACGCTGGCCGACGAGGACCCGCACGAGCTGCTGGCCTGGGCGCTCTCGGCGGCTCCCGACGTGGTGATCCTCGAGCCGCGCTGGCTGGCCCAGCGCGCCCGCGACCGCCTGGCCGCCCTGTCCGACCCGGCCGAAAGCCACGGGTCATGACCCCGGTGGCGACCCTGGAGCGCCTGGAGCGCCTGCTGGTGGTGGTGCCCTGGCTGGTGGCCCACCCGGGCACGCCCGTCGACGAGGTCTGCGCCCGGTTCGGCGTGGACCGCGAGGCGCTCCTCGCCGACCTCGACGTCCTCGGCTACTGCGGGGTCCCCGGCTATGGCGGCGGAGACCTCGTCCAGGTGCACCTCGTCGACGACGCGATCACGGTGCGCCTCGCCGACGCCCTTGAGCGCCCCCTGCGCCCCACGCCCGAGGAGGCCGCGGCGCTCCTGCTGGCGGTGCGTGCCGCACAGCGTCTGCCGGGCGTGGCCGACACCGAGGCGCTCACGCGCGTCGCAGCCGCCCTGGAGGCCCTGCTCGGCGGAGACGCAGCGGCGGTGACCGTGGCGGTCGGTGCTCCCGACGAGGACGTCACCACGGCCGTGCGCAGCGCCCTCGACCGGGGCGCGCCGGTCAGGCTGGACTACCTCGACGCGGCCGGCGAGCGCACCGAGCGCACCGTCGAGCCGTGGGCGCTGACCGTCGCCGAGGGCGTGTGGTATCTGCAGGCCCACTGCCGACGCGCCGACGCCCCGCGCGACTTCCGCCTGGACCGGGTGGTGGAGGCCACGCCGGCGCCCGACGACGCGGCCGGCGTGCGCGTCCCACCCGACCCGCTGCCCGCACCAGGCTTCCGGCCCCCCGCAGACGACGAGCAGCTGGTGCTGCGCGTGGCCCACGAGGACGCCTGGGTCGCCGAGCAGCTGCCCGGGGCACGCCGCGAGCCCGCCGGCGAGCACCTGGTGATCCGCGCGCCCATGGGGCGCCGGGGATGGGCGATCCGGTTCGTGCTGAGCCTCGGTGGCCGCGCTCGCGTCCTCTCACCGGAGCCGGTCGCCACGGCTGTCGCAGCCCGCGCGGGCCAGGCGCTGGAGGCGCTCGACGCCTGGGAGCGCGCTCCCTGGACCGAGCCTCCCTCCGACCGCTGAAGCCCCACCGCGTCGGTGCACCCCACGCGCCGCTCGTCGGCGCGTCCGGCGACGGCACGACGATCTCGTGGCGAGCTCCGACCTGACGCTCAAGCAC
>Ga0207421_10002919_pt1 | contig 20797 bp, 21 predicted proteins | sample SodLakKL_010_SED_4_FD_187542 | JGI IMG/M metagenome (GOLD analysis project Ga0207421, IMG submission 187542) | Alkaline sediment microbial communities from Lake Tanatar, Kulunda Steppe, Russia - 8KL_010_SED (SPAdes) (version 2) | ecosystem: Environmental > Aquatic > Non-marine Saline and...
CGTTCTCGACAGGCGGAGGGCGTCAGTTTTCGGTGACCACACGGTCGATCGCCTTCACGGCCCGGATCAGCATCTGTCCCTCAACGCCCCTCACCCCGGACTGGGCCAGCCAGGCCTCCACCGCGGGGGCGACCTCGCAAACCGCCGGCATCGGCGCTTTGGCATCCACCAGGGCCTCCAGGCGTACGATGAACACGAAGCGCAGCCACTGGGGCAGCGCCATGGTATCGGCGCAGAAGGGCTCGATGCTCTCGAAGGCGGTGGGGGCAGGCTGTACCATTCTCCACTGATCGGTGGCGCGCATGGTGGCCTCCAGCTCGCGCAGGGCGGCCGCCAGTTCCTGGTGAGCGCTCATTATTGTGACGTCCTCGCATGCATGGGGGATACCATTATCCCTGCCCGCCCCTTCCCCGGCCACCCCACCGACTTTCCGGCAGGGGTGTGCTCACAAGGGCTATTATCTACGGGCTTATACACCGAGTTCTCCACATCGGGTGTCGGCATGACGGCATCGCGATGCACAGTGCACAGTTTTCCTGCATGGGGCTGTGGATAAACTCTGGAAAGGATGCTCCAGGCCCCGCCTCATGGGCCTCTTGGTCCGGCGCTCAAGAATTGACCAGACACAGGCTTCGTGCACCCGTAAGCTGCTGACATCGGCGCGATGCCAAGGTAGAGTGCACGGTTCGCAGACGGGAGAGAGCATGCAGCCCATCAACACCCTACATGGCTTCTTCGTGCGCAGCGGCGCCACGGTGAGCCTCTACCACCTGGGACGCCGGGTCGAGCCCTGCGAGATGTCCACCCTGGCGGCCTTCGAGGCCGGCGAGCTGGCCTGGCCGACTCCCTGGCAGGGTCAGGCACGCCTGGGCCTGGTGTTCCGCCTCGGCGAGATGCACGACCCGCTGATCTGGTTTCTGGCCCTGCCGCTGGACGAGCAGGGCCAGCTGGTACCGGCCCCCCGTGACGCCTTCCTGCAGCGTCTGATGGAGACCCTGGGGCGCAGCGTCGGACGCGAAGACGGCCAGGCGGTGGACAACCTGATGAAGGACAACCCCCTGGTCTTCACTCCCTCGCTGCCCTTCCAGGCTCTGCTTCACGCCCGTGCCAGTCATGATCTGGGGATGTCGGCCAGCCAGCATCTGGAGCCGGTGGAAGCCTACCTGAGCGGCCAGCAGGAGATCGACTGGCGGGCCCTCGGCCTGCAGGGGCTGGCCGACTTCGTCGTGCGCATGGGCGCCGACGACCAGGCCCGACTGGCCAGCCGGCTGCCGGCGCTGCCTGGCGAAGCGCTTACCTCGCTGTGCTACTGTCTGGAGAATGTGGCCATCGGCGCCGACCTGGCCCGGGCGCTGCAAGACCGTGGCGAAGCCGCGGCAAGCACCGGCGACATCGAGACATTCTCCGCCTGCGTTCGCGCCGTGGCAGGCGCCGACAGCGACCTCGCCGGTCCCTGGTATGACGCATTGCTGGCCGATGCCGACGCCTGCGGCCCCGACCTGCTGGCGGCGATGGCCGGGCGCGGCTGGCACCACCTGGAAGACGCCGAACGGCTGCCGAACTTCCTGACCCGCCTGGCGGGTCGCGAGGATGCCGACTTCGTGAGCGTGGCGCGCGACCTGGCGCTGGTGCCGCGCCTGCGGCTACCGGTGCTGATGACCCTGCGCGAGGCCGCCCCTGAGAGCCCCATCGGCAGGCGTCTGGCCGCACTGAATCGCTGAAAGGTCTGGAAGGATTCCCATGAGCATGAAAGAACTGCCCTACACCCCCAAGGCGGTGATCGGCCGTCGTGAGATGGTCGAACTGCCGGAAATGCACCTGACCCTTTGCGCCAAGGTAGACACCGGGGCGCGAACCTCGGCGCTTCACGCCGAGGATATCGAATCCTACGAGGAGGATGGCCACCTCTGGGTCAGCTTCACCACCCGCGGCGGCGGCCCGAACACTCCGCCCCATGTGTTCCGCATGCACCTGCATGATCGCCGCAAGGTCCGCAGCTCCAATGGGCAGGAGGAGTGGCGCTACATCATTCGCACCTCCCTGAGCCTGGGCGACCTGGAGTTCCCCGTGGAGCTGAGCCTGACCGACCGTCGCAACATGCGGCACCCCATGCTGCTTGGCCGCCGCGCTCTGCGCCGCCTGCTGGTGGCGCCCGGCAGCGCCTTCCTGCACGGCGAACCCTGAACCACCCGACACTGGAGCCCCCTCGATGCATATCGCGCTGCTGTCACGCAACCGCAATCTCTACTCCACGCGTCGTCTGGTGGAGGCCGCCGAACAGCGTGGCCACAGCGCCCGGGTGGTCGACACCCTGCGCTGCTACATGAGCATCGCCTCCCATCACCCCTCGATTCACCTCAAGGGAGAGGAGCTCGAGCCCTTCGACGCGGTGATCCCGCGCATCGGCGCCTCGGTGACCTTCTACGGCTGTGCGGTATTGCGCCAGTTCGAGATGATGGGCACCTATGTCATCAACGACAACGTGTCCATCACCCGCTCTCGCGACAAGCTGCGCTCGCTGCAGCTGCTCTCCCGCAAGGGTCTCGGGCTGCCGATCACCGGCTTCGCTCACTCCCCGGACGACATTCCCGACCTGATCACCATGGTCAAGGGAGCCCCGCTGGTCATCAAGCTGCTGGAGGGCACCCAGGGCATCGGCGTGGTACTCGCCGAGACCAACCAGGCCGCCGAGAGCGTGATCCAGGCCTTCATGGGCATGAAGGCCAATATCATGGTGCAGGAGTACATCAAGGAGGCGAAGGGCGCCGACATCCGCTGCTTCGTGATCGGCGACAAGGTAGTGGCCTCGATGAAGCGCCAGGCAGCCGAGGGTGAGTTCCGCTCCAACCTGCACCGCGGGGGAACCGCCAGCGTGATTCGCATCACCCCGGAGGAGCGCTCCACGGCGATCCGTGCGGCCAAGGCCATGGGCCTGCGAGTCGCGGGCGTCGATCTGCTGCGCTCCAACCACGGACCGGTGATCATGGAGGTCAACTCCTCTCCCGGCCTGCAGGGCATCGAGGCGGCCACCGGCAAGGACATCGCCGGGCTGATCATCGAGCATATCGAGAAGAATGCCGCGCCGAACCGCAAGGCGCCGCCTAAGCCCAAGGGGTAATTGCCAGAACGGCACCGATCAGGCCCAATGCGCGGACATTTATTATTGTCCGAGGGTAGTAAAACAGTGTTTCCCCGGCCACAATCTGCGTCACCGGAGGAGGTGACCGCTCATGTTTCTTGATAATCGCCAAGTGGCGATGGACAGCGCCCTTGAGGCGCTGGCCGACAGCATCGACTATTTCCAGGACAATCTGGAGCGCCTGCGTCCCACCCTGCGTGACGCCCTGAAGCCCCACTACGAGGCCAGGAACCGGTCGATGAGCAAGCTTCAGGAGCTGGCCCGTCAGCATCTCAACATGCTGCCACGCGACGCCGACGTCGAGCGCGATGACTACATGTGGCTGTGGAGCCGACTGAAGAGTTTCGTCGGCAACGAGAGCCAGGTGGTGATCGGCGAGCTCCTCGAGCAGGAGCGGGTGCTGATGCAGGCCCTGTCCACCCTCTACACCCACCCCCTTCCCGACGCCATCGAGCCGGTGATCGAGGATTGCCTCAAGGGCTGCCGGGCCCTCATACGCGAGCTCTACGAGCTGCAGAAGCAACGTCAGCGGAGCTGAACTCGTCTCCCTCGCCTGCCGACGCCCCGGCGCTTTTCTAGCCCTCGCTGTCAGACGCAGCCCAGGGCACTGAATCGCCCTTCGTCGGGTAGAGCCAGGCCTCCCAGGTGCGCGGCGCGATCTCCAGCGGTTCCAGCGGACCCAGAAAATGGGGCTCACGTCCCCACAGATACAGATCTCCCAGGGTAGCCACTCGCGCCACCCACTCCCGCGCCTGAAGCCGCCACTCCCCGCTCACCTTGCGCGACGGAGATGGCACCGCGCAGCCCGTGGCTTCCAGCCCGAGGGCGTCGGCGATGAACAGCGCCCGCGGCAGGTGCCAGGCCTGGGTGATCAGCAGCGCCCGCTCCACGTCAAACACTTCCCGCGCCCGGGACAGGGTATCGAAGGTGCTGAAACCGGCATAATCGAGGGTCATGTCGGCATCGGCCACCTGGCGGCCACGCAGATCACGCCACATGGTGATGGGTTCGTTGTAGAAGCGGGTGCGATTGTCACCGGAGAGCAGCAGATGATCGACGCGCCCCAGGCGCAGCAGGCGCGCCGAGGCGCTCATGCGCGCATCGAAGTAGGGATTTCTCACGCCGCTACGGGTCCAGTGGGAGGTGCCGAAGACCACGCCCACCCGCTCGCCTGAGCACAGCGGCACTTCATGCTCGATGCGAGAGTGGGTCTGTCCCAGCACCCACAGGTTGGCCACGACGAACAGCAGGGCCGCCAGCAGCGCGGAGGCCCCGAGGGACATCAGCAGGCCCCGAAAGACCTTCCCAACCGCCTGCTTCATGGCAGCCCCCAAGACTAGAACATGCCGAGTTCGAGCTTGGCCTCGTCGCTCAGCATATCGCGGCTCCACGGCGGATCGAAGACGATCTCGGTGTGCACCTTGCTGATCTGCGGCGCGCCGAGGATCTTGTTGCGAGCGTCGGCGGCGATCACATCACCCATGCCGCAGCCCGGCGCGGTGAGTGTCATGCGGATGGTGACGATGCGCTCGCCGGTGATCAGCCGCTCGATGCGGCAGCCGTAGACCAGGCCCAGGTCGACGATATTGACCGGAATCTCCGGGTCGAAGCAGGTTCGCAGCTGGTCCCAGACGAACTGCTCGATCTCGTCCTCGGTGGCGTCTTCGGCGAGGGTCGGCCGCGGCAGGGCCTCGAGCCCCAGGGCGTCGAGGTTGGCCCCTTCGATCAGGTAGAGCCGCCCCTCGTAGCCCACGCTGACCGTACTGCCCTTCGCCTGCACCACACTGACGATGCTGTCCTCGGCCAGGGTCACTGTCTTGCCGAAGGGGATGGAGATCGCCTCCACATCTCGCTGCAGCGGCAGGCTCTGCCCCTTCTCGAGGCTAGCTATCTGCTCGATATCGCTCATGGGCGTCCTTATCTCACCATGCCGATGACGCGAGTGAGCGACTCGGCAAAGACATCGATCTCTTCCAGGGTGTTGTAGGCGGCAAACGACGCCCGGCAGGTGGCGTCCACGCCGAACTGGGCCAGCAGCGGCTGGGCGCAGTGGTGGCCGGTGCGAATCGCCACACCGAGCTGATCGATCAGCAGGCCGATATCCTGAGCGTGGGCGCCATCCACCACGAACGAGAGCACGGCGGCCTTGTCCGGGGCGGTGCCCAGCACACGCAGGCCGTCGATACGCGACACCGCGGCGGTGGCCCGTTCCAGCAGGATATTTTCCCAGCCACCGATGGCGTCGAGGCCCACGCCTGTGACCCACCTGAGCGCCTCGCCCAGGGCGATCACCTCGGCGATGGCAGGCGTTCCGGCCTCGAACTTGTGGGGGATCTCGGCGAAGGTGGTGCCGGCCTCGAAGGAGACCGTATTGATCATCTCCCCACCGCCCTGCCAGGGCGGCATGGCCTCAAGCAGCGCCGCCTTGCCGTAGAGCACGCCGACACCGGTGGGGCCGTAGACCTTGTGTCCGGAAAAGGTATAGAAGTCGGCGTCGATATCGCGCACGTCCACCGTCTGATGGGGAGCGGCCTGGCAGCCGTCCACCAGGATCAGAGCGCCATGGGCGTGGGCAGTCGCCGCCATCTCCTTGACCGGGTTGACGGTGCCGAAGGCATTGGAGATGTGGTTCACCGCCACCAGCCGGGTGCGTTCGGTGAACAGCGAACCATAGGCGGTCATATCGAGCACGCCGCGCTCGTCTACCGGGATCACCTTGATCACGAACCCCAGCTCGCTGGCCAGGAGCTGCCAGGGCACGATGTTGGAGTGGTGCTCCAGGCGTGAAATCAGCACCTCGTCACCGGCCTTCAGGTTGGCTCGCCCCCAGGCATTGGCCACCAGATTGATCGCCTCGGTGGCGCCGCGGGTGAAGATGATCTCACGATGCTCGGCGGCGTTGAGAAAGCCGCGGACCGTCTCACGAGTGCCTTCGAAGGCCGCCGTGGCCTCATCAGCCAGGGTATGCAGCCCACGATGGATGTTGGCGTTGTAGCCGCTATAGTAGGCGTCGAATGCCTCTATTACCTGGCGAGGTGTCTGGCTGGTGGCCGCGTTGTCGAGATAGACCAGCGGCCGGCCGTGTACCTGTCGGGTCAGTATGGGAAACTCCGCGCGAATTGCCATCACGTCCAGCGTGGGCGCCTCAGGGCGGCGGGTAGCCAGTTCGGTCATGGCGTGCTCCTCTTCAAAGGCGCTCTCACTCATCGTCCAGGGCCACGGCGGCTTCCACCAGCCCTGCCAGGTTGAAGCGCTCCGGCAGCTTGCCGGCTACCGCCAGTTCAACGCGCTCGGAGATGGTGTCGACATCGACCTCTTCCAGCACCTCGCCGGCGAAGGCCAGGGTCAGCAGCCCACGGGCGGTCTGGCGGTCGATGCCGCGGGTACGCAGGGCGAAGATTGCCTCCTCGTCGAGCTGGCCGGTCGTGGAGCCGTGAGAACACTTGACGTCGTCGGCGTAGATCTCGAGCTCGGGCTTGGCATCGATCTCGGCGCGGTCGGAGAGCAGCAGGTTGGCGTTGCTCTGGTAGCCCTCGATCTTCTGGCTATCGCGCTTGACCACCACCTTGCCGTTGAACACGCCATGGGCGCGATCATCAAGAATGCCCTTGTAGTTCTCGTTGGAGTAGGTGTGCGGCGCATTGTGGTTGGCCAGGGTGTGGCTATCCACATGCTGGCGACCCTGACCGTAGAACAGGCCATAGAAATTGGCGGTAGCGCCCTGACCGTTGAGCTCGCTGATCAGGTCGGTGCGCACCAGGCTCCCCCCCAGGTTCAGGTTGAACGAGGTATAGGTGCTGTCGCGGCCCTGCTCCACATGGATGCTGGCCACGTGCAGATCCGCAAGCGGAGCCTCCTGAAGCTTGTAGTGGGTCAGGATCGCCCCGCGGTCGAGCATGACCTCTTCCACCAGATTGGTGAAATTGGCCGCCGCCTCCTCGCCGATATGATGCTCGATCACGGTGGCCTGGCTGCGCCCGGCCGCCTCGATCAGGATGCGCGGGTGGCTCATTACCGGCTGGTCACCGGCCCGGGAGAGGAACTGCAGCACGATAGGCTTTTCCACCACGGTGCCGGGCGCCAGTCGCACCACGGCACCCTCTTCCGTGAACGCGGTGTTGAGCGCGGAAAAGGGCGAGAACTCCACGCCGGTGAGTCGACCGAGGGGGCCACCCACCGCTTCATGGTTCTCCTCGAGCGCCCGGGAGAGTGGCAGCAGTGCCACCCCGGATGGCAGGCCGTCGAGCTGCGATAGCGACGCCGAGAACACCCCGTCGACGAAGGTCAGCCGGTGGGCGTCGATGGGCAGGGTCAGTGCCGCGGCGGTGGCGGGGGAAAACTCGGCGTCGGCGGCAAGGGCGAAGTCGCCCCGGGCAATCGCACGTACGTCGGTGTACTTCCAGGCCTCATCGCGGCGTGTCGGGAAGCCGAGCGCCTCGAAGCGCGCCGCCCCGGCCTGGCGCCGGGCGGCGATCCAGGTCGGCTCGCGCCCGCGCTGGGCGTTTCGCTCGGCCAGGCGGTCGAGAAAAGTCTGAACATCGCTCATGCCGCGGACCCCTCCTCTACCCAGTCGTAACCGTGCGCTTCGAGTTTCTTCGCCAGTTCGGCATCACCGCTCTTGACGATGCGACCGTCGACCAGCACATGGACCCTGTCCGGTACGATATAGTCGAGCAGGCGCTGGTAGTGGGTCACCAGCAGAATCGCGCGCTCGGCGTCACGCAGGCTGTTGACGCCGTCGGCTACCACCTTCATGGCATCGATATCCAGGCCAGAATCGATCTCGTCCAGCATGGCGAGCCTGGGCTGCAACACCAGCATCTGGAGGATCTCGTTGCGCTTCTTCTCACCGCCGGAGAAGCCCTCGTTGACGGAGCGCTGCAGGAAGCTGGCGTCCATCTTCATCTCGGCGATCTTCTCCTTGATCAGCTTCATGAACTCCGGCGCCGGGATGTCCTCCTGACCGTTCGCGGAACGCTTGGCGTTGAGGGCCGCCTTGAGCAGGTAGATGTTCTTCACCCCCGGTATCTCTACCGGGTACTGGAAGCCGAGCAGCATGCCGGCCAGGGCCCGCTCCTCGACCTCCATCTCCAGCACGTCCTGTCCCTCGAAGGTGATCGAGCCCGAGGTGACCTCATAGCCGTCCTTCCCGGCGATGACCGCAGAGAGGGTCGACTTGCCGGCCCCGTTGGGGCCCATGATGGCGTGGACTTCACCGGCATTGATGGTCAGGGTGAGGCCCTTGAGGATTTCATTACCCTCGACGGTGACGTACAGATCCTTGACTTCGAGCATCTTCATTACCTTTTCGATTCGAGCGAGTCGCCGCGGCGACCCGAAACACGTTGTCTTGACCGGACCGGCGCCTGGGCGCCTTAACCCACGGCTCCTTCGAGGGTCACGCTCAGCAGCGCCTCGGCCTCGACGGCGAATTCCATCGGCAGCTCCTGGAAGACGTCCTTGCAGAAACCGTTGACGATCATGCTAACCGCGTCCTCCTCGGAGATACCCCGGCTCTGGCAGTAGAAGAGCTGGTCCTCGCCGATCTTGGAGGTGGTGGCCTCGTGTTCGACGGTGGCGGTGCTGTTGCCGATCTCCTGATAGGGGAAGGTGTGAGCGCCGCAGGTATCGCCGATCAGCAGGGAATCGCACTGGGTGAAGTTGCGCGCTCCCTTGGCCCGCGGGCCGATCTTGACCAGGCCGCGATAGGACTGGTTGCTGCGGCCGGCGGAGATGCCCTTGGAGATGATGCTGGAGCGGGTGCCCTCTCCGATATGGATCATCTTGGTGCCGGTGTCGGCCTGCTGTCGGCCGTTGGTCACCGCCACGGAGTAGAACTCGCCGATGCTATCCTTGCCGCGCAGCACGCAGGAGGGATACTTCCAGGTAATCGCAGAGCCGGTCTCGACCTGGGTCCAGCTGATGCGTGAACGGTCCCCGCGACAGTCGCCCCGTTTGGTGACGAAGTTGTAGATGCCGCCCTTGCCATCCTCATCGCCGGGATACCAGTTCTGCACCGTGGAGTACTTGATGTAGGCGTCATCCAGGGTTACCAGCTCGACCACCGCGGCGTGGAGCTGGTTCTCGTCGCGCATCGGAGCGGTACAACCTTCCAGATAGGAGACCTGGGCGCCCTCCTCGCAGATGATCAGGGTGCGCTCGAACTGGCCGGTGTTGGCGGCATTGATGCGGAAGTAGGTGGAGAGCTCCATGGGGCAGGTCACGCCCTTGGGGACGAAGACGAAGGAGCCATCGGTGAACACCGCCGAGTTCAGCGCCGCAAAATAGTTGTCGGTGACCGGCACCACGGTGCCCAGGTACTGCTTGATCAGCTCCGGGTACTCGCGAATCGCCTCGGAGATGGAGCAGAAGATCACCCCCGCCTCGCCGAGCGTCTCCTTGAAGGTCGTGGCCACGGAAACGGAGTCGAACACCGCATCTACCGCCACGCCGGCCAGGGCCGCGCGCTCGTGCAGCGGAATGCCCAGCTTCTCGTAGGTCTCGAGCAGCTTGGGGTCCACCTCGTCGAGGCTCTGGGGCTTGTCCTCGTCACGCTTGGGGGCGCTGAAGTAGGAGATCGACTGATAGTCGATGGGCGGATAATCGAGATGAGCCCAGGAGGGCGGCGTCATCTTCAGCCATTTCCGATAGGCTTCCAGGCGCCACTCCAGCATCCACGCAGGCTCTCCCTTCTTGTTCGAGATGAACGCAATGACGTCCTCGTCGAGTCCGGGCGGCAGCGTATCGCTCTCGATGTCTGTCACGAAGCCTTCTTTGTAATCGCGACGGACAAGCTCTTCCATTTCCTGACTTGCCATGATGTCACCCCTCCCCGGGCGGTTGGGCCGACGAGCCAAGCTCGCCGCGTTGAAATCGGTAAGGCGACTCAGGCCGTATCGGCGGCCAGGGTCACGCTCTGGATGGGCAGCTGCACCGGCAGCTTGATCGGTGTGGTATCCGCCAGATGGGCCAGGGTCACGCTATCGAGAAGCCCGCGCACGGCCAGTGACACCCGCTGCCAGTTGTCGGCGACGCCACAGGTAGCGGCCAGATCGCACTCGCCCTCGGCGAGACTGCACTCGGTCATGGCCACCGGCCCCTCGATGGCGGTGATGATATCGATGGCCGTGATTCTCGAGGCGGGCCGCGCCAGGGAGTAGCCTCCCAGGGCACCGCGCCGAGACTCCAATAGACCCGCCTTGACAAGCATCTTGAGGGTCTTGGAGACCGTGGGATGCGGGAGCTGTACCGCTTCGGCCAGCTCCCCTGCCGCATGGGAATGCTCAGGGTGGCGAGCGATCTGGGCCATCACCACGGCGGCATAGTCGGTCAGCCGCGAAAGCTTGAGCATGCTGCCCTCCTCGGTAGCGCGCGGTCCGACAGGGCCACGCCTCTATTGGGGACCATTTTAGTCCTGTATAAGTTCGATGTGAAGCCCTCGAGGAGGTTTCCTGCCTGCAGTCGGCAGGATGTCGGCACGATCGGCACCGATATCATCAATAACGACAATCGTTCTCATTGACTCGGGGCATTGACCCAGCCTTACCAACAGCCACCCGCGGCGGCCCGCCGCACATGACGCTCCGCGCCGAGCCTGGCAGGATAGTCATATTCCCGATGATTAAGGACGCGCCATGCACGATGCCCCTACCACGGTATTCGGCGGCACCGGCTTTCTGGGCAGCGCCATCGTGCGCGAACTGGTGGAGGCCGGGCGTGCGGTGCGCATTGCGGCCAGGCGCCCTAGCCTGCCCGACTGGCTCGAACCGGGCGACCGTGTCGAGGCCGTGGCCTGCGACCTGCGGGATGAGCAGGAGGTCGCCAAGGTCCTTGAGGGCAGCGGCGCGGTGATCAACGCGGTGAGCCTCTACGTGGAACAGCGACGGTCGGGGTTAAGCTTTGAAGAGATCCACGTGACCGGCGCCGGGCGATTGGCAAGACTGGCTCGGGAAGCCGGCGTGACCCGGCTGGTACATGTCTCCGGTATCGGCACCAGCGATGCCTCACCCTCCGCTTATATAAGCGCACGGTTCGCCGGTGAGCACGCCGTGATCGACGCGCTGCCCAAGGCGGTCATCCTGCGGCCCAGCGTCCTGTTCGGCCCTCGAGACGCCTTCCTGGCCGCACTGATGCGCCTCGCTCGGCTGCCCGTCATGCCCCTTTTCGGACGCGGAGAGACCCGGCTTCAGCCGGTCCACGTGGCCGACGTGGCGAGGGCCGCAGCATGCTTGAGCGACACGCGCCCGCTGGAGCGTCGGCTGTTCGAGCTCGGCGGCCCCGAGGTACTTCAGTACCGACAGGTGGTCGAGCAGGTGCTGGCCCATCTGGAATGCCGCCGCCCCCTGCTGCCGGTTCCCTTTCCGATATGGCACCTGCTGGCCGCCCTGCTCGCGCCGCTGCCCTCCCCGCCCCTGACACGGGACCAGGTGATCCTGATGCAGCAGGACACCATCGTCGGCGAAGGCGTAGGCACCTTTGATGACCTCGGCATCGTTCCCCGCACCCTGCACGACAGCCTGCCGACCTGCCTGGCAGCGCGCTGAGTCCGACTTTCCCCATGCTAGGATGACCTATCGCCTATCGCCTCGGAGCCACCCGATGACCCTGCCGCTGGCCATCCTCGACATCGCACTCTCGGCCGCTCCCTGGCTGCTGGTGGGTCTGGCCATGGCCGGGCTGATCAAGGGGGTCATCTCCGAGGCTCAGCTGACGCGCTGGGTCGGCGGACGCGGCCTGGGCAGCGTGGCCCGCGCCGCGGTGATCGGTGCCCCGCTGCCGCTCTGCTCCTGTGGGGCCATCCCCACCGCGCTGGCGCTGCATCGGGGAGGCGCCGACCGCGGCCCCACTACCGCCTTCCTGATCGGAACACCGGGGATCGGCATCGACTCACTGAGCATCACCTACGCGCTGCTTGGCCCCTTCATGGCCGTGGCTCGCGGGGTGGGCGCGGTGCTGACCGCTATCGTCACCGGCCTGCTGGTGGGGCGCACCCGTGGCGCGGATGCACCCGCCTCCGCGCCGGCATCACGCTGCGGGGGAGGCTGCAGCAGCGGCTGCGCCGAGCAGGGCTCATCGAGCAGGGCCCCGGCAGACCTTGGCAACCGGCTGACAAATGGGCTTCGCTACGCCTTTACCGATATTCTCGACGACATCAGTCCCTGGCTGCTGGCCGGCCTGCTGGTCGCCGGCGCACTCATTGCCCTGGTGCCGCCTCAGCAGCTTGCCGAGCTCGGCAGCGGAGTGGGTGCCATGCTGCTGATGGCGGTCATCGGCATCCCCATGTACCTGTGCGCCACCGCCGCCACGCCGATCGCCGCAGGTCTGCTGCTGGCCGGTGTCTCGCCGGGCACGGTGCTGGTCTTCCTTATCGCCGCGCCGGTGACCAGCCTGGCGACCCTCGGGGTGTTCCGCCGTGAACTGGGCAGCCGAGCCCTGCTCGCCTATCTGACCGGGATCATGATCAGCGCCGTGACCTTGGGTCTTGGTGTCGACGCCCTGGCCGGTTGGTGGCAGCTCGATATTTCTCGCCAGGTCGAACAGGTGCAGGAGTTGCTGCCCGCCTGGCTCGAGGCGCTGGCGCTTATCATGCTGATAGTGCTGGCCGTGAGGCCGCTGCGCCGTCGCCTATCCGCCGCACTATCCCGTACAACCTCGCCGCAGGAGCTTCCATGACCCAGCCACGTATCGCCCTCGACGTCTTCAGCGACTATGTGTGTCCCTTCTGCTACCTGGAAATGCCGGAGCTCGACGCCCTGGCCGAGCGCTTCGACGGTCGAGTGACGATCCGATGGCGCGCCTTCGAGCTGCGCCCCGACCCCGAGCCGACCCTGGACCCGGACGGAGACTACCTGCATGACGTATGGGGACGTGCCGTCTACCCCATGGCCGCCGAACGCGGCATGACACTGCGGCTGCCGCGGATACAGCCGCGCTCAAGGTTGGCCCATGAGGCCGCCGCCTGGGCCGAGACCCAGGCAACCCAACATCCTGGCGCCGGCGATACCATGCGCACCGCACTGTTTCGGGGCTTCTTCGAGGAGAGCCTGGACCTGTCCGACCCGCAAGCCCTCTCCGGGCTCGCCGATGCGCTGTCGCTGGATGGCGGCGCACTTCACCGCGCACTGGAACAGGGCGATCATCGTCAGGCGGTGCTGGACGACCAGCGAGCCGCCCGCGAACTCGGCATCCAGGGTGTCCCGGCGCTACGCTTCTGCATGGATGGCGAACACGCCGGCGTGCTCGAAGGTGCACAGCCGCGCCGCCAGCTGTTCCTGGCCGTGGAGCGGCTGCTCGACGCCCTGGGCTAGCTAACCGGCTATGCTGGAGGCGTACCCATCTAGAGGGGACGTCAACAAACAGGGAGTCTGACACGTGAGCAACCAGAACAGTGTGATCGCCTTCTACGACGAGCGCATGCTGGCCCATGAACCGGACATCGAGGTGCCGTTCCTTCCGGGGCGGATGGATAAGCGCATTCGCTCGCTGCTCTCGGGGCTGGGCGTGCCCTGGCACTATCCGGAACACCCCGCCAGGCTGACCGCCATTCGCCACCTCCTGGAGCTTGAACCGGTACCGGGCGTGACCTTCGAGGCCGGCATGGCCGCAACACGCGAGCAGCTGGCACGGGTCCACACCCTTACCTATCTCGACCACATCTCCCAGCTACGCGGAGAGAGCGCCTGGCTGGACGAAGACACCACGGCGGTGTCACCCGGCAGCGTCGATGCCGCCGAGGTGGCAGCCGGCACGGCAATCGCCGCGGTGGAAGCGGTCATCCAGGGGCGGGCGGAGAGCAGCTTCGCGCTGGTGAGGCCGCCTGGCCACCACGCCGAGCCGGTGCGCGCCCGAGGCTTCTGCCTGTTCAATAACGTGGCGGTGGCCGCCGCCCATGCCCGACTGGCGCTGGGCTGCGAGAGGGTGATGATCGTCGACTGGGACGTTCACCATGGCAACGGCACCCAGGACATCTTCTGGGCCGACCCGGATGTGCTGTGCTTCGATATCCACCGCGCCGCCCCCTTCTATCCCGGCACGGGGACCCTCGAGGAGATAGGGGTAGGCCTGGGAGAGGGCACCAATATCAATGTCCCGCTGCCTGCCGATGCCGGTGACGTCGCCTACCTCAAGGCATTCCGCGAGATCCTGGTACCGGCGGCGGAGTGGTTCAAACCCGACCTGATCCTGGTCTCGGCGGGGTTCGACCCCCATACGCATGATCTGGCAATGAATGTCTCCTATGACGGCTTTGCCGCCATGACCGGCATCCTGCAGGAACTGGCCCGACAGCAGTGCGGAGGGCGACTGGTCTTCGTGCTGGAAGGCGGCTACAACCTCATTTCCCTGTCACGCGGCGTGAGGACCGTGCTGAAAGTGCTTGCCGGCAACACACCGCCGACCCCCGGCCTTCGCGGGCTATCCGAGGTAGAGGCGGCCACCGCATTCCACCGCAGTGCCTTCATCACCGAATCGGAAGATCTGGCAGCCCCGCCCGACACCGGTCAGGAGAGGCAATGACGCCACTCCCGACCACGACTTCCCTCGGCCAGCAACAGGAACCTATCGGTCAACCGGTCCGTACCGGCCATCTCACTCTCCTTCGCTCTAGAGCCGAAGGAAGGCTGACTAGTTTACCTCGACCTTGCGACGTTTGGCCTTCTTGTGTTTCGGCAGGGTCAGCTCGAGGACGCCGTTCTTGAAGCTGGCTGACGCCTTGTCGGCATCGATCTCACCGGGCAGCGCCACTGTCCGGGTGAAAGATCCGCGGGAGATCTCGGAATGGAAATACTCTCCCTCCTCCGCCTTGCTCTCCTCGCGATGATCACCCTTGATGGTCACCGCCCCGTCGGTCACCGATACGTCGAGTTCCTCCCGCTCGAAGCCCGGGACCTCGGCGCGCACCACCACCTCGGCATCGCGGTCGATGACATCGACCTTCGGCATGCCCTTCTCGAAGGCGGCAAAGCGCTGCCAGAGGGGGTGGTCCCAGCGCGACGGCATACCGCCACGATCGAAAAAGGTATCGAGCAGACGATCGAACTCCCGAAACGGGCTCAACGCCCGAGACTCGGCCTGCGGTGCAGACTTGCCGGTCGAGACCGGGACCTCCTCGTTCTCCTTGGACACTTTCTTGGCCATGATGATGCCTCCTCGAAGATAGTTCACTAACGGCAAGACCCATGGAAACCCGACATGTCTGAGCCTGGAAACACCGACCGTCGTGTTCCGGGCAGGTCCGCCTCATCATCAAGGTAGTCCAGCCCTGCTCGGCCCACTTGACACAGATCAGTATGATTCTCGTCATGCCTTCATGCCACTCGACGATGCCCTCGTGCCTCGGCTCTGACGAGTCGGCAATTAAGCCCTCCATCCACTCGGACAAGGACGATTACATCCCCACTCCGAACAGCGCCTGCGCCAGATGGCCGGTGAGGAAGGCCAGTCCCGCCGCGGCCCCTCCGATCAACAGGGTCCGCAGTCCCGACTTCAGCACCGGCTGGTGGTAGACGAGGCTCTTGCCCATGCCAATCAGGAAGAACATCAGCCCCGCTATGGCGAGGCTGGAAAAGAACTGCTGCGTGATGCCCAACCCCGGCATGGCATAAGGCAGCAGCGGCATGACACCCACCACCAGAAAGGCCGTGAAGGTCACCAGGGCCGAGCGCAGCGGACTCAGCCCCTCGGTCTGTAGGCCATGCTCCTCAGAGACCATGGTCTCCACCCATAACTTGCGGTCACTGCAGATGGTCTCCACCACACGCTCCAGAGTCTCGCCCGTGAACCCCTTGCGCTGGAAGATCTGGCGGATCTCCTCGCGCTCGCCCTCCGGGACCACGTCGATATGGTGATTCTCGCTACAACGCACCCCGTCGATATGCTCTCGCTGGGCCTTGATCGCTTCAAAGTTGCTGATCGCCATGCTGAAGCCATCGGCCAGCAGGTTGGCGACCCCCAGCACCAGGGCGACGGACGCAGAGAAGCCCGCCCCGAAGGCCCCGGAGATCACCGCGAAGGTGGTCACGCAACCGTCGATGCCGCCGAGGATGGCATCGGGCAGGTTGCGGACTCGGGAAGGAGCTCGCAGCCGCTGCTCGATCACTTCGGGGCGATGCTCGTACTCCAACGCTTCGCGCCGCCGGTCATTCATGGGCCACCTCGCTGTGTCTTTCATCCTGCTTCCAGCTTGGCACAGCCCGACCGTGACAGGTGAAGCCCGGCACCGACGTCGCCTTTCCGAAGGATGCGCCATACTGACAGGCCAGCAAGGCTCGACGACACGTGTGATGCCCAAAGCGAGGAGCATGCAATGGACGTAGCACTCAAGGAGGTCACCCGCGAGAACTTCGAGGCCGTGATTGCGCTGGAGGTGGCGACATCGCAGCGTGACTATGTCGCCGACAACATTTACTCCCTCGCCGAATCGAGCTTCCATCCGACCTATCGGCCCCGCGCCATCTATTGCGACGGAGAAGTGGTCGGCTTTCTCATGTACGAATCCTTCGACCACCAGAGTCTGCCGCCTGCCTACAACATCTTCCGGCTGATGGTCGACCGACATCATCAGGGAAGGGGCATCGGGCACCGGGCCATGCAATGCGTGCTGGACGAGATTCGGGCACAGGGACCCTTCGAGAGGATCGCGATCTGCTATGTGCCCACCAACCGGGTCGCCCGGGATTTCTATGCCAGCCTCGGCTTCCAGGAGACGGGGCTGAGCGAGGAGACCGGCGAGGTCATTGCCGAGATCCGGGAATAACGCATTGTGGCGCAGGTCCAGCGCGGTGCCCAGTTCGACATAGTCGCCGCCGTTGGCGGCCCCCGGACAGACCGCAGCCGCCCGGAATGGTAAGCTCCAGAGCGATGATCTCACCCTGAAGCGAGAGAGAACGCAATGAGCGATACCCCCTGGACGAGCCCGATGCCCGAGGCACAGTTCGACCTGATGCAGCGCATCCTCGCCGCCCCCAGCCCGATTGGCCTGGAGGCCGCCATGACCTACGGCGTACTCAAGCCCCACTTCGAGAGTTTCGCCCCCGCGGGCTGGAAGCTTCACCAGTTCAAGGGCCATGCGGGCGTGGTGCTGGATACCCACCCGGGGCGCGACGACCTGTTCAAGGTCATGCTGATCGGCCATGCCGACAAGATCCGCATGCAGGTCCGCTCCATCGGCGATGACGGCAAGATCTGGATCAACACCGACGCCTTCCTGCCCAATGTGCTGATCGGCCACGAGGTCACCCTGTTCAGCGAAGACCCGGAGGCGGCGGGAAGCTACCGACGCATCGAGGGCGGCACCGTGGAGGCGCTGGGCGCCATTCACTTCTCCGACCCGGCCCAGCGCGATGGCAGCAAGGGCATCAAGAAGGAGCAGATCTACCTGGACCTGCAGATCCATGGCGAGAACAAGAAGCAGCAGATAGAGAAGCTGGGCGTACGCCCCGGAGACTCCGTCATCTTCAACCGTCCCATCCGTCACGGCTTCAGCCCGGACACCTTCTACGGCGCCTATCTGGACAACGGCCTGGGCTGCTTCGTCACCGCCGAGGTGGCACGACTGATCGCCGAGGCGGGCGGCACCGAACAGGTCCGAGTGATGTTCGCCATCGCCAGCTACGAGGAGATCGGCCGCTACGGTAGCCGGGTGCTGGCCGGGGAGCTCAGGCCCGATGCCATCATCGCCGTGGATGTGAACCATGACTACGTGGCGGCTCCGGGCATCGGTGATCGCCGCATGCAGCCGCTGGAAATGGGCAAGGGCTTCACCCTGTCGGTGGGCGCCATCGCCAGTGAGCAGCTCAACCGTATCGTCGAGACCACCGCGCGCGAGCACGACATTCCCATGCAGCGCGACATCGTCGGCGCCGACACCGGCACCGACGGCATGGCCGGGGTGTTGGCATCGGTAGACTGCGTGGCCACCTCCATCGGCTTCCCGATCCGCAACATGCATACCATCTCGGAGACGGGCAACACCCAGGACGTGATGGCGGCGATCCACGCCATCACCCGCAGCCTCCAGGCGCTGGATGCCCTGCCCGACCTCCACCGCGAGTTCCTGGACAATCACCCGCGCCTGGACCAGGCCGGGGCGCTGGGCCATCAGGGCGCCGACAAACCCGAGACGAACGACAAGTAGTCTTCGAATACCGGGAAAGCCGACTACCGGGAAAGAACAGTGCAGCGGGGCGAGCCGAGAGGCTCGCCCCGCTGTCATGTCAGCGCGGCGAGTGCCTCGGCCAGCACCGGCGCCATGGGGATGGCGTTGCTCTCATGAGCGATGCAGTCGGTGCTCCAGACCTCCCCGACACCGGCACTCCGGATCACCTCGAGGGCATCGCCGGCAAACAGCGCATGGGTCAGGGCGACATCCACGGAGGCCGCTCCGGCGGTCAGCAGCGCCTCCGCGGCACGCGCCACGGTATGGCCGGAGCTCGCCACGTCATCCATCAGCACCACCGCTCGACCCGCCAGCGGAGTGTCGGGCAGATGGATCTCGACGTGGCGGTCGCCATGGCGGACCTTGCGGCAGGTAGCATAGTCGAGGCCAGTGCGCTCCGCAGCCTGGGCGACCCACTGCAACGCCTCATCATCGGGGCCCAGCAGCAGCGCCCCGGGACGCTTTTCCACGATCAGTTCGGCCAGCCGCGGGGCACCCGAGAGAGCGATGGCGTCTGCGATGGGAATCGCCTGGTCGAGTCGCTCGATGCGGTGCAGGTGGGGGTCCACGGTGACCACCGCATCGAACAGTTCGGCAAGGAAATTGCCAACGATGGTCTGACTGACCACTTCACCGGCGTGGAAGGCAATGTCCTGGCGCATGTAGGCGAGATAGGGCGCCACCAGGATCAATCGGACCACCCCCTGCTGGCGGGCATGGCGCGCCAGCAGCAACAGCTCGACCAGCTTGTCGTTGGGACGATCCAGGCTGCGATAGATCACCAGTGTCTCGGGAAAGTCTCCCGCCTCGGCGAAGGGCAGGGTGAGCTTGAGCTCATGGTCCGGGAAGCGATGCCGCTCGACCTCGCGAGCGCTGAAGCCACAGGCCTCGGCCAGCCGACAGGCCGGCGCGGCCTCGTCGGGAAAGTGCAGCAGTACGGTGGTCATCGGATCTCCCTATTCAGAACCCGCTATTCAGAACTCGACGTTGAGCCGGGTGATCTGGTCGGCCTGCCCCAGAGTGAATCCGCTGTCCCGCTCGCTGGACTGATGGGCGAAGGCCAGCTCGTTGCGATAGGCCGCATAAACCCGATAGAGCGCCTGGCCCGCCTCGACGCGGTCGCCGATACGCGCCAGCAGGTCGACACCCGCGCCGGCGGCCTTGGGCGCCCCGGCCAGGCGGGCAATCCGCGCCAGCTTGAGGTTGTCGATGCCTATCACCACACCGCTCTCGGGTGCCACCACGTCGAAGTCATGGGGCGCCAAGGGAGGGGCATCGGGGTCGAAGGGCTTGCCCCCCTGGGCCGCGATGATCGCCTGCATCTTCTCCAGGGCCCGGCCGGAATCGAGAATATCCCGGGCGATGCCGAAGCCGTCGCCGCCGCGCACGTCGGGGTCGAACTCCAGCATTCGCCCGGCCAGGCGCAGCGCCTTCTGGCGCAGGTCCATGGGCGCATCGGGGTGGTTGGTGAGCACACGCATCACGTCGCGAGCCTCCAGCACCGGACCGATCCCCTGCCCCACTGGCTGGCTGCCGTCGGTGATCACCACGTCCAGGGTCAGGCCCATGCGCCCGGCCACGAATTCGAACAGCTTGCGCAGCTGTCGCGCCTCGGGCATGGAGCGCACCTTGGCGTGGGGGCCAACCGGGATGTCGAGCAGCAGATGGGTGGAGCCGGCGGCTACCTTCTTGGAGAGGATCGAGGCGACCATCTGCCCCGGAGAGTCGATGGACAGAGGGCGTTCCACCGAGATCAACACGTCATCGGCCGGCGAAAGCTGGCTGGTGCCGCCCCAGGCCAGGCAGCCGCGGTGGGTGCGCACGATGTCGCCCAGCACGTCGAAGGGCAGGTCGACGTTGGCCAGCACCTCCATGGTGTCGGCGGTGCCCGAGGGCGAGGTGATCGCCCGCGATGAGGTCTTGGGACAGAGCAGGCCGTGGGCGGCGACGATGGGCACCAGCAGCATGGAGGTGCGGTTGCCGGGAATGCCCCCGATGCAGTGCTTGTCCACCACCGGGTGCTCGTGCCAGTCGAGGCGGCGCCCGACGCGGACCATGGCATCGCTGAGGTAGAACACCTCCTCACGGTCGAGCTCCCCGCGATCGCAGGCCACCACGAAGGCGGTCAGCTCGATCTTGGAGTAGCGCAGGTCGGCGATGTCGCGAATGATGCCGCGAAAGTCGTCGCGGGAGAGGCGCTCCCCTGCCAGCTTGCGGTGCAGGGCCGGGATCGAGGCCGGCGGTTCGGCCTGGGAGACGCTGACCGGGTGACCCTCCCTGGCGCCCAGCGAGGCGAAGGCATCCTCGGAGAGGCCAAGCTGCATGGGGTCGACGATGCTGGTGTCGTCCACCACGTTGAGGCTGGCCAGGATACGCTGGCCGTTGGCACGTACCTCCACCTTGGAAAGCGCCTGGAAGCCCTCGGCACGGTAGAGGTCACACTCGCGGTGCAGATAGGCGACGTTCTCGCGGTAGGTATCGATGCCCACGCGCTTAAGGGAGAG
>Ga0207421_10002921_pt1 | contig 20795 bp, 19 predicted proteins | sample SodLakKL_010_SED_4_FD_187542 | JGI IMG/M metagenome (GOLD analysis project Ga0207421, IMG submission 187542) | Alkaline sediment microbial communities from Lake Tanatar, Kulunda Steppe, Russia - 8KL_010_SED (SPAdes) (version 2) | ecosystem: Environmental > Aquatic > Non-marine Saline and...
CGACTTCGCCTGCTCGGCACTCAGCTCGAGAATGTGCGCCCGTACAGCTTCCTCAACGAAGCGCGACAGATCGCCTTTCCGTCCACCACCCTGGCTGGCCAGAAACACGCGAAGAGACTGGTCCGTATCGGCTGAGACAACCACATTCCAGCGAGTCGTTTTCATGGCACCCTCCACTTATAAGGACATGTGCGCTTATGTGTTTATACGTCTATCAAGGAGGGCATGCAACCGCTCAAGATACATGGCAGACCGAGGCTGAAGAACCATTGCTTGCCGCGCACCAGCCGCCCGGAAGACTCAGCACGCCGGTGAGCAAACCGAGGGCCACGTACCCTGACGGCATCTGCGCACTCCCGAAGACACGACACTCCCAGAATTCAGCGAGGGTCCGTAGCCCCTTCGATTGCGGCCTTCGGCACCGGACAACTCGGCGGCGGCTCAGGGTTCTCAGGCGTCCGCAGTATGTCGGTAAGGGCTCGTTCATGAGCGGCGTGTGGGCGGCGGCTCAGGGTCGGCTCCAGACCCGTACACCGCAGTTTTTGCCGAGATTGGATGGAGGATTCACCGCTCTCAGAGTGCCCCAAGCAACTATCGCTGCGTTGCTGCCGCCCTGGCACGTGATTCCTGCATCCGCTGTAACGCCTTCTGCGCCTCGGACAGGAGAGGATCCCAATCATCAGGGGGATGCCCCTTGCCCAGCATCCTGCGGAACACCCGGTAGGCATCGTCGCTGCTCTCGTAAGCGCGCTTGGTGTCCTCGTCGTTGACCCAGGCAAGCGGATCACTTTGGTTCGCGCCGTGGTAGCGGTAGAACAGGCGGTACTATTGGAAGAACTTCGCGCGGAACCAAGTTGTTATGAAACAGAGGTTTGTGTTGGTCCGACCCCCCGCTGGCCCCCGCTGGACAGGCCGCCATGGACTTCGGCGGGAATTACGACCTCGCGGTGCGACTGCCATTCGACCTCGGGTGGGCGCCGGCAGGACTCGGGCGGCGCGGAGACCAGAACCAGTTCGGACCCGGGCCCGAGATCGGCCCGGTACCAGGGGCGTTCTGCATCACCCCACTGGCCGGAACTACGCACGAACACGCTTTGTCCGGCGTCGTCCCAGCACAGGCTGGAGGGAGAGAAGGACGGGCCGTCAACGCGGTCGGCCGGCCCTGCGGGCAGAACCAGCCGCCGGCTATCGACCTCCAGCAGCGCCGACGATGTGATTGGAGAGCGCCTGCCGGTGTGGGCATCGGCATAGAAATACCGGATCCAGAACAGCATCCAGTCACGGTCGGCCAAAAAGCTGACCACGGGAAGGGGACTGCAATACACCGAGCCGAGGTCGACCAGCCACTCTCCGGCTTTGTCCGGCGGATCGACTGATGCCGTGCAGGCCGTAACAAGTAGGGCCGCCGCACAAACAGAAGCCCACGACAACCTCCGACATGACGGGCGGGCAACGGGCTTTGGTGTAAGTTCAGCATCGACATGCCTCGTCAGAGATGCCCGGCCAGGCGCGCATGTTCTCGAACCAACGCCGCGAAATCGGCTCCAAGAGATCTATGAAAAACCGTTACTTTAAATTATCGCGCCGCCGCCTGCTGGCCGGGCTGTCCCTTGCCTTGCCGGCGTTATGGTTGGGAGGCTGTCGGAGCGAGCCGGCCGGCGCGCAAGACAACCGCCCCTTCAAACCGCTGGATCTGAGCGACCGGCAATGGCACGAGATCCTTACCCCGGAGCAGTACCGCGTACTGCGCCGCGACGGCACCGAACCGGCCTTCTCCAGCCCGCTGGACAAGGAGTGGCGCGACGGCACCTACCTGTGCGCCGGCTGCAACCTGGCGCTGTTCGCCAGCGCTCACAAGTATGATTCCGGCACCGGGTGGCCGAGTTTCTGGCAGCCGATCGACGACGAGCACGTCGGCACCCAGCGTGATTTCAAGCTGATCATTCCGCGCACCGAGTATCACTGCGCGCGTTGCGGCGGGCACCAGGGCCATGTCTTCAACGACGGACCCGATCCGACCGGCCAGCGCTGGTGCAACAACGGCGTGGCGCTGAACTTCGTCCCCGAGGGCGAGCCCCTGCCGGAGCTTCGCGAGGCCTGAGGGCGCGTGCGAGGGCGCCTGCGCTCGGGAAAGCGTTTTCGCTTTGTCGGCAAATGACGCCAACCCACGCCGGAAGGTAGTCACGATGCCGACCCAGTTTCATCCCGCAACCATTCACTTGGGCCATCGAGTCATTTTTCTGGCCGCCCTCTCCGGCTCACTTCTCCTCATGGCTTCGCTTGCCGGCGCAGCAAACGACGCCGAGGAATACGATCAGGGCGGCTACCGGGAAAACCCGGTGCGCTAGAAGTTCTATCGCCGATGCTGCGGTTTTTACCGAGTGCCTCATCGCCCAAACCTTTGAGGAGCACGGGCGAGCGGAATGCGGGCCTGCCCCGCTCAGACACTCATCCGCACCACCATGAGGACCCGCCCCGGGGCCGGAGGCAGGAGGCAGGGAGCGGAAGGCGGTATACTCCGCGCGAAATCCAGCCTGACGGGAGGTGGCCGCCATGAAATCTCTTACGCGTGTTCTCGGGCTCTTCCTGGCCGTGGTGTCGCTTGTCATCGCGGGAGCACAGGCGGAGTCGCCGGCCGACAATGCAGCAGCCTACGGTATCGAGTTGCCAGGGGAAATCGCCTCTTTGCTACCGTTTCCTCCAGACGTGACCGTGAGCGGCCAACGCGCGATTCTCACGACGCATTACGTCAACTTCACCTTTGCCGCACCCTGGCCCGAAGTGCTCGAGTTTTTTTCAACGCGCCTCGCGCGCGACGGTTGGGAAATCGTGAGTGAAGACCTGCCAGATCAGGAGCAGGGTCCACGCCTGGCGAGCTGGCGGGTCACTGGGCATGGTGTCGATGTGTCTCTCACACTGGAAACTTTCGGCGGGCCGGAGGGCGAGAACAGCGTGGGTGTGCTGCAGGTGCGGCCGGCCAGCAACTGAGCTATCCGGGAAACGCAGCAGGGGCTGCGGGGGCGACGGGCGACCGGTGCATGAAAGGGCATCGAGTTCGGCATCCAGCGCTGCCAGAGCCTGGTCCATCATCGGCCGAATCGCACGCAGCGGATGGTGTTCCGTCACCCTCGTCCCCGGCGACGCGAAGCTGAAGATCGCCTCCCGCCGTCGGTTCCCCCGCGCATTGCCGGTCCGCTTCTTATCCGAACACTCCGCCTGTGACCGCGAACGGCCGGAGGTTTCGTGAGCCTGTGAAGGCTCGCGGTTCAACAAAACCCTTGTCGAGGCTCAGCAACACCCGCTGTCGCTCATGCGCGTGTGCGAGAACAGCATCACTGGGATCTTGCGGCCAGTTCTCGGCAAACTCGGGGCCCATCATCACGCGGGTGTCGGAGGCATGTCCGATCATGGTCTCGAGGTGCAGCTGCTCCGCCGTGGCGATGACCTTGAAACAAGGGAGGGCTGTTATGGGGAAGGAAAAGGAACCGGTAACGCAGGCAATCCGGAAGTTGCGTGTTGCCGGGGTCCGGTTCGAAGGGCATCCCTACCGCTATGTCACGGGTGGGGGCACCGCCCAGTTCGCGAGCGAGTTGGGCGTGGACGAGCACCATGTGATCAAAACCTTGATCCTGGAGGACGACACCGGCGCCCCGATGGTGGTGCTGATGCACGGGGATCGCCAGGTGTCGTTGCGAGAGCTGGCACGGCAGATCGGCGCCAGGCACGTGGAGCCCTGCGCGCCAGCGGTGGCCGACCGGCACTCAGGCTACCAGGTGGGGGGAACCTCGCCCTTCGGCACCCGGCGGAAGATGCCGGTGTATTGCGAGGCCAGCATCGCCGAGCTACCCCGCGTGTATATCAACGGAGGCAAGCGCGGTTACATCATCGCGCTGGATACCACAGACCTGCTGCGCGTCTTACAACCCGTGCTGGTACGGGTGAGCCAAGCTGAAAAGTAGCTTGAAGAGTCGGTTCGGCCCAGGACCGGTCGGGCGTGGCGCGCAGGGTGCAACGGAACATCATGAAACGCTAATGGTCCCAACCCAGGCGATCGCGACGAGTGAGGCCTGCGGGTCTCCATGTGTGGATTTTCCCATGTTCCCTGGAGGTTGAGATGAAGAGCGAAAAGATCGGCAACGGAGCACTCGAGACTTGGACATCGCAGGAAGTCGCCGACGCGTGCGCGCGCAGCGAGGTAGTGGTCATTGATGTCCGAACGCCTCAGGAGTACATGTTCGAGCACGTCGAGGGGGCGATGCTTCTACCGCTTCCGTTTTTCCGGCCGGATATGCTTCCGGGGCAGTCGGACAAGCAGATCATTCTCCACTGTGGGTCCGGGGTGCGCTCTGGCATGATGGCCCGGCGGGCACTCGAGTACGGAATCGAGCGCATCGCGCACATGGAAGGCGGTTTTGCGGCCTGGAAGCTGAATGGATTGCCGTACATCGGGACCAACGTCGGAACCGGGGCACCGGAACGCATGAAGGTGGCGGCCTGAGAACGCCACAGGAAAGGCCTCGGCGATCGTTCCACGGTCGCCGGGGCTGCTGCCAACGTCGAGCCCGGCGCCATCCGGGTTGGCCTGCTCGCCCAGGATCTCTATGCTTTAAAGACACCCATTGCGCCCCCCTGGGGACGTGTCGGAGGTCCTTGTGATGGATGATTCAAGAACGGCCGCACGAAGCATGAAGGTACGCGCACGCCGCGCCCGCAAACTGTCGCTGGTAATACTGCTGCTCGGCGCCCTGCTCGCATTGCCGTTATCGTCTGAAATGCCGACCGGCGTGGAGGACCGGCTCGCCTATGAGCGGAACACCATCGAGGTGGTCCGCGAGGTCGCCGCCTCGGTGGTCGCTGTACGCGTGAGGACAAATGGCGAACCCGCCGAGACGGCGGGCGAAGGACAGCGATTCGCCGGAGGCAGCGGTTTCGTCGTCGATGGCGACGGCCGGATCATCACCAACTTCCACGTGGTGGCTCTGGTGCTGGGCGAAGCCACCGAAGAGAGTGTGGATCTGGCGCCCGGCGCCACGCTGACGGTTTCGTTCCTCGGCAGCCCCGACGAGGAACACCCGGTGCGGATCGTGGGTGCCAATCCAGATGTCGATCTTGCGCTGCTGAAGTTGCGGGAACCGGATCGGGCCCCGACAGTGGAACCGATACCGCTCGCCGACTCGGCCCGGGTGGAGGTCGGCCAAAAGGCGATCGCGATCGGCAATCCCTTCGGTCTTCACTCAACAGTGACGGCAGGGATCATTTCGGCGGTGGAGCGCCAGCAACCAGGCGTGGTCGGCATCGAGATCCCCTATATCCAGACCGACGCTGCAATCAATCCGGGAAATTCGGGCGGTCCGCTGCTGAACTCCGCCGGCGAGGTGGTCGGCATCAACAACACGATCCTCGCGCCGGCCGGCGCCTTCGCCGGGATTGGGCTCGCGGTGCCCAGCAACCTGCTCGCCGAGGCCATGGCCGAGCTCCGGGCCGGAGGGCTCTCCGGGTTTGCCGCCGCGGCCGCACAGCTTCCCGACCGGCCGCGGCTGGGTCTTCAGATCGCCCTGCAGGTTGAGGATTATCCGCGCGCGCTGCGCGAACAGATGGGCCTGCCGTCCCATGGCGTGGTGGTCACAGACGTGGCCGACGGCGGCCCGGCGGACCGGGCAGGCATCCAGGGTCCGGAGGCAATCGTGCTGGTCGGCGGTGAGCCGTTCCCCGTCGGAATGGACGTGATCATCGAGATCGAGGGTGATCCGGTGCATCGGCCGATCGACCTGCAGCGACTGATCCTGGACCGTGAAGAGGGGGACGTTGTGACCGTGAAGGTCTGGCGTGACGGCAGCGAGTTGACCTTCGACATCGAACTCGAGGTAGTACCCGTAGAGTCCGACTGACGTTGGCCATCGCAGTCGTTGCATCGTTGGCGGCATCCTGACCGCCGCGGTGCCCGGGGCAGTGGCAGTCCCCAGTCAGGGAACGACATCAAAAACGGTAACCGGCGCCGACCGAGGCGTGATGTAGCCAGGCAAAAGCATAGACGCTGCTGTTATCGGCGCCGCCTTCCAACGTGCGATAGCCGCCGTAGACATGCCAGCCTGTCGGCAGCTCGTGACGCACCTGGACGGCAAAGTCGAGGGCGCGTCCCTGAGACGCGGCCGCACCCTCGAAATCGAGCACCAGCGAAGTGCGATCCGTAAAGTGATAGGCGCCGTACAGATGCAGCAACGGCACCAACCCTAGATCGTCATCCTTGGCGCGCACATCGCCCTGGCGCAACTTGATGTGGGCATCCCTCACCAGCAGTGCGGCCCCCACCCCGAGATCCCAGTCTTCACCACGGTGGAACATCCAACGATAGGTCAGCCGATACGTATTAAACTTGTAGCTGGCGCGGGTCGGTGTACCCGCAGCAAACGCTTCGCCGGCGAACAGCACCGTTCGATCGAAGGTTCCGGTTCCCGTCTCCCGTACCGGTGCCAGAGTGAGCCGAACACTGTGCCGCTCGTTGAAGTCATAGCCTAGAAAAAGGCGTGCATAGGGATCACCATCGCTTCCGGTAAGATCCCGCAGGTTAAAGGTCGTACCGGTATCGGATGGAATGCGAGCGCGATTGCGGCTGAACCAGAGAGCGCCCGTTTCCAACTCAACCGTCCACCCCGACGGGTCAGAATCCGACGCCTGCGCCTGACCCGGCACCAGCGAGGCCATCAATACCCAAACCACGAAACTGTAGCGAAAGGCCCTGAGCATCGGGTCACTCCTGTCTGGAAGGGCCTGGCAGTAGCAAGCCCGTCCCGGCCTGACCCGTTATCGCGGTCTCACGGGAAGACTCGGACCTGCCACTGGATTGGATCTCAGTATAGGGTCCCGGACACCGATGGCACCAATGGTTTGACCGCTGCTTCAACCGGCCGCATCCGCCGCCAGAAAGCCGCGGGCCCCCGCGATATGCTGGGGTTTCCCGCTCGTTGCGATCGCCTGACCAACCGGGCTCCGACAGGCATGCTGGATGGGCCGGTCGCCCTGCACCAACGTGCCGAGAAGCATGCCCCAACGGCCATCGGTGCGTACGCGGGCAGCCGCACCGGCGAATGCTCTGCCGTCTACGGCGAAGCCTTTTTCTGTGTCTTAACCGCCTCGCGCATGCCCATCCCTGGCTTTTTGCGCTCTCCTGTGCCGGTACTTCAATCAGTAACCTTTGACGCGACTGCCGGTCTGATCTTCCGAAAGTCACTCGCCCAGACGCGGCAGCCGGCGCCCGAACAGATGCAGCGCGCACACGCGGCCATCGGCGTTGCGAACAAAGGTTCCGGTGAGTCCCTGTGCGGGACCGCTCGCAAACACGTATCGATCCGCGTACCCGGCCACAAGCCCGGCGTGCAGAGTGGCCGGCTGGGATGACGGCGCTTCGCCGTTCTCGAACATCTGTGCGAGCAGTTCCGGATCATGGTGCAGCGTGAAGTTGAGACCTCCGGTCTCGTCGACGGCCACTTGGCAACGCATGCCGCGAGCGCGATACTCGCCCGCATAAACGGAAAGCGTCTGGGGCACCGCCGACACAGGCTCAGGATCCGCTTCCACGATCCCGGTACACGCGGCAATCACCCGCTGCCGCGCAATCCGGTTCAGCGCGAGCCCTCCCGGACTTGCATTGGTCATCACCGCCAGCGCCCAGTCCTGTTCCGGCAGGAACGACAGACTGGCCTCCTGGCCATTCGTGCTGCCGTCATGACCCACCAGCCGCGCGCCACCGATGTCCTTCAGGATCCAGCCAATGCCCAGCGCATCGCCGAAGGCGCTGCCTGACATGTGCACGGTTGGGTCGCGCATCGCCCGCAGCCCGGACTCGCTCAGCACCCGTACCCCGTTCGCGCCGCGACCGTCGCCCGAATGGAATCTGGCCCACGCGAGCAGATCGACGATGCTGGTGACGATGCCGCCAGCCGGTGCGCCGTTGCGCGGCAGCGCCCAGGGGCGCGCGACCTGCAACGCGTCGTCCGGCGATGGCTTATGACCAACGACAAACCGGCGCGTCATGATTTCATTGGGAAAGAAGAACGACTCGCGCAGACCCAGAGGCCGCAGGATCAGCCTGCGAATCGCACGCTCGTAGGGCTCGCCGGTGACGCTCTCGATCACGCGGCCCGCAAGGCAGAAGGCGGCGTTGTTGTACGAGAAGGCCACACCCGGCGGCGTCCGCTGCTCGAGCTCATCGAGGCACGCCACGTATCGGGCCAGGGCGTCATCGCCCTCGCCCGTGTCCGCAAAGAAATCGCCTTCCCAGCCCGCAGTGTGGTTCAGGAGTTGCAGCAGCGTGACCTCTGCCGCTGCCGTCGCATCCGCCAGATGCAGTTCCGGCACATAACGGCGCACCGGCGCGTCCAGTCCCACGCGCCCGGTCTCCGCGAGCATGAGCAGCGCGGTGGCGGTGAACGTCTTGCCGATCGATCCCGCCTGAAACAGCGTGTGCACATCGATCGGCAAAGGGTTCTCGATGCTCGTCACCCCGTGACAGGCGAAACTCGTCTTGCCTAGGTGCCATACGCCGGCGGCAACGCCGGGCACGTCGAACTCGTCAGCGAGTTCGGTAAGCAGGCCGTGCAACTCGTGATCGTTCATGTGTGAACCCGGATGTCCACGGAGTACGAATGAATGTTCTCTGCCCGTCTAGCCAACTGGCCACTGCATCTGAAACGTCAACCGAGCAGATCCGCAGGCGCCCGTGCTGCGGGCAACCCGGACCCGCATTACATGGCCCACTCGTCCTCGCATACGCCGTCAAGACGTCTAGCTTCTCGCCCCGGTTGTCACCAAAGGCCGGGCCAAGTGTGTTCCATCGGCGATGGGTCTTTCAACACACCGGACCGAGGAGCACTCAGTTGAAAAGGGGACGACGGTGGCAAAGGACCAGGTACCCGCCTTCCCTGATGGGTGCCGCGATGTGCCGGTGATCAAGCGACCTGGCAGGCGGACGTTCGTCATCCCGACGCCTTTCGATTTGCGCCCCCGGTCTGTGGTACTGCCGCAGGCGACGTTCATGAGTGGCGACCGGCTCCATCCGGAGGCTGCGGTTGATGAGCGGGTACTTGACGCGATGGCCGCGAATCCCGGCGCTGCTCGCGACCTGACCGCTGGACAGGCCCGCCAGGGCTTGGCTATATTTCGCGGACTCTCAGGGGAGTAGTCGCTTCGGCCACTTGGGCCGGAGGCACACGTCAACACACTTGGCCGCATGGCCGTGGCGTGTGCAGCCCGCCCGAAGGCGCCCGGCGCGTCTTCGTCGAACGGCCTGACGAGACCTGTGGCACCGGCATCCAGCTCGCCTTTTTAGGCGAGCCTCACCCTTGGGCGGGCGGCGAGGCCGGTGTCACCGGTTGTGTCGTGCCGCTCGCCCCGGATTGCCCGCATGGAACTCTTCCTGCTTTCGATCGTGGCGGTTGCCATCGCCGAGATCGGCGATCGCTCGATGTTTCTGGCCGCCCTGTTCGGCATGCGCTGCCGCAGCGCCTGGGCCGTCTTCTGGGGCATGGCCACCGGGCTGTTCCTGAATCAACTGCTGTCTGCGGTGGCCGGCATCTGGCTGTTCGCGATCATCGCGACCGACTGGCATTTATGGGTGGTCGGGACCGCCTTCCTGGTCATGGCCGTCTGGGTGCTGATCCCCGAGGACGAGGAAGTGGAGAAAGACACCCGTGCCCGCAGTGCCTTTCTTGCGGCCGCGATCGCCTTCTTCTTGTTCGAAATGTTTGACAAGACCCAGTTGGCGGTCATCACCCTGGCCGGGGCCTCCGGTGCCCTGCTGCCGGTGGTGCTGGGGGCCACGGTGGGCATTCTCCTGATCACCACCCCGGCCCTGATCCTCGGCAAACGCTTCGCTGCCCGCATCCCGGCCGCCCCCATGCGCTACGTGGCCTCCGGACTGTTCCTGCTGATCGGCCTGTGGACCTGGGCCGAGGCCGGCGGCTGGATGCCGGCTCTCGGCCTGCCGCATTTCTCGGACATGCTGCTGCGAGCGGCCGAACACTATCAATCGAGGGCGCTTGATGAACACCGTTGCCCAGCAACTGATCCCGTTTGCCTCTCGGTTCAGTGACGTCAGCGGCGGACGCAAAGTCGCGGTGATGCGCGACTGGATCGAACAGCGGCTGGATTACGTCGCTGGCGTCAGCACCGGCGACACGACAGCCGTCGATACCTTCCTCGATCGGCGTGGAGTCTGCCGCGATTATGCGCATTGGATGGTCGCCCTCTGTCGCGCAGGCCACATTCCCGCGCGGATCGCCAGCGTCTATGCGCCCTCGGTCGATCCGCAGGATTTTCATACCGTGGTCGAAGTCTACCCCGACGGGGCTTGGCACCTGACCGATCCGACCGGAATGGCCACGGCGGAAACCATGGCGGTCATGGTCGTGGGACGCGATGCAACCGATGTGGTCTTTCTGACGACGTTCAGCGCCGCGGAACTGCAACGCCAGACCGTCGATGTCCGGCGGATGGAATAAAAGGCCAGCCATGGTCTGGGCTGAGGTCGGAGCCGGGCGACTGCTGTGTGTTCTGCCCCTCTGGGTTCGATCACTGCTTTGGCGCTGCCGTGTCAGAAACGGTAGAGGGCTTGCACCCGGACATTGCGTCCCGGGTCGTTCATCTGCGACAGGTGCCGACGGTAGGTCTTGTTCGTGAGGTTGTCGATTCCCGCATCCAAGGTCAATCGTTCGGCGGGTCTCCAGGTCATGAAGACATGCACCAGGTTGTACCCGGGCGTCGACCCGATCGTGAACGGACGGTCGGGGACCCGGTCCTGGGCCCCGGTTCAGGCTCAGCCGTGCACCGGTCTCGAGATCGGGGCCGCGCCACCGTCAGGCGCCTTCCAATACCAGGCGGTCACCCGGAATACTTTCCAGCGGCTCGTCGCGACACCGATTATCGCCGCGCTGGACAGAGCCCCCCGCTGCCGCGAAGAAATCCAGGTGATCGTAGCGCAGCTCCAGCTCCAGTCGACGAACCCGGGATTCGGCCAAATTGATGAACTGCGCATGAACCCCCAGGACCCCTCGGCACTGCCTCATGACGACGATTGGTGGCGTGCAGTCATTGACCGCTTCAACACCTCGACCCCTGATGGTGCTCCGCCGACCTTCATCTGTGACCGCCCCGGTATCTCCGCCCTACCCACGCCCGCGTCACTACGCCCCGGGCGTTCCTACTGACCGCGAATCTCCTCGCTCTTCGTTCTCGGCGCGAGTGAAACACGCCCATGCCATCGTTACTACCTCTCAAGTGGGTGACGCGATAGCCGCTATACCGGAAGAGCGCCAACCACCGCCCCCCCCCTGGGAGGACACCGTGCATCATCCGCATTGCTACCTCGGCAGATCGATCACGCCTGGCCGCCTACCTGCTCCCATACTGCGCAACGAAAACCGCCGATGACTCACCCCGATTCAGAGACGGCGACGCAGTCCGCACCGAGCCTCAGCACCGCGGTGCCACAGGCGATTTCCGCGGCAACAAGCGGTGCACACGGGATCCTCGCACCCCTCTCGGGAACCGACCGATGGACCTGACTCATCTTGACTTCCTCTGGATCCTCCTGTGCGCGGGATTGGTCTTCATGATGCAGGCAGGCTTCCTCTGCCTCGAGTCGGGCCTCACGCGAAGCAAGAACGCGATCAACGTCGCTCTGAAGAACGTGACCGACTTCGCCCTGGCTGTCGCCCTGTTCTGGGCAGTGGGCTTCGCCCTTATGTTCGGCCCAAGCGCCGCGGGCTGGATCGGCAGCAGTGGGTTCTTCCTCCCGATGGGCGCAGGGTCGGACGCTTGGTTGAGCGCCTACTTCCTCTTTCAGGCCATGTTTTGTGCAACTGCGGCAACGATCGTATCCGGAGCGGTGGCCGAACGGATGCGTTTCGGTGGTTACCTCTGGGTGGTCGTGATCGTCGCTGCCGTCATTTATCCCGTTTTTGGGCATTGGGCGTGGGGTGGCGTCCTCGGCCCGACGAATGGCTGGCTCGCAGAGCTCGGCTTCGTGGATTTTGCCGGTTCGACGGTCGTCCACAGCGTCGGCGGTTGGGTCGCTCTGGCGGCCATTCTCGTTCTCGGGCCCCGAATCGGCCGCTTCGGGAAACTCGAATCCGAAGGGTACGCAATGACCGGTGGCAATCTCCCTTTGGCCATGCTCGGGGGCCTGCTGCTGTTCTTCGGCTGGTTCGGCTTCAATGGCGGCAGCACATTCCAATTCGACGATACGGTCCCCGGCATCCTGGTGAACACCACCATGGCGGCGGCTTCGGGAATACTGGTGGCGCTGTTCCTCGGATGGCGCATGCGTGGTCACGCCGAGGTGGTGTATGCCGTGAACGGCGCGATCGCCGGACTCGTCGCGATCACCGCCGGTGCCCATGCCGTGACCACCGCGGAATCCGTGCTAATCGGCACGGTGGGCGGAATCATCATGGTGCTGAGCCTGCGGTGGCTGACGCTGCGCCAGGTCGATGATGCCGTCGGCGCGGTACCGGCCCATCTGGCAGCCGGCATCTGGGGAACTCTGGCCGTCGCGCTCTTTGGTGATCTGGACACGTTGGGCACCGGTCTTTCACGCATCGACCAACTGATCGTTCAGGCCACGGGAATCATCGTCTGCGGTCTTTGGGCATTCGGCCTCGCGTACGCCTTCCTTCGCGGAATCAATCGTGTATACCCCCTGCGCGTAGAGGCGGAGGCAGAACGGATCGGCCTCAACGTGTCTGAACACGGCGCTCCCAACGAGCTTCAGGATCTGTTGCTGCGCATGGAGGCGCAGGAGAAGACGCGCGACCTGGGCGTTCGGGTCCCGGTGGAGCCCTTCACCGAGGTGGGGCAAATCGCCGCCGCATACAACAGGGTGATGGGCGCGCTCGAAAGCGCGATGGATCATACCCGGGCCATCATTCGGGACGTCCGTGACGGAATTTTCACCGTAACCCAGCACGGCGTCGTCAGGACCTTCAATCCCGGTGCGGAGCAATTGTTCGGACTCCCCGCCGCCCAGGCCATCGGGAACCCGATCGAGACCCTGTTCGAAGACTGTGGCGTCCGCAACGCAGAACGCCACCATTTCGACTGGACAGCGGGACGCAAGCTCGAGTTGCGGCTCGAACAGAATGGGAAACCGCATCGTTTCGTCGAGGTGTCGCTCAGCGAGAGCCGGCTGGGACAGGAGCGGTTGCTGACGGGTCTGGTGCGCGACGTCACCGAGCGACACTTGATGCTGGAGCAGTTGCAGCAGCAGCGCGACCTCGCGGAGATCACCCTCGCATCCATCGGCGACGGGGTGATCACGACGAACGAAGCCGGGGTCGTGCAGTATCTGAACCCTGTCGCGGAGCAGCTGACCGGGTGGGCGCTGGAGGAAGCCCGCGGGACCGGGATCGGGTCTGTCTACCGGCTTCAGGACGAGCTGAGCGGCGACCCACTGGACACGCCCGTCCGTGCGGTCCTCCTGCGTGGCAGGGAAGCCAGACGACACGAACACGGCATGCTGGTGCGTCGGGACGGAGAGAAGATCCCTGTCCAGGACACAGCCGCACCGATACGCGATCGCAGCGGTCATCTGATCGGCGTGGTGCTCGTTTTCCACGATGTTTCCTTGACGCTGAATCTGACCCGCGAGTTGAGCCACCAGGCCAGTCACGACGCCTTGACCGGTGTACCCAACCGACGCGAGTTCGAGCGCCGACTGCTGGAACTCCTGAATATCCCCCGAGAGCCCGATGTGTGCCACGTGCTTTGCTACCTCGACCTCGATCAGTTCAAGGTGGTGAACGACACCTGCGGCCACGTCGCAGGAGACGAGTTGCTGCGCCAGGTCGCCGCACTCCTGAAGGAACGTGTCCGTGGCAGCGATGTGCTCGCCCGACTGGGTGGCGACGAGTTCGGGATCATTTACCTGCACTGCCCGGTCGACAAGGCGCAGGAAATGGCCGAAGGCCTGCGCACCGCGATCCAGGAGTTCCGTTTCTCCTGGGAGGGCAAAACCTTCGCCATTGGAGTGTCGATCGGGTTGGTGCCGATCCAAGCCGAAGAGACCAACCTCGGCAACCTGCTCTCGGCCGCGGATACCGCATGCTACGCAGCGAAGGAATCAGGCAGGAACCGTGTCCATCTCTACCGCAAGGACGATGACCAGGTACTGCATCAGCATGGGCAGATGCAATGGGTCACGCGATTGCGCTCCGCCCTCGACCGGGATCAGCTGCGGCTCCATGTGCAGCCGATCGTTCCGCTCGCGGCATCGGGCAACGGCGTACCCCACTATGAGATTCTGGTGCGACTGAACGACGACGGCCGCCTGGTAAGCCCGGGTGCGTTCATTCCAGCCGCAGAGCGCTATGGCCTGATGCCGCAGATCGATGAGTGGGTGTTCAACAATACAATGTCTTGGCTCAGTGATCTGTTTCACAAGCACGGCAAGATCGAGGGCGTATTCTGCATCAACCTTTCGGGAGCCTCGCTCAGCGACGCTCGGTTCCGCGAGTACATCTTCGAGAGGCTGGCGCGCGCACGAATGCCCACGGGTGCGATCTGCATGGAGGTCACGGAAAGCTCGGCGGTCGCCAACCTCTCCAACGTGGTGGAGTTCATTCAACGGGTCAAACAACTTGGCTGCTCGTTTGCCCTCGATGACTTTGGAAGCGGCCTTTCCTCCTTCGCCTACCTGAAAACACTCCCGGTCGACTATCTGAAGATCGACGGCAGCTTCGTGAAGGACATCGAGCGGGACGAGATCGATCTGGCCATGGTGCAGGCGATCAACACGATCGGGCATACCATGGGGCTCAAGACGATTGCGGAATTCGTGGAAACGGAGGGGATCCTGCAACGCCTCATCGATCTTGGCGTCGACTACGCGCAGGGCTACCACATCGGCAAGCCCCAGCCCCTGGACGAATTTCACTCCGTACGCATGATGCCGCGGTAAAAACTGAGACCGATGTCACCCCCACCCGGTTACGACGACTCCGACCTTCAAATACCCTTGGCGCCGACTAGCGAGCGCTCACAGACGTTCCGTCGAAACCCCAAAGGGCTGTCTGTCGTCCGGGATGGACCGGTGCTCAGGCTGCGCAAAAGCAGATCACGCAGGGCATCCATGCGCACCGAAGGCAGATCGGGGTCCGGGGTCATGCCCTCGGTCCAGCCGAGGGGCGCAAAATGATCGACCAGTTCCGCGGGCCCGATGACGTGCAGCGGCACATCGAAACCATCCACGCCTGAGACGAAGCGAGCGGGTTCGTGATCGCCTAGCATCACGATCAGCGGTGGGTCATCAGCGTGGCGCGCAGCCCAGGCACCCATGGTCTGTAGACTGTAATCGACCGCCAGCCGAAATTGATCGCGCACATAATCATGGTCGCGCCAGACCGCTTCCGGCGGGTCGCCGGAATTGGCCCATTGGTTGAAGATCCGACCATCACCGATCTCGTCCCATGCAATGAGCGGCGGGATGGGTATCCAAGGTGCGTGGGATGAGACCAGCGCGACTTGCGCCAACAGGGGCGTCCGTCCCGGTTCGCCCTGTGGCCGCTGTCGTTCCAGCCGGTCGAGGGCGTGGAGCGTGAACTGATCCGGCATGGTCACCCAGTTGAACGGATCGCCCTCGTAGCCGAGATCGGGTGCGTTATAGATCGCGTCAAAGCCAAAAAAAGCGCCTTCCGGCCAAGGAAAGATATGGGCCGGCTTGATGGCCACCGTGCGCAGCCCCGCCCCCTGGGCATAGTGAAACAGCGTGCGTCGGGGACTGGCCAGAAGCGCACGGTAGCGGCCCTGATTGTCCAGCCACAGCCCCGACGCAACGGAGCCATGCGCGAGCCAGCTCTGCCCGCCCACCATGGGGGCTGTTGCCCAGGCAGAGCGCATCGCAAGGCCGCGCGCACGAAGATCCGCCTCGATCCCGCGCAGGGTCTCGGTGTGGGTGGGGATGTAAAGCGGATTCTCGAAGCTCGAACGCCCATAGCTTTCGACATAGACGATGATCAGATCGCGCGTGCCCAGGCGGTCGAACAGCGGGGCAACTCCCCGCATCGGGTCGTTTCTGGCCAATTCGCGAAAGACTGCAAGATCGGCGCGCGTGTCCCGAATCTGCTGGACACGTTCCAGGCCGACCCGCGCGGTAAAAGCGGCACCTGGGATCATTCCCGAAACGACATCGGGCAGGGTCACCATTCGGCGCGCTTCTGCAATCTCCGCCACCGCCAGGGCTAGCGCAGGCACCAGCAACACGCCAGCCGCGAACTTCGAACTGCGCGCGGGGGCAGCCCGCGTCCAGATTCCAGTCGCCCACCAGAGCGCAGAGGCAACCAGTGCAACCGCTGCAATCGCCGCAGCCAGCACCAGGGCAGAAAGCAGAAAGCCGAAGGAACCCTGTGCGAGAACCCAGGCGGCGGACAGCAGATTGATATCCACCAACAGGTTGAACCCGCGATTGAAGGCGATGAACGTCCCGAAATCCGCCAGTTTGAGGATGGCGACCGCAGTAATGGTCGCCGTCAGCAATGCGCGCAGGACTTGCCCCGCAAGACCCGATCCCATCAAAACCAGCGCGGCGATCACCACCGGCAATTCCAGCGGAAACACCCACAGCGCACCCCAGGTCATGGCCGCGGGGTGATTCGGCTGGATCAGCACCAGGTACAGGATCAGCGTTGCCAGGAGTAGCTGTGGCTTCAGGTACAGCGCGTGGGGCATGCGGGGAAGATTCCTATGGGCCGATGTGCCTTCGCCTCTCTGGCGTAAGGTCGTGTTCGCCGCAGGCACCGGGACGGTCGCGTAAGGGACGCATGAACAGGTCTTTTCGAGTGGGTGTGCACAACGAAAAGCCCATTGGCTTTCTTCGCGCAGGTACCAACGTTAAGGCTGCCAAGCCCGCATTCCGTTCGCAAGTACCCTTTGATTTTTTCTCCCGCGTTCGACCCAAGGTCGAGTTCCGCCGACCCCGAGACCGGCGAGAGCGATGTTGAATACCCCTTGAAACGTCCGCCATATGCCATGCTTGCAGCCCGTCACCGGCACCCACTGACGGTTCGCCCTGGGTCGAGAGCCAGCTTACGGCACAAGCTCGACGCGCACCGCTGCGACCGTTCCCCACTGTCGACGGTCAGTACAGGGGCAAAGCACGGCACCTTTCGGGTGCGGGAGCTGTTCGAGAACCCTTTCCGCTGGCCGTGGACCTGCGTAAAACAGGCGATGGTCAACTGGCTCTTGCGGTCGGCAAACGATGGCGCAACCACTGCCGCAGGGGTCGGCTGCCCAGCCACAGAAGCACGGTCAGCGCCACAGCCTCCAGCCCTGCTGGCAGCAATTCCTGCGCCGCACCGGCCTGGGCGGCAATATCTAGCGCGGCCAGGCCGATCACCGCATCCGTCGTCATGCCGATGGCAATGGTGCTGGCCACGATGCCGCCCAGATACCAGGCCAGTCCGACGTTGGTGAACTCCCGCCGGAGCAGCCCGAGCGTTGCCGCACTGGTGATAGGACCCGCAAGAAGAAACACCAGCGCCGTGCCCGGAGACACACCTGCCAGCAGCATCCCGGCAGCGATCGGGGTGGCTGCCGCCGCGCAGATGTAGAGCGGGATGCCGACCAGAGCCATCAGCAGCATCGCCAGGGGACCGCTGCCGTAGGTGGACAGCATCTGCGGCGGGACCAGCGCAATCAAAACCCCAGCCACCACCAGCCCCCCGAGCAGCCAAGGCCCGATGTCTTCCAGCAGATCCCTGAACGCATACCGCATGCCCTCGCGCAGGCGGCGCGTGGCTGGCGGGGGCCCGGTTGCCGCAGGCGCCGAAGCCCCATGGGCCTGTTCCGGCGCCTCCGAGCTGCATCCGTTGGTGCAGCAGGCGCTGCTACCGCCCGACAACGGCGCCGGCGTCCCTCGCGTTCCCACGGCGACCAGCAGCCCCGTGGCCACCGCGGTGACGACCGCGCCCAATGCCCGTGCGAACATCATGAACGGGCCCAGCAGTGCGTAGGTGATGGCCAGCGAGTCGACCCCGATGCCCGGTGTGCCAATCAGAAAGGCGGTCGTCGGGCCACGACCGGCTCCGGCGTGGTGCAGTGTCAGCGCCGTCGGAATCGCGCCGCAGGAGCACAGTGGCAGCGGCGCCCCGATCACGGCCGCGCGGCCGATACTCAAAGGTCCTTCGCCACCGACCCAGCGTTGCAGGACCGCATCATCGACGAACGCCCGGATCAGGCCGGAGACGAACAACCCCAGCAACAGCCAGGGAGCCGCGGCAAGGGCCACCCCGAGAATCTCGTGCAAAACGCTCAACCGGTCTCTCCCATGCCATGACACAGGGGCCGCGTTGCCTCTACCCGGCAGCCGCAAACTTGCGCCATTGTGCACACGGGATCAGGCTAAACCCTGTAACGCTTACAGGGTCAAGTCCGATGAAACCGTCGTTGCGAATTGGCGAAGTGGCGAACCTCAGCGGGTGCTCGCCGGAGACGATCCGGCATTACGAGAAGCTGGGTCTGCTCGAGCCGCCGGCCAGATCGAGCAGCGGTTATCGTCTTTACGACATCGATGCGGTCGATCGGCTGGGCTTCATCCGCCACGGACGCGAGCTGGGACTGAACCTACGCACGATCGGCGAGTTGCTCGGTTTGGCCGACCACCCCGATGCCGACTGTCGCGCGGTCGACACCATCGCCTCCAAGCATCTCGAACAGATCGAGGCGCGCATCGCGTCACTCCAGCAACTCGCCGACGAGCTGCGTCTCATGGTGTCCCAATGCCGTGGCGGACGCGTGGCTGAGTGCCGCATCATCGAGGCTTTGTTCAGACGCGGTGCCGAGACCTGATCGCCGGAACGCTCCATTTTTGCGTTGAATCGATCACGTCCTCCGATACACACCGGTTTGTCGACTTCGATGATGAAACTCTGGCTCGACCGTCGGTTTTGCGATCGACAGCGGCCCGTCACCATCCCCGCCGGCTGGCCGCTCAGGGCCGTACATCGTCCCTCCCGTCGGACCACGTGCTGCTCTTGGTGAAACGGCTGCATCGGCTCATGCGTAATTTACCCCATGCAAAAACCGGCATCGGAGACGCAAACTATCGCTGGAGAACCTAGCTGACTGACCGATCTTGTCGGATGTGGCATTCCGTTTCCAGCGTCATGTGACCTCCAGGAACGGAGCATTCGGCTAGACCCAGTCCCCCAGAGTGGGCGCTAGGTCCGCCGCCCCGACAGCACGGTTGCCGTCATCCAAACGCCTTTTGGACGTAACGATGTTGTCGCAGCAGCTAGCCAATATGGGTGCGCCTCTCAATTACGACTGGAGTTTGTCATGGCCAGCATCGAATCCCGAACCGGCGCCGCGCTGGACTTGTCAGGCCCGTTCCGCTCTCCCTGCAACGGAAAGGCAGGAATGAAACCCATCCGGATACGGGAGGCCAGTTGGCCTGTCGACAGAATGGCTTTGGAGACCGTGCGCTGCGAGGTCTTCGTGAAAGAACAGAATGTACCCCGAAGCCTCGAGTTTGACGGCCTCGACTCGAGTGCGTTGCACTGGCTCGCGTTCACGCAGGAGGAAAAGCCGGTCGGCACGCTGCGCCTGCTGCCCAGCGGCCAGATCGGCCGCGCAGCGGTGCTGCGCGCCTACCGGGGAAAGGGGATCGGCTCCCGCCTGCTGCGTCATGCGATTGCTGCGGCGGAGGCGCACGGCTGGGGCGAAATCTGGGTAAACGCTCAGTATGCGCGCAGGGGCTTCTACGCTCCGCACCGCTTCATCGTGATCAGCGATATCTTCGAAGACGCCGGCATTCTGCATCAGCGGATGCTGCGGCGGCTGCGCCGTAACGCTGTCGCCCTGCGTCACGCCACCTGAGAAAACGGATCGCGCGGGCGAACCTCTACCCACAATCCGTGCCCATTGTCCGCCAGGCGAACTCGGGGTCGACCTTGAAGCCGTACAGGATCGTCGGTGTCCAGGAAGGAATACGCGAACGGGTTCCTGAAATGGAGGTGCGTGAATCCACGACCCCTGCGCACTCGGGTCACGACCGGCTCGAGACCCTGTTGACATCAGTGAAGGTGGTCGGCCCGAAGCAGTCGCCCACCAGTTCTTTGCGACCGACGGGAAACATCCCCATACCTGTCCCTCATCGCGATCGCTCTGCGACCGATGCCGCCGTCTTCCTTCAACCCCGGATGCTGTTCCCTGGGGGCACACGGCAGAGTACCGGCTGGCCGCCCGCCTGAAATGGCGCGGGTATGGCGCTGGCGGGGAGGCTATGGCGACGGGCGATGACCGAATTCAGCGAGATTTCGGGCGTGAAGGGTCGCTCGTTCCCGTCTCCATCGGTGGATAAACAGTTGCCCCTTCCTGAAAAGGGCGTTTATCCTCTCTCGGATAGCGCATTTCGCCCTACCGCGGCGCCTGTGAGGCGAACGGTGTTTGCGGCGTTTTTTAACGAACAGAACGAGCGCAGCTTCGGTAGAGTCAACGTGCAGCAACAACGCCCACTGGACATCGACCATCTTCGTCGCCTGGCCACCCAGTTATTCACCGACGGCCAGTATTTTCATGCCGACATGTTGTTGGCAGAACTGGCTGATCTGAACGAAGAAGATCGCGCACAGATCGCACTTCGCCGCGCGCAGATCGGGTTACTGAGCGACCGACCAGGTGATGCCAGCGCGCAGTTGGCGATCGCGCGTGACGAGTACGGCCGACACGTTTACTTCGTTGGGCTGGAGGCCGACGTGGCAGTCCGCAAGGGCGACCTGTCCTCGGCCGTTGCATCGCTGCGCCAGCTG
>Ga0207421_10002922_pt1 | contig 20789 bp, 17 predicted proteins | sample SodLakKL_010_SED_4_FD_187542 | JGI IMG/M metagenome (GOLD analysis project Ga0207421, IMG submission 187542) | Alkaline sediment microbial communities from Lake Tanatar, Kulunda Steppe, Russia - 8KL_010_SED (SPAdes) (version 2) | ecosystem: Environmental > Aquatic > Non-marine Saline and...
GTTGAACACCACCATCCCGGTACACCCGCAGATACCCGAGGAATACTGGGGTCGAGAGGTGAGCAGATACATAGGACCGGTGACCATACCGGTGCGCACAGGCGAGGACTCCATGCGAATATTCATCGACAGTGACGGTGATAGGGAAACTGGATTCACCGCACCATGGCTTAACAACATCGGTGCGGAGTACATGATCACCGTGACCGGCAGGAACATGGAGGTACTCAGCGCCAACTACAGCAGATACGTCGGTAACGGGAACGACTGGGAGTGGGAGCACGTGGATGATGTGGATGTGGCCTTGAACCACACATCACTAGAGACCGAGATCGACCTGGAGCTGAGCGATGATGCAAGGGTGACCTTCGTCAGCAGCGATTGGTCCGAGGCAATGGACGTTGTATCTCCTATCATGGCCGAGGAGGTCAGAAGGATCGGAGATCGCCTTACCGAATACAGAAGTACCCCTGAGACGATGAGGGTGTCCGGCGATGTTGGAACACCGCTAGAAGAAAAATCATCTTCCACCAAGAATCAGCGGTTGTATCTCAGAGATGGAGACGCTATACTGCCTGAGATGGGGGACGATGTGATGAGTGTTTTGTTAAGAAACCAGGCGGGACAGGACACACATACATGGACATCCGAGCCTTTTGCAGCTGACTTCAACATTACATCGGCCGTTCCGGTAAGGTTGTACACCATCCCGGTTCAACATCCACCACCACATCCACCCGGTCTTAATTTGACATTACGCCACGGAGATGATATGATCGGTTATGGAGAGATGGAACCATCATCTTCTGAAGGGTGGAAAACGATATACATAGAAACTTCAGGATATAGTATTCCAGAAGGCGGTGATTTATCTATGGATGTAAGAGTAACAGGCGAAGCAGAAAGTATTAGATTAGAGATACACTATAACTCTGAAGATAGAGATTCCCACCTTAGAATACCTACGGACACATACATCTCCGTTAATGACCTCTACACCTTAAACGAGGAGGAAGAGGAGCAGGATGTGTTCTATCCCGGTGACACCGTTGTTGTGAACGCAGAGGTCGGCCATCCTTTGGATGCAACTTTGATCTCGGAAACCGTGGTTACAGTCTTAGATCCAGAGGATCAAACGATAGTGGAGGATGTAACCATGGATCTGAAGGAAAACTATGGAGCCGATCCACCTTATTGGTCCATCTTCGAACATGCGTTTGAACTGGGTGAACACGCACCAGGGGGTGTGTATACTGTCGAGGTTACATCAGTCGATAACCAGGATATTTCATCCACCCTTACAGCAACTTTTACCGTACCTAGTGACCCTGGAGTGATAGTTTATCCCGACGGCTCAGCGACTGTTGAGCCTGGTTCGTGGGTCGATTACGAAGTAAATGTTCGTAACATAGGTAACATGGACGATGAATACGAGCTGCACGTGGGCGAATCCTCCAGGCGCTGGCCGACGATACTTTCCCACGAGGGAGAAGAAATGGCCATCGATCAGGAAGGAGACGGTTCCTGGGACTGGGTCAATCCTGATTGGGATCCTGACAACACAGGAAAACCCAGTGTATCACTTATACCACTCGAGATCAGTACATTCACGCTTTCAAAACAGGTTTCAGAGGATGCTAACGGAGATCTGGACACGACACTATTGTTCGCTGATTCGCGTAATTACACACAGGTACACGATTCAGCCGTGTTCACGACCTATACAGCGTATCCTTCGGAAGTTGCATCCCTATACCTACACGGGGACCATACAATGGACACGTTAGTAGGAGAAAGTATGGTTTCCGAAAGGATCGGAACCGATGAAAGTCGAACCTGGGTACAGGAACCTCCCTTTGACGGTGATTTCAACATGATAGATCGAGCTACAGTACATCTGTACATCGATCCTGTCTTGCATGGGTGGAGACGACCTGCCGTGACCGTATCTATCCATGACTCTGGAGGCATGATAAATTCATTCACCATATCAGGTATAGAGGATGAAGGTTGGTATGAATTCCCAGTCGTAACTGACACATTGGTCCAATCAGGTGATCAACTCGAGTTATCGATCTCTTCGTCCATCAGTTCCATGGATATGTACTACGATTCTCAGGAGTATCCCGCAAGGGTGGAGTTTAACACCGATTCATATGTGAGGGTCGAAGAAGTGATAACGTTAAAGAACGATACTCAAGAGGAAGAATTCTGGGCAGGAGATACAGTCCAGGTGAACGCTAGGATCACCGATCCGTTCGGCATACAGAACATCGATAGCACCACCATGACCATCTACGATCCAGATGGAGAAGTATTGGTTTCGGACCTTCCCATGTCTCCCATAGAAGGGGGAATATTCTCAGGATCCGATGGTCACTGGTACGAAGGGGAGTACGAACTTTCGGAGGAAGCACTCGTGGGCGAATATACAGCTGAGGTATCAGCCAACGACGTACAAGCTCTAGAGGATGATGAGAACAATATCTTCCAGGTCCCCGCAGATGTAGAAGTGGATCCGGATCATGAGGGAGAGGGTTACGCGGGAACAGAAGTGCTTTATGATCATACCATAACCAATATGGGTCGGGGGAACGATCGATTCGAGTTGAGTGTATCATCATCTCTTGGTTACAACATCACACTCTACGACGAACACGGTAACATGATCGCTAGGGACATAGGAGGTAACGGTAACTGGGACGAGGTTGATCCTGCATGGGATACTACTGGTTCGGGAAGTCCAGATACCGGTAAATTGAAGATGGGCGAATCCATAGGGATCACACTGGGAGTCGAGATACCTGAGAACGCCGAAACGGGTGTTGAAGATGTGACCGTACTCACGGCGACTTCATCGAGAGATTCCTCGGTTTCAGACTATGCAACCGATATAACATCTATACCTGAATTTTCTGAAGCCATACTTCCTGTGATAACGGTTATAGGTGTCTTCTTTGGATTCTTCGCCTACCGAAGAAAGAAGGAGAAGGGAGATGATGAAGTAAAAGAAGAGGTGGAGGAGAAGGCACCTACGGTGATCGCTGCTAAAAAGTTTAACACGCCCGCAAAAACTACAAATACATCAAAGAAACATAATTATAAAAACGATGGAGGAACCTTAACATGAACGGGGAAGATTTCATAGATTGTCCCCTCTGTGGGAACAGAAATGAACCCGATAGGACGGATTGCAAGGTATGTGGTTCCTCCTTTAGAGAGATACCCGAAAAAGAATTGACCATATTGAACGCGCTACAGCAGATATCCGGAGTCGGTAAAACCAGGGCTAAGAAGATCGTTGAATCGGGATTCGATGATATCAAGAAGCTTGAAGATGCAGATCTCGATAGTTTTCTTTCCGTTGAAGGTATCGGTGAAAACACCGCTATGGACATATACTCCGCGCTGGAGGATTCAAAAAAGAGCGATGGAAGCCTTTACCTATGTGGGGATTGCGGAGCCTTCGTAGGTGCGAATTCAGACAGATGTCCAGAGTGTGGAGTCATGATGGTCGAGGAGGAAGAGGATGAAGAAGAGGAATTTATGGGATCCGTGATCGAAGACGACATGGATGAAGAAGAAGGCGATTCGCTTTACTTGTGTAGTAACTGTGGTTCTTTCATCTCCAGTGAGGCAGATGAATGCCCGTACTGCGGTTCAGGCTTAGAAGTGGAAGATGAAGAAGAGATAGAGGGGGAGCATCCAGTCGTAGATGAAGTCGAGGAAGAAAGTGAAGATGGACTTTTCCTATGTACCAACTGTGGTTCGTTCGTTGGTTCAGATGCAAAAGAATGTACAGTCTGTGGATTCTTCTTCGATGATGGTTCTGAACAGGAGCTTGTAGAGGATGATGATCTAGAGGACATACTCGGAGAAGAAATATTTGATGAGGAAAGTCCAGAAACCGATGTGGATAAGATAGTAACGGAAGACTTCAACAGATTGCTGCAGGAAGAAACCGACGAGGATTTAGCATCTGAGGAGAAGATGTGGTTCGATGACGATGAGCTAGAGATCGAAGAATCGGACCTGGAGGAATTGGATCGAGAGATCGAGATGGCTCTTGAAAGGGAATATGGGATATCTGCAAAAACCATACAGGCCCTTTCTCTGGGCGGAGATCTTAACCTGTGTGGCAACTGTGGAGGGATAAACGAAGCAGATGCTGAGAAATGTTCGATCTGCGGATATGTGTTCTCGGAGGGTACCATCGAGGTAGAGGAAAAAGCTGAATGGGATCTGGAAAAGACTACAGAGACCATGGGGCGAGCACTCGGGCTTTCAGAGATCCCGGATGGAGAACTTGATGAGGTTGAAAAGGATACAGAAGTCGGATTATGCAGTGTGTGCGGTGCGTTCAAAACACAGGATTCCGAACGATGCCCGATCTGCGGTAGTTTGGTAGCCGAGGCACCGGAGTTGGAATTGGAAGAAACTCCTTATGATGATCGAGTGGAAGAACGGAAAAGCGAAGGCATCTTCATATGTGATGCGTGTGGATCCTTCGTCGAAAGAGAGCAAGATAGATGTTCACTTTGCGGAAGTAACCTTGAATATGCCAGAAGGTCGGTGGCTGAAGAAACGATCGAGGAAGAAAGCGAGCCGCAACCGAACATACTGGATGGGATATTTGAAAAGGGTTTGGATACAGACAGTGACGAAGTATCGACTTGTGATAACTGCGGCGCTTTGATCCCTAAGGGATCAGTAGAGTGTTATATCTGCTCTACCCCTGTAGAAGAGGAACCGATAGAAGTACCTGTGAAAGAGGAAATAACTGTAGAAGAACCTATACTCGAAGAGGATGTTATCTCTGAAGAGTCATTCGATGAAGATCCATTCGAAGAAGAGATACCCATAGACGAACCAACCCTGAAAGAAGAAGAGATGTTATATGGGTTTGATGAGGAGCAAGGATCTGAAGTTTTGGATGAGGACAGCATAGAATCAGAAGTAACGGATGATGAATTAGTAGAGCTTCTGAAAAACGTTGAACTATCAACCTTGGAGGAACCAACGGTTGAAGTAGAGGAGGTTCATAGAGAAGATGATTTCGACGCAGGCGCGATGCTCGAGGAGATAAACCAAACGGTCAAAGATAAAGTAGATTTCCACACTGGTGAGGAACAGGTCTACGAAGAGGATTGGGAGAGGTGTCCGTCATGCGATTCTTTTATGAGTGCAGATAGTCTCGAGTGTGGGATATGCGGACATTCAACCGGAACGGAACAGATCGTCGATGAAGATACTTCCTGGATAGAGGAGATAATGGGTGAAGATATGGAAGAACGACTCCCATCGACGAAGGACGAATCTATCACGGCTCCAGGTGGGATCTTTGGAAGCTTTGTATCCCGGGTTTCGGAATATGAAGTACCCGCATCCAGTCTTTCACTGTTTGCTATCGGTGGCGTCTTCCTATATTCCTACGGCAGTGGAGGCGGGGCACCAACAGCCCTTGGTATAGCGTTACTAGTCATACTCGGTTTCTTTCTTTTCCTTGGAGTTGCCACAATTTTGAACTGGAAGGAAATATTATTCCAGGAATCATACCTAGGATTCTCAGGTTACATCATCGCCTTGATATCGGCTTCTTTTGTACCTTTAAACCATTATCTATTCATGTTATCAGTACCACTCGTTGTATATGCCGGTCTTATCGCATTCTCCATAGGTTTGATATGGATGATGGATTTCCAGATAGATGAAAAATTAAGACAGTATCTCATGTGGTTTGTAGGCATAGCGATGCTTTTGATAATATCTTCATTGATCATCTATTCCAACGCATCTTCCTTTTCAGACATGGGCTACCCAACCGCCATGTCCATCGGCTTCGGTTCCTTGATGATGATAGGAAGCACCGTTGCATGGTACAAAGAAGCGAACTCGGAGACGGATATATTAAAGAACATCGAAGTCGGTCACCGACACCTGATCTCTGGGGATTATGAGGACGCTCTAGTAGCATATGAGAGGGCAATACAGAAAGGGACCAGAAGTGCGAAGAGTTTACAAGATGAGTCCGACATGGATTACCCCATATACAGTAAAGGGTTGGCACTATGCAGCATGGGTAATTATGATGAGGCTGTTGATACTTTCAAGAAGTTGCTTGAGGTGGCTCCGGACAGTGTGGCCACATGGAACAATCTCGGCACCGCATACAGTCGTATGGGTAAACAAGAAATGGCCATCAAGTGCCTCCGAAGAGCACTTGAGATAGATAAAAACTACGAAGTTTCTTGGAACAATTTGGGTAACGCTCTCTTCAGAAAGGGTCGGTATTCCGATGCTCTGGATTGTTACGATAAAGCCCTGCAGATAAACTCATCCTACAGAGATGCCACCGTAAATAAGACTCAGTGTCTCGTCAAGTTAGGCTCTGGTATGTGAATCAAATATCTTTTAATGCGTCTAAGAACGCTTCGGAGTAAGTTGGGTGAGGGTGTATCAGATCTATCATCTTTTCGACCGATATACCGTGTTGCATGGCTGTAGTTCCTTCCATGATGATATCTGTTGCACCGGGACATGCCATGTGAAGCCCCACGAGCTCGTCACCGACGACGATGACTTTAACGAACCCCATCCTCTCACCCGTAGAATAACCGCGCCCATTGGCGGATATGGGGTATTCTGCAGTAGAATAATCATCATACATCCCCTTTGCATCTTCCTCGGTCAAACCGACACTAGCCAATTCCGGATGTGTGTACACACCAGCAGGTACTTGATATCCTGAGAATCCTATCACATCCTCACCGTTCATGTGTTTCACAGCAATCTCGGCTTGTTTATATGCCGAATGCGCAAGCATGGATCTACCATTGATGTCACCGACCGCATATACTCCTTCGATTGGTGTTTTCAAATGATCATCCGTTATAACTTTACCGTCATCGTCGATGATATCTAATTCAGTTTCAGGTATGATCGGTTTTCTTCCTACCGAGCACAGCACCTTATCTGCGGTAAGTTCCTCACCATTGGAAAGCACTACGTTACTTGGTGCGGTACCTTCAACATCTTTTACACTCGTTCCCGTGTAATATGTGACCCGTTTTCTCTTCATCATATTTTCTGCCAGCTCACTCAGAGAACTATCCATCCCCGGTAGTAGTGAATCCATCATCTCGACTATGGTCACTTCCGTCCCGAAAGAAGAGAATATTTCAGCCATCTCCATACCAATGTACCCCCCACCTATGATGACCATGGAATCCGGTATCTCCTCCAATTCAAGGACACCCTTACTGGTAAGAACATTCTTTTCATCGACTTCCAGGAACGGCAGTGTTACTGGTTCTGACCCCGTGGCGATTATCAATCTGTCGGCAGAATATTTTTCTCCTCCAACGCTTACGCTTTTATCGGCTCCTACGGAGGCCTCACCTTCTATAACTGTAACACCTGCATCCTTTAATTGTTTAGCTATCCCCTTCCGAGACGTTTTGATAGCAGTCTGTTTGAACCTCTGTACCCTCTTCATATCGATTTCTTCCAATGAGGATTTTATCCCTTTCCTTCTGGATTTCCCTATATCGTTCACAGTATCCGCTACGGAGAGAAGTGCCTTAGAAGGTATGCAGCCTCTGTTAGTGCATGTACCTCCGATCTCACCCTTTTCTATGAGTGTTACATCCATACCCAGATCTGCACCTAACACAGCACTTGTGTATCCACCAGGTCCACTTCCGATGACTATCAATCTTTCCGACATATTACCTTCAGTCTGATAAATGGACAAGTATAAATCCTTAACCCTTCTGACGAAAAGTCTAGGAGCGAAAACCTTTAATCTATAATACTTCTAACCCAATCTGATGAACTATGTCCGATGAACATAATATGACTAATTACGAAGAGACCAGAAAGGAGTTCGAATGGGATGTTCCAGAATATTACAACTTCGCTTTCGATGAAGTAGATAGACACGCGGAACAGACTCCCGACAAAACAGCTCTGATATCGATCGATGATTCGGGTAAAGATGTTCAAAAGCACACTTTTGGGCAGCTAAAAGAACTGTCGGCTCGCTTCGCCAACGGTTTACTAGATATGGGGGTAGAAAAAGGCGATAGAGTCATGATCCTGGTCCACAGGTTACCGGAATGGTACGTGGCTTTTCTCGGGATAGTGAAGATAGGAGCCATCCCCATCCCCACACCGAACCTATCCGTTCCGAAGGATATCCAATATAGGGTCGAGCAGTCCCAGGCGAACACCATGGTCACCGATATGCCGAACCATGATAAAGTTGATGAGGTAAGGGACGACCTACCGACCCTCAAGAACTTTGTATTGATCGGTGGAGAGGCTGACAGATGGACTCCCTACTCAGAAATGATGGAGGGATCTTCACCTGAATTGGATCGTGAATCTCTTGAGAATACTAAGAGCAGCGATCCCATGTTGATCTACTTCACTTCAGGCACAACATCTTATCCAAAGATGGTACTTCATACCCACGCTTATCCCATCGGTCACACAGTTACAGCCAAGATAGTACAGGATCTGACACCTGAGGACACCATCTGGGTGATAGCTGATAACGGATGGGCAAAGACCGCTTGGGGAAAGCTGTTCGGCCAATGGATAGTCGGTGCAACGGTGGTACAGCAGAACATCACAGGAAGGTTCAGTGCCGAGAAGAGCTTGCAGATACTTCAGGACCACAAGATCTCGGTATTCTGTGCACCCCCTACCATATACAAGATGATGATCAATTTGGATGTTGACAAATACGACCTGAGTTCGTTGAAGCACACGCTCAGTGCAGGAGAACCGCTCAACCCCGACGTTATCGATAAGTGGGAAGAGTACACGGGACTACGCATCTATGATTATTATGGACAAACTGAGAGTGTAGCCTTGGTGGCCAACTATCCCTGCATGGAAGTAAAAGCCGGTTCAATGGGTAAACCCACACCAGGACATGTTGTAGAAGTGGTGGATGACGACGGAAATATATTGCCCCCCAACGAAGAAGGTCACATAGCTGTCAAAGTCAAACCCGAACAACCACCAGGGATCTTCAAAGAGTATTGGAAAGAAGAAGAGAGGACTTCAGAGGTCTTCCACAAGGAATGGTACTATACCGGCGACAAGGCGTATAAGGACGAAGAAGGCTACTTCTGGTTCGTTGGTAGGTCCGATGATGTGATCAAAGCTTCAGGTTACAGGATAGGACCCTTCGAGGTAGAAAGCGCACTCCAGGAGCATCCCGCTGTTCAGGAAAATGCAGTCATCGGTGCACCTGATGAGATACGTGGTAAGGTCGTAAAAGCATATGTCATCCTCAACAAAGGATACGAACCATCAGACGAATTGAAAAAGGAGCTACAGGAGCACGTCAAGAAAGTGACGGCGCCGTACAAGTATCCAAGACAGATAGACTTCGTTGAGGAACTTCCCAAAACGATAAGTGGTAAGATACGAAGGACTGAACTCAGGGACGATGCTGAGGAAGAGTATCTTAAGACCCACGATAAACTACCTTACTAAAAAACCCCTTTTTTTTACTTTTTTTCCTCGTAGGATTCCCAGCACACCAATTCTTCTAGACTTTTTTTGACGGGAGATTCGCCATCATCGGCAGGATAACCGACGGTCATACAGATAGTGATGTCATACCCCTCTGGGACTTCCAATCTTTCCCTCATACCTTCAGGGTCAAAAGCTCCTATCCAGCATGTCCCTAGATCAAGAGGGACCGCCGCTAATGAGAGATGATCCAAAGCGATGGTAAGATCGATCTCACCCCACTTAGTATCTTTCTCCGAAAGACCTGCGATGAATACGCCGGAATCTTCAACGAAACCCTGATTATGACATAAGGGGACCAATTCTTTGAGAGTATCTTTCTTCTCGACAACGACCAACCTCCAAGGCTGGAGATTCTTACCGGATGGTGCGTCTCTAGCCGCCTTCAACAGTATCTCCAGATCGTCTTCTGGTATAGGATCTCCCGTATAACTACGCACACTTCTACGTTCTCTTATCGCCTGGAACACGTCCATTGCTTACACCGCTGTGTGCATATATGCTATGGGATATAATCCTTTGGTCAGCGTATCGGGACGAATTTATATCCATAATAAATGATACCGGAGGGGCTTTCTTCTCCCAATCTGCGTATGGTTACATCGACTTCTAGACCGGGTTCCACGTCTTCATATTCGATGTCCACCAATTGTCCAGTCATCCTCACATCTTCATCCATCTCGACAATGGCCATTATGTAAGGAGTCATCATCTTGAAATCGGACATGGGTTCGTGGATCTCGGTGTAGGTGATCACCTTACCTTTACCGGTGAGTTCCCGCTCCTTCATCTTACCTATACTTTCCCTTCTGCAGTGAGGGCAGACTTCTCTCGGAGGGAAGTAAACCCTCTGACAGTTTCCGCACTCTACGCCTATCCCTTTGTATCTCTGTTTTATCTCTCTCCAAAATCTAGGAATGGTCATCAGTTCCACCTCCCTAGTATGTGGACAACAGCACTGGCACCGGTGCCTCCCATGTTATGTATCAATCCATACTCAGCGTCATCGACTTGCCTCTTGCCCGCATCACCTCGAAGCTGGATCACGGCCTCTACCGCTTGGTTCAATCCCACGGCACCAACGGGTTGACCCTTGGCTTTTAGGCCGCCTGAGGTGTTTATCGACACCTTTTCATTCAGTGACGTATCACCTCTTTCGGTCGCAGGCCCTCCTTCTCCCTTGGGGAAGAAACCAAGGTCCTCGATAGCCATGATCTCACTTATGGTGTAGTTGTCGTGTACCTCTGCGAAATCCATGTCTTTAGGTTTCAAGCCGGCTAAGGAAAATGCTTTCGTTCCGGCCTGGCGTGTTGCCTTCATGGCATCTAACTCCCTTCTATCGTGCACAGCCATGTGGTCGGCACCCATACCCGTTCCGAGTATCTTCACAGGTTCCCCCATATAACTTTCTGCTTTACCGGCCGGACAAAGGACCACAGCCGCCGCACCGTCGGATAGTGGTGCGCAATCGAACATCGATAGAGGGTCAGAAACGATGGGAGCCCCCATGACGAATTTCATAGGCACTTCTCTCTGGAATTGTGCATTGGGATTCAATGCACCGTGTGCATGATTCTTCACAGATACTGAAGCTAGTTGTTCTTTGGAAGTCCCATGTGTAAGCATGTGATATCTTGCCATCATGGCATAGAGAGAATCAAAGGTAGCTCCGAATACCGATTCCCACTCCCAATCGGCAGTGGCAGACAGTATCTTCTTTGCTTCTTGATCACCTACATCGGTCATCTTTTCTGCGCCACCGACCACAACGATGTCATGTATGCCTGATGCTACCGACATGTATCCCTCGGTCAGTGCCATCCCTCCGGAGGCTCCTCCGGATTCGATCCTTACCGATGGAACGTCGTCCAGACCGGCGTAATCCGCGATCATAGGTGCAATATGTTCTTGGTTGATCAAACGCCCGGCGGACATGTTTCCGATGTATATCTTTTCGATCTCCTCACCCTTTACCCCGGCATCTCTTATAGCCGAAAGACCGGCTTCTATACCCAGTTCTCTCAAAGACATATCCCATAATTCACCTATCTTTGTTTCACCTATACCGATTATCGCAACATCTCTCAAATTACCACTCTCCTCGGTCTATCTTTTCTCTAAATTTTGCATACATGGCATATGAGATGTACACTGAGTTGCTGATCACGTCTTCAACAGAGGGTACATCCCTCTCTCTGATCTCTTCTATCCTGTCCGTCACCTCTATATCGAAGCTGTCGGAGCCGGCACCGGACCCATATGATGTTACAAGTATCCGGCTGCCCGGCTCAGCTACATCCAATGTGGCGGCCAGACCGAGCGGTACTGCTCCTGAATATGTATTTCCTATACGGGGAACCAATAATCCAGGCCCTATCTGTTCCATAGTGAACCCCATCTTTTTAGCGATCTTGACCGGAAATTTACCATTCGGCTGGTGGAATACGGCGTAATCGAAGTCATCCGGTTCGGTACCTGTTTCCTCGAACAGTACGTTGGTGCACCCTGCGATATGTTTGAAATAAGCCGGCTGCCCGGTGAACCGTCCTCCATGAGAAGGATACTTCTGTCCCTCTCTTCTCCAGAAGTCAGGTGTATCTGTGGTGAACGAAGTGGTGTAGTTTATCTTGGCTATCAGGTCATCCGCTCCGATTATGAATGCCGCACCCCCTGCTGCCGCCGAATATTCTAGAGCATCACCCGGCGCGCCCTGGGATGTATCCGAACCGATGGCCATCCCGTTTTTGATCATGCCCGATGCCACCAAACCCATGCAAGTCTGGAATGCAGCCGTACCGGCTTTGCATGCAAACTCATAATCTGCCGCTGTCAGGTATGGGGTGGCTCCCACTGCGGCGGCTACTATCGTTGCGGTGGGTTTAACTGCATAAGGATGCGATTCTGAGCCAACGTAGATAGCGCCGATATCCTCTCCCCTTAATTTTGCCCTTTTCACGGCCCATTTCGCAGCTTGGATGGAGATCGATATCACGTCTTCATCCGGTGACGGTACCGATTTACTCTGTATGTTCAGTCCTTTTCCCATCCTCGCTCCGTCTTTTCCCCAAACCTCTCCTATCTCTGTTGGAGATATCCGATAGCGGGGTACATAACCTGCATATCCTTTTATTCCTACTTCTTTACTGCTCTTCATATCAAATTCACATCCTTACAGTGCATCCAATCTATTGATCATAACATCCGTTTCTAACTTTGTGGCGATGAGAGGTAATCTTTCTATGTCTGCCAATTTTTTTGTGAGCTCATCAATCGATCCCGGATTCACATAAGCCACCGCCGCGGGTGTAAGGGGACTAGCTCTTATTGCCACCATGGGCGATCTTCCATGTTCTACTCCTGTGAATATCAAAACCCTCTCCGTGCTCCAGCCATATATCCTCAAGTAATCGAATGATTTCATGGCGGTGATCGCTTTGATACTGTCTATTATGGTGTAGCCAAAGATCTGCCTTTGGTTGTCCGGCGAGTGCAATATTTCACCCTCAACGGTCTCCACGAACTCATCGATAGATATAGGGGAAGAAAACTCTCTCATCTTAATTATTCCTTCATGGCCCGGAGGGGTGAACCGTTTCACCACCGCACCACCTTTTCTCCAGTCTAGATCTATAAGCGATCTTACAATATCCTTGACGAACTCCACTCCTGGGGTACGGCGATTTTTCTCGTAATCGCTGATCACCGATGGTGAGATGTCCATGTATCTAGCCAATTCGGTCTGGGTGATCCCGAAGACCTTTCTCCACTTCTTGATGCTAGCCCCGTGGTCATCGGCCATGGTGATCTCGCCTGCCATCTTGTCCTCCAGTTGGCTCATCGTAACTTGGATGTATAGGCGGTATTTAAAAGTGTCGAATATGATGCTCGTCAATAGTCTAAATTTTACAATGCGAAAGAATTAATACCATCCCAACAGATTATTACATAGGTGAAGCCGATGACGACCCTAAAGATAGAAAGCCCAGCTTTTGATGATGGAAAAGAGATACCCCGTAAATACGGATACAAATTATCTAATGTAAATCCACCTTTTATAATCGAAGGTGTGCCGGATGGAACGAGATCGCTAGCCCTGATAATGGACGACCCGGACGCGGTGGCTCCTGCGGGTAAAGTGTGGGACCACTGGGTGATATGGAATATACCCCCGGAAACGGACCGGATGATGGAGGACGGTGTACCCCCAGGGTCCATCGAAGGTAAGAACGATTATGGACAGATAGGATACGGAGGTCCGAACCCACCGGACAAGAAACATACCTACATATTTGAACTCTATGCACTGGATACGGTGCTGGATCTGAAGAAAGGAGCCACTAAAGAACAGTTGAAAAAAGCCATGAAAGGACACGTTCTCGATAAAGCGGTCCTCAAAGGAACATATACTCCATAAGGTCGATCCTATGAAAGAATTACGCTACATACCCACCATAGAGGAGACCGGTGTCCGGCAGATGGCGATAGATGAAGCCATCCTTCGCTGCTACGATAAAGATCTTGTACCTCCTACCCTCCGTTTCTTCAAGTTCTCACCGTCTGCTATAACTATGGGATACGCTCAGGATGTTGACCAGGTGATAGATACCGGTAGATGTAAAGAACTCGATATACCATACGTGCGCAGGATCAGCGGTGGTGGTACTGTCTATCACGATCTACACGGAGAGATAACATATTCAATAGTGACCGATAAGATATCCGGCAGTATAGAAGACAGCTTCCATTTTCTACTGAAGCCCATCATAGATACACTGAGGGATCATGACCTTGATGCAAATTTTAAACCGTACAACGACATATTGGTCGGCAGAAGAAAGATATCCGGCAGTGCTCAACGCAGAGGAAGGAAGGGCATGCTGCAGCACGGAACCCTGATGTACGCCACGGATCTATCCACACTGGCCAGCATACTGCTGCTCGATGAGGAAAAATTGAATGCGAAGGGAGCTGAATCGTTCTTCGACCTGGTGACCACCATGGAAGACGAACTCGGCTGGAAACCACAACCGGACGAATTGATAGATAGTATGAAGGCGGCCTACGAAGACTACTTCGATGCGGATATGGTCGTAGGGGAACTAACGCAGGAAGAACTCGAGATGGCGAACGAACTGGAGCAGAAGTATTCATCGGATGATTGGACTTACGAGAGGAAGTGGTGATCCATGGAACTCAGGGTGTCGAGCGGAACTCTTTCCTATCTGGGATTGAGTAACAATCGATGCATGGAGGATCCTACAACAGCCTATCTACTACTCCCCGGAGGTCCATGTAGGGGTGGATGTGTTTACTGCCCCCAAGCCACTGGTGACGAAAGGTGGCTCTCCAGAGTTTCATGGCCTTTGATGGAACTGGAAGAGATCTTGGAACCGTTGAGGCATTCAGACCTGCAAAGGACATGCTTGCAATCACCGGATGTTGAAGGATTCGAAGACAGGATCCTCGAGGCTGTAGATATGCTGGAGCTGGCACAAAAACCAGTATCGATATCTGCCCCACCGTTATCCACTCGAACACTTGATATGTTGAGAGATGGACCTGTGGATAATATCGGAGTCGGTATCGACGCAGTGACCGACGAACTTCGAGCTAGCACTAAAAAGAACTACAGTCCGGAGGTGTTCTGGCATTATCTGGGGAACGCTTTGGACATATACGGGCCGGAGCACGTTACCGCACACTTCATAGTCGGGATGGGCGAAGGTTTGGAAGAGGTCGCCCACGCGGTGTACAGAGCGGCTAAAAACGGTGCTCGTGTCTCACTGTTCTCCTATGTATCAAAAGGTGAGGAGCCGGATATCGCATATTACAGACAGGCCCAGCTTCTCGCACACCTGGTGGAGGAAGGTCACGATCCATTCGATGCCATATCTATCATAAAAGAAGGAGACGGGATCGAACAGATCATCGAAGATGGGTCAGTATTTCAGACACAGGGTTGTCCAGGTTGCAATCGACCATACTATACCACTAGACCCGGTAGGGAACACCGTAACTATCCAAGGAAACCGACATGGGAAGAGATACAAAAGATAACGAAAGACCTGAAGACCCGGTGAAGCTGACCATAGATACCTATGATGAGGTGGCAGAGGAATACTGTAAGATGACTATGGAAAGGGGTGATAGGGTATTCCAGGAGGAGATGATCGAAGAAACCTTGAGGATGATCTCAGGTGAAGCGGTGGTTTTAGACCTAGGATGTGGTGACGGCAGAGATACGGGATATATGCATGCAAGAGGTGTACGTGTCGTCGGTTTGGACCTTTCCAAGACTATGATCGCACTTGCCAAAAGGAAATACCCGCGATGTGATCTAGTATACGGGGATATGAGGAAAACTTGCTTCCCAGATGATAAATTCGATTGTGTTTGGGCTAGTGCATCTATAATACACCTACCAAAAGACGAGCTGGATGTAATGGCATCTGAGATCCTACGTATATTGAAGGATCAGGGAAAATTTGTTTTCAGTTTTAAGGAGGGGGAGGGAGAGGGCTATGTTGATACTTCAATGGGAAAACGTTATTTCTCGTATTACAGACTGGAGGAGATAGAGAATATGATGACCCACTTCAAGATGCTCTCGTATAAAGAATATCCCGGTATGATAATGGGTAGCAGGTTCATCTACTGTTGGTTTGAACCCGATCATCAAAACAGTCCAAGATAATATCCTGTTCCGATAGTTCCCAATATGGCGATGGCCAATGTAACGTAGTTGACGACACTCCATCTGAATATCTTAGCACCGTCCAGTGGCCCTATGGGTAAAAGATTGAAACCACCTATTATCAGGTTGACAAGGGCTACGAATCCCAGTATCCACGAAAACCATATGCCCTGAAGGGCATACGCACCCATGAGGAATAATACGCCAACCAGCCAATTGGTGGCTGGGCCGGCAGCACTGATCCTACCGTTCTGCTCCTTGTTGATATATCCACTGATCATGACAGCACCCGGTGCTGCGAAGACAAATCCGAATAAACTGAAGAACAGAGCCATCATCAGTCCCCATGTCCACATCCTGAATTCAGCCCAGCAACCGTACTTTCTGGCGAGGTATCTATGAGCGAGTTCGTGGAAAATAAATGCGGTTCCGACGGCGAGTAGTGATATGCCTAGAAGGAACGGAAACGCAGCCACGGAGATCCCTGAGAGACCTCCTGAGAAACTGATGGCGAAAGCCAGACTGAGCACTATGTACGCGATGGACAGTTCTCTTTTCTCCCTTCTACTCATCTTATCACTTCTGTTCCCGATGGTGATGGTGTATTCATCCATGATATTTCACCTCTTCTCTGAACCTCATCTCTAGACCTTCATTATCTATCACTTCTTTATCCACCTTACCGGCGGCCGCGTGGGGATGCCCCCCCGCCTCACCGATATCTGAATATGCTTCTTTCATCACTCGGCCAAGATCGAGTTCCGCCAGTTTAGATCGGGATGAAAGGTATATCTTGTCATCAACTATACCATATACCATGGCGGTATGAACGTCCCTTTCGACCACCAATTGATCCACTATCTGAGGTAGGTCGTCCTTGGTTGTGATATCTCCAGCGAAGGCTGTCATTATTCCGTCCTCAACGACTCTGTTTGAGATCGCTACTCCTAAAGATCGTAAGGTGGATGAATTCATGGGAGATCTTTCTAATAACTCCAGTAATTCAGTATCGGCCACCTTGATGAGTTTCCATATAGCATCTAGATCCCTCTTGTATATGTTCTTTAAAAATCCATGAGTATCAACCTTTATACCGTGGAGCAGGGCTGCACCCATGGTCGGGTCTATATCGATATCTGCGTTGATCATATGTTCTGTCATCAGCGTTGAAGCAGAACCGATATCGGTATCTATTTGAATGAAATCGCCGGATGGTATATGGTCGGTTGGGTGATGATCGATAACGATATCGGGTCGGATATGTTTTGGTAAAGAGTTATTTAAACATGGTTTGGAAAAATCGATGAACACAACCGATCTGTATTCATCAAATATTTCAGGATCGATCTTCAGCATGTGGACTCCTGTAGCCTCCAAAAAGATTTCGTTCTCCGGATGGCCTATCTCACCGGAATAGTATATATTTACATCCTTACCAAATTTTTTTGCGATCTGTTGGAAGGCCATGGAAGAAGCGATGGCATCCGGGTCTGGGTTATCATGCATAAAAACCATGAGGTTGTCATCTAGATTTTTTAAGGACTCGACCAACTCGCTGGTCAGGCGGATACCTGAATACTTCTCCATCTCTATCAAAAAATGATCTGCGACCATAGATGCTTCGTCGATGAGAACGTTTGCTCCGATATCTTCAGGGTTCGTATATATCCCTCGTTCATAGGCGATAACAGGGTATGGTGGATGACTGGGTAGATCGTGATCTCCGATCAGCAATAATCCATCTACCGACTTTAGATCTTGCAGTTCGGGAACCTCTTCCACCACTAAATGGTCTTTACCCATCTTACCGATGATATCGGAAACAGACGAAACTAGGCTCCCTTTTCCAAGTATAACATACATCTGTTCACCCTCGATCTTCTGTAAAAACCTCAGTAAACGAGCCACAGAATCGATTGAACTGCTTTTTACCCATGATGTCAGGAGGTATAGACACGATCACCGTACCTTTGGAACTGACAGCTTTTTCCCTTATGAAATCCATGAACTTTTGAACCTTTTCAAAATCTGTGTAGCTCAGCATACGGTCCACACCATGGAGTAAAGCGATAGAACTCTGATTATTTTTAAAGTGTTCACCAAAGTAGCTTGATATCTTACTGAGACTTCCATAACTTATGTCCGGATAACTAAGTTCACCTCTTGATCCACGCCTGGTCCTTTTACCCAGGTGTACATAAGTTACTGCATCTCTGAGACCATGATCATCCACAACTGTTTCGATGGGGTCTTTCGTGATCAATAATCCAGGTACATCTCCTGAAACTATCTGGAAGAACTTATCAAAGGAACGATTAGGCTTCTTTTCGATGATGAGATACATACCTCCAGGAGATATTTCTAAGGAAGTTTCTTCCCTTTCCACTTCCTTTGGTTCTTCTTCTTCGATCAATAGGGAAGTATCACGCATGAGCTCGTAACGCTTTGATCTGACGTCCTGGTAAAGGGTGCCTATCTTACCTTCCATCCTGCTCTTTAGCTCCCAACCTTCGTAATGAGACACCATGCTTTTTGCTGATTTCCAGGCCTCTTTCAAGCCCTCTTCGTATCCTTTCAGATATAACTCTACCAACTTTGCTTTGTCCATGCACGATACCTCTAACTAGGTTATCCTATGTAACGAAGGTGTTCCGATTGGGTATCTTGACCCACATTACTGCTCAGATCCATATCCATTACCTTGCTGGTCAGGTCTTCTACTTCCTCTGCCTTATCCTCGAGGGCCTCAAACGACAGATCTTCGATGTCAAGCATGGCCACCAAGATCTCCAGGACCTCTCTAGATGCTGCTGGATCAACAAAGTAACCGGATGTTTCTCCCATCAGACATAGTCCCTTCATTCCATATACCTTCTCACCCAGACCGAGCAGAAGCCCGCTAGCCCCAACTATCCCTGACGCCGGGTGATCCCTATCAAATACCACACCGAAGCCTTCAGCTTCATCGACCATCTCTTTGTCAGTTGCCGCACCCAGGACTCTAGGTTTACTCACCATGGAACCCTGACCATAACCACCTAAAGCAAATATGTTCTTGACTCCCATCTCTTTACCTATCTCAAGTATCTTGTCCGTCAGCATGTATTGACCCTGTGGAGTCATCCCCTGGTAATCTCCGGTTAGTATCAATATATCTCTATCCTCGGCTCCTACATCCTTTTTGTAATAGATGTTGTTACCAACGAGTTCGGTTACACCTTCATCATTCACTAGAACTTGCGGTGGGAAATAGATGGAATATATTTCAGCCAGTAGCTCAGCCCCTATCTCATCGATTAGATGCTCTGCGGCTAATTTACCGACGTTTCCTACACCTGGCAATCCTTCGATGAGTATAGGGTTATCGAGCTCGACTTCTTCAACGTATTTGATCGTTATATTGTCCATATTATCAGTTACCTCTGCTTCTTTTCTTAAGTTCTCTTCGATAATCTCCATATCTGTCCTCAGGAGAGTACTTAGGTGGATCCGGATTGATGTTAGCAACACCGCATTTAGAACAAGTGTCGGCAAGGGCGTAGGATCCACACGACGGGCACTTTTTTATCTTATTCATGAGTCTGACCCACATACATTCGATTGTAACGAGGGATATATAAGACTTTTTAACCCTTGAGTATCTTTTGATACTCAGGTATCACGTCATCGCTGAAAGATCTCATGCCTTGACTGGTCTTTTTATGTACCATCATCTTCTCTATGATCGGGAAAGGTATGGTGGCTATATCGACTCCCATCTCAGCACACGATCTGACTTGACGGCTGGTCCTTATGCTTGCAGCGATGATCTCAGTATCGAAACCGTATTGATCGTAGATCTGTTTGGTGGACCAAACAAGGTCTATCCCGGAAAAGATACCATCGTCGTTTCCCCAGTCGAACATCCTCATGACTTCGTGGTCTTTGTAGATTATATCATCTATACTTCTTTCTCCAACTGCCCTATCCAATTTCTGTTCCCATACTCTTATGGCCAATTCCTCGGGATAATAAGTACCCTTGGGATAATCCTCACCACGTTTCAACCCCATCCTTGTCCGGATATGATCGTCTATCCTCCCGACGAAGGGGCTGACGTAAGCAGCTCCAGCTTTGGCAGCCATCATGGCTTGATTTGGCGTCATCACCAACGTGCTGTTGATGGGGATCCCCTGGTCCGAAAGCGCCTTAGTGACCTTTATACCGGAAAAGTTGTCATCACCGTCCTCCATGGCTGTATTCACCGGTACCTTGACGACCACATTGTCGTTTATACCGTTGAACATGTCATAGAGTACCTCGGCCTCCGAGATCATACCTTCAACGGATGTCGCACCTACTTCAAGGCTTACAGGCCCTTCTACCGTCTTGAGTATCTCCTTAATGTACTCCTCAAGGCTTATCTCTTCTTCCGAATCGTTCACGGCCTTTTTTATGAGTGACGGGTTCGTCGTCACCCCATCGAGTATTCCCCATGATTCTGCTTCTTTTATCTCTTCTATCTTAGCTGTATCCACAAATATCTTCATACTATCTTACCTCCTTT